>Ga0207702_10001419_pt1 | contig 23930 bp, 49 predicted proteins | sample KBSCornC62_FD_184302 | JGI IMG/M metagenome (GOLD analysis project Ga0207702, IMG submission 184302) | Corn rhizosphere microbial communities from Kellogg Biological Station, Michigan, USA - KBS Corn C6-2 (SPAdes) (version 2) | ecosystem: Host-associated > Plants > Roots > Rhizosphere > Soil ...
TCGCCATGACGGCGTTCGCCGGAGGCGATGCCACCATTACCGCCAGCGTCATCCTTATCGGGACGGCGACGGGCAATCAGTGATAGGATAGGGTATGCTCGGACAACCGCCTGGTCCCCAGGGACCACAGATGCCCCAAATGGGTGCCCCCCCGAATGGGGGAGGTGGCAACCCGCAGGCCCTCTTGCCGATGGTCCTCTTGCTCCTGCTCGGTATCGCGCAGAAGGTCGGGGTGCAGTTGCCGGGGATGCAAGGCCAACAACCTCAAGCCCAGCCGCAGGCTCGTCCCCAGGCGCGCCCGCGTAAGAGCCCCGGAGCGCAAGGACCTCGTGGCAAGCAACAGGGGCGGCATGGAGGGAAGGGTCCGCTCGGGGGCGTCCAGGCATTGCGGAACGGCCACGGCCAACTCCCGCATCAAGACCCTGCCGCACAAGCCTTGAAGATTCTCGGCGGCGGATGATAGCCGCACCTGCGCGCGTTGCCTTCCGCGAGGTGTCCTCCTCGGACCCCACGGTCGCGGCGTGGGCGCAACGGCTCCTCGCCCAAAGCCCCCATTTCTCTCACGCCTCGGACTATCTCCCCGGAGCCTGGCTCGGCCTCTACGTCGAGGACCGCCTGCTCTCGGCCTATGGCTACACCCATTGCAAGAACGGGGTGGTGGCGGTGGAGTACGCGCTCTGCGAACCCTCCAAGGCGGGCAGGGTGGCGCTGGAAGCCTTGACGTTGACCTGTTGCGACTTGTGGAAGGGCCGTGTGGTACGCTTCCATTGCGAGATAGCCAACCGCAAGATACGCAAGTTGGTCGAACGGCTTGGGGCCAAGCCCGTTGCCTATATGTACGAAATCATCCCGGAGGGTCATCATGGGTAAAAACGCAGGGGCTCAAGAGACGAACACGGCAAATACCGCGTATCAACAAGAGATTCAGAACGCGAACACGCTGTTCGGATATCTGCAGCAAAACTATCCCCAAATCGCCGCGCAGTTGCAGAATTTCGGCAGCACCCTCAACGGGAATACGTCATCGCCGCTCATGCAGGCGGCGCAAGCCCCCGTTCGCGCCGCGACCAACTCGCAGTTGAATACCATCCAAAGCAACGCCGGAGGGGTGGCGAACCCCGCCGCGCTCTATGAGGGTATCTCGCTCAACGGCCAGCAGAACGCGGCCTTGGCGGCGGACCAGACGCTCGCGACCGCAGGCAACGGATTCTCCAATCTCGCCTCTCTGCTGTTCGGTGGCGCGGGAACGGGGCAGAGTTCGCTCAACGCGGCGGCAGGTGGCGAAGCCAACCTGGGCGCGCAGTTGAACCAGAACGCGAACGCTCCGTGGGAAGCCTTGCTCGGCGCGGCGGGTGAATACTTCGGGGCACAAGCGGTCAAGACGGGCTCGACGGCGGTCACGCCCAATCCCAACGTCATCCCCTCGTCCTTCAATGCCCTCTCGTCTGCTACGCAAACCCCCTTCGGCACGACGGGCATCGGCGGAAGTAGTGGCCCCATTTCGCAAGCCGCCCTGACGAACCAACCGGGCTTTGGGATGGGGTGGCTGGGTGGGCTCCCCTAGAATCCTCATCGTAGACCCGGAGGCGACCGCATTAAGTTTTGCGATGCGGTGCCAGGACGAAGGTGCCGACCTCCTGCTCTACAACCACCAGGCGCACTCACGCGACATCGGCAAGAACCTCGTTCCGCAGGTGGCTTCGCTTCATGCCGCCTTCGCCTGGGCACGGCAGAAGCCGACCATCGCCATCTTCGCCTCCTCCGGTATGGGCAAGGCGGACCCGAAACGAAAAGACGGGGTGCCGATTGGCGCAGACGAGTTCCGTGCGGCGGGCATCCCGACCATTGGCGGCGGCTCCTTTTGCGACCGCTTGGAGAACGACCGCATCTTCGGAGAGCAGATAGCCAAAGAGGCGGGGTGCCGCATCCCTCCGACCAAGACGTTCTCCACCATCGGGCAAGCCATCGCGTTCGCCAAGACGGTAGGAGATGAAGGGTGGTACTTCAAGAGCGACAAGTACCTGGAATCCGACGCCACCTACGGAGCCAAGGATAGCGAGGATATGGTCCGCTACCTTGAGGGCACCCGCGAGGAGTTCGGTGACAATATCCCGTGTATGCTCCAGCAGAAGATTCCCGGCGTGGCGCTCTCCACGGCGCGATGGTGGAATGGACGCGCCTGGGTCGGCCCCTACGAGGGAACCATTGAGCACAAGAAGATGATGAACGACGACCTGGGGCCGTCTACCGGGTGCTCGTTCAATTGCGTCTGGTTCTACGATACCGAACCCAAGGTCGCCAAGAGCCTCAAGTGGGAGAACCTCACCCCGCTCTTTCTCAAGCACAAGGCCCCCGCTGGCTTGTACGACATCAACGCTATCGTTGCGGAGAAGCCGGGCCCCTGGGGCCCTGGCGGTGAGGCGTACTATTTAGAGTTTACACCAAGATTCGGATGGGATTCGGAGGCAACGTCCCTGCGGCTCCTGACCCTTTCCATGCCGGAATTCTTCCAAGGCATAAGCGATGGAACGCTCCCGGAGCAACCCTTTTCCACCTCCGAGATAGCCTTCTCGGTGCGGTTGTCTGTGCCGCCCTACCCCTTCGAGCATCACTTGGAGAACAAGCATAGCGCCCTCGGTACTCCTATCGACGGGGCCGATGGGTTATGGGAAGGCCACTTCATTCCGTACTCCGTAGGGCTCTCAGATGAAGGGCAACTCTACGTTGCCGATAGATGGGGCCTGGTGGGCTTGAGCCTGGCGGTGGGGTCGAATCTCTCGACGCTCTCGGAGCAGGTCCTGGCCTACGCGAAGGATGACCTGCGGATTCCCGGCTTGCAGTTCCGTACCGATGGAGCAGCGCGGGTCAAAGACGACGCGAAGCGGTTGGTCGCCCTGGGCTACCAGGTGCCTCCATCTGTGTTACGATAAGGCGAGGAAGGAGGCTCCTGGTGGGATTGGGTTTCACGGTGGGCGATAGCAACGCGGCGGGCGGCTTCGGGCTGAACGGCGCGGTCGGTGGCCTTGGCGCGCTCCTGCAAGGGTTCTTGCAAGGGCGGCAGATGAAACTGCAGAACGAGCAGGCCCAACAGCAGATTCAGGGCGAGAAAACGCGCAATGCCGCGCAGGTCTTTTCCATGCTCCAAGGCTTGAGCCCGGAGCAGTTGCAGAGCCCGTTTGCACGGGAAGCAGCGCAGAGCGTCCAGGGCACGGGCGTCCCGTCATTGCTCGGCCAGGATGGCAATATCGACCCGCGCCTGTTCCAGCAAGACCTCGGTACGTTCGCCTCTTCGCCGCTCTACATGAAGGTCCTGAGCCTCGCGCCGAACGACCCGATGCGCCAGGCCCTGCTCGCCCATGCGCCGATTTCCGATGATGACCGCGCAACGCTTCTCAAGGCTCCGCAAGAGTATTCCCCGGCGCAACAGGACAACGCGAACACGGCGCTCTCGACCTTAAACCGTGGCGTCCAATCCGGCGTCATCGACGCGAACGACCCCAACTTCGTCGCGACGTACAACCGCAATGCGGCTATCGCTGGCCTTCCTCCGTGGGAAGGCTCGGGCAGTACCGGAGTCGCCACGCAGGCCAAGGTGGCTTCGCTTCAAGCGGGCACGGAGCAGAAGAACGCGCAGGCGCAACTCACGCGCCTCAAGGCCAAATACTATCCGAAGATGGCAGACGCGCAGATTCAGCAGATGTTGGCGCGCACGAACCTCACGAACGAACAGTTCCAACAGCTTCCCAAGGAGGTTCAGGACAAGACCATTTCTGCCTATGCGGCGGCGTCCAAGGCGGCGTCCTACGCGACGGACGTTGGCTTGAAGGTTGCCGATGTGAAGAAGTTGGGCATGACGCCCTCGGCTATCTCGGCATTTCGGGGCCTGCAAGACACCACGCGCCAGGGCCTCAACTATTACCGCCTCGCGGCGCAATCGAGCGAAGGCGCGGTCGCGGGATACGTCAAGAACGTCTTTAACGGGGTTGCACCGACGCTCATGCCTGCGGTGGACGCCCAGGGGAATCCTATTATCGGACCCGACAAGAAGCCCGTCTTTGTCAAGGACGATGGCTCGCCGTTGGGGCCGCAGGAGCAACGCTATGTTGACCTGCAGAACGCGGCGGACAATGCGCGCAAAGCACAGCAAGACTACGCAACGCAGACCAAGCCGATTACGGACGGGTTCAAGACGTTCTCGACCAACGTCATCAAGCACCTCGGCGGGAAGGACACCTGGCGGGCTGACGGCGGTGGTGACGACAATGGCGGCGGCGGCGGTGTGACCCTGACGCAAGCGCAATTCGCGGCGGCGGCAAAGGCCCACCATATGACGCTCTCGGCGGCGAAGGCGTACGCCCGAACGCACGGGATTACGGTCGTCCCCTAAGTGGCAACCGACCCGCTCGGATTCGCGGCATACGCAAGTCCGCCGACCTCGCCCTACTTCCTGCCGACGAAACCCGCTTCGTCTGCTCCAACCATCCCGCAGAAGGCGGCGCTCGGGCCGTTTCACCTTGCCCAGGTCAACGACGCTATCAACGCGGCGGCGAAGAAGCATGGAATCGACCCGAAGATGCTCCGTGCGGTGGCCCTGCAAGAATCGGATATGGGTCGCGCCCTGGATGAGAACGGTTTAGGCGACGGCGGTCGGGGCCACGGCATCTTCCAACTCGACCCGTCAAGCGGCGTATCCAAGTACGTCCTGCAACGCGCGGCGTCGGACGCTCACTTCGCGGCGGACTACGCGGCGGGGATGCTGGCGAACGGGCTCAAGAAACACGGCACCTGGCAACGCGCCCTCTCCGCCTACAACACGGGAAGCCCGGACAAGCAGGGCGCGATGGCGACCGTTGACGGACAACGCCTCCCCTATGCTCAGGCGGTCCTGCGGCGGTACAGTTCGCTCGGAGGGTCGTTGCAAGCCCCCGCGCAGGTGGCCGTGAAGCCGCGCTCGCGCCTCGCGAAAATGGACCGCCGCGTTGCGTCTGACCCGCTCGGATTCTCGAAGTTCGCCACCCCGCAGGCAACGCCGGGTCCTACCCCCACGGCGGCACCTACGCCCACGCCGACCCAGGACTATCCGGTAGACCCGACCTCCTACGCCCAGGCGGGAGCGCTCAATCCCGCTATCGCCAAGGTGGTAACGGGGCCGATGATAGCCGCGGGAACGCAACTCGGTAATATCCTTGACCTTCTCAACCGTCCTCACGAGGCGGTCACGGCGGCTATCACGGGAGGTCCGGGGAAGATTCTGCCGACGCTCATGCACGGGCAATCCCAGGAGAGCCAAGATGCAACGCGAGCGGAGTTGCGCCAAATCCTCGGGCTGAACTACGACAAGCAAACCCTTCCGAACGGGGTCGTAGTGCCAGGCGGATACCAGGACAAGCCGCATTGGGTGCAGGGCATGACGGACTTCTTCCTCGATACACTCTTGGACCCCGCCACCGCATTGGGGGGCACGGGGATTCTGCGAAGCGCGCTAGAGCGGCTTGGGGTAAAGGGAACCGCCGCGTCCTATCGCGCCATCGAAGCCATGCAGAAAAGCGCCAACCCGCTCATCAAGAAGGCGGGGCTGGCTGCGGCGGCGGCACACGATGCGGCGACTTTCAAGGGACCTGCTCGGCGCGCGATTACGCAGTTGCCGACGAACGCCCACGGCATGACCGGAGGCGAGCAGTTCGACGCGCTCACCTCTATCAACAACGCCCGCAAGACGAAGGAAGCGGACCTGAGCCGCGCCCTCATTGAGAAGTACCGCGATTCCATCCAAGGCCTCTCAGAGAACGACGAGTCCAAACTGTACGATGCCATCCACAAAGGCACCGTGGACGCACTCCCGGCAGACCTCAAGCCTCGTGCGGCGGCGTTCAAGCAAGTCATGGATTCCCTGGCGCACTTCGAGGGCGACCAGGAGTTCCGCAATCAGATGCTTGGGGTGATGTCCAACCGCAAGTTGAAGAACGTCTACAAGAAGTATTACCGGGGTCATGCGGACTTGGAACACCCCACGGGCGTCCCTATCAAGGATAGCCCCGAAGGTCCTATCGTATCCCGCGCGCGGGCGCTAGGGGACGAACACTTCGGCAACCCGGTGTCGTTCGATGAGTTCCGCAAGCAGATGGAAGCCAAGGCCCTGCAACTTCCTCCGGAGTTGGCGCGCTTTGAACCCGGCGAGTTCGGTCCGCGCCAACTGCAAGACATCGAGCAGTACCGTCCCAACTACGTTCCCGTCCAACACGCCCCCAAGACGCTTGCGGGTGATACCTCCATCGAGGCGCTGGACCCAGGGGAGCCGCTGGAATCCATCCTCAATGCCCCCAAGCAGAACGCTCCGAAGGTTGGCGAAGGTATCGACCCGGAGGACCTCAACCTGCGTCGTCGGGGCGAGGACGTTCCGCTCCCGAAAGACCCGAACCTCACGCAGAAGGTCATCGAGAATCGCCTCAAGGGCGGAGCGCGCGCTATCGCGGCGACCGATGCAGAGCGCGAGGCCGCACAAATCTTCGGCAAAGGCTCTTTCGCCAAGGTCCCCAAGGCGGCACGAGAATACTTCCGTGAGACGTATACGAACCCGGAAGATAAGAACGCCCTGCAGCATATCGGGGACGCCGTTAAGGGAGCCGTGGATATTCCCAAGGTCGGCCTGTTCGCGTTGCCCTTCCGGCATATGCTCAACATCGCCAACCTGGCGCTGCTCTCGGAGCCGGGCCAGGTTCCCTCGGCCCTCGGTCGCTATGCGCGCCTCATGCTGGCCTCTGTGCCGGAAGAGAAACTCGCCAAGGCCCTCGGCCCCAAGGTCGGTGCGCGTCTGAAAGCATCGCTCGCGAAGTTGGGGCCGAACGAAACGGAGCGGCGCGCCCAGGTCATCGGAGATTCTATCAAGTACGGCGTGACCGGAACCCCGGCCAACGACAAGAACCTCGCCGGATGGATGGGCCGCATCCCCGGCGTAGGCGATGTCTACCGCGCTTCGTCCCATGCCTTGTGGTCCTTCGATGATTCCGCGAAGGCGGCACAGTTCGACGGGCTCCGCAAACGCTTTCTCGCCCAAGGGATGAGCCCGCTCCGTGCCGCGCACAAGGCCGCCGCACAGACCCGTGCCGCTCTCATCGACTACGGCAACAGTAGTCCGCTGACGAAGGCGCTCTCGTATATCTTCCCGTTCGCGTCCTACCGGACCAAGATGCCGGGGGCGGTGTTGCGAGCGACTATCCAGCACCCGGAGCGCGTCCTTGCCGCCTCGCGCATCAACGCGACCCAGGCGGGCGAAGCGCAGCCCGCAGGCCAGGGCAAGGTCACGAAATCCAGCCTCCCGCTTGCCGAGACGCTTCGAGGTGTTGATGACCCTGCCGCATACTTCCGGTCGGCCCTGGGGTATCCGGGCCAGATGGCGCTCGACGCGGGTCTTGGGCAGGTATCCAACGCCGAAGGGAAGGGGCCGGACAACTTCTTCACCTATGGCCGTGGCCCGACGCCCGGCTACGCGCTCAACAGCATCGTCGGAAGTTTCCCTGGAGGCGACCAACTGCTCTCTGCCGTGGGCCTCAACGCCTTCCCGGCGAAGGGCTACCTGCAAGACGTAGGTCGCTCTCAAAGTGGACAAAGCGTCGTTACGGGTCCGAGCGCGCGCCAACAGATGGCGCTCGCCCATATCAAAGCCTTGGACCAGGCGATTGAGGAGGCGGGACGAAGTGGTGACAAGCGGCGCGTTGCTGCGCTGCAAGACGCGAAGAAACAGTACCTTCGGTACAATTCCATCTATGTCAAGTGAGGGTGTGTAGTTGAGTGATGAGGACGAACTCAGTCCGAACCTTATGGGAAACCGAGCGGGAGATCGCGGGGGGTTATCTCTGCGTGAGGCTATCCACCTGTTCGCCATGAAGGAAGAAACGGCGGCGATGAACACCGCGATTCAGTCCATCGCCTCCCAGGTCAACCTCATGGTCCCAAGAGCCGAACATCAACTGCGCTGGCGTCAAGACGACGAGCGCTACAAGAGGCTCGATGAACAAATGAGCGAGAACAATGATAAGGTCAACGCCAAACTCGACCGCTTACTCGAAAAGCAACTGCCCTCGTGGTTCATGCCCGCCGCCGCCGTCGTCGTTCCGGCCGTCGTCGGCCTGGTTGTCCTGTTCGCTTCCCACTATTGGAGGTAAGGAATGTCGCTGAGTGCGCGTGAGGCCCTCGTCTCCTCAGGACTGACCTTCACGGACGCTACGCAGAAGCCCGACCTGCTCGACCCGGCCAAGACGAACACCTGGCTTATCGACGCCCTCGCGCGCCTGAAAAAAGCCTACCCGGGAGGGGTCCTGATAACGGCGGTACGGACCGACCATCCGACCCAAGACGCTTCCTGGCAACATAGCGGAGGCGATGCGGTCGATTGCTACCCCGCCGATTGGGCCAAGGGCGAAGATACGGCGGTCCTACGGTTCGCGCAGGCGGTCGCGACCTGTGCGGATTGGCGCAACATCGGCCTTGGGGGCAAAGCGATGGGAGCCTGGAAGGTCCTCACGCCCTGGGGCAACATCGCGGGGCACACCCTCTTCCAAGATAATTCCTCTTCGCACTTTCATCTAAGCGTCGGTTCACCGCAGGGCGTCGGCCCGTAGGCACGACCCACACGCCTTCTCTTTCCGTGTCCCGAAGAACCGTAAGGCCGTAACGAAGGTCGGAGCCCCGCATAGCGCGCAAGGCTCCTTCCGTCGTTGTTTCTCCGTGAACGCCGTAGGATGCAAAGGCTCCTTGGGTGCGCTCAGGATGGGGAGATAGTTCCGGCGTTTATTCAACGGTGCAGCGCGGGCCCAAACACTTGCCACCCCAAGAGGCCGATGAGGATGAAGAACACGAGGCCGGAGGGGAACCATGCCCGATTGGCAGGGTCACGCCAGGACCATCCGCAGAACACCAGGCAGACGATGTAGACCACCCAAAAACAGAGAGATAGCGTCATCCGAGGCTCCTTCGCTGGAAGGCAGGTAGGCGTACCATACCCGTGAAAGCCCCCTTCCCTACAGAAAGGTGGTCCTCATGCTTGAACGCCCTGGTGGCCCCAACCCTCCGCCCGACCCGCCCGGTGGCGAACCCGGCGACGGAGAGTAGGTTTCAAGGGCTCGTGGTCGGCGGGCCCTCTTTTTTGGGAATCCGCTCCGGGCACGATTCCTTATGTGCGCGCAACAGGTCCGCGCTGGCTTGAAGCGTAGGTCCACGAAACGTTTTCCAGCACCCGGTACAAATATCGTAGCCCTTTAGTGCAGTAGCCATACGCACACCAGAAAGACGACCACGATAACCCCGACGAAGAGGACCACCGCATCCCGCTTCATCTTCTCACTACACGGTTCACAGCAGGAGTAGTACGGGTCGGCGCTCTTGACGATGGGCTTGGCGCAATCGCTACAGGTCATCGGGGCCACCTTTCACGCGCTAGCGCTGGAAACGAACATCGAGGCAGAGTACGATTGGGCGGCAGACGTTCCGACCGTGTTCGTGAGGAATCCGTTGTTGGCCACCACGCTTCTGCTGTTTAGGTTGATGGGCGCGGATTGGAAGGAGAGCGAAGAATTCGAATTGCTATTCTTGCTCCCGCCAACTAGAAAGGCATGATGTTCTCCTTAGTTGGTGGTTTTAGTGGTGTCGCCTTCGAGATGGAACGCTAGTCCATCCCGGAGGAGTTCTTCTAGGCCCTCTCGCGTTTCGTGTGCCGCGCCAAAGCCTGGTGCATCGGGAAAGTATCCGCTGAATCCAGTAGCGGTCTGTTCGATGAGGGGGCCCATCATCGTTCGCTTATCTCCCGTAGCGCCTCGGCCAAAGAACCGAAGTGGGTAGTCCTATCGACGTAGTAGCGCGCCGTTGCCACCTTGGATATGCCCCCGCCCTTCTTGGCCCGCTTCCGATAGAGGATGCACAAGGGACGGAAGCCGGGGAGTATCAGGTCGAACTCCTTGAAGGCTTCCCCGGGCGCGTGGGCTCCGACCGATACTTGCAACCATTGCTTCCACGTAGCCCGGACCGGGATAGCCAGAAGGTCCCCGACGACGGCATGGTTGCGCTTCCGCATCTTCTTGCCACGGGCCCCGGAGCCCTTAACGGCGACCACGGCATAGCCAAGCCTATCCAGGTCATCGGCTACTTTGGATTCACGCTGATTGCCTGTGGCTCTACCGGGCATCGGCTAAACCTTCCATGCCACGTAACTCCCTTCATGGTTGGTGAACAGCCAGGCTTCTACGCCTCCGATACTTCCTAAAGCGCGGAGTTGCGTGACCTCCTTCGGAGGTTTGGGGATGGGCCGACGTTGCAGCCATTGCTGACACATACGGATATGCCACGCCTTCCGAGGGTTCACGACAAGCCGCCTTTCAAAAAGGGCGCGATGACCCGGCTACACAGCCCGTTCAAGACCTCATCGTTCGTAACCTTACGCCACGCCTTCAAGGCCGTTGCATGATTGGAACGCCCGAACATCGAGGCCGCCTCCTGATAGGTATAGCCCAAGAACCATGCCGAGGCCATCCCTACATGACGAGCGGCACAGACCGAACGGTTCGTATTAGGTCCCACGAGGGCGCGTTGCGAGACGCCCGTTTCCTGACTTACGGCAGAGAGGATGGCCGGACGGGGTGGTCTCATTGCGGTTCGCCGCGACGTGATTCGAGGAGCGCATTGAGGACGTTTTGGACGATGGTTATATCCCGGTCCATCAGGACCAGGCCGACACCCATGCCTTCCTTTGCGAGAACGGCCTGATACAGCGCCGAGGTTTCTTCACGAGATACGGGACGCAGTGGCTCGCTCATTGCAGCCTCGTTCCGCGACCATGATGATACGGGCAAGCCATAGCGACGAACCCGGGCGGCACACACGGGTGCGTTCTTGCAGGTCGGAGATAGGGGGTTATTGCTCATCCCGCAACGCGGGCATATCCATCCCGAGGGATAGTTGTTCATGATGGCCCCTCGAACGTGATGCGGAAGAACATCGCCGTGTGGGCTATCTCGATGAGCGTCTTTAGAGCAGCGCATATACCAACGGTCCAATACGTCCAAGCCGGGATAGTGTGCATAAGGGCATAAGGAATGCACAGGACGACAGCGCCGATAGCCGCGTTCGTCACGACCCCTCCAATCGCGGCGCGATACTTGAGGCCGAAGGAGTACTTATCGAACCTCACATCGGCACCTCATTCTCGACCGCTTTCCTCCGGGTAAGCAGGGCGTTATACACCGCCCGCAAGGTCGGAATATCCTGAACAGAAGCCAGGTCGGGATTGGCCCCAAGCACCGAAGCCAAACACTCCTCCACCTCGAACGGAGCCATTTCCGGAGCCTTCCCGATAAGGGCGTTGATGGAGGACTTGGCTTTGATAATCTCCTGCAGGGTGCCATGCGGCGTTCCTTGCCCTTCTAAGGGGTCCGTAGGGTCATGGACCTCCCGGCGTCCACCCGTCGATGCAGAACGCGCCTGAGCGCCGCTAGCGGCCTCTTCTCCGGGCATTTCCTCGGCGGGGGTATCCTTGTATCCCGCCAGGACCACCACGAACCCCAGGACGGAGCGGAGCGCCTTGGCGGTTGCGCGGGTCTGCGCCATCGACCGGAGGGCGTAGTCGTCGCGGTTCTTCCAAGTGCGTTCCTCACGGGTACATTGCGCCTCGGCAGAGCCGATGATGGAGCCCTCGGGCGATTGCACCAGGACGCGGGCCTCAAAGCCGTTTTCCAGCGGTCGCGACCATTCGCATACCGAGGTCAGCCGAAGCATCGCCGCGAGGGTCTGCCACCCGGCGATTTCGACGTACTCGCGCCCTTGGATATTCTTCACCAGGCCCTTCGAAGCGATGACGCTCTTGAGCGCATCGGCCACCTTCACGGCCTTTTCGATGACTTCAACCGGGTCCGTAGACCCGAATAGCGCCACCGAGGCTTGGTGCGGTTGTTGCACCGCAAGTGCCGTAGAGGCAACGTCGATGGCTTGGTCTTTCTCGTCTTGGGTCATGCTAATCCCTCAAGGGCTCCGGTCGTCATTGTGATGCGCGTCTTTTCAACACCTGGTACGCGCGGCAGGTGGGCTCATGGAAGGTTTGGCGCAACGACGCAGGGCTGGTGATGGACCCCTTCGGCAGCGTTTCCCAAATCTCACGATAGGAGGTCCCGCCAAGACGCGCATCGACAATCGCCTCCCACTGCTCATCGGTAAAGACGGACTTGCGTCCGCGCCGCTTCCCCGTCATGCCGTTTTCCCTTTCGGTTGATTCGCCCGGAGTTCTCGTATCTTACGCCGGGTCGAAGGAGGGTAATGATACACGTTCGTATGGTCATCCACGCTCTCTAACCACCGTTCTTTCCGCACCTCATCCTTCGGGATAAGGGTGGTAGAAGAAAGCGGGATACCGAGGGCATGGAGCAGGTCGAGCGTGGCTTGCCGTAGTTGCCGTTTCGCGACGAGCAGCACTTGAACCGCATGGTCGTATTCGTACCGTGCATCCTCGATAGCCACGTTCTGCACTTTGGCTTCCAGGTCGGTCATGCTCCCCTCCAGGATTTGAAGCGCCCGCAGATGGAGCAACGGAGGACCGTGCCGACCACCGTATCATCCGAACGCCGCATAATACGCCCGGGCGTCTCTTCCATCTTTCCGTGGAACCCCAGGGCGCAGAGGATACGGTCCTTGGTCGTCACGATTCCAACTCGATAGGCTCGGTGAGCATCCGCGCGAGGACGGACTTCGGCCTCTGGAATGCGGGGGCCACGACCTCTCCGCTACCCCACCTCCAAACGGTTCCGTCGAATACGCCCAGGCCCATGCTTTCCCCCGTTCGGCATGACCGGATGAAGCCGATGTCGCCTTTCTGCGGATTGTAGGCGGGGAAAGCGGCGTCGTACGCTCTCCTGACCGCATCTTCGATGCTCACGTCTCCGAACGAGCAGGATTTCCATCCGATTGAGCAAGATTCGTTATGCGCTCCGTTAGCGCGCACCCAGGCACCTTCACGTCCCGTTAGGATGCGTAGGAGTTTCTCTGCGGTCGTCATTGCTTGTGCCCTTTCTTCGTTGCCGGGAAGCATCCCCAAACGTCGGTCGGCCCGGCTGGCTCATGCCACGTTTCCACGCCCCAAACCTGGCCCTTCTTGGGACAAGGGTTGCACTCGGCGCTCCCAACGCAGACGTTTCCAGAGTCGTTCGTGACAGCGGGCGTAGGGTCCGGATGCGGTAGCGCAAGCCAATACGCGAGGCGGTATGTCGGCGTCCATTGCATGAACCTTGCTGCGTAGGACGTTCCTCTTCCCCACCCGGAGTTGTGGGCATCCCAAGAGCCTTCGCACGTTGACGCACAGCCGATGACAAATAGCGCGCACAAGGTAACGGCGATAAGGAGCGCGAGGGCCCAATGGGGCTCCTGGCGATAAAACTCTTCGTACTCTTCTTCGTCCATTGCTACACATTCTCCATGAAGTGGAAGTAGAGCCTACGGCAACGCTTGTGGCAAACGTAGTCAAGGGCGTCGAAGTTGTTCGTGAAGCAGCGGAATGCCGTGACGAACGTCCATAGGAGCCCCATGCTCCTGCCGCACCATTCGCACTTCATCGCCGTACCCTCCACACAATAGCCATCCTGTTAGCCTTCGTCTTACGCCGTTCCAGAGAATCTTCCACGAGGCCCATCGCGACAAGTTCTCCCCTCCGAGGACGTTCCGTAGAGCCTTCCATTCGGAGGGCCGTCTGCAACTGTTCATCCGTAGCCCCGAACCAATCCATAAGCCGCAGGTGTTCCAAGATACGTTTCCGTTGCGTTTCCTTGCCTTCTAAGGACAGGGACAACTGCGCGGCGGTACTTGTCGTCTGCATCATGCCTTGCCATTCCGCTTGAGGAGCCAGCGCAACAGCGCGCCAGGCGCGTAGGCTATCAGCACTAACAACAGTATCGGCCAGATGATGGCTCCGATGGCGTCCGTTTCGTCGTGGTCTTTCAGTTGACTCGGAAAGAGCAACGCCTTGGCTGCCACGTTTACGGCCGCCCCGATAACCAGGTAGGCTATAATCGCACCGATGACTAGACCGATGGCTAGTAGGGCTTGCGTCATGGATTCCGCCCCTCACGGACCCGTTCCGAAGCCTCGCACCCGAGTTCCCGGCAGACCGTATCGTGGAGCCCGTTCGCATGGGCCACTCGTCCATCCGTACATTCCGGGCAGACCCCATGCCACGCATACTCGGCGCTCACGACCTGGCACTCGGGACAAGAGCCCCGTTCTTTCATGCGGCTCATGCGAGGCCACCGGAGGTCCAGAGCAGGTCCCGCTCAATCAGACAATCCGCGCATTGCAGAGCCACGGTCCCCCAGGACAGATGCGTCGGGGCCGTACAGCCCCGAACCTCGCACTCACCGACACCATCGGGGAGAACCAAGTGCGTAGAGATAGCGCCACCACGTTCTTCATCCCCGTACCCGTCCACATCGTAATGGATGACGGTAGGGCAGGAGCAACACGTTACGCTATACACGATGCGCCCACTCCGGTAGAACGTCGGGGCATCCACAGTCACACCCCTGCGTATGATACCCACACGGACAGTTGAAGCAGACCCCCGCCATCCGCAGTATCGCCCCGATAGTGGTCGAAGTTTCCGGAAGGACCGGAGCCTCGAAGTCGAAGTCGAGAGTACCCATGAACGCCTCCAAGTTTGTGAATCTTCACATTCAGTATAGGGGAAGAAAGGGGTCGCGTCAAGCGTCCTGTTCGTCACGCGAAGCCGCGACCGGAGGGAGCGCACCCTTTCGCAACTCCTCGTTCTCTGCTAGGAGAGACTCGATGAGGTTGGCGGCTTCGAGCATACGATGCTTTTGGTATTCGTGAATGTTCGTGCTGAGGGCATCCGCGCGAAGAATTCTCGCTAGGGCTTTACGGTCGCTGTGGGTAGTGGTCATCCTACTTTCTCTGGGGGTGACGAAGGGGGTTGTGCGTCGCTTCGCTCCGGCTCCGCCAAACCCGTCCAACTCGTCGTCGTCGCGAAAGCCGGCGGTCTTCGCGCGCGCGATCGGCGCCGCGAGGCTAGCGAGCGCGTAGAGGCGATGAACGAGCGCATCTAACTGCGTGTGCAGAATGTCCCGTTCTGCGCCCTCCATTAACGCCTTCTCGACGTTGTAAAGGTCGTCGGCACAGGTCTTTAGTGATTCAGTCATCGTCGCCGCCTCCAGCTAGGTTGGCCAGCGCGGCCTGGTTTTCTTCACCCGCTTCGTAGCCCGCGAGCCAGCAACGAACACGGTCCGCGAAGATGCGATCGTGGCGGCATGGGTCGCATCCGGCCCACTTCGTGCAACCGCATACGCCTAGACCCTCGCGGGCGAAGGTTTCAGCCTGCTCCGTCTTTGTCTTGTCCATCATGCACGTCCCGTATGGACGGCCACGAAGTGCATCCCGTCGTAAACCTTGACGCTTTCGCCGGGGATGAGCGTACCATTCTTCTCAAAACGCTCCCCGTCGATTGTGACGCGCCCATGATAGACCATCGTTAGTTCCGTGGCATCGGGTTTGCCCGCAAGCGCGGCAACCTGCTCGTAAGATACGGTGTCGCCCTCGAAACGATGTTCCACCACATTTACGGTTATCGTCTTTGTCTCAGCCATGTTCTCTCTCCCGTGGGGTGGGGGTTGGGTCGGGAATCGGATTCGCCCATCCGCAAGTCGCACCGCCGAGGTCCACAAAGTGACTGTCGGCATGACCGCGTTCGAGTTGGCATTGTTCGCCGCGCCAACTCTTGCTCTCGCATCGCGAAGCCACGGCCCGAAGGCCGTGAACATCATCACCCTTCATGTCGTGCTTTCTATGGACGTAGGAGGTTCCGGTGCATCGGCAAGCGCATCGTCGGCACGTTCCTTGGCTAGCACTTCGCGCCAACCGCGATGCAACCAACACGCGCCATCCTTGATCGCGATTTCATCGCACCAGTCTCCGTCCTCTACGCCCGTCCGAGAGTCCATGCCGTTGGATACGGCGTAGTCGCAACGGTCGGACGACCTTTCGAGAAGTCCAAGGTCCGAAACGAACGCTTTGAAGAATGCCACTTCAGCATCTGCCTTTTCGACTCTGGCCGATAGGCGGCGCACCTCATCCTCTAACCGCCGCACTTCTGCGATGAGCCAGCGGGTGTCGTCGTCCGTGCGGTCGTCGTTGAACCGAGACCCCGAATGACCCGAGTCAATCATCCTCATCGCCGCTTCTATCTCGTCTATCCGGTTCATACGTCAATCTCCGTTCCGAAGGTCCCCTTGCGATTGTGGCGCTCGATAGCCGCTTCTAATGCGCTCATTCGCTCCTCTAACCGCGTATTCTCTGCTAAGAGGTCCGCTATGTCTTGAGGTGCGTGGGCGATGAAGTCGGCGTCTCTGAATGTTCCATCCGCCGACCCGTCATTCGTGCATATCGCGGTTTCTACGAAGTAGTCTTCGTTCTCGTTCCCGGCCTCACGCGATGCGTCAAGGGCGAAGTGGACGCATCCGGTCAGCGGCGTCGTGCATTCTTCGTCGCTCTCCAGGTAGGCCACGCCAAGGCCCCAGGAGTTGTCTTTCTCGCCAGTCTCGGCCCACGACCACGGTCCCGGTGTGATCGCGTTCAGCCGCTTCTCTATCGCTTTGCGATCCATCTATATCTCCTTGGAGGATGAGGTGCCTTCGCGCGTGTCTGCGGACAAGGAAGGTGCGGCTGTGAACGAGTTGAGGATGGCATACGCAAGTCGCACGTCCTTCTGCCAGATTGGCGGCGTCGTGCCACCGCGAGAGAAGCCGGTACGAGCGTCCTTGATGACGGCACCCGCAATCTCTTGGACGCGCACCAGACGCTCGTCTTGGCGCTCGATCGCGTTCGCGCACGACAGGAGCAGGCTGCGCTCGTAGGAGTCCGCGCATCCCGTCTGCTCGTCGGGGCCATGCATCTTCTCGACGTAGGCGCGAATCTCGGCAACCAGGTCCGATGCGTATGGCGAAGCCCCGACCGCAGGGAGGGCACCCTCTCTATCGTTCACGTCGTCTCCTTTTCCGCAGAAACCAAGGGGGATGATACGCCGCCCTCACGGGCGGGCTCCGCGAGCGCAGGCTGAACCGTCAAGACGATGCCAAGCTGTTCACGCACCACCGACGCGATGTTGTCGGCTACGTCCGCCGTGATGTTGACCGGAGGAAGTTCGTCTGCGACGGTGATGACCGCATTCAACTGCGGACGCGTGAAAAGCCCGCTCGGCAAGTCGAGCGTGATGTGAACCGGAACCTCGTTTTGGCCAACGGACGGACGCCCCTTGGTCGTGCGGATCGCGCCGTTTTGATTGGCGATGACGTAGAACGCTACTTTCATTGCCGTTCCTCCTTGCCCTCAGCGCCCGAGCGAAGCGAGGCACCGGACAACGCTTCTTCGTATGCCTTGGTAGCGCGGTATTGGATTTCAGCGATAGCGATGCAGTATCCGCACTTCTCTCTGTGTCCAGCGATGTTCGAGTTTCCCCAAACGCATTGGATCCCCAGCACCGCATAGAGGGCATAGAGACACGGGTTGGGGGAGGGTGTGCCGCCTTCGGCGGGCTTCGCGTTGAAGGCTCGTATTGCGCCCTGTTGGGATTGGACCGCCGCTTGGAACAAGCGCAGCCAAAGTTCCGTCTCTGTGGAGAAGTGAACCAGATCGCCGTCGATGGATTCGACCGTCGCTGTCACCTGTATCAGGTACTTATCGCCCACCGCGACGACAGGAAGAACCTCGTCTAGCGAAGCCGCCGACGTAGGAGGCGCACCCCCTTCACCTTCGGTTTTCGAGAGGGATGGTGTGCCGTCGCCTGCGGCTCCGGGCTTCGCGCCGCTGCGCGGATCGTGGTCGTCGCACCAAGCCTCGCCGTTCCAGCCCACGCCTCCGTAGCCCGGACTGACGATGTACGCCTCGAAGCCGCACACCGTTCCGTCGCCGAAGTCGAAGGTGCATTCATGCTCGGGGTCGCCGCCGGGCGTGGGGTTTACGCGAAGGTCGCGATACGGCTCGCCTGGCGAAGCAACTCGCGAAGCGAGTTCACCTCCATCGTTCTTGCTCATGCTCCACTCCTTACGGTGATACGGTGACGGTGCTTCATGCAGAAACGGACGAGCGCCCACTCCACCTCGCTTGGCTCTTCCCTGGAATCTTCCAGACGGTCCATGAGTTTCTCGAACTGCTGTTGCCTCGTCATAGCGTAGACCCGCTAGGCGCATGACCGGGGTCGCGGGCGGCTATGTCGCACCGAGCATCGCGAATCACACGGATCACATCGTCCATCGGCGGCGGCATCCGATCGTCGGTTTCGTTGAAGGTCAACTCGTAGACGCCGCACAGTTCTCGGGACATTGTTTCGCCGAAAGCAGCCTGCTCAAGCGCGCAATAGAGGCGTTGCAGGTTCTGGGACATTTCCCATATCTGGATGAGTTGGAACGCTACGTCTTCATCGCTCCAAAAACGCGAAGCCGGGAGCGGAGCGACCGCACCTTCGTCCTTCATGCCGACACCGCTTCTGCCGCATCTGCACGAATAGACGCGAGCGCATCTTCGTTGCTCGCGAAGAAGTCCGGGTGCTTCTTACCGGGACGTGCCGCGAGGTAGATGAGGGTTCCCGCGACCTCCGAGCCATAAATCGACTCCAAGACCCTTCCACCATCGCCCGCAAGATGGATGGCCCATCCGGCGCGGCAATGCGTCGTTTCGCACGTATGCCATTGCGACATATCGAGCGCCTTGGAATCCGCTTCTACGGCGGCGAGGATACGCTGGTCGATATTCTGGACGATGGGCACATACGGGAGCCCAACCGCGCCGCGCAGGTTCGCGTCGCGCAGGTCCGCGCCGCGCAGGTTCGCGTCGCTCAGGTCCGCGTCGCTCAGGTTCGCGTCGCTCAGGTTCGCGCCGCGCAGGTCCGCGCCGCGCAGGTCCGCGCCGCTCAGGTCCGCGCGGCGCAGGTTCGCGTCGCGCAGGTCCGCGTCGCTCAGGTTCGCGCCGCTCAGGTCCGCGCCGCGCAGGTCCGCGTCGCTCAGGTTCGCGCCGCTCAGGTCCGCGCCGCGCAGGTCCGCGTCGCGCAGGTTCGCGCCGCGCAGGTTCGCGTCGCGCAGGTCCGCGTCGCTCAGGTCCGCGTCGCTCAGGTTCGCGCCGCTCAGGTCCGCGCCGCGCAGGTCCGCGCCGCGCAGGTCCGCGCCGCTCAGGTCCGCGCGGCGCAGGTTCGCGTCGCGCAGGTCCGCGCCGCGCAGGTTCGCGTCGCGCAGGTTCGCGTCGCGCAGGTCCGCGCCGCTCAGGTCCGCGCGGCGGCTATCGTACCACTCGGCCTTTCCGGCGTTATAGTCGATTCTCCAAGCCGCGTGGTCAGCAAGGATTTTGGCGAGGTCTACCTTCGTTTCGTTATTCATAGGCGGCTCCTGAAAAAGAAAGGGACGGAAAGAATGGGGCTTACGGCTCTTGGATTGGCACCTTGGCTATCTTGTTGTGCGCCCGGATGGCATCCCGGAGAATATCCATCTTCCATCGCGCTCGCCCTTGGTCGAGGTCCTCGTGACACGCTCGGTGGGCTGGCCTGCCGAAGCGAACGTCGGCATACCGGAGCGGGCCCAAATGTGCCCTGCCAATCACGTGGGCGGCATCTGTTGCCCCCGGTCGCCCACAATGGGCGCAGATACGCTTGGGGCCGCCGTAAGCAGAAAAGACAGCGGTATGCCACTTGTTGGCCTCGGAATCACGCTTGGGGTTGCCGATGAGGGGCTTAGACATTCTCCGGTCCCCAGGGTCCCCATGCTTCGATTTTCTCCAAAAGCATCTGCCCCTGTCCTTCCGTCAACTCCGTAAAGGACCGTAGAGAAGGGACGCAGGTACGCGCCCAAGCAATCCTTCGTGCCGTATCTTTCTTGCCGCTCATCCCGAGATACTCACGGAATGAAGCAAAGAGCGCGCGGCGCGTTTTCGAGGTCAGCGGGTCGGCTGGGTTCACCATTCCTCCAAGTGTGAATCTTCACATCTAAGTATAGAGCGACCGGGCCAGAAATGCAAGCGTCCCACCGAAGAAGATTCCGTACGAGGGGCCTTGGAGGACACCCCGAGGTCATCTTTCCGATGGGACCATTTCAGTATAGCAGAAGGGCCAGCGTCCTTGCTAGCCCTTCACCGCACCAGGTTCGTACCCTACTCGTCCCAATACGTCGGAGGTCCCCACAGTCCTTCGCGCTTGATGCTCTTACCGATATGCCAGAAGAACACGGCGAGGAAGGACCAGAGGATGAGATCGGGGATGAAGCCCGTGTGGGCTAGCGCCATGTTTCACCTTCCTTGACCGTAAAGAGGTTCACCCATCCGAGATTTGCTTTGTATCCGGTCGGGAGCAAGGCTTGCAGGTCCGTGCCGGAGCCGTCCTTGAGATTCACCACCCGCAAAGAGCGCGCAAGCGCCACCTGATAGGCGGTGTGTGCGAACACGAGGTTCTTGTCCGCCCCTTTCATCGCGCACGATTCCGGCGCGCTGCCAAATCCGCGCATTTCCGACACCGGATAAGCGGGCCGCTCCTGCCGTCTTTTCGCTCGGTCGCGACAGGAGCGGAGAGACAGTCGATACACCGTCCCTCCTTCCGTGCCGCGTCCTTGTAGATGGTCACGATTCGCCAAACCGCGCACGGGCTTCTTCGCTCGTCATCCCAAGCCGCTTGGCTATCGCGTCCGTGCGTCTGCGCGCGGCGGACAATTGCAGAACGAGGGCGACGATTTCCGGGTCATCTAGCGGGCTCCGAATCTCATCGGTTTCGTCGGTCATGTTATCCTCCAAGTGAAGTTGTTACCACTATTGTACCACTACCCGCGTCAAGCCGCCTGCTTCTTCCTCGCTCGTGCCGCCCGTTGCCGGGCATTTGCCGCGTATCCGCAAGTGATACAAGTGACACGAGGCGCGCATTCCTGGCCGCAGACGATGCATTTACCCGCGCGCTTGCGGCGTTCTATCTGCTTCGTGCGTTTACGGATATGGCGACGGCGCTTGCGCGCATGAATCTCGCCGGGGACGTACCATCCACCCTTGCCATCGTCGGCCCATAGCGCCTCAGAGAGGAGGTTATCCACCTCTCCGAAGGTCAAGGGTAGCCCGGCCTCCTTCAAGGCGCTACGTAGGCTAGAAACGTCGCGTTTGGTACCGAGGGCTTGGCCCATGCGATCGGCACCCGAGGTAGCCGCGCCCCAGGGGTGCGATTCCCCGTTATCGTCAAGGACGACCCCCCCGCGATAGCGAGGGGCGCGCCGTATCTCTTCGAGGACGGAAGATACCGCCCGCTGTTGTTCCGGGGTGAGCGTGAGCATCTATTTGGCCGCCCAGCGATCAATGATAATGAAGTCCTCGGCCTTGAGGCTCTTATCGACGTATGTCTTTGGGTCGAACGCGGCTATCCACGCCTCGGCGCGTTCCCGCGACCAGGTATAGAGGCCCACCCAGCCCGCCTTGTGCCGAATCTCGAATCGGTCCATTCCTATGTCCTCCCGTTCTGCTCGGCGGCGCGCTTCTGTGCGGCTTGTTCGCTTGAGAACGAGGCACAAACCCACCCGCCGAGATAGTCGAGGACCTGGAAGGGTCGTTTAACTGAGCCCCCACCAATGACCCGATAGCGCAGTTCGCCTGGGGCGAGCGTCCGAGGAGCCGGAGGCAATCCGTAAGGATTCTTCATCCCTCGCACCTCGGGCAAGCAAACTCGGTACGTCCGGTCGTAACCAAGAGCGCCAAGCGTGTACCGCAGACGATACAGGAGCCGATGAGCCCCGCGACCGGATCGGGAGCCAGAATCTCCGCCCGTTCTTGTGAGACAGGACGGAAAGAAGCGATTGCCGCGTGTTCTGCGGCTGCATCGAAGAGATTGAGCGAGAAGGGTTCGGGGAGCGCCCGGAGCCCCGGTGCCCCCCCTTCCTTGCCGAACAGGTCTATCATTGAGAGCGCCCCATGAGGACGAACGTCCATCCATGCGGGGTGGGTCCGCCAACCATCTTAAGCGGAGCGTCACCCACCCAATCGAGTCCTAAGGCGTAATCCCTTGCGGAATCCTGGGCATTCTCGGTGGGGGTAAGCGCGTAGTCTGCCGGGTAGACCTTAGCCTTGCCGTCCCTTCCGCATCGCACGGAATACCGAGTTCCTCGCGTGTTGGTTGGCGCTATGAAGCGAACCGTAAGGACTGTGTGGAATGCGCCGTCAACGAACGCAATAACGTCCTCTGCGCTCCGGGGTTTCTCCATATTGTTCTTTTCCTCCAAGTGATTGAGGGTCAATCCCTCCCGCGACCGCCAGACCTGGGGATTCCAGATCGGACGGCCGATGGTGAGAACGTCCCTAGGACGGGTTCGCTTGCGCGAGGCACCGGGCAAGGCCCGGGTCCATGTTGGGGTTCTCGTCCTGGACCTTGGCGGTTTCAGCCTTGAGGCGGGATTCCTCGCGGACGATGTAGGACGTGAACCCGAGAGCCTCGGCCGCCGCTACCGCCTCGGCCTTAGTCCGGTAGGAGATCGGGTGGAGCGGCTCCTTATTGAGCGCCGAGAGGATGCGGTGTTCGTTCATAGGTCCTCCAAGTAGGGGATGGCTTGTCTCATTCAGGCCGCCGGGTGCCACCCGGACGACGACCGCCCGAAGGCGGTTTCGACAGAGAACGCTAGTAGTCGTCCGGGGTATCTGGCAGGCGCGCTACATAAAGGTCGGTTTCGTACATCGTCTGCATCCCGTACAGCCCGTCGTCCGCCTTCGCCATCGGATAGGCAGCAAGCGCCTCCCGGACCGTCCCAAACCGGCCAGCGATGTAGCACCGAAGCGTTGTCCCGTAGAGGACCGAGTCACGATCAGCGGCCCGGTAGCCGTAGACCGCGAAGGTGTTGCTATTGTACGTGCGACCTCGCTCCGGCTCTACCAAGATGTGCTCGTACTTCGCCAAGTCATGCGCCATTGTCATTCCTCCAAGTGTGTAAGTTCGGCAACCCGGACCATCCCCCGAAGGATGGTTTCGGCCCCCGCCACGGGGCCCAATCATCAGCGGGCGAGAAACTTCCAGTTCGCCGGACGGAAGTAGAGCGGGCCGCCCGATTCCAAGTAGTCGTACAGCCAGGAACCGGGAGCCGTCGCGTTCACCGAAAGACCCCGACCGCTCATGCTCCGGCCACGATCTACCTGGTCCCGCAGTTCGCGATGGAAGGCGTGAAACTCCGGGTCACACGCCGACGCGATCTTGTACTGCTTACCCGGGGCCAACTGTTGCCATCCGCAGAACGGACACTCCACAACCGAACCCGCAGCACCCTGCAGATCGGCCGTGCATCCGCCATCCCCAGCAGGCCCAACGCACCCGAATCCTACGATCTTCGTCATTCTCAATCCCTCCAAGTAAGCGCGGTTCACGAGGGTATCGTCACATTCCGGGGCCGTCCCCACATAGCCGCAAACACGACACTCGCCATCCCATCCCGCCCGACCACGGATCGTCTCCCCGCATCCCTCGCACTCGAACGTTACCATCATCGCCAAATCCCTCCAAGTACCAGACCCGGCAACCAATCGGCCAAGTCCATACCACTACACTATCACGATACTGTCTCCACGCAAAGGGCCCGAGACCAAAATCTTTCCAAAATCTGTAGCCAAACCTAACTCTTTTCTTCGCTTCACCTAACTTTAAACTTAGGCTTGCCTAACTCTATCGACTTCGCTCGCTTGCTTGCCCTCTCTTCGCGATACTGTCTCCTCTGGCTTGAGTGCCCCGGAGCGGAGTGAGGATGGCCGCTAGGCCACCGGAGCGCAGCGCAGTGGGCTACGCGCCGGGCGCGCACGATCTCCTCTTCTGCTCGCGACCGGAGGGTGACAGTATCGGCTGGGAGCCCCTACGCGCACGAGGCCGGGAGGGTACGGCAGGGAGGGAGAGGGGTGGCTGGCCAGGG
>Ga0207702_10001426_pt1 | contig 23867 bp, 18 predicted proteins | sample KBSCornC62_FD_184302 | JGI IMG/M metagenome (GOLD analysis project Ga0207702, IMG submission 184302) | Corn rhizosphere microbial communities from Kellogg Biological Station, Michigan, USA - KBS Corn C6-2 (SPAdes) (version 2) | ecosystem: Host-associated > Plants > Roots > Rhizosphere > Soil ...
CACCACCGAGAACGACGTCGCGCACATCGCGCGCGCGCTGCATGCCGGCGCCAACGAGTACATCATGAAGCCGTTCGACAAGGACATCGTCGCGGCCAAGTTCCAGGAAATCGGTCTGTTCCAACCCGCCGAGCCTGCCTGACGCGGCGGCATCTCCACGATCGTTTGTATCCAGTTGCGTCATCTTGAGAGGCTGCCCCGTGACCCCGCCCGACTACGAGTATTTGCGTAAATTTCTCAAGGACAGTTCCGGCCTCGATCTGTCCGCGGACAAGCAATATCTGATCGAAAGCCGCCTGCTGCCGATCGCGCGAAAGGCCAGCCTGCCGGGCATCGCCGAACTCGTGCAGAAATTGAAGGGCGGCTCGACCCCGATCGCCAACCAGGTGGTCGAGGCGATGACCACCAATGAAACGTTCTTCTTCCGCGACAAGGCCCCGTTCGATCACTTCCGTGAAGCGATCGTGCCGGAGATGCTGCAGGCGCGCGCGAGCCGCCGCTGCATCCGGATCTGGTGCGCCGCGGGCTCGACCGGCCAGGAGCCGTATTCGCTGGCGATGTGCCTGAAGGAAATGAGCGCCGCGCTCGCCGGCTGGCGGGTCGAAATCCTCGCGACCGATTTGTCGCTGGAGGTGATCGAGAAGTCCAAGGTGGGGCTCTACAGCCAGTTCGAGGTCCAGCGCGGCCTGCCGATCCAGATGCTGGTCAAATATTTCAAGCAGACCGGCGAGTTCTGGCAGATCAATCCCGAAATCCGCGCCATGGTGCAGCATCGGCAGATCAATCTGCTGCACGATTTCTCCCAGCTCGGCGTGTTCGACATCATCTTCTGCCGCAACGTGCTGATCTATTTCGACCAGGACACCAAGATCAATATCTTCCGTCGCCTCGCCAAGTCGACCGAGAGCGACGGCTTTCTGGCGCTCGGCGCCGCCGAAACGGTGGTCGGATTGACCGACGTCTTCAAGCCCTATCCGGAACGGCGCGGGCTTTATCGCCCCGTCGGTTTCAATCCAGCTTCGACCAAGACGGCCGCCGGCGCCAATGCGCCGAAGGTCGCTGCAATGGCGGGTCTGTAACCATGTCTGAGGAAAGCAAGGGACCGGAACGGGTAACGTTCAGCCGCGGATATAGCGTATGCATCATGGGCATCGACGGCACATGGCGGCGCGACTGCCTGCTCAATGCGATATCGGATAACGACGCCATCCTGACGGTCGAGGGCTCGATTCAGGGCCTCAACCTCAAGGAATTCTTCCTGCTGCTGTCGTCGACCGGCCTTGCCTATCGCCGCTGCGAACTGGTTCGCGTCAACGGCGCGGAGATCGATGTCCAGTTCCTGCAGGGAAAGCACAAGAAGAAGGGCCCTGGCGGCGCCGCCCAGGAAGCCGCGATGAGCAGCTAGGCCGTGACCGGCTCTGATTGGATCAGAACCGATCACGCTCTGGATTCCTGTTTTGACGCGTTTTCTTCACGCGAACCGGCATCCACCCGAGGATCAAGTCCGAGGGCATGCTTCGCTCGAAAACGCCCTGAGGCTGCTCCTCACCAAAGATTTTGTGGACAAGCCAGCCGCAGTGCCGACGCATTATTATCAAGCGGCGCTTTGAGGCGGCTTCAGCCAGAGCCTGTCCGACTTGCCAGAAACGTTATAACCCCGCGATGCGGCGATTGCTTCCAGCCGGTTCGACTATTGTCGAATCCGGCGGCTCGGCTCCCGACAGAGAATGCAGGGCGACCCCAAGCCCGGCCCTGCAGGCGTGCAAGGCGGCGTTGGCCTTCACATAGCAAGGCGTGATATCATCCAGAACAATGACATTGTCACCGGCCTCCTGGCCGGCGAGCGGCAATTCCCTGGCGATCGCGCCCTCGAGCATCTTCATGCTGGCTTGCATATGCTCGATCAGGGCCACCAGGTCCGAGACGACCGAACTGTAATTGTCATTCTGGCCATCGGGCTGGACGCTGGCGCCGGTTGCGCTAGGCATGAGAGCTCTCCTTCGTTGCGTTCTTAGGGCGTCTCACGCTACTTGTGCGTTAAGTCTGCGTCCCGTACAAATACGGGTGGGCGCGAATCCCGACCGAGTGTAACGACTCGACGAGCGGTGCTTCACGGTTGACGGACTTCACTTCGAAGGACAAAGGCAGATGGCCGAAAATCCTCCCTCACGCGGTGAGATATTCGTCGTCGATGATGATCCCGCCGTTCGCGAAACCCTTTCGCTGGTGCTGTCGGCCGGTGGCTATCAGGTGATCTGCTTTGCCGACGGAGCCGCGCTGCTCGCGGTGGCGCGGAGCCGGACTCCCGCATGCATCCTGCTCGATGTGCATATCCCCGGTAAGTCAGGCCTCGATATTCTGAAGGAGCTGCGCGGCGAGGATTATCCGGCGCCGATCTTCATGATCTCCGGGCAGGGCGACATCAGCATGGCGGTCAGCGCGATCAAGAGTGGCGCGCTGGATTTCATCGAGAAGCCGTTCCGGGGCAGCGAGATCGTGGCGCGGCTCGATGAGGCGATCGACGCCTATGCGCGCCGGCAAGCTGAAGGCCATGCGTCGAAGGCCGCTTCGCTGCATTTCCCCGGCCGCGAGCCGCTGACCCGCAGGGAACGCGAGGTGCTGGAGCAATTCGCGTCGGGCGCTTCCAACAAGGAAGCCGGCCGCCAACTCGGTATCAGCCCGCGGACGATCGAAGATCACCGCGCCAACATCATGAAGAAGCTTGGCGCGCGCAATGCCGCCGACCTGATCCGGATCGTGCTCACGGCGCAGCGCGCGTCCTGATTCATCAGGACCGGGACTCCAGCGCGGTGCGGATCATCAGCGCCATTTCCGATTTGCGATACGGCTTGGCGAGCAGCAGTACGCCGGAATCCAGCCGGCCGTGGTGGATGATCGCATCCTCGGTATAACCCGAGGTGTACAGCACCTTCGATCCCGGCCTGATCTTCCGCACCTCGTCGGCAAGTTGCCGGCCGTTCATCGCGCCCGGCATGATCACGTCGGTGAACAGCAGATCGAATGGGTTGCCGGCCTTGACGAGATTGAGCGCTTCCGCCGCATTCGCGGCCTCCAGCGTCACGTAGCCGAGCGAGCGCAGTTGCGTCAGCACATAGCCGCGCACCAGCCTGTCGTCTTCGACGACCAGGATGGTCTCGTTGCCGCCGGTCACGGCCGTCGCCGCATCGGCGCCGCCGGCGAGCGATGCCGCCGCGCCCGGCGGCAGGTACATCCGGATCGTGGTGCCGTGGCCTTCCTCGCTGTAGATCTTGATATGGCCGGCCGATTGCTTGACGAATCCATAGACCATGCTGAGCCCGAGGCCGGTGCCTTTTCCGGGCCCCTTTGAAGTGAAAAACGGGTCGAACACCTTGTCGAGCATCGCCGCGGGAATGCCGCCGCCGGTGTCGCTGACGGCAATCAAGGCATAGCGGCCGGGCTGGACGTCGCTGTTGGAGCCCGCATAGTTCTCGTCGAGATAGGTCGAGCCGGTCTCCAGCACCAGCTTGCCGCCGCCCGGCATCGCGTCGCGGGCGTTCAGCGCCAGATTGAGAATGGCGGTCGTCAGCTGGTTGGGATCGACGGTGGCGAAGCAGGCCTCGTCATGGAATACGGATTCGATTTCGATCTGCTCGCCGAGCGTCGGCCGCAGCAGCTTGGCGGTATCGATCACCAGCGTATTGATGTCGACCTCGCGCGGCTGCAGCGGCTGCTTGCGCGCGAACGCCAGCAGATGCTGGGTCAGGTCGGCGCCGCGCGAGGCGGCTTCATCGATCATCCTGGTGATGGCGGCGAGTTGCGGATCGCTCTTGACCGCGTCGCCGACGATCTCGATCGTCCCCGTGATCACGGTCAGGATATTGTTGAAATCGTGCGCGATGCCGCCGGTGAGCTGGCCGAGCGCTTCCATTTTCTCGGCCTGCCGGATGCGGTCCTGCGCCGCGATGCGATCGGTCAGGTCGCGCGCGAAGCCGTTGAACACCACGCCGTCGCGGCGTCTCAAGCCCGTGATCGAGAGTTCGACCTTGATCTCCTTGCCGTCGCGCCGCAGCGCATCGAGTTCGAGCCGGCGTCCGAGGATCCTGCGATGTCCGGTGCGCAGGAAGCGCTGCAGGCCGGCCTTGTGGGCGTCGCGGAGCAATTCCGGGATGATCAGGTCAGCGAGCTGGCGTCCGATCGCCTCGCTGCGCGACCAGCCGAAGATGGTTTCGGCCCGCGGATTCCAGTCCGAGACCGCGCCGTCTTCGGTCATCTGGATGAAGGCGTCGAGCGCGGTGTCGATGATGCCGCGCGCCAGTTGCTCGCTTTCGCGCAAGGCGTCCTGCGCCTGCCGGCTCGCGGTGGTGTCGCGGCCGATGAAGAAATGCCGCCGCACCGGTTCGGACCATGCGCCCATCCATGACAGCGTCACGATGTGCCCGTTCTTGTGGATGAAGCCGGTGTCGAAATTTCGCGTGTGTTGCCGGCGCCGCGCCGCGCGCAGTTCGTCGCGAGTGTTGTTGAGATCGTTGCTGTGGATGAATTTGATCGAGTTGAAGCCGATCATTTCCTCGGGCGCGTATCCGAGGATCGTTTGCGAGCTCGGGCTGACCTGGACCAGCACGCCCTGGCTGTCGGTGACCAGGATCAGGTCCTGCGAGGTCTCGAAGATGCGCCGCCTTTCCTCGATCTCCTGGTTGAGCGCGTCGCGGGTTTTCCTGGCTTCGCTGATGTCGCGGGCGATCTTGGAGACGCCGACGATCGCGCCCGACGGCGCCTTGATTGGAGAAACGCTCAGCGAAACCGGCACCGTGGTTCCGTCCTTGCGCAAGCGTTCGGTCTCGTGATCCTCGACCGGCTCGCCGCGGCCGATCCGGTCCATCATGTCGCGCACCGCGGACCGCAGCTCGGGCGGCACGATGATATCGATGTCCCGGCCTACGACCTCCGCCGCGCTGAAACCGAACAGCCGTTCGGCGGCCGGATTCCAGCCGGTGATCTTGCCTTGCAGCGATTTGGTGACGATGGCGTCGTGAGAGGACTCGACCGCGGCGCTGAATAAATGCTCGCGCTCGGCGAGCCGCTCGCGGGCGGCTTCGGTGCGACGATGCTCGCGGGCTTCGTGCTCGAGTTCGACGGCCTTGCTGTTGGCTTCGCCGATCACGCGGGCGAAAGCGCGCGCCAATACGCCGGTTTCGCCCGATGCATCGACCGGGATCGCGGCCGTTCCATTGCGGCCGGCGCCCTCGACCGCGGCGGTCAATTGCACGATCGGGCGGGTCAGCGACCGCGCGATCAGCACCGCCAGCACCGCCGCGCACAACACCGCGATCAGGCCGACCAGCACCGAGGTATTCTGGATCGAGGCGGCGGTCGCCATGATCGTGGCGTTGGGGGCGGTCTTGATCACCGCGACCCATTCATTGCCGGCCAGGATGGCGGGGGTCAGCGCGATGCTCCCGGGACGTCCGCCCTGATCCGGTACGATCCGCGCAACGCCTTCGCTCGCGCCGAGCGAGGCGGCGACGGCCGGGAAATCGCGTTGCCAATTGGTCGGCTTGCCCAGCATGGAGCCGAATTCTCGCGCGCGGTCGGGATGAATGAGATAGTCGCCGGCCTCGTCGATCAAATAGACATTTTCACCCGCGCGCGCCGAGGCGCGGATGCGGTCGAAGGCCGGGCGCATGTCGACATTGATGATGAAGATTCCGAAGGGTTGGCCGCCGGGCGTGAAAACCGGCGTCGCCACCCGCAATGTCGGAACCGGCGGCATGATGATGGTCTGGCCAAGCCGGTCCAGCGTGATCGGCGAGACGTACATGGCGCCGGATTTGAGCTTGATCGTCTGCTTGAAATAATCCCGGTCGTTCTTTGGCGCGAGGCGCTCGTCGGGCACGATCTGGATCGCGCCGTTGGGGCCGCGGCGGTCGACGCGCACGATCTCGCGCTGGCTGTCGTCGACGCCGATCACGCCGATCTCGGCATAGGCCGGCTTGGCTTCGAGTTCGGCGACGAGGTGGGCGGCGATGCGCTCGCGCCAGGCCTTTTCCGAAATGCCGTCGACCGGATCGGTGCCGCCGGCTTCGCGGGCGCGCATCAGCCCGCTCAGCGCCACGCCGGCCCTCAGGCTTGCGACGTCGCCGCGGGCGCCGGCGACATAGGCTTCGAGGCCGGCCGCAACCAAACGTGACTGGCTCTCGATGCGATCGAGCACGCGCGGCAGCAGCGCCTGTTCAAGGCTTCGATAGTTCAGGAAGCCGATCGCCGACACCGTGATCGCGACCAGCGCGATCATTGCAACGGCCAATTTGGTGGTGAGCGTCATCCGTGCTTTGCGCCATCCCCGAAACGCCATGATAACCGGATGGCGGGCGCGGGCAACGCGGTTGCCCTATCCGGGACGGAAACATGCGCCGGGCGCTGTGGCCTGCGTCGGCCGGCCCCGCGCGGCTTCCAGGCAGTTGGCGACGGCCTCCAGCAAGGCTGCGGGCTTGAACGGCTTTTGCAGGCTGGAAATGGCTCCAAGCTTGGTGGCCATGTTGAGGAAATCCGGCGCCGGGCCTGCCTCCGACAGGATGGGATTGCCTGATATCACGATGATGGGAACCAGCGGCCGCTGCGCGTGCACCAGCCGCATGGTCTCGATGCCGTCCATTCCCGGCATGAAAATATCGAGGAACAGCAGGTCAAACTCCTCGGTCTCGAACAGCGCCAGCCCCTTGCGGCCGTCGCTGGCCGCAACCACGCGGTGGCCGGCCCGTTCGAGCAGGAGCTGGATGGTGGTTCGGACCGCACTGTCATCGTCCACGATCAGAATTTTGGCCATGCCGGCTCCCAAACGTCGCTCGAGACGCCCGATCAAATCCCGGCCGGCGTCAATGTGCGGTTGTGAAACGCCCGTCGCTGTCGCGCAAGCATTTCTTCAGTGGTTGCTGCGGAAGCGGGAGGTGGTCACGGAACCCGCGATGCCCACGATTTTGCGGTGCAGCAGGCCGATTTCGCGCTTCGGCCAAAGGCGGAACTTGCACCGGATGGATTGCCTGTGGGATGACCCGTCACAGCTTCAAACAGGTCGGACTCGAACAGGTTGCGTTCAAACAGGTGATGCAATGACGAACAACAAGAAAAGCCCGGAAACGCTGCGCAGCGCACGCTGGTTCGCGCCCGACGATCTCCGCGCCTTCGGCCATCGGTCGCGGGCGATGCAGATGGGCTATGCGCCGGAGGAGTGGAAGGACCGGCCGGTCATCGCGATCCTCAACACCTGGTCGGACGCACAGCCCTGCCATATGCACTTCAAGTCGCGGGTCGACGACGTCAAGCGCGGCATCCTGATGGCCGGCGGCTTTCCGATGGAATTGCCGGCGTTGTCGCTGTCGGAATCCTTCTTGAAACCCACCACCATGCTCTACCGCAATCTGCTGGCGATGGACGCCGAGGAACTTCTACGCGGCCATCCCGTCGACGGCGTGGTGCTGATGGGCGGCTGCGACAAGACCACGCCGGCGCTGTTGCTCGGCGCCACCAGCATCAATCTGCCGGCGATCTATCTGCCCGCGGGGCCGATGTTGCGCGGCAACTGGAAGGGCAAGACGCTGGGCTCGGGATCGGACGCCTGGAAATACTGGGACGAGCGGCGCGCCGGCAAAATCTCCGACAAGGATTGGGTCGACGTCGAGGCCGGCATCGCGCGGAGCTACGGCACCTGCATGACCATGGGCACGGCATCGACCATGACCGCGATCGCGGAATCGATCGGCATGACCCTGCCGGGCGCCTCCTCGATCCCGGCGGCCGATGCCGGCCACATCCGCATGAGTTCGGAAAGTGGCCGCCGCATCGTCGAGATGGTCTGGGAGGATCTGACGCCCAAGAAGATCCAGACCCGAAAGGCGTTCGAGAACGCGATCACGGTGGCGATGGCGATGGGCTGTTCGACCAACGCGATCATCCATCTGATCGCGCAGGCGCGCCGCGCCGGCCAGGACATCGGGCTCGACGATTTCGAGAAGGCCAGCCGCAAGGTGCCGGTGATCGCCAATGTGCGTCCATCCGGCGACAAATACCTGATGGAGGATTTCTTCTATGCCGGCGGTCTGCCCGGCCTGATGGGCCGCATCAGGGATCAGCTGCATCTCGATGCGATGACGGTGACTGGCCAGACGCTCGGTGACAACATCGCGCATGCCGAGGTCTACAATGACGACGTGATCCGCACCGTCGACAATCCGATCTATGCCGAAGGCGCGCTCGCGGTATTGAAGGGCAACCTTGCGCCCGACGGCTGCGTCATAAAACCGTCGGCGTGCGAGCCGCGCTTCCTGAAGCATACCGGCACGGCGCTGGTGTTCGACGATTACCCTTCGATGAAGAAGGCGATCGACGATCCCGATTTGGACGTCACCGCCGACCACGTGCTGATCCTGCGCAACGCCGGGCCGCAGGGCGGGCCGGGCATGCCGGAATGGGGCATGCTGCCGATCCCGACAAAACTGGTGAAGCAGGGCGTGCGCGACATGGTGCGGCTGTCGGACGCGCGCATGAGCGGCACCAGCTACGGCGCCTGCATCCTGCATGTCTCGCCGGAATCCTATATCGGCGGGCCGTTGGCGCTGGTCCGAAACGGCGACAAGATCACGCTCGACGTCGCCGCGCGCACCATCAACCTCGATATATCAGAGGCCGAGATGGCGAAGCGGCGCGCGGCGTGGAAGCAGCCGGAGACCCGCTTCGAGCGCGGCTATGGCTGGATGTTCACCCGCCATATCCGGCAGGCCAATGAGGGCTGCGATTTCGATTTCCTCGAGACCGATTTCGGCGCGCCGGTTGGCGAGCCGTCGATCTACTGACTCGACTCGGGAGCAATGAGGATGACAAAACTCGACGACGCCACCCGCCGCAAGTTGAAAACCATCTCCACCGCGACGGTCGCAACCGCGCTCTACAAGCGCGGCTTTCGCACCCAGTGCATTCAGGACGTGCATCCGCTCAGCCCGGATCAGCCGACCCTGGTGGGGGAGGCGTTCACGCTGCGCTACATGCCGGCGCGCGAGGACCTCAACAAGCTGGAGGTGTTTCGCGACCGCTCCCATCCGCAGCGCAAGGCAATTGAGGATTGCCCGCCCGGCGCCGTGCTGGTGATGGACAGCCGCAAGGACGCCCGCGCCGCGTCCGCCGGCGCGATCCTGGTGACGCGGCTGATGCAGCGCGGCGTCGCCGGCGTCGTCACCGACGGCGGTTTTCGCGACTCCGCCGAAATAGCAAAACTCGGCTTTCCCGCTTTCCATCACCGGCCGAGCGCGCCGACCAACCTGACGCTGCACCAGGCGATCGAGATCAATTGCCCGATCGGTTGCGGCGATGCGCCGGTGTTTCCCGGCGACATCATCCTCGGCGACAGCGACGGCGTGATCGTGATCCCGGCGCATCTCGCCGAGGAGATCGCCAACGAAGCCTTCGAGATGACCGCATTCGAGGATTTCGTCACCGAACAGGTGCAGACCGGCCGCGGCATTTTCGGGCTCTATCCCGCGACCGACGAGCAGACGCTGGTCGATTTCGCCGCCTGGCGAAAGGCCAAAGGGCGATAGCCGCGCCACGACGGGACGCCCGGTTTGCCGATAGCGAAAGAATCACGTAACGCTCGCTATCAGCTCCGGAGTGGATCGATGAAACGTCGCAAAGGCCACGCCGCCGAGCCCCAACCCCGGCGGGGATTGTCAGGCCTCGGCGCATCCCCGCCTTCCAGGCTTTACGAGCAGGGACTGCAGCATTTTCGGGCCGGCCGGCATCTGGACGCGCAGGTCTGCTGCCAGCGCGCGCTCGCGCTTGCCCCCGACCATGCCGACTCCCTGCATCTCGCCGGACTATTGGCGTATGAAGCGGGCGGAAATGATGACGCGATGGAATGGTTTTCGCGCGCCATCGGCCAGACGGCCAAGCCGGAATATCTGACCTCGCTGGGCGCGGTCCTGCAGCGCTTGAAACGCCTCGACGAGGCGCTGCAGGCGTTCGACAAGGCCGTCCAGCTCAGACCGGACGCGGCCAACTGGAAAAACCTCGCCAATCAGCTGTTCGACTTGCAGCGCTGGGATGCCGCCTTGCGCGCCTATCTCAAGCTGCTCGAGCTCGACCCGCGCGACTGGGATGCGGCCTGCAGGGCCGGATATCTGCATTACCGTTCCGGCCAGTTGCAGCAGGCGCTGGCCTGTTTCGGCGTTTGCGACCAGATCAAGCCGAACCACGCGCCGACGCTGTACATGCGATCGGTATTCCTGTTCGGCCTGCGCCGATACGAGCAGGCGATCGCCGAGGGCGAGCGGGCGCATGCGCTCGATCCGGCCAATGCCGACACCTGCAACAATATCGGCACCGCCTTGCAGGAGCTCCACCGCTACCAGGATGCGTTGCTGTGGTTCGAACGGGCGATCGAACGGCGGCCCAATTTCGAAGCCGCGCTCTACAACAAGGCGGCGTCGCTGGCGAAACTGCGGCGGATTGCCGACGGGCTGGCGGCCGTCGATCGCCTCAAAGCCATTCGCGGGCCGGGCAGCGTCGTCACGGACTTTCAGCTCGCCGAGCTGCTGGTCGAACTGGACCGCCGGCAGGATGCGTTGACGCTGCTCAATCGGTGCGATGCGGCGCGGCCGAACCACGCCGCCACGCTGCAACTGCGCGCGGTATGTCTTCGCGGCCTCGGCCAGCGGGAGGCGAGCCTCGCCGACAGCCAGCGGGCGCATGAGCTCGAGCCGGGCAATGCGGCCACCTGCAACAATATCGGCGTCATCCTCAACGAACTCGGCCGCTACCAGGAGGCTTTGTTCTGGCTGGAGAAGGCCCGCGCGCTGCGGCCGGGCGATGTGGAAACCCTCAACAACCTCGCCGACACGCAGGCGCAATTGGGCGACCTGCGTGAGGCGGCGGCGACATATGATCGCGCCAGGGCGATCGATCCTGATGACGCCAACACCGCGCTCGGTATGGCGCATCTCGATCTGGTCAACGGCAATTTCGAAGCCGGCTGGGCCGCGCGCGAGGCGCGGTGGAAGGTCCCGGGGCTTCCGATCGTGTATCCGAAATTCACCGAGCCGATGTGGCTTGGTGACGGCAGCATCGCCGGCAAGACCATCCTGATTTACGCCGACGAGGGGATGGGCGACGCCATTCAGTTCGCCCGTTATCTGCCTGACGTCGCGGCGCTCGGCGCGACCGTCATTCTCGCCGTTCACCCGGCGCTGCAGCCGCTGCTGTCGCGGGTTGCCGGCGTCTCGCAGTGTATCGCGAATAATTCGGCCGAAGCGCCGCCGCCGTTCGATGTCTTTTGTCCGATGCTGAGCCTGCCATTGGCATTGCGGACCCGGCTCGAAACCATCCCCGCCGAAATCCCTTATCTGCCGCTTCCCGCAGCGGAAGCCATGCAGGCGTGGGACGCAAAACTCCCGCCGCGCGACAGGCCGCGGGTCGGCCTCGTGTGGTCGGGCAATCCGAAGCACGCCAAGGACATCAAGCGATCGGTTCCGCTCGGGCTGCTGGCGCGGATCCTCGACGTCGACGTCACCTTCGTCAGCTTGCAGAAAGACCTCAGGCCCGAAGACAAACCGATCCTTGCTGAGAGCGCCATCGTCGACCTCACCGCCGATCTCAATAATTTCAACGACACCGCGGCGCTATTGTGTTGCCTCGATCTGGTGATCACGGTGGACACCAGCGTCACCCACCTCGCCGGCGCGCTCGGCCGCCCCGCGTGGCTGCTGCTGCCGTTTACGCCCGACTATCGCTGGCTGCTCGGCCGCGATGACAGCCCGTGGTATCCGACCCTGCGCCTGTTCCGGCAGAGCGAGACCCGCGAATATGGCAGCGTGCTGGATCGCGTGCGCGCGGAGCTGGTCGCGCTATCGCAGAGTAAAGCGAGCTAGGCCTTCAAAGCATCCCCGGCCGGAACAGCTTTCGATAGCGGCTGGTATTGGCGCCCGAGATCATGAACTCGCCGTCGCCGCGATAGTGGATCGTTTTCGGATATTTCGGCGCGGTCGCGACGTGCGCCTTCACCACTTCAAACACGAACAGGCTGTAGTTCCGGATCAGGCTGGTATCCACCAGTTCGCATTCGAAATTGGCGTAGCACTCCGCGATCAGCGGCGCGCGGACATGGCTGCCCGGTTTGGCCGTCAGGCCGAATTCGGCGAATTTATCGATGTCGCGCCCGGAGCTGTTGCCGATCTTCACCACTTTGGTGGCGATATCCTCGGTCGGCAGGTTGATCACGCACTGCTTGCTCTGCCGCACCATTTCATGGCTGTGATTGGCGCTCCAGATGTAGCAGCCGACCAGCGAGGGCGAAAAGCCCATGATCATGTGCCAGCCCATGGTCATGATGTTGCGCTCGCCCTTGTGCGCCGAGCTGACCAGAATGATCGGTCCCGGCTCGAGGAAGCGGCGGACATTGTCGGTCGGAAAGTCTTTCTTGGTGTAGGCAGGCATGGCGCGTCATGTCCTCGATTAAAGTAACAGGAAGCAACGGTTGTCGTTCCCGGATGCAGTGCAGCGCCACTTGGCGGTGCACTGCTGGTCCGGGGTCCATCCGCGCGGGGTGGGTCCCGGTTCTGCGACGCATCGCTACGCGCTGCATCGCGCCCGGGACACAGGACAAGTCACGACGTTGCCGCGCCAAACCTCGGCACGGCGCTGCCGGAGAGGAATGAGGCCAGAAACATTTTTCCGAGGGTATGAAATTTCTCCGGCCCGCTCAGCACACCGTCGCGTGCACGGTTGTCAAACGCTTCGACCGTCGGGACCGACAAGTCCGTGTCCGGCGTTGTGCGTGTTTGCGCGGCCGCGGAGATGCTGAGAAAGACACCGGCGAAGTAAAGACGCGTGAGCGCGCGAACTGTCGTCAAACGGCCGTAGAAGGCATCGTCGGGTGCGCGCCCTAGCCAGCTCGTCGCGAAGATCGCTTCGAGGTCGGGCGAAAATCCAAAACTGTCGATCAATATCGCCAGATCGACCATGGAATCGTTGCGGCATGCGGATTCCCAATCGATCAGCCAGAGCCGCTGTCCATCGAACAGCAGATTGCCGGAATGCGCATCGTTGTGGCTGGAGACGAGCCGCGCCAGGCCCGACGAATAGTTTTGGCGGATGCGATCGAGATGCTCGACATGGTTGTCGAGCAATCCGTCGGCAAACAGGCCGGTTCGGCGAATATGGGCGAACAGGCGCGCCACGATATCGGGGTAATCGACATAGAAGGGGAATGTCGGTGTGGCCTGCAGCCGCTTCAGCAACTCGCCCAGCGCCCGCGCAAGACCGCCATGGCCGCCGGGATAGTCGCGCAACGGGCGCGGCTCGATGAAATCCATCACCACGACGCGTGCGGCTTCGTCCAGATGGTGGATTCCGGGAGCAATGCCGGCTTCTGCCGCGATGCGCATCGACTCGTACTGGTGCGGATTTCGCAGTGGGCTCGGCGCGCCTTCCACACGAAGCAAATAGTTGCGATCGCCGACCCGAACTTTCAGCACCAGCGCGCTCGTGATCCCGCCGCCTACCGGTTCGATGGATTGAACAGGTCGGGCGCCGAAAGCGCTCCTGAGGGCTTGCCACGCGACTTCGCTTTGCGCGCTCGTAATGCCTGCCTGAGACGCGGCTCTGATCGGAGAGGGCGGTGAGTGATCCATTCGTCATGCTATCAAGAGATGGACGGAGTTGTCCAAGGTCACCGCTAGCTACTGTGGAGCACGTTCCCCGGATGCGGCGCACGACGCCGCACTTCGCGGCGTGGTGCGCTGCTGATCCGGGGGCCACCTTTGTAACTGGGTCCCGGCTCTGCGGAGCGGCGTGAAGAACGCCGCACCGCGTCCGGGACACGAGGCTAACTCACGCCCCGCCCTTCTCCGCCAATCCCACCGCCCATAGCGCGAACGCATAGGCGATCGCGACTTCGTCGAGGCGGTCGAAGCGGCCGGAGGCGCCGCCGTGACCGGCGCCCATGTTGGTGCGCAGCAGGACCGGGCCGCCTGACGTCATGGTAGCGCGCAGCCGCGCGATCCATTTCGCCGGCTCCCAATAGGTGACGCGCGGATCGGTCAGGCCGCCCATCGCCAGGATCGCCGGATAGTCGCGCGCCGCGAGGTTGTCATAGGGCGAATAGGACAGGATGGTCGCAAAATCCTCCGCGCTCTCGGTCGGGTTGCCCCATTCCGGCCATTCCGGCGGCGTCAGCGGCAGTGAATGGTCGAGCATGGTGTTGAGCACGTCGACGAACGGCACTTCGGCGACGATGCCGGCGAACAATTCGCCGGCGCGATTGGCGACCGCGCCCATCAGCATGCCGCCGGCAGAGCCGCCATGGCCGACGATGCGTTTGGCGCTGGTGTATTTGGCGTCGATCAGCGCGCGCGCCGAGGCCGCGAAATCATCGAAGGTGTTGGTCTTCTTCTTGCGCTTGCCGTCGAGATACCAGTTCCAGCCCTTGTCCGAGCCGCCGCGGATATGGGCGATGGCATAGACAAAGCCGCGATCGACCAGCGACAGCCGGTTGGCGTTGAAAGAGGCCGGCATCGCCAGGCCATAGGAGCCGTAACCATAGAGCAGCAGCGGAGCGTTGCCGTCGCGCTTGAGATCCTTGGCGTGCAGGATCGACACCGGCACCTCGGCGCCGTCATGCGATTTCGCCATGATGCGGGTGGTGACGTAGTCGGCCGGGTTGTGGCCGGAGGGAATCTCCTGGCGCTTGCGCAAGACGCGCGTCCGCTTCGCCATGTCGTAATCATAGATTTCCGACGGTGTCGTCATCGACGAATAGGAAAACCGCAAATTGGTGGTGTCGAATTCGTAGCCGCCATGGGTGTCGAGCGAGTACGCCGCTTCGTCGAAGGCGATGGCGTGCTCTTCCGCGGTCCTGAGGTCGCGAATGATGATCGAGGGCAGCGCATTGGCGCGTTCCAGCCGCACCAGATGGCCGGCATAGAGTTCGATGTCCATGATATAGACGCCCGGACGATAGGCGATCAGATCGCGCCAATTGGCCCGCTCCGGCGAAGCCAGCGGGGCGGTGACGATCTTGAAGTCGATCGCGCCGTCGGCGTTGGTCAGGATGAACAGTTCGTCGCCGCGATCGGCGATCGAGTATTGCACGCCGACTTCGCGCGCCGCGATCAGTCGCGGCGGTGCATCAATGCTGGAAAGATCGATGATCCGCTGCTCTGACGTATCGTGGTCGCCGCCGGCGATCACGCAGAAACGGCCGCTGGTGCTCTCGTGCAGATGGGTGAACCAGCCGGCATCCGGCTCCTCATAGATCAGGACATCGTCCGCCTGTTTGGCGCCGAGGCGATGCCGCCAGACCTGCGTCGGCCGGTGGTTGTCGTCGAGCTTGACGTAGAAGAAATGCGTCGCGTCCGCGCTCCACACCACGCCGCCGTCGGTGTCCTCGACCAGATCGTCATGATCCCTGCGGCTGTCCCAGTCGCGTACCCGGATGGAAAAATATTCCGAACCCTTGATGTCGGCGCTCCAGGCTTCGAGCTTGTGATCGGGCGAATGCCGCGCGCCGCCGAACCTGAAATATTCATGGTCGGCGGCGAGTTGATCGCCGTCGAGGATGATCTCCGCCGCGCCGCCGTCGCGCGGCATGCGGCTGAACATTTCGTGCTGGCCGCCATCGCGGAATTTGCGGAAATAGGCGAACGGGCCGTCCGGCGACGGCACTGAGGAATCGTCTTCCTTGATCCGTCCGCGCATCTCCTTGATCAGCGTCTTCTGCAGGGATTTGGTGTGGCCGAGCAGGCTTTCGGTATAGGCGTTTTCTTCCCTAAGGTATTTGCCGATGTCCTTGTCGAGGATCGAGGGGTCGCGCAGCACCTCCTGCCAGTTTTCATCCTTCAGCCAGGCGTAATCGTCATTTACGGTGATGCCGTGCAGGGTAAAGGAATGCGGCCGGCGCGGCGCGACCGGCGCCGCGAGCGGTGTTTTGCGCGGGGATTTTGTCACTGATGTCCTCGTTCGGAGCGGGCGGATTTTTCTAGGCTTATATCGGGTCGAATCCGAGGATTGCCAGATGACGAAAACGCAGCGACGGCAAGTATTGAAACCCTCATCCTGGGGAGGCGCCAACGGGTCCGCGCAAAGCGCGGCCCGATGACAGGCTCCGTGCCGTCTCGAAGGATGGCCACAACGTGGCTTCATGGTTCGAGACGCGCGAAGACGCGCTCCTCACCATGAGGTCATCAATCAACCGTTGCGCGCGCGATTGTTCGTGGTGGCGCCGAACATCGGGATCTGGTTGACCGCGAGCACCACCGCGAAGGTGATGATCAGCATGGAAATGCCCAGCACCGAGATGGCGGCGAGATCGCCGCTTTCGTTGAGGTCGTAGATCAATACCGAGATCACCTTGGTCTGCGACGTGAACAGCACGATCGCCGCCGACAATTCGCGCATTACGCCGATGAAGATGAAGCACCAGGTCGCGATCACGCCGGTACGCAGCAGCGGCGCGGTGATCTGCCACAGCGATTGCAGCCTGGTGGCGCCGAGAATCCGGCTGGCGTCCTCGAGTTCGGGATGGATGGTGGTGAAGGCCGCCTGCAATTGCTGATAGGCCGACGGCAGGTTGATGGTCAGATAGGCGAGCAGCATGATCCACAGCGTGCCGTACAGCACGAAGGGCGGCCGCGTATAGCTCAGGAACAGGCCGACGCCGAGCACGATGCCGGGCACCGCGACCGGCGCGGTGGCGAGGAAGCCGAGCACGCGCCAGCCCGCGATCACCTTGCGCGTCGTGATATAGGCAATCACCAGCGCGAGGATGGTGCCGATGGTCGCGGTCGAGGTGCCGAGGATCACGGTGTTCTTCAGCGCCAGTTGCGTCGACGACAATTCGGTGAACACGAACACGATGTTGTGCAGCGTGAGCGTCGACGGCGCCACCAGCGTGGTGGCGTTCGGCGAGAACGCTGCATTGAGCAGCGCCAGATAGGGCAGAAACACCGGATTGAGCAGCATCGCGAGACAGAACGCCAGCGCAGCCCAGCGCCATTTGCCCATCTCGACCTTGCGCGGCGCGCCGTATTTGCCGCCGACCACGGAATAGCCGCGGCGGCCGAGAATGAATTTCTGCGCCTGCAGCAGCAGGATGGTCAGAAGCAGCAGCGGCACCGCGGCGGCGGCGGCCAGTTCGAGTTTCGGCGGATACTGGAACAGGCTCCAGATTTTTGTCGTCATGGTGTGGAAGCCGGCCGGCAGCGCCAGGATCGCGGGCGAGCCGAACAGCGTCATCGCCTGCAGGAACGCGATCAGCGCGCCGGCCACCAGCGCCGGCAGCGCCAGCGGAATCGTGATGCGGCGCGCCGTGGTCCAGGCCTTGCCGCCGAGGATGGCTGAGGCGTCCTCCAGTTCGCCCGGCATGGTGTCGAGCGCGTTCGCGACCAGCACGAACACGAAGGGAAAGGTGTAGCAGGAGATCACGAAGATGATCCCGGTCATCGAATAGATGTTGAACAGATGCTCGTCGGAATCCGCGCCGGTGAGCAAGCGGAACAACTGGTTGAGCAGGCCGCTGTTGGGCGCCGCCAGCAATTCCCAGGCGACCGCGCCGAGGAACGGCGGCGTCACAAAGGACGCCGTCACCAGCGCGCGAATGGTCTGCCGCCCGGGCATGTCGGTGCGCGACACCAGCCATCCCATGGGAGCGGCGATCAGGCAGCAGATGGCGGCCGAGGTGAATGCGATGATCGCCGTGGTCAGGAGCGGATCGAGGAAATCCGGATCGGTGAACAGCGTGACAAAATTCTGCAGCGTGACGTGGCCGGCCTTGTCGCTGAAGGCGTAGATCGCGAGCCACGTCATCGGCAGTACGATCAGCCCGATCAGGCAGACCGCGAACAGCCACAGCACCGGCTTGGTCCAGTCGATTTTTGCTTTTGCAACTTCGATGGTGGCGATCGCGGTCATGTCGTCTCGTTACAGTTTGCCCTCATCCCGAGGAGCGGTGTCTTCGCCGCGTCTCGAAGGATGGCAGCACGCGATGGCTCATGGTTCGAGACAGCGCAAGTGCGCTTCCTCACCATGAGGACTATACTTTAAACAGCCGCGCATAGCGGGTCTTGATCTCTTCGGCCATCGCCTCGACGCCGGCGGCGTCTTCCTTCATCAGTTTCAGGTCGGTGATCTTGCGGCGTCCGGGCTTTGTCGCCTGCACCTGCGCGTGCACGGAATATTGCGCGGTAAAATCGATGAAGAATTGCTGGGTCTCGCGCGTGTGCAGCCACGCCTGGAACAGTTTTGCGGCGTTCGGATGCGGCGCGCTGGCGAAGATGCCGGTCGGCCCCGAGACCGTCGGGGTGCCCTCGGTCGGATACACCGGCTCGACCGGCTGGCCGGCTTCCTTCAAGAGCACCACGCCATATTCGTTGCCGTCGGCCATCACGGCGCGCTCGCCGAGCGAGAGTTTCTTCGGCGGATCGGTCGAGGACTGCACCTGCATGACGCGCTGCTTCGACAGTTTCTCGAAATAGTCCCAGCCGAGTTCGCGCACCATCTGGAAGGTCGCGGTCATGATGGTGCCGCTATAGGCCGGATGCCCCTTGACCATTTTGCCGGCCCATTTCGGGTCGAGCAAATCGGCAAAACTCTTCGGCGCGTCCCCGGGCTTCACCAAATTGGTGTTGTAGGCGATCGACGACAGCCAGATCCGCGACACCGCGAACATCCCGTCGGGGTCGCGATAGGCGGGCAGGAAATGCTGCGCGATGTCCTCGGTGACGAACGGCGCCAGCCAGTTGTTGCGCTTCCAGGTGATGAAGTGCGAGGCGTCGGAACTGTTGACGACGTCGCAGGCGTGGATGTTGCTCGAGAATTCCTGCCCCAGCCGCTGGAACAGCCGCTCGGAGCCCGAGCGTTCGATCTGCACTTCGATGCCCGGATATTTCGCCTCGAACGCCTTGCCGAGCTTCTCGCCGACGGGGAGATCCATCGCCGAGTACAGCACGACCTTGCCTTCCTTCTTGGCGGCATCGATCAGCTCCGGGGTGATCGAAACCGGCGCGGGGCTTTGCGCGAGCACGCGCGTCGCAAGCGCCGACAGCCCAAGCGCTGCGGATGCTTTGACGAGTTCGCGTCGGGTCAGCGTCTTTCGCATCGCACGCGCTTCCTTCGACTCAAGCTTCGGGTGAGGGGTTACGGCTTAACGATAGGCCGTGACCCCTCTCCCCAACCCTCTCCCACAAGGGGAGAGGGAGCGCGCTGCCGTTGCCGGGATGTTGTGCCAATGGCCTAGTCCAGTTCAAACGTGGAACAGCTTGGTGTAGCGGGCCTTGATTTCTTCGCTCTGCTTTTCGACGCCTTCGGCGTCTTCCTTCATCAGCTTGATTTCGGACAGCGGCTTGCGTCCCGCCTTTTCCTTGACCTGCTGATGCAGCGAACGCAGTCCGCCGACCTCGATGATGATGGCCTGCGCGTCGGGCGTGAAGCAGTAATTCTGGAACAGCTTTGCCGCGTTCGGATTCGGCGCGGCCTTGAAGATGCCGTTGGGACCGACGATGAACGGCGTGCCCTCGGTTGGGTAGACCGCTTCGACCGGCTGATTCTTGTCCTTCAGCACGAAGATATTGTATTCGGTGCCGTCGGCCATCACCTCGCGTTCGCCGAGCGCAAGTTTTTTCGGCGGATCGGTCGCTGACTGCACCTGCATCACGTTCTGCTTGGCGAGTTGTTCGTAATAGTCCCAGCCGATGTCGCGCACCATCTCGAAGGTCGCGGTCAGGATGGTGCCGCTATAGCCGGGATGCGCCTTGACGATCTTGCCCTTCCATTTCGGGTCGAGCAGATCCCTAAAGCTTTTAGGCGCCTCTTCGGCCTTGAGTTTTGTGGTGTTGTAGGCGATCGGGCTCAGCGTGGCGCGGAAGCCGGCATAGGTGCCGTCGGGGTCGCGATGCTCCGGCTTGTAGTATTTGGCGACATCCTCGGGCACGTAAGGCAGCAGGATGCCCTGCTTCTTCCAGTCCAGAAGATTCGAGGCGTCGGATGAATTGACCACGTCGACGGCGTGGACGTTGCTGGCGTATTCCTGGCCGACGCGCTGGAACACGCGCTCGGCTCCGGTGCGTTCGACCTGCACCTCGATGCCGCTGAATTTCGCCTTGAACGCGGCCGCGATGCTTTCGGCCACCGACAGGTCGATCGAGGTGTACCAGACCACCTTGCCTTCTTTTTTCGCGGCCTCGATCAGGGCGGGCGTGATCGCTTCGGCCGGCGGCGCCTCGGCGCGCGCGGGAGCTGCGAACATCGTGCCCAGCGCCAGCGCGGTCGTACCCTTAAGGATGTCCCGCCGCGAGGGACTCTTGCTCCTGATCTTCATGGCGTCCTCATTCCCTGTTATCGTTCCAGCGCGCGGCAGCGTTCCGGCGGCAGCGTCAGCCAGACTTCGGTGCCCCTGGCGACCGCGTTGTCGGTCGAGGTCACGATGCGCAGCACCGTGCCGTCGGAGGTCTCGACCATGTAGTCGCGGCTGGCGCCGAGAAACACCTGACGGGTGACGGTCGCCTTGACCACGTTCTGCGAATTTTGCGGCGTCTGCGTCGACAACTGGATGTCATGCTGGCGGATCGCGACCACGGCGCTCTGGCCCGCGCTCAGGGGTGCGCCGACCACCTGCAGCACCGCACCCGAGAACGCCACGTGGTTGGCGTCGCGCGCGACAACCTTGATGACGTTGCTGGCGCCGATGAAGCGCGCGACGAATTCCGATTGCGGCGTATCGTAGATCTGCTGCGGCGTGCCGAGCTGGTCGATCTTGCCTGAATTCATCACCGCGATCAGGTCGGCGGTCGTCATCGCCTCCGACTGGTCGTGGGTGACGTAGACCGTGGTGTAGCGGTATTCGTCGTGCAGCCTTCGGATTTCGAACCGCATCTCCTCGCGCAGATTGGCGTCGAGGTTCGACAGCGGCTCGTCGAGCAGCAGCGTTTCCGGTTCCACGATCAGCGCGCGCGCCAGCGCCACGCGCTGCTGCTGGCCGCCGGACAATTCGCCGGGATAGCGCTGCGCGAGGATTTCGAGTTTTGTCGTCTCAAGAATCGCCTTGAGTTTTTTGGCGATGGTGTCGCGGTCCATTTTCCGCAGGCGAAGCCCATAGACGATGTTCTCGGCCACGGTCATATGCGGCCACAGCGCGTAGCTCTGGAAGATCATCGACATCTTGCGCTGTTCGGGCGGCACGGCGCGCGCGCTGGAGGACACCAGGCGGTCGCCGACATGGATTTCGCCGGCGCTGGGTTCCAGAAAGCCTGCGATCAGCCGCAGCGTCGTGGTCTTGCCGCAGCCGGACGGCCCCAGCAGGCAGACCAGCTGTCCGTGGTCGATCCGCAGCGAGACGTTATCGACCACCGCCAGCGAGCCAAATCGCTTGGTCAGGTCGCGCAATTCAACCGACGCCACTCGGACCCCCCGTACCTGTCTTGTTATGCAGTTGTCGGCCCGCCGTATAAGCACCAAAAACGCCGTTGCGGGAAGGCCGAGGGCCGATTCAGGGGGTTACACTTTCGGCGAGCCAGTCGATCGCGGCCTTGGTGCCACTCTCACCATGTGGGATATCGAGCGCGCCGAGGCCGACCTCGATCACGCCGAGCGTGCCCAAGATCATCGGCGCGTTGATGTGGCCCATATGGGCGATCCGGAACGCCTGGCCGCTCAGCTCGCCGATGCCGACGCCGAGCACCACGCCGCAATGTTCCTTGCAGTATTTGTGCAGCTTCTCGGGATCGTGGCCGTTCTTCATCACCACGGTCGTCACCGTGTTGGAACGCTCGGCAGGTTCGGCGATGTTGAAACCCAGCACCTGGCCTTCGGCCCATACCGAAACCGCGCGACGCACCGCTTCGGCGAGCAGGCGATGGCGCAGAAACGTGTTTTCGAGCCCTTCCTCGAACAGCATGTCGACGGCCTGGCGCAGCGCGAACAGCAGATGCACCGGCGCGGTGCCGGCATATTTGCGGTAATGCTCGATGCCGTCGCGCTCGGTCCAGTCCCAATAGGGCGTGCGCAGATTGGCCTTCTTGTGCACCTCTTTGGCGCGATCGTTGGCGGCGACGAAGCCGAGGCCCGGCGGCGTCATCAGGCCCTTTTGCGAGCCGGACATCGCGACATCGATGCCCCATGCATCCATCTCGAACGGCATGCAGCCGAGCGAGGCGACGGTGTCGACCATGAACAGCGCCGGATGGCCGGTGGACTTGATCACCTTGCCGATCGCCTCGATATCGTTATAGGCGCCCGAGGCGGTGTCGACGTGCACCGCGAGGATCGCCTTGATCTCGTGGTTCTTGTCCTGCCGTAGCCGCGCCTCGACTTCCGCCGGCCGGATGGCGCGGCGCCAGTCGCCTTTCAGCACTTCGACATCCGCACCCATGGCGGCCGCGGTATTGCCCCAGCCGATCGCGAAGCGGCCGCTTTCAAGCACCAGCACCTTGTCGCCGCGCGACAGCACGTTGCTGAGCGCGCCTTCCCATGCGCCGTGGCCGTTGGCGATGTGGATGTAGGAGTTGCCCTTGGTCGCGAACAATTTTGACAGATCGCGCAGCAGGCTGTCGGTCAATTCCACCATCTGGTCGGAATAGATGTCGAGCGCGGGGCGATGCATCGCCCGCAGCACCTCGTCGGGCATGTTGGTGGGCCCGGGAATCGCCAGGAATTCCCGGCCGGCACGAACCGTCATTATTGTTTTTCCTTGGGTAATTCCGGCGGGCCGGGTTGCGCTGGCCCAAAGGGTTTGGGGTGGGAGAGGGGGCTGTTCCGCTAGCGTTTTACGCGGGCCGGGGGGTTAAGAAAAGCGCCTTGAACGGCCCGCTATCGTCTGGTTTCCCGGCAGCCGGCGGCTTCGGCGTCCTCGGTCGAGCAGAACCAGCGGGTGCCTTTGGAGATGTCCATCTTGATCTGGGCGTACCAGCGGCTTTTTGGCGTGTGATAGATGCATTCGCCGGCGCCGTTGACATTGCCCTTGATGGTGCAATCGGGCGAGGGCGCCACCCCGCCCGACGCCGAGGCCATCAGGATCGCGTGCGCGTTGGGCGGTGGCTTGGTCGCGCCGAGGATCGCCGTCTTCTTGTTGCGGACGCGCCAGTCCCACGGCGCAATGAAGGCGCCCTGCCACATCCCGGCCTTGGCCTCGCGCGCCGCCTTCTCGTCGGAATCGTAATCATGCGAACGCCGGACGAACGACATCGCCCAGCCGCTCTTCACCATCCATTTCTGGATGTCCTCGCCGTCGACGGTGCAGCGCGCGACATTGCGGCCGCGGCGATCGACGCGTTCGACATGACAGGTCCAGGCTTTCTTGTCGGTGTATTTGATCAGTTCGTCGCGCGCAGCGACGCCGCAGGTCCAGCGCTCGCCTTTGTTGCTGAGGCACAATTGATCGACCGACGGCGCATCGATGCCGCCGAGCCGGATCCGCGAGCTGCCGATCGTGATCTGATCGCCCTCGCGGATCTTTGGAACCCCGGTGATGTCGGCGGCGTGCACGATTGCCGGCAGCAGCAAGGCCGCGAACGCGGGCAGGAATTTCTTGAACATGCGTTTCATCGACATGCAAAAAGGCCGTCTGCAAAGGGAATCATCAATATGTCGGAAGCATATCACGCGGCCGGAATTGTGGTGCGGATCGGGCCGCCGCACCAGCGGCCGGCTGTCAACTTACCGCGAGAATGGCGCTCTTAGCCCTCGCCCCGCTCTTGCGGGGAGAGGGTCGGGGTGAGGGGCACTCCGAGGTACAGACCGGCTAGATTCCCGACAGTTCAGCCCGGCATGATCCCCGACAGGTTTCTAGAAGCATCTGAGGGAGGGCCCGACGATGCCGTTCAGAGAGACCAGTCGGATGGAAGAGCGTATTCAGA
>Ga0207702_10001431_pt1 | contig 23789 bp, 20 predicted proteins | sample KBSCornC62_FD_184302 | JGI IMG/M metagenome (GOLD analysis project Ga0207702, IMG submission 184302) | Corn rhizosphere microbial communities from Kellogg Biological Station, Michigan, USA - KBS Corn C6-2 (SPAdes) (version 2) | ecosystem: Host-associated > Plants > Roots > Rhizosphere > Soil ...
CTCCACGCCCCAGGCCATCATCGCCTTGTTCGCGCGCAGGCAGTCATAGCTGTGCAGCGCGTCGAGCTTGCGCACGGTCTCCTCGTGGAAGGCCTCGGCCGACGGCGCCTTGTGGAAGTACAGGTAGCCGCCGAACAACTCATCGGACCCTTCGCCCGACAGCACCATCTTCACGCCCATCGCCTTGATCCGCCGTGCCAGCAGGTACATCGGCGTGGCGGCGCGGATGGTGGTGACGTCGTAGGTTTCCAGGTGCCGGATCACCTCGGGCACCGCGTCCAGCCCTTCCCAGAAGGTGTAGACAAAGCCGTGGTGCACGGTGCCCAGCGCGTCGGCGGCGATCTGCGCGGCGGCGAGGTCGGGCGAGCCTTCCAGCCCGATCGCGAAGGAATGCAGGCGCGGCCACCAGGCCTCGCTGCGGTCGCCGTCCTCGATGCGTTCGCGGGCGAACTTGGCGGCGCAGGCGGCGACCAGCGAGGAATCGAGGCCGCCCGAGAGCAGCACGCCGTAGGGCACGTCGGTCATCAGCTGGCGGTGCACGGCCTGCTCGAAGGCATGGCGCAGCTCGCCCGGCGCCGGCGCATGGCCTTGCGTCGCCGCGTAGTCGCGCCACGGCTTGGTGTAATAGCTGCGCAGCTTGCCCGTGGCGCTGTCGTAGACCTGGCCGGGCGGAAACGCGGCCACGTCCGCGCACACGCCGGTCAGCGCCTTCATCTCCGAGGCCACGCACAGGCGGCCTTGCGCGTCGTGGCCCCAGTACAGCGGGCACACGCCGATCGGGTCGCGCGCGATCAGGTAGCGCTGCGCCGCGCCGTCCCACAGCGCGAAGGCGAAGATGCCGTTGAGCTTGGTCAGGAAATCCGTCCCGTGCTCGCGGTACAGCGCGTTGATGACCTCGCAGTCCGAGCCGGTGGTGAAGTCGTAGCCGCTGGCACCCCGCAATTCGCGGTGGTTGTAGATCTCGCCGTTCACTGCCAGCGCCAGTGCACCGTCGCGCGAACGCAGCGGCTGCGCGCCCGAGGCCGGGTCGACGATGGCGAGGCGCTCGTGCACCAGGATCACCCCCGCATCCACGAACACCCCGCTCCAGTCGGGGCCGCGATGGCGCTGGCGTTGCGACAGTTCCAGCGCCTGCCGGCGCAAGGCGGCGAGGTCGTCGCCCGGCTGCAGGTCGAACATTCCGAAAATCGAGCACATGGTGGACGTTCCTCGTTTACTGGTTGATGAAAGCTCTAATTGAAAGTCGGCCATGGATGGCCGGGTTCGCTCTTGCGCGAGTGGATTCGCGCAAAAAATCACACATGCCAAAACGACGAAGGCCCGCTCGTGGCGGGCCTTCGTCGCGTATCTTTCGTGGAAACTTGCAGCTACGCGCGGGCCCGCCAACGGTTGGCGTTATTGTTCGCGCGATTGTTGTTGACGGCCGCCACGAAGCCACGCGCGGCAGGCGCGGTGGCGTTCGGGAACAGGGGGGCCGTCGTGGTCATGCGCCGACTAAACCAGATGTTGCGGCGCAGCGCAAGTGACGATTTCGCATGACGCTGTTCGGCCGTCCATACGCTCAGCTTTCCGCGGGCTCGGCGATCCAGCGCGCCGCCTGTTCCAGCTCGGCCAGCCCGAACAGGCGGAAATCGGCCGGCACCAGGAAGCGCGTCGCCTTGGTCGCGGTGCGCAGCCACGGCACGTCGGTCACCAGCGCCACGCGGTCCCAGCCGCTTATGTGGCGGATGCCGAGCATGAAGTCGTCCCACATCGCGCCGGCGTCGAAACCGGTGAAGTCCGGCTCCACCACGAACAACATGCGCAGCTTGCGGTTGAGCGCGAACACCGCCTCCACGTCCGGCACCAGCACCTGCTCGTAGTCGGCGGCGGTGACTTGGCCGTGTGCGCGAAAGCCCAGCGTGCCGGGCGGCAATCCATCGATCTGTTCGAGCATGACGGTCTCCTCGGCGAACGGAAGGCCAGTCTGGCGCAGCCAGCGTGAATGTCGCGCAAGCTCAGGCGGGTTCGACGTGGCGTAGCAGCAGGCGCGGCGACTCGCGCCCCTGCCAGTCGTTGACGACGAGTTCGTAGGCGGCGCGCAGGCGCGCTGGCGGTGATGCGGCACCGACGTTGAACATCACCGCGTCGTGCACGCTGCCGTCGCGCGGGTCGCGCAGGTTGAGCCGCCAGTGGCCTTCGCCCATCGGCTTCCAGCCCGCGCATTCGAACAGATTGTCGAACAGCGGCTCGGGGAAGGCCTGGCCCCATGGACCGGCTGCACGCAGTTGCAGCGCCAGTTCCAGCGACAGACTTCCCGCGGGAAGTTCGCCGTCGGTATACAGCGCAGCTTGCAGCCGTTCCGGCGCGATCAGCTCGCGTGCGACGGCGTCGAACGCCGCGGCGAAGCGCGGGAAGTCTGCGGTGCGCAGGCTCAGTCCCGCCGCCATCGCGTGTCCACCGAAGCGTTCGATCAGGCCGGGCTGACGGGCATCGATCATCGCCAGCGCGTCGCGCAGGTGAAAGCCCGGAATCGAGCGGCCCGAGCCGCGCAGGCCGACATTGCCTGTGCGCGCATCCTGCCCGCGAGGATCAAGAAGCGGCGATCCCTCGCCGCACTCTTCAATGCTGGCTGGCGCGAACGCGATCACGGGGCGGTGCAGGCGCTCCTTCAATTTGGAGGCGACCAAGCCCACCACACCGGCATGCCAGGACGGTTCGTACAGCGCCACGCCCACCGCGTCGATGTCGCGCAGGCCGGCGGTCATCACCTCGGCCTCGGCCACCATCGAGGCCTGCAGGTCGCGGCGCTCGCGGTTGATCGTGTCGAGCTGCCCGGCGTAACGGCGCGCCTGCGCCGGATCGTCGGTGAGCAGGCATTCCACGCCAAGCTGCATGTCCTCCAGCCGCCCGGCCGCATTGAGTCGCGGCCCCACGGCAAAACCTAGATCGCTGGCGCACAAGGTGGCCACGCTGCGCTTGCCGCATTCGACCAGCGCGGCGATGCCGGCACAGGCGCGGCCGGCACGGATGCGCTTGAGGCCAGCTTCCACCAGCACGCGGTTGTTGAAGTCGAGCGGCACCAGGTCGGCCACCGTGCCCAGCGCCACCAGGTCGAGCAGAACAGACAGGTCGGGCCTGCTCTTTTGAGGAGTGCGGCCATGGATGGCCGCCTTTTGATTCTCGCGATCAGGAAGATCGCCTGAGTCTTGAGAAGTGCGGCCAGGGATGGACGCCTCTTGATCTTCGCGATCAGGACGATCGCACGGGTAAAGCCTCGCACGCAGCGCCAGCAGGAGATAGAACATCACGCCCACGCCGGCGAGAGCCTTGCTGGGAAAACCGTCACCGACCAGATTCGGGTTCACCATCGCGTCGCAGTCGGGCAAGCGCTCGCCCGGCAGGTGGTGATCGGTGACGATCACCCGCATGCCCAGCTCGTGCGCCCGCGCCACGCCGGCCACGCTGGCCACGCCGTTGTCCACGGTGACGATCAGCTGCGGCCGCGGCTGCAGCGAATCGACCAGCGCGGGCGTGAGGCCGTAGCCATGCACGAAGCGGTTTGGTACCGCGTAGCTCACGCGTTTCGCCCCCAGCATGCGCAGGCCGCGCACGGCGACCGCGGTACCGGTGGCGCCGTCGCAGTCGTAGTCGCCCGCGATCAGGATGGCCTGGTCGTCGCGGATTGCCGCGGCCAGCAGACCGGTGGCGGCATCCAGCCCGCCCAGCGATTGCGGCGACAGCAAGCGTTGCAGGCGATGCTCGATACCCACGGGTTGCAGCACGCCGCGCGCCGCGTAGATGCGTTGCAGTACCGGATGCACCGAGGCATCCCAGCCGGATGGCTCGCCCTGTGGCTCGCGACGGCGCAATTCCAGCGTGCTCAACGCGGCGCCCCTCGCCAGAAGCGCCAGCGATGCCACGGTCGCCACGACCAGCGCTCGCCGCCGGCGAACGCGTAGTGCAAGGGCTGCCGCTGTGCCAGGTTCAGCACGGTCGGCCACCAATCGCGTTCCAGTTCGGTGGCAGGCAGGTCCTGCAGATCGACCAGCGAGCCGGCGGGTGCGGCCACCACGGTCGATGGCGTGCGTGCCTGGCCAGCCACGCCGGCATGCGCCGCGAGTGCACGCAGCAAGACGTCGTTGCCGACTACGCCCGCGAATCCGCAGTGCATCGTCGACGGCAATCGCCCTGCCCCCCACCACCACACGCTGTTGACCGGCGGCAGGCCACGCGCCTGACGGGCAGCGTTCAAGGGATGCTGGTGCAGCAATACCTGCACTACGTTGAGCAGCATGCGCCACCGCCGGCCTTCGGTGCCCTGCGGAAGATGCTGGTACAGATCCTCGCCAAGCGCTTGTTCCGGCGCGGCGAAATCCGGCAGCGGGATGTCCGGCGGCAGGCGCAGCTGCCAGTGGTTCGGCGTGGTGATTTCCAGTTGCAGGCCGGCTTCGGCGAAGGCCGGCTGCAGCAGCTGTGCGTAGGCTTGCGCCTCGTCCGGCTCAAGCGACATCGAGCCGCAAGCCATCAGGCGCACGCCGCTCATGTCCGGCTGCACCCAGGCTGGATCGGCGTTGAGCCACGCGACTTCGCCCGCATCGCCGGCCAGATGCTCGCGCACCAGTGCCGCGGCCGGCAGCGGCGAACCGGCGCCATCGAAGGCAGCGGCGAGCACGGCAAGCCGCTCGCGCGGACCGTCGTCGAGACGGTCGGCCCTCGCCAGCAGGCGGTGCAGCGGATGCGCCGCATCGAAGCGATCCAGCGCGGGCAGCCACAGTTGCGTCGCTTGCGTGCTCATCCGCGCGGACGCTCAGGCTTCCAGCGTTTCATACAGGGCCATCCACTCCACCTCCAGTGTTTCCTTCTCGCGGCGCAGCTCGGCCTGCTGCTGACCCAATTTCATCAGGGCGGCGGTGGGACCGTTGTAGGTTGCCGGATCGGCCAGCCTGGCTTCCAGCGCCGTCAATTCGGCGTCGATGGTGGCCACGCGCGTCTCGATCTTCTTGACCCGCTGGCGCGCAGTCTTTTCGTTTTCACGTTGTGCAGCGGCATTGCGGCGAGCTGTATTTGTGCGCGCATCCTGCGCGCGAGAGTCAAGAAGCGGGCTTCCCTGCACGCACTCTTCAATTTTTTTCGCGTTCTTCTTTGCCGCGTTGCCACGCGAGCGCAGCCAGCGCGCGTAGTCGTCGAGGTCACCGTCGAACGGCTCGACCACGCCATCGGCCACGCGCCAGAAGCTGTCGCTGACCATGCCGAGCAGGTGGCGGTCGTGCGACACCAGCACCAGCGCGCCGTCGAAATCGGCCAGCGCGTCGGCCAGCGCCTCGCGCATGTCGAGGTCGAGGTGGTTGGTGGGCTCGTCGAGCAACAGCAGGTTCGGCTTGTCCCAGGCGATCAGCGCCAACGCCAACCGTGCGCGCTCGCCGCCCGAAAAGCCGTCCACCGACTCGAAGGCGCGGTCGCCGGCGAAGTTCCAGGTGCCGAGGAAATCGCGCATGACCTGGGCGGCCACGCCAGGCGCCTTGTCCTGCAGATGGTCGAACGGGCTGCGGCCCGCGTGCAGGCTCTCCACAGTGTGCTGGGCGAAGTAACCGATCTTCAGATCCTTGTGCGCCTTGCGCTCGCCGCCCAGCGGCGCGAGCTCGCCGACCAGGGTCTTGACCAGGGTGGATTTGCCCGCGCCGTTGGGGCCGAGCAGGCCGATGCGTTCGCCCGCTTCGAGGCGGAAACGCACATCGTGCAGGATGATCGTGGCCTCACGGCTGGCCGTCTCGTGGCCGGGCAGATGGTCGTCACCTTGCTCGCGCGAACCGGCCGGGTAGCCGGCGACCACTTCTTCCAGCTGCAGCATCGAGTCGGGCACGCGATCGGGCTTGGCGAACTGGAAATGGAACGCGCGCTCGGCGCGCACCGCCTCGGTGCCGGCCATCTTCTCCAGCCGCTTCATGCGCGACTGCGCCTGCTTGGCCTTGCTGGCCTTGGCCTTGAAGCGGTCGATGAAGCTCTGCAGGTGGGCTCGCTCGGCCTGTTCGCGCTCGTGGGCGATCTGCTGCTGGCGCAGCTGTTCGGCGCGCAGGCGCTCGAACGCGCTGTAGTTGCCGGTGTAGAGCCGCGCGCCGCCATCGACCAGGTGCAGGGTGTGATCGATCACGCCGTCGAGGAATTCACGGTCGTGCGAGATGATCAGCAAGGTGCCCTGGTAGCGGCGCAACCATTCTTCCAGCCACAGCACGGCATCGAGGTCGAGATGGTTGGTGGGCTCGTCGAGCAGCAGCAGCTCGGAGGGGGCCATCAGCGCACGCGCAAGGTTCAGGCGCACGCGCCAGCCGCCGGAGAACTCCTTCACCGCGCGTTCGTGCGTCTCCGGCGCGAAGCCGAGGCCGTGCAGCAGGCGGCCGGCGCGGGCGCGCGCATCGTAGCCGTGCAGTTCCTCGATGCGGTGGTGGGCGCGCGCCATGGCCTCGGTATCGCCGCGCGCGTCGGCGTCGATCTCATCGCGCAGCGCGGCGGCCAGTTCCACGTCGCCGCCCAGTACGTAGTCGATCGCCGGGTCGGGCAAGGCGGGCGTCTCCTGCGCCACCGAGGCCAGGCGCAGCTTCGCCGGCAGACCGATGTCGCCGGCGTCTGCCTCGACCTGGCCCTGCAGGGCCGCGAACAGGCTGGACTTGCCGCAGCCGTTGCGGCCGATCACGCCCAGCCGCCAGCCGCCCTGGATCACCAGATCGATGTCGGACAGCAGCAGGCGGCTGCCGCGGCGCAGGGCAAAATGGCGGAACGCGATCATCGGGACACTTCAATCGGGTGATTGGGCCGCCCATGATAACGGCTATGGCGGTCACACCCGCCGCAACAGCCCGTGGATAGTCGCAAACAGTTCTGCTACAACGGCGCAGCATCGCCTTGCGCGGAGAGGGGACCATGTTCAAGCATCGCCACAGCCTGCCCTTGCTGGCAGCCATCGCTTTCGGCGCCGGCGGCCTTGCCGTGCCGCAGCCCGCCCATGCCGACAACCTGCTGATCCATCGCGTGCAGCAGGAGAAGGGCATGAACCTGCCCGCGCGCGGCATGAGCATGGCCCAGGTCGAGAAGAAATACGGCGCGCCGCAGCGCAAGCTCTCGCCGCGCGGCGGCGACACGAAGAAGCACCCGGTGATCAACCGCTGGGAATACGCGGACTTCATCGTCTACTTCGAGCACAGCCACGTGATCCATGCCGTGCTGAACACCCCGGCCGGCAACAACACCAACCCCGCCGCCGCGAACTGAGTGGCCTGAACCGGACGCGCCCCGCGACGACGCGGCGCGCGTCCTTTTGTGCGCCAGCGGCCGTACTCTCGTAAACTTCGCGGCCCGATGCCATGCCGGCATCGATCCGATACGCACGAGAGTTCCGCCATGACCGAACCCCGCTGGCGCCTGCCCGCCGAATGGGAACCGCAAGCCGCGGTGCTGATCGCCTGGCCGCATGCCGGCACCGACTGGGCCGAGCGCCTGGACGAGGTGGAAACCGCCTACGTGGCACTGGCCGCGGCGGTGACGCGTTTCCAGCGGCTGGCCGTGGTGGTCGCCGACGCGGACGTGCGCGCCCATGCCGAGGCGCTGCTGCGGGCAGCGGGCGTCGGGCTTTCGCGCGTCCGCTTCGTCGAACTGCCCTACGACGACACCTGGCTGCGCGACTCCGGCCCGATCACCCTGCAGGACGACGACGGCCGCTTCCAGCTCGCCGACTTCCGCTTCACCGGCTGGGGCGGCAAGTTCGGCGCCGAACAGGACGACGCGCTGATCGCGGGCCTGGTCGCCGCCGGCGTGTTCGGCGAGGCTTCGCACCGGCGCATCGACTGGGCGTTGGAAGGCGGCGGCATCGAGAGCGATGGCGCGGGCACCGTGCTCACCACCTGGAAGTGCCTGCATCAGCGCCATCCCGAGCAAAGCCGCGAGGCGATGAGCGCGATCCTCAAGGACAGCCTGCATGCCGACCGCATCCTGTGGCTGGACCACGGCTATCTGGAAGGCGACGACACCGACGCGCACATCGATACCCTCGCCCGCTTCGCTCCAGGCGATCGCATCGTGTACCAGGCCTGCGACGACACCAGCGACAAGCACCACGACGAACTCGCGCGCATGGGTGCGGAACTGGCCGCATTGCGCACCGTCGACGGTCGTCCGTACACGCTGCACCCGTTGCCGTGGGCGCAGCCCATCATCGACGAAGGCCGCCGCCTCGCCGCTTCGTATGCGAACTACCTGATCGTCGATGGCGCAGTGCTGGTGCCGGCCTACGGCGACGCGGCCGACGACGCGGCCGCGCGCATCATCGGCAACGCGCATCCGGGACGCGAAGTGGTGCAGGTGCCCTGCCGTCCGCTGATCTGGCAGAACGGCAGCCTGCACTGCATCACCATGCAACTGCCCTTCGGGCTGACCGGCTGAGGCACGTCGTTGCCGATCGCACGGATCGACATCGTGGCGCGACGGCGGCAACGCATCGTCGCGGCGCCGTTCGCCGAATTCGCGGTGATCCACGTGCGCGCCGGCTGCAAGCGCATCGGCGACGGCACACGCCACGCCGAGATTCCCGCGGGCGGCTACTTCGCCGTGGCGCCGGGCCAATTGCTGCATGTGGAAAACCTGCCCGCCGCGGACGGCCCGTATGCCGCCGTATGCCTGTACGTGCCGCATGATTCGCTGGCCGCTTTCGCCGCGGCAAGCGCGGAGTCGCCCACGCAGCCGTGGGCCGTGCTGCCTGCGCACGCGACGCTGGAGCAGGCTTTTGCGCACACCAGGCAGGGTCTTGCCGATGGCCTGCCCGACCTGTTGCTGCGTCATCGCGTGGCCGAGCTGCTCGCCGCCGTGGCACTGGCCGGTTTCCGGCCGCAGCTCGATCAGGCACGACGCGCCTGCGAACGTGTGCGCCTGCTGCTCGCCAGCCGCCCCGCGCGCGCGTGGCGCGCCGAGGATGCGGCGCGGCACCTCGCCGTCAGCCCAGCGACCTTGCGCCGCCGCCTCGCCGACGAGGCCAGCAGCTTCCGCGCCGTGCTGGAGGAGGTGCGGCTCACGCACGGCCTCGCCCTGGTACAGGGCACGACGAAGCCGCTGAAGCTGATTGCCGCCGACTGCGGCTATGCCTCGCCCTCGCGTTTCGCCGCCCGCTTCCGCGAACGCTTCGGCACCACACCGTCGTCCTTGCGCGACTGAGCGGACCGGGCGCGCCCGTGCGCGTTGCGGGACAGCCGACGGGTTGGAAGCGGCGCATGATGCACCACCCTTTCCACGGAGAACGACCATGGTGCGCAGCTTCGCCTTCATCGCAGCTTTCGCCTTTGCGCTAGGCGCACGCGCTGGCGATTTCCAGCTGCACGTCGACGGCCCGCTCACCGTACGCAACAGCTTCCACGGCTACGGCTGCACCGGAGAGAACATCCGCCCGACGCTGCGCTGGAGCGACGCGCCCGCGCGCACGCGCAGTTTCGCCGTCACCGTGTTCGATCCGGATGCGCCCACCGGCAGCGGCTGGTGGCACTGGGCCGTGATCGATCTGCCCGCCGGCACGCGCACGCTGTCCGCGGATGCTGCACTGCCCGCCGGCGCCCGCGCGCTACGTAACGACTACGGCCAGACGAGCTGGGGCGGCCCCTGCCCGCCCGCCGGCGACCCACCGCACCATTACGTGTTCACCGTGTATGCGCTCGATGTAACGCATCTCGGCGTCCCGGCCACCGCCTCTCCCGCGCTGGCCGGCTTCGCGATCCACGCGCACACGCTGGGCCACGCGCAACAGACGCTGACCTGGGGCCGCTGAACGGCGCTGGGGTCAACCGTTGCTGTCGCCGCCCGCCGCCGACTTGCCATTGCCGAAGAAACGCTCCCGCACCTTTTCCTCGTTGTGGTAGTGCGTGTACGGCTTGAGCAGGTCGTAACGGGTGACCATGCCCAGCAGCGTACGCCGGTCCGGGCCGACCACCGGGATGCGTTCCAGCTTCTCCACGGCGGCGCGCACGGCCACGCTCTGGCAACTCTCGTCGGGCAAGGCGACCACCGGCTCCCTGCCCACCACGTCAGCCAGCCTTCCGCTGCCTGAGGGATCGTCCTTCAGCCAGCGCTGCACATCCTGCCGGTTCACCACATTGAGCAGCCCACCGTCGGCATCCACCACCGGGAACGCGCGGTACTGCTGGTCGGCGCCGAAATAGCGCTCGGCCAGTTCGCGCACGCTGAGCTCGCCGGGCACGGTGACCATCGCGGTGGTCATCACCTCGCGCACCGGCGTGTGCTCGAGCCGGTCCACCGTGTACTCGCGGAAGATGTCCAGGCCGCGCCGCGCGATCTTCTCGGTGAGGATCGAGCGCTTCATCAGGAACACGCTCACGCCGTAGGCCGTGGTGCACGACACCAGCAGCACCGGCAGCGCGCTGGCGTTGTGGGTGAGTTCCAGCGCGAACATGATGGAGGTGAACGGCAGGCGCATCACGCCCGCCAGCATCGCGCCCATGCTGAGCAACGGCCACAAGAGCGGATCGCCGCCCGGGAACACCATCGCCTCCAGCCCGCCCAGTCCCGCACCCAGCGACAACAGCGGCGCCAGCACGCCGCCGGAGGTGCCCGAACCGAGGTAGATCACCCACATCGCGGACTTCACCAGCATGAACGCCAGGATCGCCGTGCCCACCAGCTGGCCGGTGAGCAGCCGGTCGATCACGTCGTAGCCTACGCCCAGGGTTTGCGGGTCGAGCACGCCGCCGATGCTCACCGCTGCCGCGCCGATCAGCGGCCACCACATCCAGTGCACCGGCAACCGGTGGAACGCGTCTTCGGCGCGATACACCAGCGCGGTGAGCAGCGTGGCCAGCAGGCCGGCGAGGAAACCGCAGACCGCGGCCAGCCCGAACGTCGGCAGACCCACCTCGAACGTCGTTGCGAGCGGGAACAGCGCGCCGGGGCCGAGCAGCCACATGCGCAGCGCGTCGGCCACGAAGCAGGCGATCGCCACCGGAATCGTGCTGCGCGGACGCAACTCGAACAGCAGCAGTTCCACCGCCAGCAGGGTGGCCGCGATCGGCGTGCCGAAGGTGGCCGCCATGCCCGCGCAGGCACCGGCCACCAGCAGGGTGCGACGCTCCATCGAGGTGAGGTAGAACATCTGGCCGAACAGCGAGCCCAGCGCGCCGCCGGTCATGATGATCGGCCCCTCGGCGCCGAACGGGCCACCGGTGCCGATCGCGATCGCCGCCGACAGCGGCTTCAGGATCGCCACCTTCGCCATCATCTGGCTGCGGCGGAACAGGATCGCCTCCAGCGCCTCGGGAATGCCATGGCCGCGGATGCGGTCGCTGCCGTAGCGCGCCATCAACCCCACCAGCAGGCCACCCACCAGCGGCGCCAGCACGATCGCCCATACCGGGGCATGCAGGCCCGGTGCGATGAACGCGAAGGAGAGTTGCTGGCGGAACGCCAGGTTGGTGACCAGGCCGATCATCCGGTACAGCACCCAGGCGACGAAGGCCGCGGCGACGCCCACGAAAATGGCCATCAGCGAGAGCTTGAGGATGCTGACGCTGGGGCGGAAATCGCTCTGGCTCAGCGTGTCCTGTTTCCAGCGTTCGTACTTGCACAGCAGCCAGGTGGTGACGACGTTCATGCGACACCCCCGCCACCGATGCCGCAGCATCGGTTCGTGCGTCCGTCGGCATTGCCCATCGGCCATCTCCGTCAGGGAAGCATTGCTGCGCAAGCATCACCGTGATCCAGAGTAGCGGAAGCGTGTCGCGACGGTCCCGCTGGCCGCCCTTGTTACACTATGCGACGCAAACCCTCACGCCGAACGCCCATGACTCGCAAGATCCTGAAAGCCGCCCTGTTGCAGGAAACCGACCACGGCAGTCGCGACGCCAACCTCGACGCGATCGAAGCCGGGCTGCGCGAGGCCGCCAGGACCGGCGCCGGGCTGGTGCTGCTGCAGGAGCTGCACAACGGCCCGTATTTCTGCCAGCACGAATCGGTCGACCTGTTCGACCTGGCCGAGAGCATTCCCGGCCCGAGCACCGCGCGCATCGGCAAGCTGGCCGAGGAACTGAAGCTGGTGGTGGTGGCCTCGCTGTTCGAGAAACGCGCGGCCGGGCTGTACCACAACACCGCCGTAGTGTTCGACCGCTCGGCGGCGATCGCGGGCAAGTACCGCAAGATGCACATCCCCGACGATCCGGCGTTCTACGAAAAGTTCTACTTCACCCCGGGCGACCTCGGCTTCGGGCCGATCGACACCTCGGTGGGCCGCCTCGGCGTGCTGGTGTGCTGGGACCAGTGGTATCCGGAAGCCGCGCGCCTGATGGCGCTGGCCGGCGCGGAACTGTTGCTCTACCCCACCGCGATCGGCTGGGATCCGAACGACGCGCAGGGCGAGAAGGATCGCCAGCGCGAGGCATGGGTCACCGTGCAGCGCGGCCACGCGGTGGCGAACGGCCTGCCGCTGCTGGCGTGCAACCGCACCGGCTTCGAGGCCGACCCTTCGGGCGTGGGCGCAGGCATCCGGTTCTGGGGCAGCAGCTTCGTGGCCGGACCGCAAGGCGAATTCCTCGCGCAAGCGGGCACGGACAAGCGCGAGTTGCTGATCGCCGAGATCGACATGCAGCGCAGCGAACACGTGCGCCGCATCTGGCCGTTCCTGCGCGACCGCCGCATCGACGCCTACGACGATCTGCTCAAGCGCTTCAGGGATTGATGCGTTCGTCCTTGAACGTGAGAATCAAACGGGCGGCCGACCATGGCCGCACTCCCCGATTCACCATTGCGATCGTCCCTGATCGCGAAGATCACACGGGCGGCCATCCATGGCCGCACCCCTCACTACTTGCTTCGCGCGGGACGCATCCCCATGCTTGGAATCTCCCCGTGACCGGCACGCCCTGCGCATGAGTGTTCCCGAACCCGCCCTGCCCTCGCCCGCCGTGCTGCAGGATCAGCCGATCGAACGCGTGCAGCGCGATGGCGTGGAATACGTGGTGCTGGGCACCGCCCACGTCTCGCGCAGCAGCATGGAGGCAGTGCAGGCGCTGCTGGAACACGAGCACTTCGACGCGGTGGCGGTGGAATTGTGCGAAAGCCGCGCGCAAGGCATGCGCGATCCCGATGCGTTCAAGCGCATGGACCTGTTCCAGGTGATCCGCCAGGGCAAGGCCGGCATGGTCGCGGCCAGCCTGGTGCTCTCCACCTTCCAGAAGCGCCTCGCCGAGCAATCCGGCATCCAGCCCGGCGCCGAGATGAAGGCGGCGATGGACGGCGCCGAGGCGCGCGGCCTGCCGTTGTGGCTGGTCGACCGCGAGGTCGGCACCACGCTCAAGCGCGCCTGGCACAGCGTGGGTTTCTGGCAGCGCTTCGGCCTGCTCGGCGGCCTGCTCGCCAGCGTGTTCGAGCGCGAGGAGATCGAGGCCAGCGAGATCGAGAAGCTCAAGCAGGGCGACATGCTGGAGAGCGCCTTCAGCGAATTCGCCAGCGAATCGAAGCCGCTCTACCAGAGCCTGATCGGCGAACGCGACGCCTACATGGCTGCGCGCCTGCGCGAAGAGGCCGCGCGCACGGCCACCGGGACACCGCGCCTCGTGCTGGTGGTGATCGGTGCGGGGCATCTGAAGGGCCTGTGCCAGCTGCTGCGCGAACAGCAAGGCGACCCGGCGGCAAGCGCCGCCGAACTGGCGCAGTCACCGCCGAAGGCGCGCTGGCCGAAGTGGCTGGCCGTGGGCCTGGTGCTGCTGGTATTCGCGGCCATCGCCTGGGCTTTCCACCGCAACGCGGAGCTGGGCACGCAGGCGCTCACCGCGTGGGTGCTGTTCACCGGCGGCTTCGCTGCCCTGGGCGCGGTCGCCGCGGGCGCACACCCCCTCAGCATCCTCGCCGCCTTCATCGCCGCGCCGATCAAGCCGTTTCGCCCCGGCATCCCGGCCGGCGGCATCAGCGCGATGGCCGAGGCCTGGGTGCGCCGCCCGCGCGTGGCCGACTTCGACACGCTGCGCGACGACATCGTGCACTGGAGCGGCTGGTGGAAGAACCGCGTGGCGCGCACCCTGCTGAACTTCTTCCTGGTCAGCCTGGGCACCATCGTCGGCGAGTACAGCGCGGGCATCCATATCTTCCGCAGCCTGGTCTGAGTACACCGCCCAGCGACAATACGCCGCCTTGCGGCATGCGCTGCGGCAGGTTGTCCATGCCCTGAACTGCTGTCTATACTGCGGCGGTTGTTGCATTCATTCGCATCCGTCGCCGCACCTGGGGAACGATCTCGATGATTCGACTGCAATTGCTTGGTCTGGCAGCCGCTGCCGCCTTGCTGGCCACCGCCAGCGCGCACGCCGAAGGCGACAAGGCGGCCGGACGCACGCTGGTCTACACCTGCGCCGGCTGCCACGGCGTGCCGGGCTACTCCAACGCCTACCCGGACTATCCCGTGCCGAAGATCGCCGGGCAGAACGAGCAGTACATCATCAACGCGCTGAACGAGTACAAGAGCGGCGACCGTACGTATCCGACGATGGCGGCTCAGGCGCAAAGCCTGTCCGAGCAGAACATCAAGGACATCGCCGCCTACCTGTCCAGCCTCACGCCGATCAAGTGATCGCGAACCTCAAGGATCCACGCATGCAACGCGCACTCGCCCTGCTTTCATGCGGCGCCGTCCTGGCGTTCGCCTCCGCCCCGCTGCTGGCCAGCGGCAACGCCGCGAACGGCAAGGCCAAGGCCGCCGCCTGCTTCGCCTGCCACGGCGCCGACGGCAACGCGGTCGACCCGCAATACCCGCGCCTCGCCGGCCAGTACGACGAATACCTGCAGCAGGTGCTGCACGAGTACAAGGACGGCGAACGCAACAACCCGATCATGAAGGGCATGGTGGCCACGCTGTCCGACCAGGACATCGAGGACATCTCCGCCTACTTCTCCAGCCTGCCGACCAAGCTCGACACGCTGAAGGGGCACGTGCAGGGCGATTGATCTGGCTTGCGCTTTGCGATCATCCTTGATCGCGAAAATCAAACGGGCGGCCATCCATGGCCGCACTTTCAAACAAAAGCCCGCCGTGAGGCGGGCTTTCTCGTTGTGGTGCACCGTACTATTCAACCCAGCGCCGACTTGCCTTCGTGCTTGCTGTAGTACGGCTGCTTGCCGCCGCTGTGGTCGGTGGCGTCGCGCACTGCGGTCACTTCGGGCACGCGTTCGCGCAAGGTCTTTTCCACGCCCTGCTTCAGGGTCACGTCGACCATGCCGCAGCCGTGGCAGCCACCGCCGAACTGCAGCTTCACCACGCCCTCGGCGTCGACCTCCAGCAGGGTGACGCGGCCGCCGTGCGAGGCCAGCCGCGGATTGATCTCCGCTTCCAGCACGTAGCGCACACGCTCGATCACCCCGGCTTCCAGCCCAGGCACATCGCCCTTGATCTTCGGCGCGCGGATGTTCAGCAGGCCGCCGGTGGCGTTCGGCTCGAAATCGATGCTGGCGCCGTCCAGCCACGACGCGCTGTCGCCCTCGACGTGGAAGTCGAAACCGGCGCACTCGATCGTCCACTCGTTGCCGAGCAGCTCGGCCGGTTCGCAGAACTCCAGCTCGCAGTTCGCAGCCGGCGTGCCCGGCGCGGTCACCTGCAGGCGGATGCCCAGTCCCTCGCTGCCCTGTTGCTCCAGCAGGCGGCGGAAATGCTGCTGCGCGCGTTCGGAAATCTCGATCATGCTTCACCTGTGGCGGATGCACGACGAGCGCGCCAGCGCGGCCCGTCGAATCAGCACCATTTTAGTACGGTTTCATGCCTGTCAGCAGGTTTTGACTTTTGCGCGCGCAACTTCGACGCTGCGCGCCTTGTCTTTGCCTTCTGATGGAGCGCCCATGAACATCCACGATTTCGCCAGCCAGCACTGCCAGCCGCGCAAGGGCAAGGACCACGCGCTGAGCGCGGACAAGGTCACCCAGCTGCTGCAACTGCTGCCCGGCTGGACGCTCACGGTGGACGGCCACGCCATCGTCAAGGACTTCCGCTTCCCCGATTTCCGCCACACGCTGGGGTTCATCAACGCGGTGGGCTACATGGCCAACCACGAGGATCACCACCCCGACATCGAGGCAGGCTACGGCCACTGCCAGCTCCTGTGGTCCACCCACGATGTGGGCGGGCTCTCGCTCAACGACATCATCTGCGCGGCCAAGGTCGAGGCGCTGCTGGCGCGCTGAGCGTGCGGCGACCTGCTTCGCACCGATGGCTTGCCTGCGGCGGCTTCGTGCTGCTGGTGGCGCTGCTGTTGTTCGGCTTGCGCGTGCTGGCCGCGCGCTTCACCGCGGGGCATCTGCAACGTGTGGCGGACCGGCAACTGGCGCGGATCGAACACGGCGAACCGCTGTGGCAATGGCGCTTGCGCCAGCCGCACGACCTCGTCGCCGGTCGCGCCTTCGGTGCCGCCGACGTACGGCGCGACAAAGGCGGCTTGCGCATCGCCAGCCGTGACGGCACGCCGTTCGAACTGGGCTTGCCGCTGAGCGGCATGCTCGATACGGGCCACTGGCCGCTGTTGTCGTTGCGCGGCGAAGCCCATGCGCCGATCCGGCTGGGCGTGGCCTGGCGGCCACGGTTGGGGCAACCGGGTTGCCTTGGCTGGCAGGACGCACCTGTCGCGGCTGGCCCGCTGAACGCCATGATCGACCTGCGCCAGTTGCACTGGCGGACTGCCGACGGCAGCAAATGCGCCGCGCCACAACGAATCGAGATGCTGCGGCTGGAGCTGGCAATGCCTGCCGGCGCGTCGCTGCGCCTGGACGAAGTGGCGTTGCGTCGCGATACTCCATTATCCGCACCCGCGCGACCCTCGCTGCGGCTGTCGCCCGAACCGGCGACAGCCGCACGGCAACTTGCCGATCCCGACCTGCCGGCCGCACCGTGGATCGCACTGCCTCCCAACGCCTCCGCTGAAACGCAATTGGCCCTGCGTCAGCTGGTCTGGCGGCAACGACCGGGAGCCTTGGTCCTGCCGCATGGCGACAGACCGGCGGCTGCGGCCGAACCCGGCAATCATGACTGGCTGGCGTGGGGCGGCACTGCCGGCTATCTGCTGGCGCTGATCGCATTGGCATGGTGGTCGCCACGCCTGCGCCAACGCCGCTGGCTGGAACTCGCCGCCTGCCTGACCGGGCCTTTGTGGCTGGTCATCGGTCTGCAACTCGGTTTGCGCCTGAGTCCGCCCGGCGTTCTGGTTTTTGCCGGCGCACTGCTGTTCGCGGCGCAGGCCGAATGGCGGCAGCGGCTTGGCGACTGGCGTTGGTTCGGCAACGACTGGCGTGCCTGGTTGCTGCCGTTCCTCATGCTGCCGCTGGCCTTGGTGTTGATCGCCGGCTACGGCGGACACGTCAAGGCGCCCGCACCTGGCCATGTACTGACCTATCTGCTGTGGGCCGTCCTGCAGCAATGGCTGATGCTGGCCGTGGTGCTGCGCCGCCTCGAAGGCGGGCAGATCCACCCTGCCCTCGCCGTGCTGCTCACCGCCCTCGTGTTTGCCCTGATGCACACGCCCAATGGCGTCCTGATGCAGCTCTGCCTGCTGGCTGAGCTGTGGTGGGCCTGGTGCTTCCTGCGCTCGCGCGCGTTGCTGCCGGTCGCTGCGGCGCATGCGGTCTGCGCCTTGCTGCTGGAAGCCGGCTTGGTGGGCGACCTGCTGCGCTCGCTGGAAGTCAGCGCCCGTTTCTTTCTTTAGCGGCGGCTTGGATGTACGGCAGGTGCTTGCCCTTCACCGCCAACACGTCGAGGAAAATCTTGAGGTCATCCGGCAACGGCGCGGAAAAGCTGTACAGACGCCCGTCCAGCTCGAAGCTGAGATGGGCAGCGTGCAGGAACAACCGCTGCAACCCCATCTCGCGGAAACGCTTGTTCATCTCGCGGTCGCCGTACTTCGGGTCGCCCGCCAGCGGATGGCCGACGTGCGCGGCATGCACGCGGATCTGGTGGGTGCGGCCGGTGCCCAGCGTGGCCTGCATCAGGCGCGCGCCGGGGTACTGCTCCATCTCGCGGAAGAAGGTGAGTGCGGGCTTGCCGTCCTCGCTGACCCGCACCATCCGCTCGCCACCCTGCAGCGCGAACTTGCGCAGCGGCGCGTTGACGTCGAATTTTGCCTTGGACGGATGGCCGACCATCAGGCACAGGTACTGCTTGGTGACCTCGCCGGCGCGGATCGCCGCCTGCAGGCCAACCAGGCCCGCCCGCGTCCGGGCCAGCACCAGTACGCCGCTGGTGTCGCGGTCCAGCCGATGCACCAGCTCCAACGATTCGTGCGGGCGCGCCGCTCGCAGCAGCTCGATCGCGCCATGGCTCACCCCGCTGCCACCGTGACTGGCGATGCCCGAAGGCTTGTCGATCACCAGGAAGTGCTTGTCCTCGAAGATCACCGTCTCGGCCAGTGACGAGACCAAGGCATCGGGTGCCTCCCGCCCCTCGGGCCGCTCAGCCACCCGGATCGGCGGAATTCGCAGCATGTCGCCGTCACTTAGCCGCGTATCAGGCTTGGCCCGCTTGCCGTTCACGCGCACCTGCCCGGTGCGCAAAAGGCGGTAGATCATGCTTTTCGGCACGCCCTTGAGCAGAGTCGCCAGCGCATTGTCGATTCGCTGGCCGTCCCGCTCGGGGCCGATCGCGACTTGACGCACACCGTGAGGTACGTCGCGGGAAGTTGCCGTCTGCATTGAAAAAAACCTGTCGAAATAGGATACTCGGCGAGCGTCATTCCCTGCCCGCCGAGACCGGTTCGGGCCGGGGCCCCGCCCGTCACGTCGGCGAGGATTGCGCCGGATGCCCAAAGGATGACTCCCAGGCAGCGGTCGCGACTCCCTTTCATCGTAACGGTTCGGACCGTCGTTTGCCCGAAGCCTGACAGCCACGGCACGACAGACGCAGCTGACCGAACAATCCGGGCGCCGGGAACGGCGCCGTCACATGAGCCGCTCCACCGCTGCGGCGCGATCCCCGGCAGGCCGCCACCTCGGCGCCACCGTGGCACGCGACGCGCGGGCGAGCCGAGGAAAACTACAATGAAGCGCATGTTGATCAACGCAACTCAGCGTGAAGAGTTGCGCGTGGCCATCGTCGATGGCCAGAACCTCTACGACCTCGACATCGAAATCCCCTCCCGCGAGCAGAAAAAGGCCAATATCTACAAGGGCCGCATCACCCGCGTAGAGCAATCCCTGGAAGCCTGCTTCGTCGACTACGGCGCCGAGCGCCACGGCTTCCTGCCGCTGAAGGAAATCGCCGAGCAGTACTTCACCTCCGGCCTCAACCCGCACAAGTCGGGCATCCGCGACCTCCTCAAGGAAGGCCAGGAAGTCGTCGTCCAGGTCGAGAAGGAGGAGCGCGGCAACAAGGGCGCCGCCCTGACCACGTTCATCTCGCTGGCCGGCCGCTACATGGTGCTGATGCCGAACAACCCGAAGGCCGGCGGCGTCTCGCGCCGGATCGAGGGCGAGGACCGGCAGGCGCTCAAGGAAGCCCTGGAGCACGTCACCGTGCCCGACGACGTCGGCCTGATCGTGCGTACCGCCGGCCTCGGCCGCGACGCCGAAGAGCTGCAGTGGGACCTGGACTACCTGCTGACCCTGTGGCGCTCGATCTCCGAGGCCGCCAGCAAGCGCAAGGCGCCGTTCCTGATCTACCAGGAATCCAAGCTGTTCATCCGCGCCCTGCGCGACTACCTGCGCAGCGACATCGGCGAGATCCTGATCGACGAGGAATCGCTGTACGAGGACGCCCGCGAGTTCATGCAGCAGGTGATGCCCACCTCGCTGCGCAAGCTCAAGCTCTACAAGGACGACACCCCGCTGTTCAACCGCTACCAGATCGAGAGCCAGATCGAGAGCGTGTTCGACCGTCAGGTGCGCCTGCCCTCCGGCGGCTCGATCGTGATCGACCAGACCGAGGCGCTCACCGCCATCGACATCAACTCGGCCAAGGCCACCAAGGGCTCGGACATCGAGGAGACGGCGTTCAACACCAACCTCGAGGCCGCGGTGGAGATCGCCCGCCAGTGCCGCATCCGCGACGCCGGCGGCCTGATCGTGATCGACTTCATCGACATGGACAGCCCGCGCCACCAGCGCGAGGTCGAGGACAAGCTCAAGGATGCGCTGAAGCTGGACCGCGCCCGCGTGCAAGTGGGACGCATCAGCCGCTTCGGCCTGCTGGAGATGTCGCGCCAGCGCCTGCGCCCGAGCCTCGGCGAGGCGACCCAGATCGTCTGCCCGCGTTGCGAAGGCCACGGCCAGATCCGCAGCGTGGAATCGCTGGCGCTGTCCACCCTGCGCCTGATCGAAGAGCACGCGATGAAGGACAACACCGGCCAGGTGCTGGTGCAGGCGCCGCCGACGGTGGCCAACTTCCTGCTCAACGAGAAGCGCGCCAGCGTGGTCGAGATCGAGCTGCGCCACAAGGCGCACGTGGTGATCGTGGCCGACGACAAGCTGGAAACGCCGCACATCGAGATCCAGCGGATCAAGGAGGCGGACATGGGCGAGCACAGCAAGCCCAGCTACGAGCGCCTCACCGCGGTCGAAGCGACGCCGATCCCGAAGATGGGTCAGGCGCTGGGCAGCAACGAGCAGCCCGCGGTCAGCGGCATCGTGCCTGCCACGCCGGCGCCGGTGCGCGAGGAAACAGCCGCCCCCGTGCCGCAGCCCGTGCAGGCGCGTCGTCAGGCAGCGGCACCCGCTCCGGTCGCCGCCGCCCCGACCGCCGGCATCATCTCGCGCCTGTTCGGCTGGTTCCGTCACAGCGCCGCCGCCCCGACCACTGCCGCGACGACCGCCACGCCGGCTGGTTCCAACGACAGCGGCCAGCCGCGCGGCAACCGCTCGCAGCAGCCGCGACGCGACGAGCGCAACCGCAATGCGCAGCAGGGCAACAATCGCCAGCGCCGCGATGGCGGCGCGCCGTCGGCCAAGCCGAACCAGCAGCCGCAACAGCAAAATCGCAACAACCGCCAGCAGGGCAACGAGGGCGGATCGCGCCAGCAGCAGACCAATGCGCAGGCGCCGAAGCAGGAGCGTCAGCCGCCGCCGCGGAACAATGCCGCGGACAATAACAAGGCCGCCCTGCCGGAACGCGCCGAGCGCAAGCCGGCTCCCGCGCCCGCTGCGGCCGCGGCACCAAAGCCGGAAGCGCCGACGCCACGCCCTGCCGTTGCGCCCGCGCCCGCCGAGTCCGTCGACGAAACCAAGCTGGCCGCACTGCCGGCGGCCGGGGCTCCCGAAAGCGCCGATGCTGCCGGCGACGCCGAGAACCCCTCGCGCCGTCGCCGTGGTCGCCGTGGCGGTCGACGCCGTCGTCGCCACGAGGACGCCGCCGGCGTGCCGGAGAACGCCGACCAACTCAACGAGCTGGACGACGAGGACCGCGACGAGGCCGATGCCTCCGGTGGGGAGGAGCCCACGCCAGCGACGACGCCTTCGCCCGTCGACGCGGCAATCCCGGCCGTGGCCGACAAGGTCGCCGGCGAGACTGTCGCAGCGGCATCGCCCACTCCTGTCGCGCCTCGCGCCTCGCCCGCACCCCGCAGCACACAGGTGCAGGTCGAGCGTCCCGAGCCCGCGCGCGTGGTACTGACCGAAGCGCCGCTGGCCGCCGCGGTCGCCACCGCCTTCAGCCTGCCGCCGCTGCCGCCGATCCCGGAGAAGCCGGCATCGCCGGTCACCCAGGCGACGGACGTGGCGCGCCCGGTCGTGACGAACATCACCGCTGACGGCGAAGCAAGCCCGGCACGCGAATCCGCGTCAGCGGTCGTGGCGCCGAAGGAAGCTGCCGCACCGGCGCCAGTCCCGGCTTCCGCTCCGCTCCCGTCGGTGGATACGGCGACCCACGCCGAGCCCTCGCACGCCGCCGCCCTCAACGGGCACGCCGCGCCCGCGCCTGCCGTCGTGCAGCCGCGACAAGGCGACCTGCTTGGCCACGTCGAAGCCGCCAACACGCCGACTCCGGCCGCACCCGAGGCGAAGTCCGCCGACGCAGCGGAGGAAGATGAGCCCCGGCACGATGCGGCGCCCTGACGCCTGACCATGCGCCACGAAAAAGCCGGACTCACGTCCGGCTTTTTTGTCGCTGCGATGTCCGTCGGGTGATGTGCTCAGGCACCCACCTGATGGTTCGGCGCGTCGATCAGTCCATGCGCCGTCATCAGGTGGGCGAGCCCCAGCACGTGTTCCACGCGCAGCTTCTCCATCAGCCGCTGCTTGTAGGTCGACACCGTTTTCGGGCTCAGGTTGAGCTGTTCGCCGATCATCGTCAGCGGCTTGCCGCGCACCAGCATCATCGCCACTTCCAGCTCGCGACTGGATAGCGCATCGAACGGCGAGCTGCTGCCGTCCAGCGTGGCCAATGCCAGTTGCTGCGCCACTGCCGGCGCCAGGTAGCGCCGTCCGGCGGCCACCTGGCGCACCGCCGACACCAGCTCATCGGCGCTGCAGCCCTTGGTGAGGTAGCCCGAGGCGCCGGCATCGAGCAGACGCTTGGGAAAGCGGCCGTCATCCACCACGGTGACCACCACGATGCGCGTGGCCAGTTCGGCCCGGCTCACCCGCTCGGTGAGCTCGATGCCGCTCATGCCCGGCATGTGCACGTCCACCAGGGCGATCTCGGGCTTGAGGCTGCGGATCAGGCGCAGGCCCTCCTCCGCGCTGGCCGCCTCGCCGCAGATGGCCATGTCCGGCTGCTGCTGCAGGATCATCCGGAAACCCGTGCGCACGAGTTCGTGGTCGTCGATCAAAACGATCTGGATCATGCCCTGCCCTCCCTGATGGATGCTCCTGGTTGCCGTCTGCCGCGATGCCATGGCGAATGCACGCACCACGGCTGCGTCCACGCGTGGAAGCTAGGTGGCTTTGCCGAAGGATGCAAGCGAAACACAGGCTTCGACAACATTCATGCCGCCACGGAATCGCCGGATGCGACACGTGTCGCATCCGGCGATGGTTTTACGTAAAGCGCCAGGTTGATTGGCCCGTCGACGCCGGGCATCTCCACGCCGATGTCGTGGCCGCGACGCAGATGCTCATCACGCGCGATCTCGCGTGCCAGCTTGATAGCCTGACCCAGCGTCAATCCGCGAAACAGGATGATGTTGCCGCGACGGATATTCCACAGGTCAGCTGCAGTCGGGGTGAGCGAGACAAGCATCATGTGGGCGATCCCAGTGCGCGGGCCGGAGGTGGCAAGACGACGGACATGTCGATTCCTCGCCCCACCGATTCCCCGCACTGTGTCACGCCTCGCCCGCGCGCTCTGTCGGCCGATGCCTACACAACGTGTCCGACTAGCGGACGGATCACAGTCACCATGAATCAAACTGCCGGAACTGCCGTGAGTTTTACTCACAGGCTTCGGCAAGAAAAAACCGCCAAGTGACGATTTCTTATGAAATTTACGGCTCCAGGAAATTCGCTTCAATGTTGGCCAGAGAAGCTCATCGTGGTCGCATCGCCAGCCCCAGGGCTGGTCTTCGTAGATTGAGATCAAATGGCTCACGCCCGCAGGGCCAATCCATTGCCATCCGCGAGGGGATACGCCTTCGGCTTGGGCCGGGCTTTGCTGATCTGTAGCCCGGTTAGAGGGGTGGCAAGTTTGGGCACGTGGAGACCGTGGCCTGCAAGAGTTTGCGAATCATGCCAAAAATCATGCCCAAAAGTCCAAGCTCCCTTGATCGCCCCTGCGACGTCCCCCCGGTTTTGAGTAGCACGGCCGTTTGGAGTCCAATCCCCCAACCGAAGGAGATTGGACGTGAAGAAGCGTTTTTCCGAGGAACAGATCATCG
>Ga0207702_10001433_pt1 | contig 23769 bp, 19 predicted proteins | sample KBSCornC62_FD_184302 | JGI IMG/M metagenome (GOLD analysis project Ga0207702, IMG submission 184302) | Corn rhizosphere microbial communities from Kellogg Biological Station, Michigan, USA - KBS Corn C6-2 (SPAdes) (version 2) | ecosystem: Host-associated > Plants > Roots > Rhizosphere > Soil ...
CACGATGGCGAAGCTGCGCCACCCCTCCCGGTCGAACGTGCTGCGCGACTACGTCCAGTAGGACCTCTCGGAGGCCCTCATCCCGTGTCGGGGTGAGGGCCTTCGTCGTCTTGGGGCCCACCAGCCAGCGCAATACCCGGCCGATACCGAGAGGTCGGCCCCTCACGGTCGCGCCCGCAGCCGGCGCGGTCCCGGTCCATCCCCGGAGATCGCCGGACCTCTGGTCGTGGTCAGGCCTGCAACCGGCGCGGTCCCGGCCCATCCCCGGAGATCGCCGGACCTTCGGTCGTGGTCAGGCCTGCAACCGGCGCGGTCCCGGCTCGACCCGGGAGGTCGGCGGCCCCACCGTGACGGTCGCGCTCAGCACGGCGAGGCCGTGCCGGGCCACCAGCACCGGGTTGAGCTGGAGCTCGAGCACCTCGGGCAGATCCTCGGCCAGCCGGGAGACCCGCAGCAGCAGGTCCTGGAGAGCGGCGGTGTCGACCGGCTCGGAACCGCGGTAGCCCGCGAGCAACGGCGCCGCGCGCGGAGCCGCGACCAGCTCGGCCGCCTCCCGGTCGGTCATCGGCACCGGTGCGTACACCCGGTCGCCGAGCAGCTCGGTCGCAAGCCCAGCGATGCCGAACGAGACCAGCGCGCCGAAGGTCGGATCGTCAAGCACCTCGACGACTGTCGCGACGCCCGGCGCCGCCATCCGCTGCACGACGACCGGTGCATCGTGCCCTGTTAGCTGGGACAGCGCTGTGACCGCCGATCGCACGGCGGTCGCGTCCGCGAGGTCGAGCCTGACCGCGCCGAGGTCCTGCCGGTGCAGCAGCGCCGGCGCCGTCGCCTTGACCGCGATGGGGTAGCCCAGCTGCTCGGCCGCTTCCGCTGCCTGGTCCGCGCCGGTCACGAGCCGCCACTCGACGATCGGCAGCCCGTATGCAGCCAGCAGCCGGCTCGACTCGTCCGATGTGAGCCGCCGGCCTCCGGCATCGGTCGCGAGCGCCTGCTCGACGATCGCGCGAGCTGCTGCCGGGTCGATGCCGTCCAGTTGGGGCAGCGCGCCGGTGGGCCGCCGGCGCCACGCCGCGTACCGGATCGCGGCGGCCAGTGCCCGCACCGCCCGCTCGGGCGTCGGGTACGACGGCACGGATCCCCGCACCGCTTCGCCCGGTCGGTCGTCACTGAAACGACGCAGCGGCGCTGGGACGCCCTCGGTGCCGAGGAACGTGCTGAGCACGGGCACCCGTGACGTGGCGGCGATCTCTGCGAGCGCCCGTGCGTAGTCGTCTCCCGGCGTTGCCAGCGCGGGCGCGAAGACCGCGACCAGGGCGTCGGCCCGGTCGATCGCCTCCCGCACGCCGGCCATGAACGTGGGCACGTCAGCGTCCGGCCCGACATCGACGGTGCCGACGGCGTCGAGGCCGGCGGCGGCACACGCATCCGCGACCAGCACTCCGAGTGCGCTGGAGTTGGTGACCGTCGCGACCCGCGACCCTGGCGGCAGCGGCTGGTAGGCGAGCAACTGAGCCACGTCGAACAGCTCGGTGAGCGTGTCGACCCGGATGACGCCCGACTTCTCGAACAGCGCCTGCACCCGCTCCTCCGGCACCGGCACCGCCCGGCCCGCCAGCGCCGGCGTCGCCGCCGTGTACCGGCCCGTCTTCACCGCCACGACCGGCTTGTTGCGCGCGACCCGCCGTGCCAGCCGGGCGAACTTCCGGGGATTGCCGAAGCTCTCCAGATAGAGCAGGACGACGTCGGTTGCGGGGTCCTGCGCCCAATACTGCAGCAGGTCGTTTCCGCTGACATCGGCGCGGTTGCCGGCGCTGACGAACGTCGACAGCCCGAGCCCCCACCGCTTCGCCGCCGCGAGAATCGCGACGCCCAAGGCGCCGGACTGGCAGAAGAAGCCGACGCGGCCGCGGCCCGGCGCCTGCGGCGCGATCGTGGCGTTCAGCCGTACGGCCGGATCGGCATTGACGACGCCGAGACAGTTCGGCCCGACGACGCGCATGCCGTGGACGCGGGCCACCGCGACGAGCTCGCGCTCCAGTTCCCTGCCGCCGCCGGCCTGGTCGGCGCTCGTATCCCGCTCGGAGAAGCCGCCGGACATCACGACCACACCGCGCACGCCCTTGTGCCCGCACTGCTCGACGACGTCCACGACACCTGGCGCGGGGACGGCGACCACCGCGAGGTCGACGTCGTCCGGCACGTCGAGCACCGTCGGGTACGCCCGCACGCCGCCGATGTGGCGAGCGTCCGGATGCACCGGATACACCGGCCCGGCGAACCCGTACGCCATGAGGTTGGCGAAGACGACGTGCCCGATCTTCTTCGGGTCGGTGCTGGCGCCGATAACCGCGACCGACCCCGGCGTGAGCATCCGCTCGATGGACCGGGCCTCCGCGCGCCGCTCCCGCTCGAACGCGACCGCGCGGGACTGCTCGGTCGGCGCGATCGGGAACGTCAGGTGCACGACCCCGGAGTCGTACTCATACTTGGCCGAGTAGCCGGCGTCGGTGAACACCCTGACCATCCGCGAGTTCTCCGCCAACACCTCGGCGACGAACCGCTTGATCCCGCGTTCCCGGGCGGCCGCGGCGAGATGCTCCAGCAGGATCGAGCCGATCCCGCGACCCTGGTGCGCGTCCGCGACGACGAACGCGACCTCCGCGTCGGCGGCGTCAGGACTACCGGTGCTGCCGAGCCGGTCGTACCGGCCGACCCCGATGATCTCCTCGTCGAGCACCGCCACCAGCGCCACCCGGTTGCGGTGGTCGACGTGCGTGAATCGGTTCAGGTCCCGCGCCGGGATCCGCGGGTACGGCCCGAAGTACCGCAGGTAGCGGGTGCGCTCCGACAGCTTGCCGTGGAACGCGACGATCGCGTCCGCGTCCTCCGGCCGGATCGGCCGCAGATGCACCACCCCGCCGTCGGAGACGACAACATCCGCCTCCCACCCCGCCGGATACCCCTCCGCCGCCTCCTCAGCCGTCCCCTGCCCAGCCGCCGCCTGCCCACCCGTCTCCGAACCCGCTGTCTCCGACCTTGCCGCCGCTAGCGCCCCTGGCGCGTTCTGGCCTGCTGCGGCGGCCTGCCCTGCCGCGGCTGACCGGCCTGGCCGGGTGGAGTCCGGCGTTGTCCCCGTCATCGTCGCAGTCTCCGTTCCCGTGTCCGGATCTGTCAGTCCCGGGGATCGTCCGGGTCCAGTCCGTGCAGCGGGAACACTGCCCGTCGTGTGGCGGTGATCGCGCGCGACAGCGGGGTGTCCTCGCCCGGCTGCCACGGTTGCCAACTGATGCGATCCGCACCCGAGTTGAGCTCGGTCATGACCTCCGGCGGCGCGGTCCGCAGACCTCGAGACCGCACCTCGTCCCGCCACTCCTCCGGGATGGCGGTGCCAGGAGGGACCGGCTCACCGGTCAGTTCGCCGAGCAGGTGCGTCCACGCCCGCGGCACGCAGCGGACGAGGCCGTACCCACCGCCCCCGAAGGCGACCCACTTGCCGTCGCAGAGCTCATGCGCCAACTGGTGCAAGGTCGCATAGGAGCTGCGCTGCCCGTCGACGGTCAGCGCAAGCTCGGCGAGCGGATCCTCGTGATGGGTGTCGCAACCGGCCTGCGTCACCAGCACCTGTGGCCGGAAAGACCGCAGCACGGCCGGGACGACGGCATGGAACGCGGCGTGCCAACCGGCATCGTCGGTGTACGGGGGCAACGCGATGTTGACGCTCTCCCCGACAGCGTCACCTCGGCCGGTCTCGTCCGGGAAGCCGGTTCCGGGGAACAGCGTCAGCGGCGACTGGTGGATGCTCACGGTCAGCACCCTGGGGTCGCCGTAGAAGGCGGCTTGCACGCCGTCGCCGTGGTGGACGTCGACGTCGACGTACGCGACCCGCTCGGCCCCGAGGTCGAGCAGCCGGGCGATGGCGATCGCCGGGTCATTGAAGACGCAGAACCCCGAGGCCCGCGCCCGCATGGCGTGGTGCAGCCCGCCGGCGATGTTGACCGCATGCTGGCTCCGGCCCGACCAGACCTGCTCCGCCGCCTGCACGCTTCCGCCGGCGATCAGCGCGGATGCCTCGTACATGTGTGGGAAGACCGGGTTGTCGGTCGACTCGAACCCGTGCCCGACGCCCCACGGATGCGTGGGCGCGACCCGGACGACCTCCAGATACTCAGGGTCGTGCACGAGCGTGAGCAGATCTTCGCCGGCAGCTTGCGGAGGAACCGTCGTGACGTTCGGACGGTCGAGCACACCCAATTGGCGGGAGAGCGACATGGTCAACGCCAGCCGGACGGGATTCAGCGGGTGCTCGGGACCCAGGTCGTAGGACAGGAGCTCGTCGTCCCAGACGACAGTCACCGAGTCACTCACGTCGCGACGCTATCGTCTCTCGCCCAGGCCGGCTTGATCGCGAAGCGACATCACGCCCGGTTGTCGGGGTTGCCTGTATCGTCCGGGTTCACCCCGGGGCCTTGGACGCCGCCGCGACCCAATGCACACCGGGCCGTGGCTCCGACTACACAATGGCGAAGCTGACGAGTGAGCCGGCCGACCCACAAGGCCACAGGACGAGTCACGAGAACGGCCTGACGAGAGAGGAACGGTCCATGACGGCCCGAGGAGTGCTGGCAGGGCTGGGCCTGTTGCTGGCCGCCTGCACCACCGCCGCGTGTGCTCAGGTGGTCACCGGTACCGGCGCCGCCGCCCCGGACGTCCAGGGTCAGGTCACCGCCTCGCCGTCCGGCTCCCCGACGCCCTCGGACGACTCGCCCTCCTCCTCCTCGTCCCCGAGCCCGTCCGTGTCGTCCTCCTCCGCCGGAGGCAACGGCAACGGCGGCGGCGGCGACACGAGCCCGGTGTGCCAGGCCCTGGACCAGTCGGCGGTCGAGAGTGCCTTCGGCACCAGCGTCTCCTTCGGCCGGTCGTCCAGTAGCGGCTGCCAGATCGAGGCTGAGGACGGCCGCTCGATGATCGTCGCGGTGTTCGACTATCTGAAGCTCTCCGATTACAAGAAGCCCGACACGACCGAACTCACCGTTGCCGGTCATCCCGCCGTGAAGACGCCCACGACGATCATCTACGTCGCCCGCGGCACCGACCCCGACGCCGCGGGCATCGTCGCCGCCTACTTCGCCGGCCTGCGCGACGGCGGCGACGCCGTCGCCACCAAGATCCTCGAACAGGTGGTCCCCAAGTTCCCCAAGTAGCCCGCGTTGCCGGAACGAGACGCAGCTACTCGCCGCTGCAGAGCCCGCACCGGGAGACGAGCCACCAAGATCGCGGCAGGCACGACGCGACCGCCCAGGACACGGCCGCAACAACCGCTATCGAGTTGGTGCAGCCCCGTCCGGACCGGTCTCGATCGGCCGGGAGGGGTCGGCGACCCATTCGCTCCATGAACCGGCATACAACGCCGCCGGCACTCCGGCCAGGTGCAGCGCCAACACCTCCTGTGCCGCCGCCACGCCCGAACCGCAGTAGGCCGCGACCGCTTGCCCCGGCTCGACTCCAAGCCCGGCGAACCGTTCCCGCAACTGCTTCGGGCTGAGGAACCGCCCGGACGCGTCGACGTTGCCACTCGTCGGCGCACTGCGGGCACCGGGGATGTGGCCGGCGACCGGATCGACCGGCTCGACCTCGCCCCGGTACCGCGGCTCGACCCGCGCATCCAGCAAGACCCCACCACGGGCGACGAGTTCCGCCACGCCCGTGGCGTCGAGCACCGGCATCGCGCCCGGACGCACCACGACGTTGGTGGGCTCGGGCGCAGGCATGTTCGTGGTCAGCGGCAACCCGGCCGCCGTCCAGGCCGCGATCCCGCCGTCGAGCACCCGCACGTCCCGGAGTCCGGCCCACCGCAGCAACCACCAGGCCCGGGCGGCGCTGCTACCGTCCGCGTCGTCGTACGCGACGACCGAGCTCTCCTCGTCGATTCCCCACCGTCGCAATGCTTCTTGCAGCGCCCCCGGCTCCGGTAGTGGATGCCGTCCCCGCCGGCCGTCGCCGACCGGGGCCGCGAGGTCACGGTCGAGGTCGACGGATACGGCGCCGGGAAGGTGTCCGGATGCGTACAGCTCAGCCGGCGACGGACCGCCCAGCCGCCACCGCACGTCGAGCAGGACAAGCCGAGGCGCCGATACGTTCCGCAGGACAGCATCAAGCTCACGGGTATCGATCAGGGCATCGCCGGTGTTCACCACGTCATCCTTGCCGACGCAGCGTGCACCTCACCGACTCGCTTGCTCGGAGTCGTACCATTTGAGTGAGGAGTCGGAGGACAGTTGAGTCATCACAGCGACCTGATCGACACCACCGAGATGTACCTCCGGACGGTGTACGAGCTGGAGGAGGAGGGTGTCACGCCGCTGCGCGCCCGCATCGCCGAGCGCCTGCGGCAGAGTGGCCCCACCGTCAGCCAGACGGTTGCTCGTATGGAGCGCGATGGCCTGCTGACCGTCGAAGGCGACCGCCACCTCGAGCTCACCCAGGAGGGCCGCCGGCAGGCGACCTCGGTCATGCGCAAGCACCGCCTGGCGGAGTGCCTGCTGATCGACGTGATCGGCATGGAGTGGGAAGAGGTCCACATCGAAGCGTGCCGTTGGGAGCACGTCATGTCCGACTCGGTCGAGCGCCGCATCGCCGCGCTGCTGGGCGGCCCCACCTCCTGCCCACACGGCAACCCCATCCCCGGTCTGGACGAGCTGGCGACCCAGCCCGATCCGTCCTCGGACGGTCCACTGGTCACGCTGGAGCAGGCCGCGGCTGGCGGCTCCGAGAAGGCAGTCGTCCGCCGTATCAGCGAGCAGATCCAGCCTGACGCCGACATCATGCGCGACCTCCGTTCAGCGGGAGTTCAGCCCGGCCGCACTGTGCGTCTGGCCTCGGAGGACAAGGGCCTGACCCTCACCACCGAGGACGGCACCACGACGGTCGACGGCACCACAGCACGCCACGTCTTCGTCTCCGTCGCCTGACGCTGCCAGCCCAACCCGCAACCCAGCCCAACGGGAGCCCACCCCTGGGATCGCGACGGCAGTCCTCGCACAGCTCCGGCACATCTGCGCGTGGTCGCCTCTGTCTCGCCACGTAGCAACCTCTGACCGGGCAGACGGGCGGACCGGACGTAGGGTCCGATGACTTAGGGTCGAGTCACCGTGTCGTGCCAGAAGGAGCTGCGCTCATGACCGAGCAAGCCACATCCACCTCGCGCGAGGAGATGCCCACCGGCGACGACCCTGCCGGATCAGGCAGCACCGCGCCGGAGACTCCGTTCACGAGCCTCGACGACTACCTCGCGCTACGGCGACTCGGCGGACTTGCCCTCTCCCCTGACGGCATCCGGCTCGCGACCACCGTCGCGGAGCGGACCCCTGACGGGAAGCGCTTCTCCACGTCCCTCTGGGAGGTCGACCCCGGCGGCCAGCGGCCCCCGCGCCGGCTGACCCGCTCGGCGCCCGGCGAGGCGCACCCGGCGTTCCTGCCGGACGGTCGGCTCCTGTTCTCGTCCCGCCGGCCGGACACGGAGGCCAAGCCGGACGAGGACTCCGAGGATCGCACGGCACTGTGGCTTCTTCCGGAGGCGGGCGAGGCACGCCAGGTGGCGCGTCGCGGTGGCGACGTGGGGGACATGGCGGTAGCCCGCGAGTCCGGACACGTGGCCTTCACCGGATCGACGCTGCCGGGCGCCGACACGGTCGAGGACGACGAGAAGCGCCGACAGGCGCGCAAGGACGCCGGAGTGACGGCGATCCTGCACGAGCGCCACCCGGTCCGGTATTGGGATCACGACCTCGGGCCGGACGAACCGCACGTGCTGTTCTCCGAGCCCGCACCGGTCGGTGACGGGCGGCTGACCGCCATCCGCGACTTGACGCCCGACGCGGAGGGCAACGTCGGCGAGGGCCTCGCCGTGTCCCCCGACGGCCGGACGGTCGCCGTCGAGTGGCGCGTCGACGACGGGCGGGCGGCACACCACGGCTCGCTCGCGATCATCGACACCGCCAGCGGCGAACGGCGGATCCTCTCGACCGACGGCCTCTGGCTCTCCGACCCCGTCTTCTCCCCCGACGGCACCAGCCTGGCGTACCTGCAGGAGACGCTCGGCGACTGGGACACCGCCCCGAAGCGGACGCTGCAACTGCTCGACCTCGTCAGCGACGAGACCAGGGAGGTGCTGCCGGCCGACACGACCGCCTGGCCGAGCCACCCGGTGTTCTCGCCGGACGCCGCCTTCCTCTACTTCCTCGCTGACGAGGGCGGCCGCGCGCCGGTCTTCCGTCTCGATCTCGGCAGCGGCGCCGTCGTCCGGCTCACGGCCTCCGGCGCGTACACCGACCTCCTCGTGAGCCCGGACGGCAACGCCCTGTTCGCTCTCCGGTCGGCCGTCGACTCGCCGCCGACCCCGGTTCGGCTCGACCCGACCCGGGAGGACCAGGAGGCCGTCACCCTGCTCGGACCGCAGGCCGACGTTCCCATCCCGGGCAGGCTCACCGAGGTCAGCACCGCCGCCGAGGACGGCACGCCGCTGCGCGCCTGGCTGGCGCTGCCGTCGGACGCCGGCGCCGATGCGCCTGCGCCGCTGCTGCTGTGGATCCACGGCGGCCCGGTCAGCAGTTGGAACGCCTGGTCGTGGCGGTGGAACCCGTGGCTGATGGTCGCTCGCGGGTATGCCGTTCTGTTGCCGGATCCGGCGCTGTCGACTGGGTACGGTCACGCGTTCCTTCAGCGCGGCTGGGGTCGCTGGGGCGGTCGCCCGTTCACGGACCTCATGACCGTGACGGATGCCGCCATCGAGCGAGCCGACATCGATCGATCCCGCGTCGCGGCGATGGGCGGGTCGTTCGGTGGCTACATGGCCAATTGGGTCGCCACGCAGACCGACCGGTTCCGCGCCATCGTCACGCACGCCAGCCTCTGGCATCTCGACGCGTTCGCGGGCACGACCGACGAGCCCTCCTTCTGGCACCGCGAGTTCGGCGACCCACTGCAGAAGCAGGAGCGGTACCTGGAGAACTCCCCGCATCTGAGGGCCGAGAGCATTCGCACCCCGATGCTGGTCATCCATGGTGACAAGGACTACCGAGTCCCGGTCGGCGAGGCCTTGCGGCTCTGGTATGACCTTGGCCGGTTCTCGGTGCCGGCGAAGTTCCTCTACTTCCCGGACGAGAACCACTGGATCCTCACGCCCGGGCACGTGAAGGTCTGGTACGAGACGGTCTTCGCGTTCCTCGCCGAGCACGTGCTCGGCGACGAGTGGCGCCGCCCCGACCTGCTCTGATCCGGGCCTCTTCGGGGCCGGTAGCATCGGGTCGATCTCGCGAGCCGGCGTCGTCTCGCTGCTGTCAGTGAGCCGACGTTCGGACTCGGGAGGTGCGTCGTGGTCGCCAACCCCTGGGGATTTCTCCGCTTGCCTCGGGCGGAGGCGCCCAAGCGACCGGTCGCGGAACGCGTGCGCGACTGGGACCCCGTCTACGGCCGGCCCGCTGCGGCGGACGTCCGGATCCAGGCCAGCCGGTGCATGGACTGCGGTGTCGCCTTTTGCCATGCGGGCTGCCCGCTCGGCAATCTGATCCCCGAGTGGAACGAGCTCGTCGCCGACGACGACTGGCGTGCCGCCATCGAGCGCCTGCACGCGACGAACAACTTCCCGGAGTTCACCGGCTGGCTGTGCCCGGCCCCCTGCGAGGCGTCCTGCGTCCTGGCGATCAACGCCGACCCGGTCGCGATCAAGCAGGTCGAGCTGGCGATCATCGATCGTGCCTGGGACGAGGGCTGGGTGGGTTCGCGCGGCGCCGCCGAGCGCACCGGCAAGCGGGTCGCGGTCATCGGCTCCGGCCCCGCCGGACTCGCGTGCGCCCAACAGCTGACCCGCGCCGGCCACGACGTCGTGGTCTACGAGCGTTCGGACCGGCTCGGCGGTCTGCTGCGCTACGGCATCCCCGACTTCAAGATGCCCAAGGACCTCATCGACAAGCGGCTCGCCCAACTGGCCGCCGAGGGCACCGAGCTGCGCGCCGGCGTAGACGTCGGCGGCGAGGGCGGACTCGACGTCGTCGAGCTGCGCACCGGAGTGGACGCCATCGTGCTCGCCACCGGAGCGCTGCACCCCCGGGACCTCGAGGTGCCCGGCCGCGCTCTCGCCGGCGTCCACCAGGCGATGGACTACTTGCCGCTGGCCAACCGGGTCCGGACCGGCGACCTGTCGGCTCCGCCCATCGACGCGGCCGGCAAGCGGGTCGTCATCATCGGCGGCGGTGACACCGCCGCCGACTGCCTCGGCACCGCGAACCGGCAGGGCGCGGTCAGCGTGACCCAGCTCGACCACAACCCGCGCCCCCCCGAGACCCGGGACGTGACGGCGAACCCGTGGCCAGAGTGGCCGAGGATCCATCGGACCTCGGTCGCCCACGAGGAAGGCGTCGTCGAGTCCTGGGCTCGCGAGGCCATCGAGCTCGTCGGCGACGAGTCCGGACACATCTGCGCCGTGGTCGTCGAGCAGGTGCAGATCATCCGTGTCGATGGAAGGCGCGAGTTCCACACGGTGCCGGAGAGCCGTGCCGAGATTCCCTGCGACCTGCTTCTGATCGCCGCTGGGTTCGTCGGCACGGAACGTGGTTCGTTGCTCGATCGACTCGGAGTGGAGATCGATCCGGAGCGCGGCTCGATGCGGGTGAACGGCGGGTGGGAGACCAACGCGGACCGCGTCTACTCCTGCGGCGACGCGACGCGGGGTGCCAGCCTGGTCGTCTGGGCGATCGCCGAGGGCCGGGCCTGCGCCGCCGCGGTCGACACCGCACTGAGCGGACGGACGGAGCTTCCGGCGCCGGTCCGGCCCGGCGCTCGACCGCTCTGACTCGGTCGTCCGGGAGGACCGGCTGACCCGCCGGCCCGCGACGGCGCGACTGTGCCGGACGCTGGGCACGGACATCCGGAAGGCAACCGAGGTATCCACTGCCGTGATGCGGGTAGACGGACGACGCCCAGGACGGAAGGAGCAGTCGTGACCAGGCCGACCGACGGTGAGATCACGCCGGACCCGGACGTTGCCGAGGACTTCGCCGACGACGTCGGTGTGGATCCGACTCAGGAGGAGATCGACACGTACCGCCGACTCGAGGGTGAGGACGCAACTGAACCGCCGCCGGCGATCGACGGACCGGAGTCGGGCTGACGACCGGCACTCCCTCACCATGGCGTCGGCACCGTCCGGCGCACGAGCAGATGCTCGTCCGGGACGAGCGTTGGTAACACCCAGCAGCTGAGCTCGGATCCGACCGGTCGATGCGGGGACACGCTGCTCTCCCAGCCGACCAGCCGGAGCTCACCGGTCCGGTCGAGCACCACTCCCTCCCACGGTGCGGTCTCGATGACCGTGACCTGGGCTTGCTCGACCGTCGACCATCGCTCCAGCAGCTCGCGTTCGCCGACCGGAAGCACAGTGTTCCGCGCGACGAGGTACGCGCCGATCGCCGAACTCCAGGTCCTCTTCCCGGGAGCGGCCGGTCCGTCCTGATCGAGATAGCCGCCGGACCACGGGCGCCGCGACCAGCGCGACAGTCGTGCCCGCAGCCATCGGGCGTGCATCGCTCCGGCCAGTCGGGACCGGTCGCACTGGCGACGCGGCGAGCAGCCCAGCACGCAGCGCAGCGTTCCCCAGTCCCGATCGGGCTCGGCCAGGCCGAGTCGGACCACGTGGGTCCAGGCCAGCAGGGGCTGGCCGGCGTCCTCGGACAACTCCGCCAGCATTTCGATCGCCGTTGGCCGGAACTCCCCCGGGCGGACTACGTCGGTGAGCACCCTCACCGCCTCGTCGGCCGCTCCTCGGCGAGCAAGCGCGACCGCAAGCAAGATGGCGGGACCGACGTCCCGCGGCGACCCGGACGGCAGCAGCGATCGCCACAAGGCTTCGCCTTCGGTGGCCGCTACCCGCCACGCGTGCCGGCACAAGTCGTCGTCGAGGAGGGCATCGAGCAGCCTGGCCAGCGCGCCCTGCTCCAGCGTGCCCGTGCGAGCGTGTTCCCGCGCCGCCTCTGACAACATCAGCAGCTGCTCGGCCGTCTCCGGCGCGATGTCGAGATCCGACGCGGTGACCCGGATGAACCGGGCGCGCTGCTCCGGGTTTCGGGGCGCGGTCATGCGGCGACGATGCTCGCGGCCGTGGCACGGCCGGAAGAGCGGACTTGCGATCTGTGGATGACCGAGTCGCCTGTGGACAGCGATTTGCCGGGCCGTACGGACTGCCGTACGACTGGCGCATGCCCGTCGCAACGGCGCTCTCCCGCCTCCTCGCCGCGTTGCGGATCCGTCCACAGTGGACTTTGTTACTTTGCATCGGCGTAGCAGGTGACGACCTTGCCCTCGAACGGAAAACGGACCGGCGTCGGGCCGAACAGCAACCGAGTGGCCTCGTCCGCCGACTCGGCGATGCACTGAGCAGCCTCGTGGCCGACGTCGCTCCGGCAGTGCAGGACGACTTCGTCGTGCTGGAAAAACACGATCTCCGCCCCAGGCGCCGCACCGCCCAGAAGCCGCCGGCGCAACGCAGCGAGCATGACCGCGGTCCAGTCCGCGGCACTGGCTTGGACGACGAAGTTGCGGGTGAACCGGCCGCGATCCCGGGCGGTCTGCCGGGCCCTGGACTGCTCCGGTGCTCCCGCTCCGGGCAGCGACGCCCGCTCCTGCGCCTCTCGCCAGGACGACGACGGCGGCGGACAGGTCCGGCCGAGGCGGGAGCGGACGAGCCGTCCGGTCTCGCCGTCCCGGGCAGCGGACTCGACGTACGCGACGGCGGTCGGGAACCGGCGCCGCAGGACCCCGAGCACCGGCGCCGCGTCACCGCTCGTCGCGCCGTAGAGCGTGCCCAGCATCGCGACCTTTGCCCGCGAGCGATCGCCGCCGAAGGAGTCGCCGGCCAGAGCGGAATAGAGGTCGCTGGCCGTGGCTGCCTGCGCCATCCGCTCGTCGCCCGCCAGCACCGCGAGGATGCGCGGTTCCAACTGCGCGGCGTCCGCGACGACGAGGGCATGACCTGGCTCGGCGATGACCGCACGCCGCAGCGCATGCGGGATCTGCAGCGCCCCACCGCCCCGGCTGGCCCACCGGCCCGACACGACCCCGCCGACCACCCAGTCCGGCCGGAACCGGCCGCCGCTGACCCAGGTGTCCAGCCAGGACCACCCGTTGGCGGCGTACAGCCGGGACAGCTCCTTGTACTCGAGCAGCGGCGCGACGGCCGGGTGATCCAACCGGCGCAGCACCGCCGACCGCGCCGAGCTGATCGGAAGTCCGGCCCGGGTGAACGCCTGCACGACCTCCGCCGGGGAGTCCGGGTTGACTCGACGCCCACCGAACGCCTCGGCGATCCGGTCGGCGAGCTCGACCAGGCGGCGAGGTCGCATGCCGGCCGGTGGCCGCGGACCGAGCAACTCGGTGAGCACCGCATCATGCACGTCGGCCCGCCATGGCACGCCGGTCCGAGTCATCTCGGCCGCGATGAGCCCGCAGGCCGACTCGGCGGCGACCAGCAGGCGCATCGACTCCGGCGCCGGCAACGCAGCCAGCCGACGCAGCTGGTCGGCGTGGACGGCAACTGCGGCGTCGATCGGCGAGGCGCCTCCGGGCAGCTCAGCGGGCGCATCCTCGAACAGCGACTGCTGGGCATGAGCCTGCCGTGCCGGCGGGCTCGGATCGTCCGGCACCGGCAATCCGGACAGCCGGGCCCACGCCGCACCGAGCGCGCGGGACTCACCCCACCTGCCGTCGTAGGCCAGGAGCAGGCCCTCGGTCAGGGCCAGATCCACGCACCGCGGGAGGACCACTCCCCGGTCGAGCAGTCTCGGGTACGTCGTCTCGGCCGAGGGCAACACCCAGCGCCTGCTCCCGTCCAGCTCTGCCGCCGTGATCGCCGCGGCGAGATCGTCCACCCGCTGGGTCGGTCCGGCCGGCGCGCCGTCCTCGTCGACGGGACGCAGCCAGCCGGCCTCGCCCTCGTCCTCCGCCACGACGACATACCGCACCCTGCCATCATTCGCCGGCCTACCGACAATTCGCGGCCGCGCAGTCCCCGCGGGGATTCGACAGCGCCGCATGCGTCACGGTGCGGTCAGGGTGCTGGAGGAAGCCGGGATCGACGGACAGATGGATCACTGGTCGGGACCGCCACCGGGCGGCCGGTAGCGTCGTGGAATGCCCTACGAGCGTCGGCGACGGCTGGCTGCGGCCGTGCTGCCGGTCATCGTCGCGGTCGAGGACGCCGCTCAGGCCGGTCTGGTCGGGCTGTTCGGGATGCTCGGGCGGGGGGAGATCGCCGTGCTGCCCTTCATCGGCTATGGCACGCCGGAGCGGGTTCGCCTCCGGGGCCGGGTGGTGCTTGGCCGGTCGCCCGACCAGCCAGCGGCGACCGACCTGATCGACGATGCCGCGGGAGGCCGCCGACAACCCCGGAGCCGGTGGGTTCCCTGGCGGGAGCGGTGGGCGACGCTCCGGGAGGGGCTGGCGCCGTTCCTCACCGTCGAGATCCCGGCGTGTTCGGTCACCGTGCGCGGGCCGGTCGGCCGGACGGCGGCTCGGGCGGACCGGCAAGGGTACGTCGACCTGCTGGTCGAGGCGGGCGGGCTCGCGCCGGGATGGCACCGGGTGGACATGACGGCGACCTGGCGAGGGCGCTCGGCCGAGGCGACACTGCCGGTGCTCGTCGTCGACCCGGCTGCGACGCTCGCGGTCGTGAGCGACCTGGACGACACCGTGATCGAGTCCGGGATCACGCGTGGGCTCGAGGTGCTACGCCTCACCCTGCTGACCGAGGTCACCGAGCGGACACCGCTGCCGGGAGCGGCCGAGCTGTACCGGGCGCTGAGCGTTCCGCGCGCCGGCGGCTCGGTCCCGGTGTTCTACCTCTCGACCAGCCCGTGGAACCTGTACGAGGTGCTGACCCGGTTCCTGGTGCTGCGCGGGTTCCCGGCCGGGCCGCTGCTGCTGACCGACTGGGGGCCGAGCCGGACGAACCTGTTCCGGGCGCCCACAGAAGAGCACAAGCTCACGCTGATCCGTGGCCTGCTCACCGACAATCCCGCGTTGCAGGTCGTGCTGATCGGCGACACCGGTCAGCTCGACCCGGAGATCTACGCCACCATCGCCCAGGAGGCGCCGGATCGCGTCCGAGCCGTCTACGTGCGGCGGACGGTCGGCATGTCGACGAAGCGGGCGGTCGAACTGCACGGGCTGGCCCGTCGCGTCGCGGCATGCGGCGTGCCGATGCTGGTCGTGGACGACAGCGTGCAGATCGCCGAGCACGCTGCCCGGGTCGGGCTGCTGGACGCCACGGACGTGCAGGCGGTACGCGCGGCGACCTGAGTCGATGTCCACCGTCGGCGCAGGGGACGCTTGCGCCGGTCACGATCGGCGAACCGCTGAGGGAACCGTTTCGGGCCCACGGGCCGAATGCGGGGCGTGGAGATGGTGGCCGATGCGCCGCGGCCCTCCCGATCCGACGAGGACGCCTGGTGCGCCGCACTCGTCGAGCGGGTGGCTGCAGGCGAGGCGCAGGCTCTCGAGGAGCTCTACGACCGCTATGCGCGGCCGGCCTACTCACTCGCCCTCCGGGTGACAGGCGATCCGACCTTCGCCGAGGAGGCGGTGCAGGAGGTCTTCCTCGCGGTCTGGCGGCAGCCGGCACGGTTCCAGGCCGGCCGAGGCGGGTTCGGCACCTGGCTGCTCGCCGCCGTGCACCACAAGGCCGTCGACGCGGTGCGGCGGGAGGAGGCGGTACGACGGCGGGCGCTCGCGTTGCAGGCCGTGCAGGGGCTGGATGCGTCCCCGCAGGCGGGCCGGCCCGAGCACGAAGTCGAGGAACGGATGCGCGGCGAGCGGGTACGCCGGGCGCTGCTGGCGCTGCCGGAGTCGCAGCGCGAGGCGCTGACACTCGCCTACTACGGCGGCTACACCCAGCGCGAGATCGCGACGCTGACCGGCATTCCGATCGGCACCGTGAAGACCAGGATGCACCGAGCGATGCACAACCTGAGAAGCGCACTGGACGACCTGGCCGACCCGCTGCAGATAGGGAGCCGGGCCGGCGGGGATGCCGCCGATCCGGCCCGGGGCGGCGGGATGGACCAGCATGTGAACGACGACGGTGAGGGAGGCCGGCAGTGAGCACTCGGACTCTCCCGACACATCACGACGAGTACGAGGCGCTCGCGGTCGCTTGGGCCGTAAACGCGTTGGAGCCGGCCGACCAGGCGATCTTCGAGGCGCATCGGGGAGAGTGCGAGCGGTGCGCTCGGACCGCAGACGCCGCGCTCGAGACCGTGGCCGCGCTTGCGTACGCCGTGCCGGACGTGGCCCCGCCGGCCCGACTGCGCGAACGCGTGCTTGCTGAGGCGGTTCCACACGGCCGGAACGCTCAGCCCGTCGCCCACCCGAACCGGGCGGACGACCCGCCCGCGGCGCGTCCCGGGCGGGGCGGGCGCCGGCCGAGCGGGGCCGGACCAGGGCGGATGGCCCGGGCAATGCGGCGGCCACGACGACTGGCGTACGCGCTGGCAGCGGCGGTGCTGGTGGTCGGATCGGCCGTGACGAGCTGGGAGGTGATCCGGGCGCCGGCGGCCGACCGGATCGCGGCGCTCAGCGCCGGCAACGGCACGATCGCGACGGTCGTCGCGCACCAGCATGACGCCGACGTCGTCACCGACATGCTGCCGCCGAACACCGGTCGTGGCACTGCCTACTACATCTGGGGGGTGCCGGCCGAGGACGGGGGCGCGCCGCAGGTCGTCGGCACGTTCGACGTGACCACCACTGGTCTGCACTCCTACCCGCTGCGGTTGACCCGACCGCTCGACGGCTACCCCGTGCTCGCGATCAGCGAGGAGAGGGCAGGCTCGAGGCCGGCCGCGCCCAGCAACGTGCTCGGCAAGGGTGCACTCGGCACCGGCGCGCCCTAATCGTCGAGTTGGGCCAGGAGGCGCTTGGGGGCTATCTGGCGGTACGCGTCGGTGATGACGTCGGCGACCTCGTCCCAGTCGACCGGGACGTCGAGGTAGACACCCAGCCAGCCGCGGCCGCCGACGTACGGCGGGACGAAGTAGTGGGTGGGGTCGGCCGAGACCCGGGCCTCCTGCGCGCCCGGCGGTGCCGCGCACCAGATGGCCACCCGGTCGTCGTGATGCCGGTCGGCGAACGACACGAACACCTTGCGCACGAACCAGGTCGGCTCGCCGTGGCTGAGCTTCTCCGACGCCTCGGGCAGCGCGAGGCACAGCTCGCGCACCCGTTCGAGAGCGCCGCCCCCGGGAAGCCCAGCCACGGCCGGAATCCTAGGTCGTGTGCCGGCGGGTCTGGATCACCCGGAACCGGCCGGCGACGAAGTGCGCATCCGTGTACGCGGCGTTCGCGGCCGGGTTGGCGCCCGTCGCGTGCAGGTCGGAGTACGCCGCGGTCTGGTTCACGTACACGCCGCCGGTGAGGTTCTCCGACAGCGCGACGCCCGACTCGATCGCGACCGCCCGGGCGGACTCGATCACCTTCTCGTCGGTCGAGTACACAGCGGCGGTGAGCGCGCCGCGGACGGTCACCGTGCGGCGCATCAGCTCGAGCGCCTCCTCCGTGGTGTCCGTGACGACGAGGAACGACACCGGCCCGAAGCATTCCGCACCCCAGGTCTCGACCCGGTCGGCCGGAACCCGGACCAGCGCGGGCGTCCGCACCCGCGCCTGCGGGTACGCGGGGTGGGTCAGCGTCCGGGACGGGATCACCACCGTGCCGAGCGATCCGGCACCGTCCACGCGCGACAGCACCCCGTCGTTGACGATCGCGCCGAGCAGTTCGACCGCCTGCGCGTCCGGGCCGAGCAGCTTCTCGACCGCCGCGCCGAGATCGGCTCCGAACTCGTCGACGGACTTGCGGCCCTCGGGCGTCCCGACGCCGTCGGCGGGGACGAGCAGGTCTTGCGGGGTGGTGCACATCTGCCCGCTGTAGAGGCACAGCGAGAAGGCCAGGTTCGCCAGCATCCCGGCGTAGTCGTCGGTCGAGTCGACCAGCACCATGTTGACGCCGGCCTTCTCGGTGTAGACCGCCGCCTGCCGGGCGTGTTCCTCCAGCCACTGCCCGAACGCCGTCGAGCCGGTGAAGTCGACGATCCGGACCTCCGGCCGCACCGCCAGCTCCGACGCGACGGTCCCGCCCGGGTTCTCGGCGACCAGCGTGACCAGGTTTGGCGAGAAACCAGCCTCCGCCAGGACGTCGCGGGCGATCGAGACGGTGATCGCCAGCGGCAGGATCGCCGCCGGATGCGGCTTCACCACGACCGCGTTGCCGGTGGCTAGCGAGGCGAACAGCCCCGGGTACGAGTTCCACGTCGGGAACGTCGAACAGCCGATCACCAGGCCGATCCCGCGCGGCACCGCAGTGAACGTCTTCTCCATGATCAGCGCCGGCCGCTTGCCCTGCGGCTTCTCCCACCGTGCGGTCGCCGGGACCCGGGTCTGCTCCGCGTACGCAACGGCGATCGCTTCCAGCGCACGATCCTGCGCATGCGGACCGCCGGCCTGGAACGCCATCACGAATGCCTGCCCGCTGGTGTGCATGACCGCATTCGCCAGCTCGAAGCTGCGCTTGTTGATCCGGTCCACGATCTCGACGCAGACCGCTGCCCGCACCTCCGGACCCGCGTCCCGCCAGGCCGGCATCGCCTCCCGGGCGGCTGCCAGCAACACGTCGAGGTCGGCCTGCGGGTAGGTCACCCCGAGCTCCGGCCCGTACGGCGAGCGCTCGCCGCCTACCCAGCCGACGGTGCCCGGCTGGTTCAGCTCGAAGCGCCGGCCGAGCTGGGCCTCGTAGGCCGACAGCCCCTCGGCGGCGGCGGTCTCGCCGTACACCCGCGGGCTGGGTGACTCGGGGTAGTTGGACCAGTAGCCACGGTCGGCGATCGCGGCGAGCGCCCGGTCGAGGGTCTCCCGGTGGGCGTCCACGAAGGCGGTCATGCGCACTCCTTGTCGAGTGTCGGCGCCTGCAGATGCAGGTGTTGCGAGTTCGCTGCTCCGAACCTAACCGCTGCGCCGCATGGCGGAAGCCGCCGGTCGCCGGAGGCCGCCCGAAAGGGCAGCCGTCAGGAGCGGGCGGCGGCCAGCCGCCGCACCACCGCCCGCGGGAACGGGTCGACCACGATGTTGCGCCGCCGCCGCACCTGCCGCCGGGTCACCAGCACCCCGACCAGCCCCAACGCCCAGAACACGTACTGCGCGCTCATCGCCACCCGGAAAGACCCTGATGCGTCCAGCAGCAGGCCGACCAGCAGGATCATGAGCAGCGTCGCGACGAACCCGCCCACGTTGACGATCCCGGTGGCGCTGCCTAGCCGGGCCGGCGGGTTCTCGGTGCGGGCGAAGTCGAAGCCGACGATCGAGCCGGGCCCGTTCCCGGCCAGCACGAGGACCAGCAGCGCGAGCAGCCAGACCGGCGCATGGCCGGGCCAGAGCAGCACCACACCCCAGGCCACCGCGCTGCTCAGGACGACCGCGAGCACCAGCACCGAGCGCCGCAGCGGCCACCGCCCGGCCAGGGCGCCGAGCAGCGGCCCGATGCCCATGCCGGCGACGACGAGCAGCGTGAGCAGGCCGCCGGCGGCAGCCGGCGAGAGGCCTTGGCCCCGCACGAGATAGGGGTAGCCCCAGAACAGCGCGAACATGTTGCCCGAGAAGGCGGTCACGAAGTGGGTCGAGAGACCGAGGCGGGTGCCGGGCTCCCGCCACGACGCCCGCAGCGCATCCAGCCGTCCGGTCGCCGCGACCATCGTCACCCCGGGCGGAGCGTTGCGCAGACCGACGGCCACAGCGACCGCCGCGAGCAGGCCAACGCCGGCCGCGATGTCGAAGGTCGGCGTCCATCCGGCCGCATGCAGCCCGGCGACGAGCGGGAACGCGGCGACGATCTGGCCCGCCTGCCCGAGCAGCCCGGTCAGCTGGGTCACCAGCGGCGCCCGCCCAGCGGGGAACCAGGCCGGGATCAGTCGCAGCACGCTGATGAACGTCATCGCATCGCCGGCGCCGACGAGCACCCGGGCCGCGAGCCCGAGCGACAGACTGCTGGCCGTCGCCATCAGCAGCTGGCCGCCGGACATGAACACGGCACCGACGACGATCATGCGGCGTGAGCCGACCCGGTCGAGCACTACACCGACCGGCACCTGCATCCCCGCGTACACGGCGAGCTGGACGACGCCGAGCAGGGAGAGCACGCCGGCGCTGATGCCGAAACGCTGCTGGGCGTCGAGGCCGGCGACGCCGAGCGAGGCGCGGTGGAAGACCGCCACCGTGTACGCGAAGACACCGAGTCCCCACATCACCCAGGCCCGACGCGCAACAGTCAGCACAACTCGCCATAACACGCTGTGCTGCCGGGGACATCCGAGAGCCGCGCCACATGAGCCTTCTCCGGCCTACGTCGATCGCGCGTCGCCACAACACCGGTTCGCGACGTCTTATCAGGCGGCCGGTCGCCGGCCACCAGCGGGAGGGTCAGAGCCAGCCGCGGCGGACCGCTTCCACCCCGGCTTGGAACCGGCTGGAGGCGCCGAGCCGCAGCAGGATGTCCGCCACGTGACGGCGATAGGTCCGGTCGGAGATGCCGAGCTGCCGCGCCGCCGCCTCGTCCTTGACGCCGCTGCTCATCAACATGAGAACCGACCGGTCGAGCTCCGATGCGGCGGGCGAGGCGGCGGCGAGGGCCTCCTCCAGCGTCTGCGCGCCGACCCAGAGCGACTCGAACAGCATCACGAGGTTCGCGGTGATCGCCGGCTCCCGGACGATCAGCGCGGCCGGGCCGGGCCGGAGCGGATCGACGGGCAGGAACGACACCGTGCGGTCGTAGATCACCAGGCGGTGCGGCAACGTGTCCGCGACCCGAATGTCCGCTCCCCGCTCCCGCATCATGTGCATGTAGTCGCGCATGGAGTCGTCCGCGAGCTGCTGCCGGGTGTAGATGAACCGCAGCGACACCCCGCGGTTGAGCACGGCGATGTCATGCACCGCGGCCTCGTCCAGCAACTGCTGCGGGACGGGGCCACCGGGCAGGACACTCAGCATCTCCTTGTAGCAGCGAGCGGACAGCTCCTGCAGCACTTCGAGGACGAGCTCCCGACCGTCGATCCGGCGCGCCTCGCGTATGGCCGGGGACCGGGGATAGCCGCTGCGGACCAGCCGCGACAGCTCGGCCCGCGCCTCCAGCAGCTGCCGTTCCCGGCGGGACAGCTCGGCCTGCTCCAGGGACAGCAGCGCATCCAGGGCGACGTCAGGATTGATCGGGGCGTAGATCCGCCCGGGCGAGCGTTCGGCGACGAGGGACAGCTCGACGAGCCGTTTCAACGCCTGGTTGATGTCCGCCCGGGAAACGTCGAGCTTTCCGGCCAACTCGTCGAGGTCGGCGTCGGGGTTGGCCAGCATCGCGCGATAGACGGACTCCGACAGACCGTCAAGGCCGAGGATCTCCAACGCCACCGACTGCCGCTCTCCGCTCGGGTACGCAGAGACCCTATCCGTCCGGGTGAACCCGGACAACGCAGCACGACTCGCGTGACGGCCACGCCGCCACGACCTGCGACGTCGAGGTCCGGGCCGGCCGGGCGGGGACACGCCCGGCCGTACCCGGCCACGACACACCGGCCCGGCGCCTGGGCGCCCGCCGGCGGCCCGGCACCTCGGCACCGCACGCCCGACCGGGACGGGGACAGCGCCAGGTGGAACCCGAGCCGAGATGACAGTCGGGCATCGGCGCGGCCGAGGCAAGGGTCACGACACCCACTGACCAGTCCCGGCCGCTGCGGGGATGCGAAAACCGGACGGGTAACCCTGCAGCTCACCGAGCCGATGTCCGGTACCGGACACCGGCCACCGAAAATCGGGGCATATGCCCGTTCGGTGACCTTGATCGCCAGAGGGACAGCTCGACCGTGGATGGCCTGAACTGGACAGCACGTGGCATCCTGTCGGCGCTCGTTTTCCCGTGATGTCAGCTCTGCTGCCGCACCTCCCAGGAGTATCCAGTGAAGCTCGTCCGCGCGCTGATTGCCGCCGCCGCCGCTCTCGTCGCCGCCGTCGCCCTCCAGACGGCGGGCTCCTCCGGCGCTTCTGCCGCCCCCGCCCACGTCACCGACTGCGGAACCTGCTGGCAGATCGTCCACGAGTGACAGCTGCTGCCGTTCGCTGAACGATAGAGAGCCGAACGGCGTAGGACAAGGGTTTCAGCAGATGTAAGACCATACCGCCCGTTCGACCCAATGGTCGGACGGGCGGTGTCGTCCCCCGCCAGACGGGGCTGGGAGCGCCTGGGACGGCCTGCCAGACTGCCTGCAGGCCGTCCTGCCGTCGGCCGGCCGGTCGCACCCCAGCGAGGTGGTCATGTCCTCTGCGTCCCTCGTCACCCCGGGTGTGGTGGTCGGCCTCGACATCGGCGGCACCGCCACCAACGCGACCGTTCTCGACGGCTTCGGCCGGTTCCTCGTCGACGATCTGTGCGAGACGCCGAGCTGCGTGCTCGACGGGCCGCCGGCCGCCCTCGACGCGCTGCGCCATGCGTTCGAGTCGGTGCTCGCCCAGACCGGGCTGCCGCCCTCCGCGGTCGTCGCGGTCGGCCTCGACACCCCCGGACCGGCCAGCGCCGACGGCGTGATCTCGTCCAAGGGCTCGACGAACTTCAACCAGCCGGAATGGCGCGGCTTCGACATCCGCGGTGCGCTGGAGACCAAGCTGGGGCTGCCGGTCGTCTACACGAACGACGCCAACGCGGCGGCGCTGTACGCGCACCACCTGCACTTCGGGGCGGAGGCGGAACGGCGGTCCTCGGTCGCCGCGATCGTCGGGACCGGTCTGGGCGGCGGCGTGGTGGAGAGCGGCCGGGTCGTCAAGGGAGCGGCCGGGATGGCGGGCGAGCTCGGGCACGTGCAGATCCCGATGCGTGGGCTGCTGGCCGAGGACCAGCCGCTGCCGGTGTGCAACTGCGGCTTCGTCGGGGACGCGGAGAGCGTGGCCTCGCTGACCGGGATCGTGAAGAACCTGCTCCCCTACTGGCTGGGCCGCTACCCGGACCACCCGCTGGCCCAGGTGCAGCCGATCCGGGCGGCGGCGATGAAGGTGCGGGGGCTGGCCGAGGACGGGGACGAGCTGGCGCTCGCGGTGTTCGAGCAGCAGGCGATGGCGCTTGGCCGGCTGTTCACGATCGCGGCGAACTTCACCGATCCGCACGCGTATTTCCTCGGCGGCGGGGTGGTCGAGGCGAAGCCGCACTTCCGCTCCTGGTTCCTGGACCGGGTGCGTACGCATCTGCTCCTGCGCGACGAGCAGGAGAAGGTGGCGACGCTGGAGCTCGTCCCGCACCGGGACATGGCGGGAGCGCGGGGCGCCGCGATCGCCGCCCGCGACGTCGCCGAGGCGGCAGTGCCCTGAGGCCCACCGCGCCCGGCACGACGCCGACCACCCAGGAGCGCGGCACAGGCCGGACAGGGACGGGGCGGCGCGGGCGCGCAGACCGCACAGGGACGCGGGCGCGCAGACCGCACAGGGACGCGGGCGCGCAGACCGCACAGGGAGGCGGGCGCGCAGACCGCACAGGGACGCGGCCGCGCAGACCGCACAGGGACGCGGCCGCGCAGACCGCACAGGGACGCGGCCGCGCAGACCGCACAGGGCGCGGCCGCGCAGACCGCACAGGGACGCGGCCGCGCAGACCGCACAGGGACGCGGCCGCGCAGACCGCACAGGGACGCGGCCGCGCAGACCGCAC
>Ga0207702_10001435_pt1 | contig 23701 bp, 25 predicted proteins | sample KBSCornC62_FD_184302 | JGI IMG/M metagenome (GOLD analysis project Ga0207702, IMG submission 184302) | Corn rhizosphere microbial communities from Kellogg Biological Station, Michigan, USA - KBS Corn C6-2 (SPAdes) (version 2) | ecosystem: Host-associated > Plants > Roots > Rhizosphere > Soil ...
GCTTAACGGCCAAAGCGGATGAAAAGGCTTCCAATTCTCCGTTTTATATTATATATGGCATTCACAATAAGTAAGTTGTGTTATTTTAATGATCGCCGTGCGGGCGAGCTGCGAGACGTGCGAAGACTGTAAAAAATTTTCCCCCGCCCGCGATCCCTCTATTCCTAGGGCGATGTTCAGCTTTTTGAACCCAAAAGCTCAGGATATGGACGCCCGTTGACTCTGCGATTCCACAGCGTGGTTCCGGAGCATCCGCATTAACTCGCGCGTGAGCGAGATGCCGGTGTGTGCAGGTAGCGATAGGAAAGCCCCAGTCCTCCTAGCCACAGGCCAACGCCCGCAAAGGCAGGCGCGAGATGATGCCAGTCGATATAGCCGACCCAGAAATGAACCCCGAGCGCGGCCCCGTAAGCCGGTGCACCCAGAAGTAAAATGGCCCACCAGACCCAGGCACGGCCTTTTCGAAAACACCAGAGGAGAAGCATCAGCATGGCCGTGCCGCTGGAGAGCAACATACCGCCGAGCGTAGCGCGATCGTGCGCGACAACCCCGAAGAGGTCCGATCCAAGTCCGGCGAGCGCTGCACGCGTGGTGCAGAGAAAGGCGAGATCCTCTTTCACCAACACGAAGGAGATCCCGATTGACAGGATCGTGAGCCCGGCGATCAGCAATCCCACGGCGTGAATCAACCAAAGAAGCTGGCCCCATTGCCCGAGTCGCCAGGCGGAATCTTCCACATCGATCGGCACTGGACTTTCGGAGGCGGGACCACTCGCGCCGACGAGGATTTGGATCGTGAGCTGAAACAAAATCGCGGCGACAAATGCGTGCAGCGTGTCGAAGTAGCCGAAACCAAAAAAAGCGAAGAAGCTGGCAAATCCGAAAAGCGCCGAGGTGGTAATGATCCCCTTCGCGCCATGAACTCCTCGGCGCGCTCCTGCGTGCCCGACCACAATATAGAATAACCCAAGGCCCAGCATTACTCCGGACAACGTGCCGCGATCATGAGCCATGAACGCGAAAAGTCGCGGCAATGTGCGATGCAGTTGATCGGCGGAGAGATGAAGATAGTTTTCATCGTAGGGCAGGAGTACGCGTGTGAACGATAAAAGCGTAGCGGCGATTCCACCCAACGTCAGCGCCGAGCCGAGTAGGCAAATCCAAATCCACGCGTGGCGAAAAACGGCCATCTCAGGCGTCGGGTTTTGATTTTCCGCTGCACGCGATTCGTTCGAGTGCGCGCGAGCGAGGAGAGCTTCGTTCGAGCGTTTAACCAAACCGGGCCCGGCATAAATCAGCCCCGCCTCGACCAGAAGCAGTGTCGCACCGGCCCCGACCAATGCAGCCGCGTCCTCCGGCCCGAGCACGCCATCGGCGACGACGATGGGCGCATGGCCAAGCGCTGAACGCCATTTTCGGATCTGGTTAACCAAATCGGACGGCCTGCGCGCGTCAACAATCTGCCGGCCAGACAAGTCTGTCTGTCCACACTGCAAAACGACGCCGTGCTCGTAAGGCTCGCCTGAATTTGCCGGCAGGTCCCACGGAATCACGGGGGTGATTCGGCCATCGGGCCAAACCAGCGTATGCGGCGAGCCAGCCGGAAAACGCAGCACCGGAATCGGAAGCCGAGTATCCAGACTTCCCTTACGCGGAAGGCGTCCATCGACTTCGGCCAAACAGAACTCGGGCGCGCGGGAGACGCTCCGCTCGTTTTCATCGATGACGAGAAAGCCCGCTCCGAATTCTGCGAGCGCCCGTAGCGCGCGGCGCTCTGGATCGATTCGCCAACCCAAGCCAAGAGGCGAAACAAAACGGAGTTCGCCCACCTGCACCGTTAGGCGCGGATCGGGCGCCATATGCCCGAGAAATTCGATCACCCGGCGACCCAGTGTGAACTTTCCGAGTGTGCCGACCGTGCCCAATGCCAACACGCGCGCAGAGCGATCGTTCAATCGAAAAAGGATAGGGCGAGCAACGGTCCGGTAGAACCAATCGGGCATGCTGAACGATTGAGGCACGCGGCGGCCCTGGAAGCAATCGAGAGATAGCCGCGGCAAGAAAGGGCTCTTCCAATCGGCCGCTTCATCTGAGGCCGACGGATGGATTAAAAGTTAAATAAACGGGATCTCGGGCCACTTATTTCGGCGCAAAAAATCTTTTCGTTTAATTTCAAAGTCGTCGTCCGGAATGCCAATCCTCGTTCGTAGAAGCAGTGAAAGAAAATATGAACACTTCCACTGCATCCACCTCCTCCAATACCGCCGCCACTGCGCCGCGTTTACACACCGTCACACCCCACCTCATTTGCGCGGGCGCGGCTGAAGCGATCGAGTTCTACAAAAAGGCGTTTGGCGCCCAAGAGATGATGCGTCTTCCCGGGCCCGATGGTAAACTGATCCACGCAGCGATCACGATCGGTGATTCCGTGATCATGATGGTAGACGAAATGCCAGGCATGGGCTGCGTCGGTCCCAATAGTCTGAAAGGGACCTCCGTGACGTTGCACCTGCAGGTCGACGACGCCGACGCGTGGCAAAAACGCGCGGTCGAAGCAGGGGCCAAGCTATTGATTCCCGTTCAGGAAATGTTTTGGGGCGATCGTTACGGCGCCGTCGAGGATCCGTTTGGTCATCGCTGGTCCACGGGCACACATGTCCGCGACGTTCCATATGCGGAGATGCAGCAAGCTGCCTCGTCGATGAGCGGTTCGTGCAAGACCGAGTGATGCAGCGCGGACGGCGCGAAAATCGCTTGAACGACTCGATAAAAAACGCCGGTTGATTTCTTCTAACGGATGCAAACCCCTGCTGCGGACATTGCCCAGTTGATCGAGACGTTCAAGCGCGCCGCCTTTGATAAAGACGTTTCGCGTTTTCTGTCTTTATACGACGAAAACGTGATCATCTTTGATCTCTGGCAAACTTGGGAGCATCGCGGCATCGCTGCGTGGAGAATCGCCGTGGTCGAATGGTTCACTTCCACCGGTGAAAATCGCGATGCGGTCAGTTTCGAGGAGGTTTCGGTGGCGGGAAACGGTGACGTTTGCTTCGTGCATGCGATGATCAAATTCAGTTGCGTGTCGCCGGAAGGAAACGTGTTGCGAGCGATGCACGAACGTTTGACCTGGGGCTTGGTCAAGAAAACCAGTTGGAAAATTGTTCATCAACATACCTCCGCTCCGGTGGATGGCGCGGACTGCAAATTGATCTTCGAGAAAAACTAATTCGCATTGTTCGCCGCAATCGTGGAGCGCGAGTGAAAGCGTTTTCGAGTGGAGCTTGTTGTCGCTTCCAGCCTATGTCGTGCTTTCCACGATTATGCCGGAGCTGGTACGAAATAAACAATTGGATGGACTGCGCGGATACGCCTCCGTGGCCGTCGTCATTTTTCATTGCGTGCTCGATCGTGACCGCACGTTTGAGCACCGCATTGTGCGTCCGGCCTTCGATGAGATCCACGGCATCTATAATCTGGTCTCCAAGCTCGTATTTATTGTATTGAATGGCGAAGCGGCCGTCGTGCTTTTCTTCGTCCTGAGCGGCGCCGTGCTGTTCGACAGTCTCCGAAGCCGCGATGGATTCTCCCTTTCGTCCGCCACCGGATTTGTCATGCGACGCTTTTTTCGGCTCTATCCTGCCTTTGCGGTCGCGCTCGTTTGCGCCTTTGCCGCATCCATCGCGGTTGGCGGGGATGTGCTGGAGCCGTTGCCCATTTGGGAGAACTTCGCTTTAATCGATTTCTCGGTCCTCGGTACTTCCTGGACCTTACAAATCGAATTTCTCGCGATTCCATTTCTCTTGGCCGCGTATTGGGCCTATCGCCGGTGGGGAGCGGCGGGCATTGTACTTGTCTATTTTTGTTTTTTCGGGGTGCTGAGCATCTCCGCCTTGCACGACCATTTAATCCTCTTCGCACGCTTCCTGCCGTGTTTCGTCTGGGGCATGTTGATCCCCACAGACCTTGGCCGAAAAATTCTGACGCGTTGCCCAGGCCGCCTGGCTTCGGTTTCGGCGGTGGCGATGTTAAGTGTGCGCTCGGTGCTCGGGCTGCATTGGTGGTCGGCGATGGCCGAGGAATTCTTCGCCGCGATTTTGATCGGCACGATTTATTATCGGCGGTCAGAGCGAATGGCAGTCTGGTTAGAAGCGCCGCTCGCCCAATACTTCGGCCGAGTGAGTTATAGCCTGTACTTGTTTCACGTCGTTTTTCTGACCTTGGCTGACCGATGGACCCGCGATTGGCCAATCGTGGGGGCCCATCCTTTGGAGATGGGACTCCTACTCTCGATTCCGGTGCTGGCTTGCAGTCTGCTGGTCGCGCACGTTTCGGAAAGGGTTTTGGAGCGGCCTTCCATTTCTTTGGGGCACCGCTTTTCGGGTAAGCGCGCCGTCTTTGCTTGAAGGGTAGGGGTGGAGCGCTGGGACAAAAAGGTCCTTCTCTGGGAAAAGCGTGATGGTCAAAGGCCTCGCGGTGCGGCTCCGATCTGCCGGTAGCCGATCCGAAAGCTTGGCGGGGCCAGCCGGAGATTCTGTAAAATTCCTATTGACGGACCTTCGATGGCCTTTACTTCTATCCCCCTGCTACGCGGGCGTAGCTCAGTTGGTAGAGCATCACCTTGCCAAGGTGAACGTCGAGAGTTCGAGTCTCTTCGCCCGCTCCATTTTGGAGAAACCGCCAGAAACGACACTGGCGGTTTTTTCGTGTCCAAACGCGACAGGAGCAGTCACTTGCGCGAGAGCCTCAAACTGACCGGTCACGACCTCAAGCGACCGCTCGGACCCCGAAACGACCCCCGCAGGTGTGCTCAGAGGTGTGTCAGGTGTGCTTATCGGTGTGTCGGAAACTGCCAATTTTCCCGCGGAATCCTCTCTCCCTTCCGATGGGGGCGCGGTGACCTCACCGCGCGACGGCGAAGCCGCCAAGTTCGAGGCATCTTTGCGCTGATTTTCTTCAGTCCCATCACCCGTCGGCTCACCCGCAACGGTCGATCCCGCCAACTCCCGCGGCACGAGCACGCCATCCTGAATCACCGCCCGTGGCTCACGTTTGCGAACACGCCGCACCGGTTCGACACCCGTGACCTCAAACGACTGCAGCCGTGCAGCTTCTTGAATGAGCGGCAGCTGCGCGGTGTCCGTATAAACCTTCATCGTGAGCTTCATGTCCGAATGCCGCATCAACTCCATCGCAACGCGGGGAGACACGCCGTTCGCCGACAGCATCGTTCCAAACGTTGTCCGCAGCGCATGAATGTCGACGCGGCGTCCGCGTTCATCTTCAAATGGAATTCCCGCAGCCTCGAGGTCTCCTTTGAATGTCGGCACGCGCGGCACGAGTCCGCGAAAAACGAAGTCTCCGGGTTTAGCGTGAGCGGGCCGAAATGAACGCAATGTCTCTGCCAGCTCAGGCCGCAGAAAGTGAGTCGATTCCTTTCGGTTCTTCGAAAGTGACGATGGCACACGCAGGCGTACGGGGTCCGTTGAAAAATCGAAGTCGCTCCACTTCAAACCGCTGAGCTCACTGCGCCGAAGGCCCGTGTAGAGGATCGCTTGATATACGACCGCGCGATGAATCGGCGCGACCTGAAGCAATCGCCCAATTTCTTCCGGGGACAGCGCGCGGCGAAAACGACCTTCGAATTCATCCGCCACTTTCGGAATGCCCTCCAGCGGGTTTACCGCAATCAGCCGATTCCGCTTCATCCAATTGAAGAAGGTGATCGCGCACGTGAGATTATCATTCATCGATTTCGGCTTCAGCCCGCAGCCGCGCCGCCACTGCAGAAACGATTCGGGCGTGACATCGCGCAGCTCCTTCCACCCGCAGCGTCGAAACATTTTCGGCAGCATCTGCGTGTACTTCGTGAGCGTGCCTTTCGCGCGTCCAAGCCCCTTCAACTCGTCGGCGTAGGCCTGCAGATGCTGAGCGAGCGGAGTCTGCGCGGCTTCCTTCTGCACCTTCGGCGTGCCGATGCCTGCAGCTTCGCGCTCAAGTTCCTCCATCAGCTTGGCCAACTTTTGCTCGGCCACGCGCTTGTCGCTCACGTGCAGCGGAAACGTACGACGTTTTGCCCAGCCATCGAGCCGCACCCGCGCCGACCAGAGCCGCGCCTTGTCGCCCTTGCGTTTGTGCTGAAACAGAAACCGAACCATGACACACCTCCTAAGTATTCGCGGGTTCGATACGTCGCGACCGCAGTTGCGCGAAGAACGCCTCCACGTCCTGCACCGCCACGCGCGATGCCCTTCCGAGTTTCAACGGCGCCGGAAATTCTCCGGACGACATCAACCGCTCCAATGTGCGCCGCGAAATCGCCAACCGCTGCGCCGCCTGTTCCAACGTGATCAACAAAGGCGTTTCCAGCACCGCTTCCTCATTCATGGCATCCTCCATTCGTGAAAGTTTCTGTCTCTGCCCGACCAACAACATCCCATTCCGACGCGTGCGCAACTCTCGGGCTATACCGGGAACGGGGTATGTTGGATACCCCTGATTTTCCGAGCCAAGCGACGACCTTCGTTAAGCAACCCGAGTTCATCGCTGTTCGCAGAGAACCCCTTTGCTTGACCAACTCGTCCCGTACGCACACCGTATACACATGAGCACGATCATGGCCAAAGTCTTTAAGTCCGGAAACTCGCAAGCAATCCGGCTGCCGAAGGCCTTACGGTTTCGCAGCAAGACGGTGGAGATTCAGAAAACCAAAGGCGGCCTTCTGATCGTCGATCCCAAGGCCGAAGCCGCGCGTTTGAAAGCATTCAAGAAACTGTACGGCTCGTGTCCCGACTTTCCGGAAGTAGAACGACTCGATCTGCCTGAGCTTTGATCTATCTCCCCGACACGAACGCGTTCTCGCGTTATCTTCGCGGCGAAGACCTCGGCCTGAAAGCAAAGCTCGAGGCTAACCTCATCCACTGCCGCCTCTCTGCGGTAGTCCTGTCCGAGCTCGAATACGGCGCAGCCAAACGCCCTGAAGTCACAGCGTACGCAGCAAGAGTGAAACGGCTGCGAGAACTGATTCCAGGTGAAGTGGACTACACCTGCGCGGACGCCGCGTTCTACGGGTTCATCCGAGCCCGCCTGGCCAACCTGAAGCCAAACGCTCAACCGATTGGTCCTTACGATCTGATGCTCGCGGCACAGGCACTTCGACTCGGCGCCGCGATCGTGACCCACAACACGTCCGAGTTTCAGCGCGTCCACGGAATCACGATCGAAGACTGGCAAACACGGTCGTGGCCCGTCCGATTTCTCAACCCATGTCACGAAAGCGCCACGCCGACGCCAAGCGCACCAGGCTGATTCGTCTGAACGCGAAGCTCGCTCGAAAAGCAAAGGTCGCGGGAGCCGTTTATGAACGAAGCGCAACGGCTCAATTGGAATTTTGGGTGCGCCTCGGAAAAGCCTTGGGCGCAGTGGTCACGCCGGAGAACGCGGCGCGACTCTCACGGGCCGGGAACGCTAACGATCTCGCGAGCCAACTTTCTTGAGCCAGCGCGCCGGCTTCTTCGAGTGCCTCGGCGCTGACTGCCCATCTCACCCGGCTTGGTCCGATTGATTGGAAATTGGAAGTCTTCCCATTTCTCAAAGACATCGCTGAGCAGATCGAGGTAGTCGGCTTGGTCTTGGTTGAGAGAATGTCCGGCGAGGAGATTGATCATCTCCTCCGCACAGTCCGCTTCCGCTCGATTATGAATTGGGCGGATCAAATACATCGCCATCAACTCGGAATAGCTCTTGGGAATCTTCGCAAAAGGTGTGGATGGCCGGAGACGGTTTCTGATTTTCATGGCACTTGGGGCGATGAGTGGGGCTAGCTCGGGACGAGAGAAATTCGTCGTGGATGCTATTGCATGCAACGTTTGATCGTTTTCGGCGCCCCTCCGCGCCAGATTGCGGAGGAACCGTAGCACGCACGAGACAACGCCTCTACCGAAAAAGGGGTAGCAGGGATCTTTACGCCGACCGACAAACCGTGTCGTTCGCCGATCGAGACCTTCGACGAGCGCTGAACTGCAGCAACGTCTCTGGCCCTCTGTTTATGTCAGACGCAATACCCCCTTCATTTCGTGAACGGCAACGCGACAGAAAATGATCTGCTCGCTCGTGCAGATTGCGCACTTGGACGCGCGCACTTGGCATACCCTACTTGGGGTAGGGCGAAATCACTCGATCACACCGTTCGCTACGACGAGCCGCCAACGCTCCCACACGACTTGCCCACTTCGTTTAGGGTCAGACGCAAAACCCTCAACACTTCGAGGACACGTAAGTCATCGAAAAAATTGCGAGGGGATCGTCCAGACTGACTACCCCGAAAAGGGTAGCGGCGCCCGGTCTCTTTACGGAATGTATTCACTTAAAACCTACGCACAGGACATCGCGCCGTGTTTTAGTTGGTTAGTTTTCCACGCAAAATCACGCCGGAAAATCGGCAATAGATCGGAAGAAAATGCGAGGAAAGCCGCCGTCGCGCCCATCATACAGACCCTCAGCTCTGCAGCGAGGCGGCTCGATTCCGGCCCGCCCCTCGCGCTCCCGGGCCGCCCTCCCGCTCGTCCTGAGCTCGTCGAGGGGCTGCGCCTCCGCGGGCCTTCCAAGGCCCCGAGTCACGTTATTCCGCGGCAGGCGCGGTGCTCGCTCCGCCAGTTCGAAATTGCCTGCGGATGTGAGCCCAATGAAGCTGCATTCATGGAGTCCGGACGTGTGCGGTGTAGCGCAGATGGTTGTGATCATACAATATTGCCTGAAACAGCTCAAAGGACGGGTGGACTTTGCATGCGGTGCGTGCAAAAGCGCGCTGCAGCGGAACGCCAGGAATACGTCCGCAAGAACCGTCGGACCGTAAATCTGTACGAGGGGATAACGGACTCAGTTAATCTAATCATCGTGCACTATACCCCTCGGAAACACGATCCACTTATTGTCTACACGCCCTGTCCCTATTCTGCGGAGCAACTTTTCGCCAAGCTTACGCCTCACGAGGCAAGCGAGCTTGAACAGCGAGCTGTTGCAGAGAAACAAAACGGACAAAGCGAGTTGGCCGACGAGATTGCAGGCGGCCTCGCCGTATTCACTTTATATCCCATTCAGGCGATTCAAACCACATGGCTAGACTTGGAGCAGTTCCGCCCCGCAGTTATCTTCCGCGGTGCCCCAAGTACTGTAAGGGATCGGCTCGTTCAGCAATTGGAAGAGGGCCATAACGGGCCTAAACGAACCCTTGAGGTGAATGACCGGTTGTGCGCTCTGGCGTGGATTGGGGACGAGCTGGTGGCGGATACGTTCGCTAGATGGGAAGCGGAGCCTCCGATCTGGCGTAAGTCACTTTACGTCGGGCCAGGCGCTTACGCGCAAACTGCCGGATGGGAGCTTGGCGGACGAACTCGCCGGAACCTATATTTCCCCAACAGCTTTGTTATCGACTTAGGGGGATCGGGAATTGGGGCTTTCCCAGTATTCCAGAAGTTGGATCAACGCTGCCCGTGGTGTGGCCAACAGCTAGTGAACCTTCTCTCCCTTCCACCTTCGCTGACGGAGCAACTTTTCATTGAATCGACGGCCTGTGACTTGCCAGTACTAACCTGCGCTTCTTGCACGTGCTACGGAGAGCACTTATTCGCCCGAGTTAGCGAGGATGGCAACGCCACTCTCCACGAGAAGAACAAGGGCCCTTCGATAGTTACTAACGCCGGGGAAAGCCCAGCAAATCCGTGGGAGGGTGTACCGATTCAGCTCGCGTGCGCGCAAACGCCGATTGCTCCAAATCCCGGGCAGGTGAAGCACTGTTCGCGACTGGGTGGCATACCGTCCTGGGTGCAGGATTCTGCCTTTCCGACGTGCCCAGACTGTGCCACGACGATGAAATTCCTCGCTCAGTTGGATAACGAGACGTTCCCACACTTTGAAGGGATTTACTACGCATTTGTATGTTTGGAGTGTCGCACTACTGCCACATGCTACCAGCAAACTTAGTGTCGCCCTTCAATCATCTCAGCTGAGACGCGCCTGCCGAAGGTAAGCACTGCTGAATACCTGCATGCGAATACGCGTTCTCAGTGACCTGCACCGCGAGTTTGGCCATTTCGAGATTCCGCGTGTTGAAGCCGAGATCGTCGTGCTCGCCGGGGACATCGATCGAGGCAGTCGCGGCGTAAAATGGGCAGCGACCACGCTCCCCGAAACACCCGTGCTGTACGTTGCCGGCAATCACGAGTTCTATGATGAGCGAATTGGTCGGCTTCACGAGAAGCTGCGTGCCGCGGCCGCGAGTACGAACGTGAAGGTTCTTGAAAACGAAACGTATGAATTCGGCGGATACTGCTTCTTCGGGGCTACGCTGTGGACTGACTTCAACCTGTTCGGAGATCAGCCTTCGGCTATGCTCTCGGCCGGCGCGAAAACGGGCGGAATGACTGACTACCGCAAGATTCGCCGGCAAGACACCAGCAGGCTTCAGCCCAAACATACCGCAATGCTTCACGCCAATTCGCGGTTAGCGTTAATGAATTTTCTTCGGTCGGGCGACCGAGCCAAGTCGATCGTTATTACCCATCACGCCCCTTCCGCACGCTCCGTGCAGACCGGGAAAGAGACGGATGTGCTCAGCGCCGCCTATGCTTCGAACCTAGAGCCGTCGATTCTAGAGTGTGGCCCGGCTCTTTGGATTCACGGCCATATTCACGAGTCCCGAGACTATCACATCGGCGACACGCGGCTGCTCAACAACCCTCTGGGTTATCAAACAGCGAAGGATCCCGAGCACACCGGGTTTCGCGCGGACCTAGTCCTCGAAATTTGAACGAAGCTCATGAACGCGATCATGCGGCAGCTTTGGGATTCTTTTGTCGGTGGCATTAAACTGCCACTCGCGATCCTCGTCTTCGGCCTCGGGCCGCTTTTCATTGCAGGCTGGTTTCTGCATCGGAAAAAGAATCAATACAGGGCCGAGGCAACGGAACCCTTCACTCGTTTACCTCTCCGTCCTGCCGGTGAGTCCCTCCGGCTGAAGATCGACGAACTCGCGGAACGTTTTGACGAGGCACTAACTTCGCTCGCGCTGGCCAATGTCATTGCCGTTGTGCTCACGGCGACGGCCGAGCCGGGCAAGCGTCTGTATACCGGCATCGGCGTAGGCATTCTAGTCGTACTCGCGTATCTCCGATACCTGCCGCGCTTATTCAGAACCGCACGTCAGCTTTGGGATTACCGGCTCGGCTACAAGGGTGAGCGGGTGGTCGGTGAGGAATTGAACCAGCTGCTTGCCGTCGGCTTTCGCGTTTTTCACGACGTGCCGTTCGATGGGTTCAACGTCGACCATGTGCTCGTGGGTCCACCGGGCGTGTACGCGGTGGAAACGAAAACGAGACGCAAGCCCGCTCACATTGCGGGCCGCGAAAAAGCAACGGTCGAGTTCGACGGATCGAAACTTGTTTATCCGTCGTGGTCGGATTTCCGAACTCTCGAGCAAGCGCGCCGCAATGCCAAGACACTCTCTGAGTGGCTGACTTCAGCGGTGGGCGAGCACATTGCGGTAAACGCTATCCTCACGATTCCCGGCTGGTGGGTAGAACGGAAGGCACGGGGTGATGTGAACGTGCTGAACCCGGATGAAATTAAGCACTCGTTTCCAACGCGCCCTAAAGAGCCTCTTAGCGAAAAGCTGATTCAACAGATTGCCCACCAGCTCACGGAAAAGTGCAGAATGAAAGTTGAGTAGGATGTCGCTTATCGCGCGCGCTTCGAGTTCTTCCGCAGCCACTCGGCGTAAGCGTCTTCGCTCACTTTGCGCGCGGCGAGCCCGAGCGTGTGCTCCACGACCGATTCTTCGGAGGCGTTTAAGATCCATCCGTTCACCTCAAGAAATATTGCAGCGAGAAGGAAGCCGGTGCGCTTGTTGCCGTCACCGAACGGGTGGTTTTGAACAATGCCCTTCGCGTACGCAGCCGCCAACGCATGCATATCAGGCTTTCCGTAAGCCCGCAGTTGGCGAGGACGGCTCAGCGCTGATTCCAGCATCCCCTCATCGCGCAGCCCCGTCGGTCCGCCGTGATGGGCCAGCATCATGTCATGGATCGCGAGCGCATCCTCCCGCGTGATTCAATTTGGTTTCCTTCACTTCGCGAGTTCGCGCAGAGCGTTCCGGTACCGACGGCTCAGATCTTCCGCCGCAGCCATCTTTTTCGCAAAATTAGGATTGTAAGCCGTGATCCGCACGCCTTCCGGCGCTTCCGTGAGATAGAGCGCAGTTCCCCCCGCGACGTTGAGACGTGCCGCGACCTCCTTCAGGATGACGGCGCCGAGGGAATTTCCAATCTTCCGGGATTTCGATTCCGTAAGCATGAAACAAGTGTGCTAACGCCTCGCACCTTAGTGGAAAATAGCTTTGAAGCGAGCAGCTTTTTTGCCTACTGAGTTAGACGGGCGCGCGGAGGCCAAATTTTTTATTCTGGAATTCTAATAAAAACGCGAGAGAGGAAAAACACATTGAGCATCGCAATAATTCACCTGAGCGACATTCACGTCCGATCGTTGACGCCCGAGATGGAGGCGCGCTTTTCTGCCATTTCTGCAGCAGTTGAACTGAGTGATAGTCTTATCACCGATGTTGTAATTTTATTAACTGGTGACATAGCAGATACCGGTTCAGCAGCTGAATATGCAGCCGCTAAGCGGTTACTTACAACGCTCGCTGCTAGGCTGAAGCAACTCGGGAATATTAAAAGAGTCGAGATTTTCGCAATCCCTGGAAACCACGATTGCGATTTGAGCGGCGATCAAGAGATCCGGGAACTTGTTATCGATGAAAAATTGAAATCACCTCTTACGCCGCTGTCTGACAGGAAACTGCAGATTTGCGTAGAACCCCAGAAAGAATTCTTCAAATTTCTCAGCGAAATCTCATCTCTGCCCAGCAGTAGTATCGATTTTCAGGTCGCGCCGCGTGTGACTTTCGAATTGGGCGGATTAAAGTTGGGCTTTATGGGTCTAAATACGGCCTTGTTTACAAAGCGTCACGAGCAGCCTGGCAAGCTTGTAATCTTGAACCGTGTTTTGGACGCGAGCCATATCCCTGAGTGCGACATTTTAATCTGCGCAATCCACCACCCGGTAAATTGGTTGACGTACGACTGTATGGATCGGCTAAAAGTTTTCTCCAAGGCCCGCGTGGATTTCATGTTCTCAGGCCACGAGCATAGGCGAGAGCTTTTTTCGAAGGTTCACAGCGATGGTTTGGGAACGATTTTTTGTGAGGGGGGAGCTTTTTATTCAGAAAGACATAGCGATAAAGGAGCCTTTCATATCTGCGTGATAGATCCTTCTAACTCATCATACAAGGTTCGTGGCTATGAATGGCACGATTCCGCTTTCACTATCGTGGAAGACAGTCGGTGGAACCCCCTCAAAACGTTTAAAGGTCGAGCCGCGGATCGGCTCTCCGTCCATCAGCAATTCCGTGCGTTCATCAATGATCCAGGTGCCCAATATGTACATCCTAGGGTCGACCAACTGAGGCTCGGCGACTTCTTAATACCTCCTTATCTGAAGTCACTGGATGCTGTAGATACCTTGGGAAAAGTGCCGTTCGCTCTAAACGAAACGACCATTTCGAGATTAACTGCCAAGGAAGGTATCGTAACCATTTTTGGAAACGAAAAATTCGGGAAAACCACCCTCAGTAAGATTTTGTTCAATGAGTGGTATGATTCAGGAAAGGCGCCCCTTTATCTGGATTTAAAAGACTTGAGGAAATTCGATCAAACGGTGCGTATTGAGCTTTTGGAGAAGGGAGCAAAGAACTGCTATTCAGTTACCGCAGTAGAGGAATATCTTAAAACGGCTATTCAGGACCGGATTCTTATATTAGACAATTTCGGCTTGGCGACTCTCTCCACAGAAAAACAGAGGGAACTTATAGAATCCTTCAAAACAAGCTTTCCGGTTATTGTTGTTCTCGGAAATGAAGTCTTGAAAATACAGATAGCGTCCGGCGCAGGTTTTATTCCTAATGAATTGAGCTCAGGAAGCTACGAGATTCAGGAATTTGGATATAAAGCGAGAGAGTCTCTTATCCGGAAATGGTGTTCTGTCGGGGATCTACTTCACGATGACGAACTAACCCTTGAGCGCAAGGTTCAGAGGAGCATGGAAATGGTCGAGATAGTGCTCGGGAAGAATCTGCTGCCATCATCAGCCTTCTTTGTTTTAGCCGTGCTGCAGTTGATAGAGGCAGACAATCCGGTACCAAACTCCAACTCAGGTTCGTACGGTTTCATTTATGAATATCTTATAACGCAGGCGCTAGCACGCTCTCGGCAGATCAAAGATTTGAATCTAAAATACAGCTACCTGTCAGAGTTAGCGTACCAAATGTTTAGTGAAAAGAGGGCGTTTCTCGACGAGTCAGAACTCCGGCTTTTTCATGCCGAATATGTTAAAAAGAAGAAGATCGAATGCGATTCTTCGGTTTTGATGGCAGACCTCACGGCCTCCTCCGTTCTTGAAAATCGAGACGGCACCCACTCGTTCAAGTACCGCTATCTTTTCTATTATTTCGTTGCTCGATTCATGGCTGAACGCTTCCACGAAGATGCTTTCAAGCAGCAAGCTTTTTATTTTATAGAAAAACTACACAACGAGAACAATTTCAACGTACTTATATTTCTCGTCTATCTAGTAAAGGATCCCGCACTGAAGAACGCTATCGTCGAGAAGACAGGCAAGCTATTCAGCGATTGTGGAAAATTCGACTTCGCAACAGATCGGGATCGAATCGTTGCTTTGGGCAGAGTTGTGGACGAAGTTGAATTTCACGAGGCAAGTTCTGCGGGAATTCGAGAGAAACTGTACGAGGGCCTGACGAAAAACGCTGAAACCGAGGCCACGGAGGCGGATTCCGGCAGAGACATAGACGAGCTAGGTCAAGTCAATCGCGCTTTCAAAGCCATCCAGCTGCTAGGGCAAACTGTAAAGAACTTCGTTGGTTCTATGGACGGATCCGAAAAGGTCAGGTTTGTTGAAACATGTTATGCATTGGGGCTGCGAACGATTTTTGGGTTGATGCAAATGCTTGAGGGTGCCGTTCCGGAGTTAACACAAAATGCGTATCGAAAACTCTTGAACGAAAGGGAGGTGAGAGCGGCAAGAATGAGAATTATGCCCGTGGTACGAGAAAGCGAAGTTCATGAAGCCACCAGGGAAATGGTCTATAATCACGCTCAGATGCTTTGTCTGTCAGTCATCAAAAAGATATCGTTTTCTATTGGAAGCCATGAGCTCGAATTGGTGTACGATGATATTGCAAATCGCGAGGCCGGCCTAAGCTACCAGGTAATCGGAATGGCGATCAAACTTGATCATTTCCGAACCCTCCCGCGGAAGGAAATCCGGGACCTCGCTAAAATCGTGAATGATGATCCCTTTGTTGGAGGAGTGGTTCGGAGATTGGTTGTTTTACACTTTTACCTTTTTAAAGTCTCCGACCGAGTGCGCGCGGAAATTTGCAGCGAACTGAATATCAATTTCAAGAAAACGAGCCATCTCACAGCCGCACAGAAGAAGACTAAGTAGTGGGACGATTTCAGCTCACCGCGACAGGCGTACCAGGGTCATGACAGCGGCGCGAACTTCGTTGCTCAGCGTCGGCCAGGCGTTCACAATTTCGGCGAGGTCGGAGACGCTCGGAGTGGCGAGTGTGCTCAGTGGTGTGTTAACCTTTGATACATCGGCGCAAGATTGTTCATCACTAATTGTATCCAAGCTCCCACTACTTCCTTCGAGTCTCTTCGCCCGCTCCATTTTGGTAAAACCGCCGGAAACGACACCGGCGGTTTTTTCATGTCAAATCGTGACAGGAGCCGCAACGCGCGCGGGCTAGTCGCAACGTCTGTAACGTAGCTTTGGCGACCGCAAATGCCCTTACACAATCCACGCCGGGCGTGATAGTTGGGGCGCTTTGTGTGCCGGTGAGTGCTGCAGAAGAAGGCATCTCAACACCCGCCTGACACGGCGCGAGAACCACTCGGTCCCTTGGGTGATGAATCCGTGTGGACCGCGTTTCCGCGGTGTAGTTACCGTTGACCCAACAAGCCCCCCTGGCGGTCTTTTCTCCACCGATGGCGTCGACCCCGACGGTGGCGTGCTCCAGCGCGGGCATCCGAGCGTCATCCAAGGCGCGTCCACCATTTTCTGCTGGTTAAATTTCTTTTCCGGCGTCCCGGCAGTTCACCAGGGCAGCTCACCATCTTCATTTTGGAAAGTGCCCGTGGGACCATCTGTTCCGAGAGTACTTAACTTCACAATAATAGTTGCCGCTTGTTTGGCCGACTTCGTGCCACGATGGCCATTGAAGTCAGTATCAGCAAACCCGGGACAGGCGGCATTTACCTTTATTCCTTCGGCCTCCAATTTCGCAAACTCAATTGTAATGGCATTGAGAGCGGCCTTTGAAGATTGGTAGGGAAGGTTATTGATACTATAAAACTCGTCCTTGGGATCGAGTGCCATCGTGAGCGAACCTAGACTACTCGAAACGTTCACAATGTGAGCTCGATCTGAGTTCCTGAGCAACGGAAGCATCGCGAGCGTCACACTCGTCGCGCCAAAGACATTCGTTTCGTAGACCTGGCGCACCACGTTTAGATCGGTCTGGCTCGGGGGCGTGCCTATCGTTCCGCCTGAAATTCCAGCATTGTTGACCAAGATATCGAGTTTGCCGAAGTCTTTTGATATCTGCGCGGCGGCTTTTTTAATACTGACTCGGTCAGTCACATCAAGCGGAAGGTAGGTTGCGAGAAGTCTCTGACTAGTTAACTGCGCGGCGGCAATCTTGCCACGACTTGAATTCCTCGCGCCAATCAACACGTGCACGCCTTGTTTGCCTAGTTGTTGTGCCACCTCGAAGCCGATACCTTTATTGGCCCCGGTGATGAGCGCGATTCTACGAGTATCTTTTTTCAAAGGGAGTTTTTTCAAAGTGAGTTCTGTTTCGGATTGTTTCGGGTGTTTCGCCCTGTCCAAACCAACTGACGCATCATGGTGACGAACTTTGGCGTATCCACTCCGAGGGTACCAAAAAATTCTTGGTCAACCGCCTCCACCGCTTCGATGGCCTCATGGACCAGTTTAATTCCTTTAGCGGTTGGCGCTAATCTGACGGACCGTCTATCATGCGCGTTCGACATCCTCCGTACGCGACCTCTTGCTTCTAGTTTCCTGAGGACCTGCGATGTCATCATCGGGTCAGTCTCGGCTCGTTCGGCAAGTTGGATCTGCGTGAGACTCTGGTTCCCTGGCGCATAGACAAGGCAAGCCAGTAGCACAAACTGCACATGGGTAAGATCGAACGGCTGGAGAGCTGAACGCTGCTGAGCTTGCCATTTGTTGCTCATCAACCAGAGCAAGTAGCCCGGGCTCTCCCGTGCGGCGTCGGATCCGGTGTCCCGGTGATGCGAAGTCATACGCCTTCCCTACCGCCGAAGCGACCCGGCTTAGCAGACGTAAAAACGAGAGGCGGGTTCTTTATATTAACTTCTAAACTGTTTATTGGAACGATCACATTGAAATAATATGCGCGCATAGTGTATTTCGTCAAGACCGGCGTGAAAACGGTGGAAGTTCAGGCCGAAGCGGCCCGACAGAGTTGAAGAATTGCATCCGCGCGGCCCAGGCCGTTTAAAAGGAGAATATTTACCCGGTGGTTGATCTCGTGAAGCGGACGAGGCAGACCGGGCCACGAGCAGTAATGAGAACCCGATTTTGCGGTTATGACATCGCACGGAGAGACTGATGCTCCGCTTTTGTGAGGAATGGGAGCACGCCTTTGTTCATGCTTCAAAAAATTCTGCGTCGGCTTGGCTTTAGCGCGGCAAAGCCATCGATGGATTGCCCGTCGATCACCGCAGATTGGGTAAAAGGTAAAGCACGACCCCTTTTAGCCTACCTCGTGCGAAAATCTCGGACCTCGTGCGCAGCCTCTAAGGTTGAGCGGTGTCCTGATAAACTATTTGGCTGGTGATAGTAGCCACTCCGTCTAGTCTCCTTGAATGCGCATTTGGAAGTGGAGCGTGGGGATGTCGATGGTGCCGTTGTTTCTCTGCGCGCACGTGCAAGCCGACGTGCCGGCATTAGCAAAGCTCAAAGCCGCTGCGGAAGCGGGCGATTCCGAAGCACAATATGAATTTGCCCTCAAGTTTGGCACTGGGACCAGGGAGTGGAGACAATGGCTCGAAAGTTCAGCGGCTCAGGGAAACGGCCATGCTGAGGACGAACTCGCTTGGGATTTGAACTGGCAAAACTTCGCTGTGCACTTCGCGGACGAAAAAATGCGAGCTACATATTTGAAATCAAATGCGGAGGGCATGCGCAAAGCGTTGCTCCTCGCAGCGTCCGCCGCCGACAAAGGCTTTCCGCGTTCGAGGCTACTCCTAGGAATGGCGTTCGCTAACGGTTATTTGGTTCCAATTGATCAGGCTGAAGCATATAAATGGCTCAAGCTTGGAGAGACAGGCTCCTTCATTGCGGACATCGCGGCCGCAGCGACCCGAGACCGTCTGCTCAAGGAAACGCCGCTTGCAGCGATCCAGGACGGGGAGCTGCGCGCTGCGAACTATCGACCCGGTTCAACATTCATCGGAATTCGGTCCCAACTGGTCGCACCGCTGCTCAAGCTTACGGGTATGGCTTCGATGAATGGTAAGCGTATCGCCCTTATCGGTGGCAAAAAGCTAAACGAGAACCAAGACACTGTATTGGAAGTAGGAGGCGTATCCGTGGCTTTGCATGTGGTTTCGATCAGCGACAAGGAAGTGCGGATTTGCTTACCACCGAACTCTCAGCAGTATGTCTTGCGTCCCTGAATTCACATCGTCTCGACACGATTGATATGTCTGATGCAACTCGCATTTCCGCGGGGACGAAGGTCGTGGCCCAGCTCCCTGTGCATGGTACGAACGGCGCAACCGTTCATCCCAAAGGCGCTGTAGGCATCGTCGCGAGAACTCCGGCCGGGGCCGAAATTCTCTATCTCGTTCGGTTCCCTGATGGTTTTGAAAGTTCGTTTACGCGCGAACAACTTCAGATTCTAAAAGAATTCAAAGATGAGCTCCCAGGGCAAGGGCGTGATGATTTTGTGCTGGAACAGGCGATCATCTACCGCTGCGTAGTTGGATCCCGTGCTTACGGTCTGGATACAGAAACATCCGACACCGACCTTCGCGGTGTTTATCTCGCACCCACCGAAATGATCTGGTCCCTCTTCGGTGCGCCCGAACAGTTCGAAGACAACGAAGCGCAGACCTGCTATTGGGAGTTGCAGAAATTTCTCGTGATGGCGCTGAAGGCGAATCCGAATATCTTGGAATGCCTATATTCCCCCAAGTAGATACAATCAACCCCTCGGGGAACGATTGCTGGGACTGCGCGAGAGTTTTCTTTCTCAGATGGTATTTCAAACGTTCAACGGCTACGCGCTTAGCCAATTTAAGAAGCTCGAGCAGGATCTAGGGAATCAAGGTGAGGTCCGTTGGAAACACGCGATGCACTTGCTTCGTTTGCTTCTCACGGGTGCCGCTACATTACGAGTCGGACGCGCGCACGGGAAGGTTGAAGCGCATCGCGATCAATTGCTCGCGATAAAAAAGGGAGAGATTTCCTGGGAGAAAGTCACGGCGTGGCGGCAGAAACTGCACGAGGACTTCGAACGCGCGTTGAGTGAAACTAGACTTCCGGAACGTCCTGATTACGAGGCCGTGAACAAATTTCTCATCTCCGCACGGAGGGAATCTGCGCGGTGAGTTCAGTGTCATTTCCACGATTAAAGATCGACCATTGGGTTCGGCTTGGCTCCGAGCTCGGTGCACCGCGTTGGGATTCTTCCATTCACGCGCGATTGCTCGCGGCTTATCGCGAAACGCCGAGGTTCTATCATAACGAGGAGCACCTCGCGGAATGCCTAGCCGTGTTCGACCAAATGAGAGACTTGGCACGACGTCCCGAAGCCGTGGAATGTGCGCTCTGGTTTCACGATGCCGTTTACGATCCTCGAGCTTCGAACAACGAGGAGCAAAGCGCCATCTTGGCCGCTGAAGTTCTCAATAATGCCGGCGTTGTGCCCGCCAGGATAAAGGAGATCGAATACCTGATTCTCGCCACAAAGAACCATCAACCGGGAGATCGTCCAGATGCACAGGTGGTGATCGATGCCGACCTTTCCATTTTAGGACAACCTGAACTCCGTTTCTGGCGCTATGAGGCGGGGATCGCCTCCGAATATGCATGGGTGCCGCGCGACACCTACCGCCAAAAACGCAGCGAAATCTTAACGCGCTTTCTCGCGCGTCCCGCGATTTATCAAACGCCGTATGCAGCAGGGCACTACGAGCAATCCGCCCGCAAGAACCTCGGGTCTGCGATCGAGAAACTTCAGTCTACCCATCCATGACCGACCCACGACTCGGCCGTATCGTCGCGGCCCAACCATACCCGCTCTTGTTCGCCACGATTAGCGGGGCTCACCTCTATGGTTTTCCCTCGCCCGACTCCGACTTTGATCTTCGCGGAGTTCACATTTTGCCGCTGAACGAGGTGGCCGGGTTAGAGGTGAAAAACGAGACGATTGAGGACTCTCGTATCATCGAGCGGCTGGAAATGGATATCGTTAGCCACGACGTGAAAAAGTTCATTGACCTTTTGCTCAAGAAAAACGGCTACGTCCTCGAACAACTCTATTCGCCGTTGATTGTTCATACCACCCCTGAACACGAAGAGCTTAAGTCTATAGCGCACGGTTGTGTGACGCGACATCACTCGCACCACTATTTTGGATTCGCCGAAACGCAGTGGAAACTTTTTTGCAAAGAATCACCGCGTCGGGTAAAACCGTTGCTGTATGTCTATCGAGTGCTGCTCACCGGCATTTGGCTGATGCGCACCGGCCAAGTCGAAGCCAACCTCATGACGCTGAACGAAACGTTTCGTCTGGTTTATATACCGGATCTCGTTGCGCGAAAACGAGCGGGCCCGGAGCAATCCACGCTGAACGATGCAGACATGGCGTTTTACGAGGGAGAATATCAACGGTTGCGCGCGCTGCTTCAGGCAGCCCACGATGAAAGCCAACTCATCGAAGCTCCTGCAACTTCCACTCGAACAGCCCTGAACGAGTTACTTGTCCGATTGCGCATTGGGATCGATGGAGTTGAAGAAGGTTGAAAGTGATAGAGTCGTATTCGCGTTCTCGGCGACCCTACTCACAAGCGTTCGCAGAGCTGTTGGCTCAGCGAGATGCGAGCTACCAATAGATTCCCAGCCTTCCGCGTAGTCTTCGTTGCTCCTCAGCGAATCATCGGATGGTCTACGCGAAGCTTGTTGTTACATAGGTCGACTTACAACCCCGTGGCGAAAACCCAACGAAAGGCTTTGCGTGGAGCCATGCCACAAAAACTTCTTGGTAAAGTAGCCGTCATCACAGGTGCCAGTGCCGGAATCGGGCAGGCGTGCGCGCGCTCGCTCGCGGACGAAGGCGCATTCCTTGTTCTTACCGCCCGCCGAAAGGATCGTCTCGAATCTCTTAAAAGTGAACTCGAACGCGCCGGATCCAAAGTCATTTACGTTCTTGGCGACGCGCGCGAAGAGGAAACGGCCGTTCAGGCAGTCAGAGCGGCGACGGACAATTTCGGCCGCGTTGATATATTGATTAATAATACTGGAGTGGGTAACTACAAGAAACTCGTCGATACGAGTGCGGCCGAATACGATGAGATGATGGACGTGAATGTGCGCTCGACCTTCCTCTTCACGCGCCACGTGGTTCCAGTGATGAAACAGCAGAAGGCCGGCACGATTCTGATGATTTCGTCGATGGCAGGCGTTTACGGTTTCGGAGGCGAGGCGGTTTATTGTATGACGAAATTCGCGCAGGTCGGATTCGCCCAGGCGCTCGATCGCGAGTTGCGCGAAGAGGGAATTAAGGTCGGAGCGATCTGTCCGGGTGGAGTGAAAACCGAGTTCGCTCTGGGCAAAGGCCGCACCGCGCAATCGGTTAAAGACTCGGCGATGCTCGATCCTGAAGACGTAGCGGGGGTCGTCTTACTGGCCTGCACGCAATCCGCCAAATCCAGAATTATCGAAGTGCAAATGCGAACCATGGCCGAAGGTCTAGCGTAACGCGCTGTCCGGGCGGGAGCTGCTAAGGTAAAAGGTAAAGCATGACCCTTTCAATCCGTTGCTGTTTCTAGTGGCCTTTTCAATCCGCTCAGACGCGACGGAATCACCCGATTTACGCGAACAGCCGCGAGGATTGCAGCGCTGACTAAGGGTCACGCCAAAGGCCAAGATAGACTCACGACCGGATTTAATTACCTATTGCCTGCCTTTTGATGTGTCTCGTTCAGGCAGAGAGACGCGGAAGCGGTAAAGATCGCGTAGCTCCCGCACTTTACGATCCAGCGGACAGGGCACCGCGGGGGCTTGCGTCAGCCTGCCAGTTGCTCAGTCAATGAGCTCCATGCGCTACCCCTTTAGCAGACCGACGGCTGTTCATGCTTTCTCGCGTTTTCGATTTGTCCCGCGCTGTCTCCTTTTCTTTGGGGTCACACCTTTTGTCGCTGCGTGCCTCGTCGCGATCGCGGCCGCCGCTCCGATGGCCGTCAACTCCGGGGAGACGCACCACCTCGATGACGGCTGGCGTTTCTACCGCGGCGATCTGGCCGGTGCCGAAGCGCCCGCTTTCGACGACGCCGGCTGGCGTGCGATCGATCTGCCGCACGACTGGAGTGTTGAGGATTTGCCCGCGGGCGAAAAGATTTCCGGTCCGCACGACCCTGCCACGCCGGAAGGTCCCTCTGTCGGCTATCTTCGCGGCGGCGTCGGTTGGTATCGTCGCCAGTTGCAAGACTCCGAACGCCCCGCGGGGAGGGAACTCGAACTGATTGTCCACGCCGCGCAGCAGGAGTGTGACATCTGGGTCAACGGCACCCACGTGGCATTTCAGCCGCACGGCTACCTTCCGGCGCTCGTCGAGATTGGCCGTTTTCTGCGCCCGCGTCCGCAGGCCAACGCGATCGCGATTCGTGTCTCCAATCCCGAGAGTAACACCCGCTGGTATTCCGGCTCCGGTCTTTATCGCGGCGTGAGCATCCGCGGACATGATCCCCTCTACATTCCCCTCTGGGGCGGCCGAATCGATCCACTCTGGATCGATGGCACCCGCGCCGGACTTCGCGTGCAAGTCGATATGCGCAATGACGACGCCATCCCTGACGACGCCGACTTGGCGGTCGAGTTAACTGCACCCGATGGCAAGGTGAGCCGGCACCCGCTCGGCCAGCTTCGCATCGCCCCGGGGACGAGCGAACGCGTGAATTCGTCCATCAACCTCGACGCGGCGCAGCCGTGGTCGCCCGAATCGCCGCAGCTTTATCGCGCGCGTTTCCTGGTGCAGCAAAACGGACGGGTGGTGAACGAGTATCGCACGACATTTGGTGTGCGCACCGTCGCGGTGAGTGCCGAGCGCGGTCTGCTGCTCAACGGCACGTCGCTGAAGCTTCGCGGCGCGTGTCTCCACCACGACAATGGGCTGCTCGGTGCCCGCGCGTTTCCCGATGCGGAGCGGCGCCGCGTGCGGTTGATGAAGGCCAATGGATTCAACGCCATTCGCACGAGCCACAATCCCCCGTCGGAAGCGTTTCTCACTGCGTGC
>Ga0207702_10001436_pt1 | contig 23693 bp, 28 predicted proteins | sample KBSCornC62_FD_184302 | JGI IMG/M metagenome (GOLD analysis project Ga0207702, IMG submission 184302) | Corn rhizosphere microbial communities from Kellogg Biological Station, Michigan, USA - KBS Corn C6-2 (SPAdes) (version 2) | ecosystem: Host-associated > Plants > Roots > Rhizosphere > Soil ...
CGCGTCAGCCGCGACCAGAAAAGGCTCGATATGCTGGCGGTCGATCCGGCGACGGGTGCGTCGAAAGTGCTGTTCAGCGAGACGTCGCAGACTTGGGTCAATCTCAACGACGATTTCCGCGCGCTCAAGGACGGCAGCCTGATCTGGGGCTCCGAGCGGTCGGGCTTCAAGCATCTCTACCGCTACGCAAATGGCAAATGGACCCAGCTTACCCATGGCGACTGGACGCTGGAGACCAATGCCCAGTCGCATCCGGCGGGGCTGATCGGCGTGGACGAGAAGAGCCACCGCTTGTTCTTCACCGCCAACAAGGACGATGTGCTGGAGAGCCAGGTTTATTGGGTGGATTATCTCCACCCGGCCGAGCCCAGGCGCATCACCGAGCGTGGCTATTGGAATGAAGCGTCGATGGACAAGGCCGGTACGCGCCTGCTGGTCCAGCGATCGAGCCCAGACCAGCCCTCGCAAGTCTATCTCGCCGACACGTCGGGCAAGCGTATCGCCTGGATCGAGCAGAACAAGCTCGACGCCAGCCATCCTTATGCGCCCTATCTCGCCAGCCGGCGGCCGGTCACCTACGGCACGCTGCAGACGCCCGACGGTGCCGCGCTCCATTACGAGATGATCACGCCGGTGCTTGAGCCGGGCAAGCGCTACCCCGTCTTCTTCGAACATTATGGCGGCCCGCACGCGCAGCAGGTCAAGCGCAGCTGGGGCGGCGCTCTCGCGCAATATTGGGTGAGCAAGGGCTGGATCTATTTCCAGGTCGACAATCGCGGCTCGGCCAATCGCGGCACCGCGTTCGAGAACAGCCTGTATCACGCAATGGGATCGACCGAGGTCGCCGATCAGGCCGCCGGCGCGCGCTGGCTCCAGCAGCAGGCGTTCGTCGATCCGAAGAAGATCGCCATCTTCGGCTGGTCCTATGGCGGCTACATGACGCTCAAGATGCTGGAGGCCGATCCCGGCCTCTATGCCGGGGGCGTGGCGGGCGCGCCGGTGACCGAATGGGAATTGTACGATACCTTCTATACCGAACGCTATCTGGGCCAGCCGCCTTATACCGCGTCGGACACGATCGCGGACGCCGGCAAGATCCGCGATCCCTTGCTGATGGTGCACGGCATGGCCGACGACAATGTCGTGTTCGAGAATTCGACCGCGATGTACGCCGCGCTCCAGCACAAGGGCACCTTGTTCGAGATGGCGGTCTATCCCGGCCAGACGCACGGCTTCACCACCTTGCCGTCGCTGCACCGCTGGAAGACGATCGAGGATTTCCTGAACCGGCGCGTGAAGGCGCGCGAGGGGAGATAAACCGGCCCCAAGCGGCACGCGACTCGCCCGGCCGCGACGGGATGCGGGGGCCGGACGGCACTGGTCGCGTCATTTTGGTTCTCGGCCGGATCTTTTCCCGCGACGGCCTTGCGACGCGAAGCCTTTGGAAAAACGCCAAGTTTTTCCCGGATCATGCGCGGTATGATTCTTTACACGTCGCGTTGATGAAAAATCTCGTAGGGCGATCTAACTCGCTCTGCCCCAATAACCTGGCTTAAAACTGTCCTTAACTATGCCGGTTTGCGGTCGAAATAAATCAAACATCGGCATGTTACACTTTTATAACATCCGGTAAACTTGAATCATCCGAAATGGACATTGCAAAATCTTCCCTATAGTCTGAACGGGGCGGAATCAATCAACCCATCGTTTCGTCGCGAATCGGAAATTTAACAATTCTTTAGGTTTATTTTTCGTAAACTTTCGGTATGACGTCCCTGCAATCATTTGGGGATGATCCATGAGCATGATGTCGCGTTTCGTCGCGGGGAGCCTTGTTGCTGCCGCCGCTTTTGCCACTGCGCCCGCAATGGCGACCGAGATTCCTGACGGTACCGTCAGCGTCGTCGGTCTGTTCAATCCGACGGTCAATCTCACCGCCAATCCGAACACCTTCACCGCCAGCACCGGCCTGACTTTCGAGATTTCGGGTACCGGCGGCTTCTCCGGCGTCTCGGGCCTGCTGGGCACGATGAACGGCGTTCTGGATTTCTCGAGCTCGCAGGGCACGACGATCAGCCAGTCGATCGGCAACTTCTTCACCTTCAACGACGGCACTGGTCATAATTTCCAGTTTTCGGTCGATAGCGTGAAGACGGTCAGCTATTCGAACACGACCGGGTCGAGCAGCTTCGCGCTCTACCTGCTCGGCAGCACGGTCGATACCTTCCTCAACTACAGCGCGACCCCGACGTCGCTGACGCTCAGCTTCAACAGCACGGGCGGTTCGGCTTACTCGGCCTCGGCGACCCTGGCGGTTCCGCCGGCGCGGGTGCCGGATGTGCCGGAGCCCGCGACCTGGGCGCTGACGCTGATGGGCTTCGGTGCGATGGGTGCCGCAATGCGCCGCCGTCCGCGGACCAGCGTTTCGTTCGCCTAAATCTTCAGCGCCTGATCCGTCAGGCCTGAACAGAAAAGGCCGCCGGGCCCACGTGGGACCGGCGGCTTTTTCATGCGTGCGCCGCTTCCGGTTGCCCGCGACGGCCGCCTTGCCTAACGCTTCGCCATGGAAAGCGACGATATGCAGCGATCCGAGGTCATTCAGCACCTGCTCGATCTGTATCCGGCGCCCGAATATCTCGAGATCGGCGTGTGCGAGGGCGCGACCTTCCATGCCGTTCGCGCCGCGCGCCGCGTCGCGGTCGATCCCGATTTCCGCTTCGATATCCAGGCCGCCGCGGCCGATCCGGCCAATGCGGACGCCGCCTATCATGCGATCACCAGCGACGCCTGGTTCACCGGCCCGGGGCGTGACCAAGGCTTCGACCTGATCTTCCTCGACGGGCTGCACCTGTTCGATCAGACCCTGCGCGACCTGATCCACGCCACCGCGCGGCTGAAGCCCGGCGGCGCGATCGTGATCGACGACGTATTGCCCGTCTCCTACGGCGCGTCGCTGCGCGACGTGGAGGAAAGCGCCAAGTTCCGCCGCATGTCGCCCGGGCCGACCGAGCCCAAGGCGTGGATGGGCGACGTGTTCAAGCTGGTCTTCTGGATCCGCGATTACCTGCTCGACTGGAGCTATGCGACCGTGACCGACAATCACGGCCAGCTGGTCCTGTGGCGCAGCCCCCGCGCCCACGAAGTCCCGCCGCTCGATATCGCGGCGATCTGCCGCCTCGAATATAAGGACGTGGTCTTCCGCCCCCGCGCCTATAATTTCCGCCCGATCGACGAGATCGCCGCCGCGGTGAAAGCGCAAATATAAACCCTCTCCCACAAGGGGAGAGGGCTTCTTGGGTCCGGCGAACGCCTCACACGATGGTCAGACCCACATCCACATTCCCGCGCGTCGCGTTCGAATAAGGGCAGATCTGGTGCGCCGCCGCGACCAGCGTCTCCGCATCGGCGCGGTCGACGCCGGGCAGGTCGATCGCCAGCTCGGCGGTGATCCCGAACCCGCCCTCGCTGCGCGGCCCGATCCCCACCGTCGCGGTCACCGTCGTTTCCGCCGGCACGCGCAGCTTCAGCTGCCCGCCCGCCACCTTGAGCGCGCCGATGAAGCAGGCCGAATAGCCCGCCGCGAACAATTGCTCGGGATTGGTCCCGTCGCCGCCCGCGCCGCCCAATTCCTTCGGCGTGGAGAGCGTGACCGCGAACCGCCCGTCTTCCGAACGCGATTGGCCGTCGCGCCCGCCGGTGGAGGTGGCGCGCGTGGTGTAGAGAGCATTGACCGACATGGGGGAAACTCCTCGTCTGATGCATTATATAGATCACGATAATCATTATCGCGATAAGTATCATCTAGCGAGTCGCGCACCCCTTGTCCACAGGAAAGTTTATCGCGATATATATTCCCGCACGACGCACCCAACGCGCCGTCATTGCGAGGCGGGCCGTCATTGCGAGGCGCGAAGCGCCGCGGCAATCCAGTCCCGCGCCTGTGGCGAGGGCAGGCCTGGATTGCTTCGCTCCGCTCGCAATGACGACACAACGGCCGGTGCCGACAGGAAAGGATGAAGCCATGTCCGCCCCATTCCCGCTCGATCAGCAGCTCTGCTTCGCGCTCTACAGCGCCAGCATGGCGATCGGCCGCGCCTACAAGCCGATGCTCGACGCGCTCGGCCTCACTTACCCCCAATATCTCGTGCTCCATGCTTTGTGGGAAAAGGACGGCCGCACCATCGGCGAGATCGCCGATCGCCTCGGCCTCGAATCCTCCACCATCACTCCGCTCGTGAAGCGCCTCGAAAGCGCCGGCCTCCTCGCCCGCGCGCGCAACCCCGACGACGAACGCCAGGTGCTGGTCAGCCTCACCCCGCGCGGCCACGACATCCGCGATCGATGCGGCTGCCTGGGCGAGGAATTGCTCGCCCGCTCCGGCATGACCGTCGAGCAATTAGGCAAGCTGAACCGCAAGGTGCGGGCGTTGCGCGATGCCGTCGCGGCGCGCGATTAGACTTCACGCCACCGCCGCCGGCTCCTCCAATATCCCATAGGGGTCGTCGCCGCCCGCGCGCCGCACCGCATCCAGCAGCCAGTCGCGAAAGCCGCGCACCTTGGGCAGGTTGCGCTTATGCTCCGGATAGACCAGCCAGAAGCTGTTCCGGTAATAAGCCACCTGCTCGAACGGCTGCACCAGCTGCCCCGCCTCGATCGCGCTCTGGAACATCGGCGGGCTCAATATCGCGATGCCGTGCCCCGCGATCGCGGCATGCCCGTCCAATATCTGCGATTCAAAGCGTATGCCTGAATGTTTCTGCGTCCGCGGATCCGGCGCGGTCAGCGATTCATGCCACAAATCCCACCAATCGTCCTCCGGCGAGATGCGCGGCACATTTTCCAGGTCGGCCGGATTCTTCAGCCTGTGCCGCGCCAGGAAATCGGGGTGCGCCAGCGGCGTGACCGGCATCCGCATCAAAAAATGCGCGATCAGCCCCGGCGCCAGCCGCCATTCGGGCGATCCGCGCGCGGGCATGCCGCGAATGGCGACATCATATTCGCTGGAGCCCAGGTCCACCATCGTGTCGGTCACGCTCAGCCGCACCGCCAGGTCGGGCCGCACCAGGTTGAAATCGCCGATCCGGCCCGACAGCCAGTTGGTGGCGAAGGTCTGCGGCGCGGTGATGCTCAGGATCGCGTCATTCTCCGCGCGCGCGGCGCCGAACGCCTTGTCGAGCAGGGTGAAGGCCTCCATTACCTGCGGCGCAAGTCGGCGGCCGAGCGCGGTCAGCATCATGCCCCGCCCCTGCCGCACGAACAGCGGCCCGCCCAGCCGCTCTTCCAGCAGCCGCATCTGATAGCTCACCGCCGATTGCGTCATCGCCAGTTCCTCGCCCGCACGGCTGAAATTGCCGTGGCGCGCGGCGGCCTCGAACACGCGCACGGCGGCGAGCGGGGGGATGCGCGACATGCATCAACTATAAGCCTGCCTCATAGTTGATGTCCACCGGCTTGTTGGTGTCGCGGCGCTTTCGGGGTCAGATACGGGGCCTCTCAAGCAAGCAGAGGAACACACCAATGTTGAAGATCATCGCCACCGCCGCCCTTCTCGCCACCACCGCGCCCGCCATCGCGCAGCCGGATGCGGCGACCCGGATCGTCCACGTCTCCTACGCGGATCTCGATCTGCGCCAGGCGAAGGACGTCAAGCAGTTCGACCGCCGCCTCCGCGCCGCGGTGGAGGCTGCGTGCCCGGAAATGGTGACGACCGGCTCGATCACCGATGCGGTAACCCAGAGCTGCCGCAAGGCCGCCTATGTCGCCCTGGCGCACCAGCGCGCCACCGCGATCGCGCAGGCCACTGGGACGACGCAGCTCGCGGACGCGCGCTGAGGGACGGTGCGGTCAACGAAAGAGGCATGCGCGGATCGGATCCCGCGCATGCCCTTTTGCACCAGGGATAAGCCAGGCTGATACTATCCCCCCACGCCCGCATGCTACCGCCATCGCCAATAGCCCGCTCCCTCCCCCCTTGTGGGGGAGGGTTGGGGAGAGGGGGATCGGGAGGCAGGCTGCGTCAGCCGTGTAACCACACAGACTCAGCGGTTCCAAAATCGGCATCTCCGCCGCACCGTCGGCACGATCGCCGAACGCCTGGGCCTCGAATCCTCCACCATCACCCCGCTGGTGAAGCGCCTGGAAAGCGCCGGCCTCGTCACCCGCGCCCGCAATCCGGAGGATGAGCGCCAGGTCCAGGTCCGCCTCACCCCCCGCGGACGCGAGATCCGCGACGAATGCGGCTGCCTGGGCGAGGAATTGCTGGCGCGATCGGGGATGACGGGGGAGCAACTGGGGAAGCTGAACCGGAAGGTGCAGGCGTTACGGGATGCGGTGGCGAGATAGGCTGACCAGCCATGGGCTCAATTCAATCGCGCTGACTGGGCTCCAGTAGACAAACCTGGTTAGAGCATCTACATGCACGCTGATCATGCGCCCTGATAAGGTGAATGCCATGCAGGTTACTTTTGATGCCAAGCGCCTTGGTGAAGGAGTGTGGGAGGCCCGGCTGCGGCCGGCCGATGTGCTTCGTTTACCTGGATCGCCGGCCAGAAATGGCTCCCGCAGCATATTAACTGCCGACGCTGTTGAATTCGATAATGGGCGAATCCATGCGAACATCGATCAGCTTCGTGCTTTGGTGGTGGGTGGTTCTGAGCAAGCCATTGTTGTACTGAGCCGATCCGCCCATCCAAGCGGGCAGGGCGAGCGAGATGATGGAGCTCCTAGCTCTCAATCTTCTGGGGACCAGGAGTTCCTCGAGGAGATTTCTTCGTTGCCCAAAGCAATTGCCTCTGCGGCACAAAACCTTCTTTCGCGTATTCGTCAGAAAGAGCCCGGTTGGATGAAGCGTGGCGGGCGCCGTAACTTTAGCAATCAGCCGGACAACTTCTGGTATGCTGTGGTGCAACCTCGAAGCGAAAATATTTCTATTACTGTTCGCGGGCGGCCCGAGCAGTTTGGACCGACAAGCTTCAATCTCAAGAATGATCGCCCGGGATATACCAGGTTCTATCTGTCGCACCCATCGGAGGTGGACGAGGCCTTTCGTATCATCAGCGCGTCTCGACGCCGCAAAAGCTGAATGTCGAAGCCTCGACACGCTATCTTGGCCGTGAGGCCGACTCCAGAACATCGTAAGAACATCTTGACAACTTGTCGACTCGTCGACACTGTCTGCCGCGAGTCGACCGGAGAAAGTGCCTGTGAAACAGAACGACGGGTCGCAGATTGTCGGTTTCCGCCTCGATCGGAAATTGGCTTGCAAAGTGAAGGCTGAGGCAGGGCGCCGAGGTATACGACTTAACACGCTTTTTGAAGAGCTGTGGGCGAACTACGAAAACCAATCCAAGCTGAAGCCCGCAGCATGATTTCTATACAATCCGAGCGCGAGTTGATCGCGCTCGCGCTTGCGCTATTGCCAGCGCAAGTCGTACTGTCCGAGGCGGAGCAAGAAGTCGCCAAGGGCGTCAGTCGTCATTTGGACGCCGCGCTGATCGGTCAAGCGCGAGGCCTCATAGGAGCGGGGCTTGATCCGCTGGGAGACGCGTTCGCAAATGTGCGCCCGGCCTTTGTGCGTCGTGACGATGGCGCGACTTACACCCCCGCGCCGATAATTAGCTCGATGATGGCATGGGCATCTTCCGAAGGGAATCCCTGCAGAGTTGTTGATGCCGGAGCTGGCTCCGGCCGTTTCTTGCTTGCGGCTGCCCGTAAATTTTGCGGGGCCCAACTGGTGGGTATCGAGTACGATCCGGTTGCGGCTTTGCTTCTTCGGGCAAACCTAACTGTGTCGGGCCTGATGGGGCGTTCGTCGATTATTGTCGATGATTACAGATTGGCCGACTTGCCGCCAATTAAGGGGAAAACGCTTTTTATTGGTAATCCTCCTTATGTGCGCCACCACAGAATAGGCGAGGACGCTAAGGTTTGGTTTTCGCAGGCTGCGGCCAAATTTGGTATTCGCGCCAGCAAACTGGCAGGTCTTCATATTCATTTTTTTGTTCGGACGTTGCAACTGGCTCAGCCCGGCGATTACGGAGCATTTATAACATCGTCTGAGTGGATCGACGTAAACTATGGAAGTACCTTGCGACAACTACTTACTGGTCAGCTGGGTGGAATTGCGCTTCATGTCCTTAATCCGGCTGTGATGCCGTTTGCTGATGCAACTACTACAGCAGCGATTACATGTTTCCAGGTTGGCCGCCGTCCTGAGAGGTTCCGTGTGCGGGCCGTTGACTCTCTTGAGCAACTTAACGGATTGTCGACGGGACGATTGGTGCCGTGGGCAGAAGTCGAAAGCGCCAAACGGTGGTCAATCATAATTCGGCCCGGCCCCGCTGTGCCAGCCGGTTACATCGAATTGGGAGAGATCTGTCGCGTTCATCGCGGTTCGGTCACTGGAGACAATTTTGTGTGGCTTTCGGGTGAACATACCCGTGACCTTCCGTCGGAAGTTTTGACGCCGGCCGTTACAAAGGCTCGAGATCTTCTTAGGGCCGGCGATGCGCTGGTGGATGAGGTAAATCTTCGAAAGGTCGTGAATCTTCCGACTGACTTGGAAGAGCTACATGGCACGACTCGCGTGGCGGTTAAGGAATTTCTGCAATGGGCAAAGAAGCGTGGCGCTGATCAGTCCTATACAGCGCGAAATCGGCGTGCTTGGTGGTCTGTCGGGTTCAAGGCTCCCGCGCCAATCATATGTACCTATATGGCGCGCAGAGCGCCGGCGTTCGTACGGAATTTATGTGAAGCTCGTCATATAAATATAGCGCATGGGCTTTACCCAAGGGAGTCCTTGAGTAGTCAACAACTAGATAAACTGGCAAGCTGGCTTCGAAATAATGTCGGGGTTGAAAGCGGTAGAACATACGCTGGTGGATTGACCAAATTTGAGCCAAAAGAGATAGAGCGGATTACCATCCCTGATTTGGACAAGATCATGTCTGCGGGGATTGATAATTGAGCATTCCCAACGTGCCGGAAGTGCCAGCAGTTTGGACTGACATGGAGTTGGCGCAGCAGGCGCAGCGCTCTCTGGATGCTTTTCGCGATCGGCGTCTTGCAGAGCCGTCGACGAGATACCGCGAGATATTAGAACGAGAAAAGCAGGCTGTACGAAAACTGATCCGCCTGCTGTCGAATGTTAATCCGGAAAACCCTGATCCCGCGCAACTCCAAAAAATATGGAATGATCAACCCGTCTTTGACGCACTTCGATATGTAGCTGGGCCACCAGTTTCGATCGACGATCTGGGGGTCTTGGTAACCGGAACAACGGTAAAGCTTAGTAAAGCGAGACTCTGCCGCAGCTCTGAACTGGCCCAGAATACTCTCGCTATGATTTGCCGGCTGACCGATGATAGCCGCTTTCCTTGGGTTAAGGATCGTCGTCGGGCGGCTCCCGAGGAAATTAAGCGAGCGGTCTACGCGACGGCGTCATTGCACGCTGCTCAGCTCCTTGCCACAGAACGCCGAGGCTACGGAAGAAAGGTTGAAATGGCGCTGTCGGACGCCCTAATCGCCCACGGCTTTCAGCGTGTCATCGCGCCAAACGGCGGTAAGATTCACTCGCCAAACCAACATCCTGCGCCTCGTACATTCTATCCAGAGTGCAGTCTCAGAGCGCGAAAGACAGATCTTCTGATCGGGTTGAGTGACGGGCGCGCTGTTGCAGTTGAGGCTAAAGATAGTGCTTCAGTTCTAAATAGCGTCAAGAGAGTGCTTAATGACACTGCGGCGAAGGCTCGATATTGGGATGCTAAGTGTGGTGAAACGGTGGTGCCAGTGGCACTACTTTCGGGTGTTTTTGGCTGGACAATCTAAAAAGTGCACAGCAGGACGGGCTTTATCTTGTTTGGACACACGATCTTGACGGTTTTGTATCCTGGCTAGAGGCTTCATAGGGTTACTTCAAGAAGCTGGGCGGTGGCCGCCTCCCACTCCCGCATCAACGCCTCCACTCCCGCCAACTCCGCATCCAACCGCTGCCTGCATCCCTTCCCCGTCGGGTTACGGCTCGCCCGCTTCTTCCCCTCCGCCGTCCGCGGCCCGGTCGAATGCGCCCACGCCTTGCGCGCCTTCATCATCCGCGAATAGGCGGCGCGGCGTTCGTCCGTCCAACCTTTGGTCAATAGCTTCGCTCGTGCCCGGGGATGATGTTGCCCTCCTCGTCGCGGTGCGGCGGGTAGACGATAACGCGCTCGATCTTCGTAAAGCGCGGCGTCTTGTCTTCCTCCTCCTGCGCCTGGCCCTCCGCAATCTCGTTCAGCGAATGGAGCGTCGCGCGGCATTGCGCCTGCGCCCGCATCGCCAGCTTCAGATATCGCTCGGCCGCATTGCCCGGCCGGCCCAGCATCGCGCCGCCGCGCCGTGCCATCTCGGCAAAGATTGCGTTGAGCGCGATCGCCTGACCCACCAAAGTGGCCTTCGCGCCGGCCATCTCGCCATCGCGCACCGCCTCCACCTCGTCCTGGATCGCGTCATAGCCCGCCTTGGGGTCGATGCTGCTGCCGCGGGCCTCTTCCCAGAACGCCGCCACCACCATCGAACTCGTCACGCACGGGTCCACCGCCTGCGCCGCAATCTCGCGCATCCGCGCCACGCTCATCCCTTCGCCCGGCTCCAGCCCGTCCATCCCCATCTCTCCGCTTGACATATGTACGTATATAGAGTACACATCTGCCGTGGAAAGTCAAGGAAATTACGTTTTGAGCGTACGATGGTGCCGGTCCCAGCAGGCGTCGCGGGCCTTGCCCGTCCGTCGGTTTCGGCTGCCCGCGCAATCATCAAGTTCGTTTCCGGTATTTTCCTGTTTTCTCCTTCGTGGCGCCGCGCCCGATTTCATCTGCGCGGGGCAAAAAAAGGGGCCGGCGGCATCGCTGCCGCCGGCCCTCTCTTTCGGTGCGCTTACCTTAGCCGAAGGCGACCGTCGCGCGGCGGCGGCGCATGCTGGCTCCGACCATGCCGAAACCGCCGATCATCAGCGCCCAGCTCGCGGGCTCGGGCACCGCGCCGCCCGCCGTGCCGATCACGCGGAAGGCCAGGCCCAGATTGGGCTGGTACATGAAGCTTTCGCCGCCCTGCATGGCCCACACGTCGGCGCTGTTATTGCCCGAAAAGCTCGACCAGCCGAGCTCGTACGGCGATCCCGATACGCCGAACCAATAGCTGCCCGCCGCCAGGTTGAGCGGGGTGAAGCTGGTGCCCACCAGCGCGCCCATGCCGGTGCCGGTGATGCTCGTCACGGTCGAACCGAACTGGAACAGGTCGCTCGTGGTCGGCGCGCCATTGTCGTCGGCGCGCACGCGCACCGTCACCGCCTTGCCGATCCAGGCGAACGACGGGTCGGTCGCGATGTCGAATTCGCTGATCGACGCGGCGCTATCCAGCGTGAACTTGACCAGGAAATTCTGGCTGTCGTCGGTGTTGGCCCACGATCCGGTGAAGTCGCCCGTCGGCGACGCGTCGAACAGCACCTGCGCGCTCGCCGGCGTGGCCGCCGCGATCAGGCCGGCCGCGATCAAGAGGCTCGCGCCGCGCAGCGCGCGCGCATTCAGTCGAACAGTCATGTAAACCCCCAAATAGAAACGCCGCTAGGGCGCGCTGCCCTCCTGATCTGCGATCAAGCGGCAGTCAAGACCACGCCGGACATTAGGTTGGTTAACGCAACCATTTTGATCGTTAACGGTCTTTACTTGGATCAGTACAGCAGCGAAACGAAGTGCAAACGGCCCTCCGGCGGTGTCCGGATCGGCGGGACGGGGATCGGGCAGGGGGGTCGCATCGCTGGCCGACTCCCTCTAAAGCCGCTCGCGATATGACCATCGACAAGACCTTCGACCCCGCCGCCATCGAATCCCGCTGGTATGCGCATTGGGAATCCACCGGCCAGTTCCGCCCCGCGCGCGATACGGCGGAGCCGTTCACCATCGTCATCCCGCCGCCCAACGTCACCGGCTCGCTCCATATCGGCCACGCGCTCGACAATACGCTCCAGGATATCCTGATCCGCCACGCTCGCCTGCAGGGAAAGGATGCGCTGTGGGTGGTCGGCACCGATCATGCCGGCATCGCCACCCAGATGGTGGTGGAGCGCAACATCGCCTCCCAGGGCATGACGCGGCAGGATATGGGCCGCGACGCCTTCGTCGAGCATGTCTGGGAATGGAAGGCGCAGTCCGGCGGCACGATCACGCGCCAGCTGCGGCGCCTGGGCGCATCCTGCGATTGGGCCAACGAGCGTTTCACGATGGACGAGGGCTTCAGCCGCGCCGTCCTCCACGTCTTCGTGCGCCTCTATCGCGAAGGCCTGCTCTATCGCGACAAGCGCCTGGTCAATTGGGACCCGCATTTTCGCACCGCCATCTCCGATCTCGAGGTCGAGACCAAGGAGGTGAATGGCAAGTTCTGGCACATCCGGTATCCACTGGCGGACCGGGAAGGCTATATCTCGGTCGCGACCACGCGCCCTGAAACCATGCTGGGCGACATGGCCGTCGCGGTTCATCCCGAGGATGAGCGGTACAAGCATCTGATCGGCGAACTGATCCGCCTGCCGATCACCGGCCGGTTGATCCCGATCATCGCCGACGAGCATGCCAATCCGGAACTCGGGTCCGGCGCGGTCAAGATCACGCCCGGCCACGACTTCAACGACTTTCAGGTCGCGCGCCGGGCGGACATCCAGACCTCGCAGATGTGGAATATCCTGGATGCCGAGGCCCGTATCGCAGCGCCTCCGGGATGTGGCGTGCCGGCCGACCTCGTCGGCCTCGATCGCTTCGAAGCGCGCGACGTGATCGTGAAGCTGCTCGAAGAAGCTGGCGATCTTGAGAAGGTCGAGGATCGCGTGATCCAGACGCCTTACGGCGATCGCTCGGGCGTGGTGATCGAACCCTGGCTGACCGATCAATGGTATGTCGATGCCGCCACCCTCGCCAAGCCCGCCTTGGAAGCGGTGCGCTCGGGCGACATCCGCGTCGTCCCCGAAACCTGGAAGAAGACCTGGTACAATTGGCTGGAGAATATCCAGCCCTGGTGCGTCAGCCGCCAGCTCTGGTGGGGCCACCAGATCCCCGCCTGGTATGACGAAGACGGCCAGGTCTACGTCGCCGAAACCGAGGCCGAGGCGCAGGCGCAGGTCGGCAACAAACGCCTGATCCGCGACACCGACGTCCTCGACACCTGGTTCTCCAGCGCCCTCTGGCCCTTCGCCACCCTCGGCTGGCCCGAACAAGCCGATGGAAACGGAGGGCCGTTCGTCCTGAGCGGAGTCGAAGGACGCAGCCAGACCGGCGAGAAACGTGCTTCGACTTCGCTCAGCACGAACGGGGCAAGCGTGGCAAATTCCCTCCTCGCCCGCCACTACCCCAACGACGTCCTCATCTCCGGCTTCGACATCCTCTTCTTCTGGGATGCGCGCATGGCGATGCAGGGCCTGCATTTCATGGGCGAGCGCCCGTGGAAGACGCTCTATCTCCACGGCCTCGTCCGCGACGCGCACGGGCAGAAGATGTCCAAGTCCAAGGGCAACACCGTCGATCCGCTCGGCCTGATCGACAAATATGGCGCGGACGCGCTACGCTTCACGCTCGCCGCGATGGAAAGCCAGGGCCGCGACATCAAGCTCGATGAGAAGCGCGTCGAGGGCTATCGCAATTTCGCGACCAAGCTCTGGAACGCCGCCCGCTTCGCCCAGTCGAACGGCATCGGCAGCTCCACCACGCGCGATCCGCCCAGGGCCGACCTCGCCGTCAACCGCTGGATCATCGGCCAGACGATCAAGACCGTCCAGGCATTGGATTTGGCGCTGGCCGACCTCCGCTTCGACGAAAGCGCCAACACCGTCTACCACTTCGTCTGGGCCAGCTTCTGCGACTGGTACCTCGAACTGATCAAACCGGTTCTCTCTCCCCTCCCGCCTGCGGGAGGGGTCGGGGGAGGGGACTCGGGTCCCGCATCGGACAGCCCCGAAGCCCAGGAAACCCGCGCCGTCGCCGGCTGGGTCCTCGACCAGATCCTCGCCATGCTCCACCCCTTCATGCCCTTCATCACCGAAGAGCTGTGGCACGCACTGGCCGATCGCGAAGGCGACCTGATCGTCGGCCACTGGCCGACGCCCGACGCCCGCGCGATCGATCCGGACGCCTCCGCCGAAGTCGAATGGCTGATCAAGCTTGTGAGCGAGATCCGCGCCGCGCGCAGCGAACTCAACGTGCCCCCGGGCGCGCGCCTCAATCTGTTCGTGGCCGACGCCTCGGACGAAACCGCCGCCCGCCTCGACCGCCAGCACGGCGTTCTCTCGCGCCTGGCGCGCCTGGATTCGATCCAGCTCGCGCCCTTCGCCGGCAAGGGCGCGGCGCAGGTCGTGGTCGACGAAGCCACCTTCGCTTTGCCGCTGGAAGGCGTGATCGATCTCGACGCCGAACGCGCGCGTCTGGCCAAGGGCGCCGAAGCCGCCGAAAAGGAACGCGACAGCCTCGCCGGCCGCCTCGCCAACCCCAGCTTCGTCGAACGCGCCAAGCCCGAAGCCGTCGCCAAGGCCCGCGAGGACCATGACGCCAAGGCCGCCGAAGCCGACCGCCTCCGCGCCGCGCTGGCCCGGCTGGGATGACGCAATGCGCTTGCCCATCTTCCACCGTCATCCCGGCGACGGCCGGGATCCACGCCGCGGCTGGGCTCTGGCCTCACGGCTCAAGCGCGCCTAATTCGAACGCCATGGATATATCGCATCTCGACATATCGGAAGCCGATGCCGCCGTCGCGCTCTGGGAGGAAGCCGGCCTCGTCCGCGCCTGGAACGATCCGCACACGGACATCGCCGCCGCGCTCGCCTGCCCGACCTCGACCATCCTCGCCGCGCGTGATGCGGGGCGGATCATCGGCACGGTCCTCGCCGGCTATGACGGCCATCGCGGCTGGCTCTATTATGTCGCGGTCGCCGCCGACCAGCGCCGCACCGGCCTCGGCCGCGCCTTGGTCGAAGCCGCCGAACAATGGCTCGCCGCGCAGGGCGCGCGCGTCATCCGCCTGATGGTCCGCGCCGAAAACGAAGCCGTCACCGGCTTCTACCAGGCGCTCGGTTATGAAGATGGGGAGATGATCGTGATGGGAAAAAGATTGGGCGGCTAACTCCAGAACCGTTCGTGCTGAGCGAAGTCGAAGCACTGTCCTTCTCCGGGAAGAAGAAAGGCAGCCCTTCGACAGGCTTAGGGCGAACGGGTTGGGGGCTAGCTCAGCCCCCGCACTGCTGCGGCAGCGTGATCGGCCCCGCGCCCTTCACCGCCCAGGCGCCGCCGATATTGTACGCCCGGCCCTGCTTCAGCCCGGCCAGCGTATGGCAGCCGATCGACGCCGCGAACGCCTCGATCGGCACGTTCTTGGCCTGCGCCACCTGGGTATAGCCCTGCCGGCGCTTGATGTTGATCGCCTCGACCTTGGCCTTCAGCCCGGGCGAAGGCGCGCGCGCGAAGCCCAGATAGCCGTCGGCCTGCTCGCCGACCGTCCCCGCGTTCAGCGCGGCCTCGACCTCGCTGTCCATCTGCGCGGCGGCCGGCACCGCGGCCAGCAGCGAAAGCCCGGTCAGGGCGGCGATCAGGAAAGGCGTGCGCTTGCTCATTTCGGGAACAGGTCCGGATTGTTGGCGATGAAGTCCTCGGCGTCCTTCTTCAGGCTGACGACGACCTCCTGCTTCACGTTGATGTTCAGGTTGATCTCGATCGGCTTGTCCGGTGCCTTCACCGTCACGCAGCCGCCCAAGGCCAGACCCACGCAAGGGATAAGCCACCGCATCATTGCCAGAGGGCTCGCACCCATATGCTCCAACGTCAAGCATGGCGTCTTCATCGCACTGTTCCGCTTTCCTTGGTCTGAATGGAGGGTTCAGCCGGCGTTGCCGAATTCGCCGGCGGGGAAGGGAGCGGGGGCTGCGCCTGATTGAGCAGGAGCCGCGGGTCCATATAAGCACGCGCCGATCCGACCAGCCCGCGGAAGGGCGCGCGGATCTGGATGTTGAAGCGGAAGGGCAGGTTGCGGATCAGTCGGGTGATCAGGCTCTGCTCGGGCGTCGCCTCGCGCACCCCGGTGAAGCGCACGCGGCTCACCATCTCGCCGTCGAGACGCCCGTCAAGGCTGATGTCGAGACTGGAATAGCGGATTGCCTTCAGCGCGTCGAAGGCGAGCTTGCCCATCGTGCCGAGCTGTGCGTTGCTAAGCTCGCCGACGTAAGCGAGCGTCCCGCCCCCCTTGCGCGCGACGATCTGTCCCGCCTCGATCCGGCCACCTGTCTGGTCGAAGATCATCGGCAGCACGCCGTCGAACCGGCCGGTCGCGGCGATGTTGGGGAAATCGAGCTGCTGGACAAAGGCGGCGGCGTCCAACCCCTCGATCCGGAAGGTCAGATGCCGCTCCGCCTCGGCGCCGAAATCGAGCGTCGTCGGCTCCAGCCGCAGCGTGCCCCCCGCGAAAGGCCAGGTCGCATTGGCCACCTTCACCCGGCTCTGTCCGGTTAATTGATAATGGACCGCGCCGTTGGCGACCTGCACGCCGGGATTGATCTCGGCGATAGTGGCCTCCTGATCGGGCGCACTGACCAGGCCGAGCAGATCGGTGAAATGGATCCGGCCGTTGATCCCGGTTACCGGGCCGAAGGCAGCGGCGAGATCGATCCGGTCGGTTCCGAACGTGCCGCTGCTGGTTACGCCCTGGGCGTCCCAGTCTATCCGCCCGTTGCCCGACACGGTCCCTGCAACGTTGGCGATCACGCCCAAGGTCAACGGCGTCAGTTTCTCCGGCTGGAGCCCTTTCGGTGCAAAGGTGATGTCTTTCACATCGATCAACGCGTGGCCGCTGCTTGTGGACAGATCATGCACGACATCGATCTCGGCCACCGCGATCTTGCTGGCAGGTTCGCGCAGCGTCGCCGTCGCACGGATCACATTGTTCTTCAGGTCGAGCAGGGCGTCGTTGGTCGATAGCGGATTGAACCGCGCCGCGGTCGCCGCGTCGCTCACGCGCAGATCGCCCTTGAGGCGCAGCAGCCCGCCCGAGAAGCTCCAGTCGCCGGCGGCATCCGCGATATTGAGCGGCACATGCGCGATCGCGCCCGAGGCGCCTGTAAATTTGCCGCCGAGACCATCCTTGCCGAACCGCCCGTCAAGGCCGGCGATCGCGAACTGCGTCTGCCGGTCTACGGGACCTAGGGCGGCGTCAGCACCGGTGGCGGTGAAACCTGTCTGGGTCACCCCAAGTTGCGTCGCGCTAAAAGCCACCGCTACACCGTCACGCGTGCGCCCGGTCAGCCGAATCGGACCGCTGCGCGCATCGATCCGCAGCGCGCCACCCGATCGCGCCAGGATCGGTTGCCCACAGACCGACAGGCGCGTGCCCTCGAAGATAAAGCCGTTCAGTTGCAGTTGCGCGAAACTCACCGGCTGGCAGCCCCCATCGACTATCAGCGCGCCCGTCGCCATGGCGGTACCGCGGACGGGTGCCGTCAGCCCCCGCACGAACCCGCCATTCAGCGGTCCATCGACCCGCACTACCGTGTCGAACGTCATGTGTCGGCCACCCCAGCCGAAGCGGAGCGGTGTCATGCCAAACCGCGCATCGCCGGCTCGATAATCGGAAAGCCGTGCGGTCCCGGTCAGCGGCGTACCTGGCGCCGCCTGCCGTAACTGGATTGCCATCACCGGCAGCGAACCTCCGACGGTTTGCACGTCCGCATCCGTTCTCCAGCCTTGCGCCGCCCAGGCGATTCCGCCGCGCTCAATAATATTGATGCGCGCGCCGGTCTGGTCGGAAAGATCGATCCGCTGCACATGGACGTCCGCCTGCGTGCCATGCAGGATCGCCGTGAGATCGGCCGTGGCATCGGCCTTCGATAGCAGCCGTACCACGGCGTCTGCTGCGCGCTTCCCTGTCGGGGCTACCGGCGTCCCCGCCAGCATCGCCCCGGATTGCGCCACGCGCCGGGCGGCACCGGGCAAAGCGAGGGACATTAGGTTGAGGCGCGCGGTCGCGGCAAGATCGCCGATTTTGCCCGTGGCGTCGATCGGCCCGCTAACCTTGGCGAATTGCGCCGGACCGACGCGTCCGCCGAATCCATCGATCGTTGCCTGCAGCGCAACCTTCTCGAATAGTTTGTCGGACGACAACATTATTTGCGCGCCGCCTGCAGTCAGCATCACGCCAGGGCAGCCCGTTCGTGCGATCCGCACCGGCCCAGCCGCCCGCGGTTTTCCCGTAGAGACCGTGATCGCCAGCGTCGCATTCACATCGCCCAGCGCGCATGACGCCAGCCGCAGGGCGGGGGCCTCGATCCGCGCTTTGCCTCGGAAGTCGATCTGCGGATTGCCGGTGCCTTCGATCGTGGCCGCAATCGCACCATTGGGTGTCGTCAGCGCAACCTGCACATCGCGCAGACTCACTGCAATGTCCGGCAATTTGGTTTGTCCGCCCGTCGATTTGGGCATCAGCCGGTCAATCGCGCCGAGGCTGAGGCCGTTCCGGTCGAGCCGCGCGCGCAACCGCACTCCATCGACCGAGATTGCGCGCACCACCGGGCCGCTCCAGCTATAATCCAGCGCCACGTCGATACGGCGCGCGATCAGGTCGGGTCCGTTCGGATCGCCGATCCGAATGTCCTCCATCCGCTCGCGGAACGGGCCGATCCCGGTCAGCCGATAGGATGCGGGCACATGCGCGTCGGCCAGTTTGCGGTCGATGATGCCGGTGGCGATCCGGAAGCGCAGCATCCACCCGGCCAGCGCAGCCAGCGCAAGCAGGCCGATGATCACCGTCAGGGCGGTGGCGATGGGGCGGCGTTTCATGCGCGCGCTATAATCCGTTCAGCCTGAACCACGTCCCATCTAGGCAAAAGTTCGCGTCGGGGAAAAGTTAGGAGCGGCCCGTCGCCGCGATCGTTATGCTCACCCACGAAGGGAGAGCGGGCGATGCTCGAACATGTTCCGCAATGGCTGGGTGCCATGCTTCGCGACGTACGGGCGGGCCATTCCGGGCTGGTGATCGTCAATCCGGACCTGAATGTCGGTCCCGAAAGCCTGGAGCTCGAAAGCCCCGCCTTCGCTTATGGCGCGCGACTGCCCGAACGCTTCACCGCGGATGGCGCGGGCGTGTCGCCGCCGCTCGTCTGGCGCGATCCCCCTGTGGGCACAGCGTGCTTTGCCTTAATTGTGGAAGATCCGGACGCTCCCGCGACGCATCCTTTCGTCCACGCAATCGTGTGGAACATCCCCGCTACTGTCCGCCGCCTCGCCGAAGGCGCAATCGTCGGCGACGGCAAGGGCACGACCGCCGGTGATGTCGGCCGCAACAGCCTCTATACCGAGGGCTGGCTGCCGCCCGATCCGCCGACGGGCATGATAAGCACGAGTATGTCTTCCAGCTTTTCGCGCTGAATGAGGTCCCGCCGATGGGCGCCAATCTCGGCCGCGACGAGCTGGTCGCCGCACTTGAGGACCGCTTCCTTGCCGCCGGCCTGCTGGTTGGCACCTACTCGCGTGGCGAGGAGGCGCCTGTCAGCCCGGCTTTGTCCGGACTCAGCGTCGCCTGAGGCCAGGCATCGCGATAACGATCGCGATCCGCCCGACAGCGCGCCAGATCGGCATCGCCGGTGCGGATCGCGCGTTCGGCATCGGCGCTGCTCAGGCTATGATCCGTCTGCGATAGAAGTGGGGTCGGCCGGCAGGGGTCCGGCCGTGCCGCCGGTGGGATAGGAGGCGGCGGCGGCAGGAAAGAGGGCGAGGCGATCGGCTTCGATCCCCCGCACCCGCTCAGGGCCAAGGCAATCAGCCCGGCCGGCAGCGCTCGCAGCATAAGTGGTCACCTTGTCTTGTGCGGAAAGGATTTGCGGGATCAATCGGTTTAGCGTTGCGTCGCGCACGTGGTCGGCCGCGATCACCTGGTCGCGTGCATCGAATCCGGCTCGCGCGGCCTGTTGGTTGGCCGCGAGGATGCCGGGCATCTGCTTCAACTGCCCGTCGGCCAGCCCGCTCTGATAGCGCGCCTCCCCATAGGCATTGATCAGTCGGTCCCCCAGATATGCGAAAAGCGCCGCGGCCAGAACGGCCGCGGCGCACATCGTCAGTTTGGCGAACATGGCTGCTCAATCGCTCACGCGATCGCCTGGCGCGTTACCAACCGCAGCACGACATTTGTGATCGCGACCGCGCCCATGATCGCGGTCACCACGCTTTCCTGGTCGATATTGGCGGGCAGCAGCTTGAACGTGCCCAGCACGGCAAACAGGGTTGCGACCACATTCACCCACACGGTGCGGCTCTCCCACCAGTTCTTGGTATCGGTCATCTCAGTCTCCTCGGGGTTTGGCCCGCCGATCCTCGGCTAGGCGGAAAGTCAGGCGATCACGTCCAGCGCGCGGTCCCCGCTCGCCCAGATCGCGTCGCGCACGGCACGCGGCAGGATGATGCAGCCGTGACTGGCGGCGCCGGGATGCGCGATGCTGTCGCCATGGATGCGGAAATCGGATCGGCCGAAGGTTTGAATGCCCGGATCCGGGTTTAGAATGAGCGTGCAAGGGCCGGTGTTTGGACTGTCGCGCCGCGCCACGACCGTCCAACGGCCTTGCGGGATCGGGCCGATGCCTTTCGCCCCTTGCAGGGCCGGATTGTTCTTGCCACGCCCCGCGCCGCTGTACCCGCGCCAACTCTTGCCGGCACGTGTCAGCAGCCCGGCGGACTGGTCCCAAGTCCACATGGCTGTATCTTTCGATTTGAGTTCGAGATTCAGGCGGCCTTGCGCCGCGCTTTCACCTTGGCGATCACCTCGGCCGCTTTCTCGGGCGCAACCTCGATCGCAAGCAGAAGCGCGTCGAAATTGCCCTGCACATTGCGTAGTTCGTGGCGTAGCACCGAAAGCTTGGTATCGCACAATTCTCGCTCGGCTGCCTGGCCTTCCTCCAGCCGATCGATCCGCGTCTGCAATTTCTCGACCAACCCCATCGCAACCTCGTCGGTCTGACGCTGTCGGCCTTTCCAATAATCCAGAATCGGGCGCAGTCCTGCGCCGATTCCGCCACCGCCCAATGCGGCCCCGCACAGAGGCACCCATGTCGGAAGAAACTCGTTCATACCCATAAAAACCTCATAAAACCTGATCGCCCGATAGGGCGGTCACCTATCTTCCGATCTATGGTTTTGCCCTTGGCGCGCAGGCATAATGGCCGCGTGAAGGAATTAACCATGAAGTCCGTGTCGTCGCGTACGGGTGAACCTGAAGTGGCGCTGGTGCCGGAAAGCTTTTCCAGCCTGGTGCGGAATTGGGCGCAGTCGCTCTACGACAAGGCGCACGACCCGTCGCACTGTTCGCGGTGCGGCGTATATCTGCCCGCGCACGATCGTATCTGCGCACCGTGTGCGCATGAGGCCGAGCGTTTCGCCGATCAGTAAGCAGGAATCAGTCAGCTCGTCCTGGTGATGCTGAGCGTCCCCGTTGCCGGAAAGCGCGCCATGACGGTCGTTCCCGCACCGTCCGTCACCGCATATTTCACCCAGCCGCTTTCCACCTCGCCGAGGCTTAGACCGGTATAGGAGATCGTGTCCGCGCCCAGCCCGTTGCCCGCGAAGCCGAGCTTGCCGCTTGGGTCGTTCTGGAAGCTCAAAGTCTCGGTATAGGGTGCGATCCCACCTGAATAATCGGATTGCAGGATGCCATAACCCTGTCCCGACAGATCGCCGTTCGCGCCCGCCACGGTGAAGGCGGTCGCTTGGTTCGGCGAGAAGGTTACCCAACAGGATAGAGGTCCTGAGCTGGTCGGCGGAGGAGGAGGCGAATAAGCCGCTGCCATCATGCCGATCCCGGTCACGAAAGGCCTCCGCCGCTCGCGACCCACTCGTCCGTGCCCACCTTGAGCAAGGTGCACAATCCGCGCGTAGCCAGCGCCCGGCTGCCGGTGGTTGAGGTCCCCGCCAACCGCAGCGTAACGCCCGCACCTTGCGTTATGGTGATGCTGGACGCGCTGTTGTTGTAGACCGCGATCGTATCTCCGATGGCGAATGCCGTGGTCGCGCTGGGTGGGACGGTGATGCCGGCGCTGGTCGAAATACCCTGGCCGACGTCGGTGAGCGCGATCTGATAGCTGGCACTCTTGCTGGCGAGCGGGATCGCGCGATAACCGACGGCGCGCGCGATCCCGCCGCCGTCGATCACGCTCGATCCGTTGCCCAGATTGGTGAGCGCGCCGGTTACCGCCCCGCCCGATTTAGGCAATGGCGCAGCCGCGCCCCCAAGCCAGGTTGCGACCTGGGCCATAAGCGCGCGGATGGCGTCGTTGATGCCGCTGGCGGGACAACCCTCGGTGATGCTAATTCCGGCGATATCTGCATTGTTTGCGGGCGTGACATCCCAATCCGTCACGGCGGATTTGGCCATGGTGGTTCCTTTCGAAAATGTAGAAGACGAGAGGGATGACCTGCACCACCTTTTGGGGGGGCATCCCTCTGACAAGCCCAGGCTCGGATGGTCGGCCCCGGCTACGACCGTTGAAGGCCTATATTTCTAGAGTACGGGGCAACCGCGATCTTCGCGGTCAATCAATGTCCTTCCCGTCATTCGGCGCGCGTCGCGCGATAGCCGGTTCGTCTCACGGAGCACATAACGCCGGCCATTGTAGCTTATGGCAACCTCGTGCCCGCCATCAGGGTAGCCGCGGCGCCAGACCCCTAGTTCGGGATAGCCGGCGCGTCGGGTCGGAAGCAGCATGACCGGATTGAACACCATATCTACTTCACCGACGATCTTGAACGAGTGGCCGGATGGCCGGACTATGATCACGACACACCCTCCGCTTCCGCAAAATGGCGTGCCGCTGACATAAGCTGCGAACAAGCCGGTTCCGGGAATAGATGCAGCGGAAAAGCGTAGCGCATAGTCCGTGATCGGCTTTGGCAGCATGTCGGCATAATTTGGAAGGGCGTGCGCATATTCGGACGTGTAGTATCGTTTGGCGAGAAAGTGCCTGAGATCGACCAAGTGTTGGCGATCGATTGCTGGCAGCCAGCACGAGGACTGCGCCGAAAAAGGACAGGCCAGTAACAGGGCTGCTCCTACAAGATGTCGCATCACTGGTGCTTCCGCCTATCGCGATTGGGGAAAGCAACACATCAGATCGACGATCGATTTGCCATAGGCAGGCCGGCTTGTCCCTGCGTCTATCGACGCCGGATCGGTTGTAATCGGGTGCTTCCGGTAGCCCTGTTGTAGATGGCCGCTGCCGCCTGATTCAATTGATCGGGCGTGAAGTTGGGGTATTTCCCTGGAAGTGGCGCCTTCGCTTTCTGAATCATCCCGGCAGCATAATTGGCCGCGAACGGTATGTTATACGCCTGGGTCGGCGTAATGCCCGGCCTGTTGGTGAGCTAGAATATCCCATACCGTCGCCACCGCCAATCTCCGCAACATTTCCCCCCCACTTTCCCTAAGCGCCAGTGCGGCCAGCATGTTTGGATCGATCATATTGGCGGATGCGGCTGGTCTCAATTTTGGCATCAACGTTTCAACGCGGGCAACATCGGCGGACGTCTTCCGAACTGCCTTGAGTGCGTCCAGGCATCTTTGGCTTAGTGCGGTCGTAAGGGTCTCCAGCGGCACGAACGGCGGATCATACCCGAAGGAAGCGGGCTCATCGTTTGTCGGCGGCATGCCATTCGGAAACA
>Ga0207702_10001437_pt1 | contig 23675 bp, 30 predicted proteins | sample KBSCornC62_FD_184302 | JGI IMG/M metagenome (GOLD analysis project Ga0207702, IMG submission 184302) | Corn rhizosphere microbial communities from Kellogg Biological Station, Michigan, USA - KBS Corn C6-2 (SPAdes) (version 2) | ecosystem: Host-associated > Plants > Roots > Rhizosphere > Soil ...
GCTAGATCTTGCGGACGAGCTCTTCGAGCGGCTTGCGGTTCGCCTCCGCGCTCCACTCGTCGACGCTCTTCGCGGTCGGATCGAGCTCTCGCTTCGGGTAGCCGAAGCTCGGGATGTTCACCGGCAACCAGCCGTCCTGGAGTCCCAGCGCCCCGGCCGCGGCCTCTTGGTCGGGCATCCCGTTCGGGCACGAGACGACGCCGTCGTTCCAGGCGACGAGGAACATGTTCTGCAGCGCGCGGCCGACGTCGACGGCGTAGCCGCCGCCCTCCGTCGCGATCGCGACGGCGAACGCGCACGTCTCGATGTTCGCGGCCGCGTAGACGACGCCGGCGACGCGTTGCTTCGCCTCGGCGCTCTCGACGACGACGAACCGCCAGGGCTGCTTGTTGACGGCGCTGCCGGAGAGGCGGCCTGCGTCGAGGATCCGGCGCTGCACGTCGCCGGGAACCGGCCGGTTGGCGTAGCTGCGCCAGTCGCGTTTGCTCGCGACGGCGAGATCCGTGTCCACCGTCAGACCCTAGTGCGGGAAGTCGTCGTTGTTCGAGCTCTCGACGCCCGCCGCGACGCCTGCGACAACGGACTCCTGCGAGCGCTCGTGCAGCCGCTCGCGGCCGCGCCGGACGGCGACCAGGAACTTGTCGAGGTTGACCTCGAGCGTGGAGAGGATCGAGTCCGCCCAGTCCTCCATCTCGAGGCGCGTCTCGCGTGCCTGGCGGCGGGCGTCGTCCACGATGTCGCCGGCCTGCCGCTCCGCGAGCTTGACGATCTCCGTCTGCGACGCCTCGCGGACGGCCTGCTCTCGGGCCTCGCCGAGAATGCGGTCGCACTCGCGCTTGGCCTCGGCGAGCATCTCCTGGCGCTCCTTCACGATCCAGCGCGCCTGCTTGATCTCCTCGGGGATCGTGGCCCGCATCTGGTCGAGGATGTCGTAGATCTCCTCGCGGTCGATCCGCACCTGGTCGGTCAGCGGGACGGCCTTCGCGTTGTGCACGAGGTCGTCGAGCTTGTCGATCAGAACGAGTACGTCCATCGCTTGCGCGGAGTCTACAGAGGGCTACGGTCTGAACAGCCTGCTGAGCCAGCTGCGCTTTTCTGGCCTCGCCTCGGGTTCCGGCTCGAACTCGGGTTCCGGCACGGGCTCCAGTTCCGGCTCAGGCTCCGGCTCCGGCTCGGGTTCAGGCTCCGGCTCCGGTTCCGGCTCCGGCTCCGGCTCGGCCTCGAGCGGTGCGGCGGGCGGCGGCTCCTGCTCAGCCGGGGCCTCGGTGCCCGAGAGCCAGCGGCGCCCGCTCGCGCGCAGCTCCTCGAGCAGCGTTGCCGCCTCCCCCGGAGCGAGCACGACCTCGTCGCCGTGCTGCAGCTGGCGCTCGATCACGACGGCGGCCCGGCTCTCCGCGCCGCGGGCGCGCAGCTTCTGCAGCACGTCCTGCGCCTCGCGCCTGGCCAGCCGGACCTCGGTCCCCGCCGCGAGCTTCTGCTCGAGCGTCATTCCTGCGGGTTCTCCGGGGTGCCGGGGCGGCCGTCGGGAAACAGCTCGCGGAAGCGCCGCGCGACCGGCTCGGGGACGAGCTCGTCGACGCGCCCGCCGAAGCTCGCGATCTCCTTGACGCCGCTCGAGCTGACGAAGCTGACCTGCGGGCTCGCCATCACGTACACCGTCTCGACCTCGGGCGCGAGCGTGCGGTTCAGCTGGTTCATCTGGAACTCCCACTCGAAGTCCGAGATCACGCGCAGGCCCTTCACGATCACCTTCGCGTCCCACTTGTGCGCGAAGTCGACCACGAGCTCGGAGAACACGTCGACCTCGACGTTGTCGAGGCCCTCGAGGCTGGCGCGCAGGAAGCCGACCCGCTCGTCGAGGGTGAACATCGGCGTCTTGTGCTGCGGGTTGCCGACGACGCCGACGACCACGCGGTCGAAGATCTCGGCGGCGCGTCTGATCACGTCGACGTGCCCGTTCGTGACGGGGTCGTACGTGCCGGGGTAGATCGCGGTGATCACTCTGCGTCGAAGAGCGTGAGGCGTGCGGAGCCGTAGCGTCTGGTCGTGCGCTTCGCGAGCGGGAGGTCGGGGTCCTCCTCGGCGGCGGTCTCGACGAGCAGCGTGCCGCCGGGGGCGAGGATGTCGGGCAAGTGCCGAATCATGGCGTTTTGCAGGGAAGAAAAGCGTTTGTAGGGCGGGTCGAGCAGCACGAGATCGTAGCGCGTGCCCTGACGGGCATCGGCGCGGAGGGCCGTGAGCGCGTCCTGGCAGAGGACAGTCGCGTTGTCGAAGCCGAGCTTGTCGAGGTTTCGGTTGATCGTCCGGCACGCCTCGCGGTCGTTCTCGACGAAGGTCATGTGCGCCGCGCCACGGCTCAGCGCCTCGAGGCCCATCGCGCCGGAGCCGGCGAAGAGGTCGAGCACCTTCGCGTCCTCGGCGGCGCCGGGGCCGAGCAGGTTGTAGGCGGCTTCGCGGACGCGGTCGGCGGTCGGGCGCGTGTCGAGCCCCTTCGGCGCAAAGATGCGGGCGCCCTTGCGCGAGCCGGCGATGATCCGCACCGCGCCTAGACCCGGTCAGGCAGGGGCGGGTGCTCCTCGCCGTCGAGGCAGCGGAGCGCCCACTCGGCCTCTTGCGCGACCGTCCACCACCCTTCGACGAACGCATCGTCCCCGAGCAGCCGCTCCAGACGTGGCCGCGACTCCTGCAGCTCGAGCGCGCCTGCCGCGAACGCGCACCAGAACCGCACCTCGGGCTCGGCGTCGCCGAGCGTCGAGACGATCGCCGAACGGATCCCGGCGAGAACCGGCTCGTGCTGAAGCAGATGTCCCAGAGCCTCGACAGCGTGCGCGCGGACGACCGCGCTCTCCTCCGTGTCGACAAGCCTCCCCGCGAGCGCGTCCGCGAACGTCGTCTCGCCGCTGAAGCCGAGCACGTACGCCGCAGCCGCTCGGCCCTCGTCGCCGTTCCCGTTCTCGAGCACGCGCTCGACCCGACGCAGCGTCCGCTCGTCCCGCGTCTGCGCGAGCTCCACCGCGGCCGCCCAGCGCTTCTTGTCGTCACCGGCCGACAGGTCCTGCACGAGCCGGCGCTGCCGCAGAGCGCTCACGCCGCCAGCTCGCGCTCCCCGAAGATCCGCTCGACCTCGTCGGCCAGCGGTCCCTCGTAGGCGACGAGGCTCTCGGCCGCACCTCGGGCGCGCTCGAGCAAAGGCCGGTCGGCGCGCCAGTGGACGAAGCGCAGGTCGGAGACGCCCGCCTGTCGCGTCCCGAGCAGCTGGCCCTCGCCGCGCAGCTCGAGGTCGCGTTCCGCCAGCTCGAAGCCGTCGGTCGAGTCGACCAGCGCCTGCAGGCGAGCCTGTGCGTTGTCGGTCAGCTCCTCGCGCGGCCGCGAGATGAGCAGGCAGTACGACTGCTCTGCGCCGCGGCCCACCCGCCCGCGGAGCTGGTGCAGCTGCGCGAGCCCGAACCGGTCGGCCTCCTGCACGATCATGATCGTCGCGTTCGGGACGTCGACGCCGACCTCGATCACCGTCGTCGCCACGAGCACGTCGAGCTCCCTCGCCTTGAACTGCGCCATCAGCGCACGGCGCTCGGCCGGGCGCAGACGTCCGTGCAGGAGCCCGACGCGGTAGTCGCGCAGCTCGGCCCGCCGCAGCCGCGCCGCCTCGGCCTCCGCGGCACGCGACTGCGACGTCTCGGACTCCTCGATCAGCGGGCAGACGACGTACGCCTGCCGTCCGGCGTCGAGGTGCACGCGCAGCCGCTTGTACGCCTCCGACGAGCGCTCGGCCGTCACCCACGACGTCACGATCGGCTTGCGCGACGCCGGCGGCTTCGCAATCTCGGTCACCGAGAGGTCGCCGTAGAGCGTCAGCGCGAGCGTGCGCGGGATCGGCGTCGCGGTCATGTGCAGGACGTGCGGCGCGCGCCCGGCGACGAGCGCCTTCCGCTGCTCGACGCCGAAGCGGTGCTGCTCGTCCACCACTGCGACCCCGAGCTCGCCGAGATCGACGCCCTCCTGGATCAGGGCGTGGGTGCCGACCACGACCTGCGCACCCTCGAGCTCCGACTTGACCGAGCCCGTCAGCAGCGCTGCGCGGACGTCGAGCTCCGTGCACCACGGCTCGACCGTCAGGAAGTGCTGCTCGGCTAGGGTTTCCGTCGGCGCCATCAGCGCGCCGACGCGGCCGGCCTCGACCGCGCGCAGCAGCGCGTACAGCGCGACGACCGTCTTGCCGGAGCCGACGTCGCCCTGCAGCAGGCGCTGCATCGGCGCCTCACGGGCGAGGTCGCGGTCGATCTCGGCGATCGCGGACTCCTGGTCGGGGGTCAGCTCGAAGGGCAGCAGCTCGCGGTACCGGGCGACGAGCTCGCCCGGCGCGCGGAGCGCCGGGGCCACAGCCGCCTGGCGGCCAGCCCGCGCCCTGGCAAGCCCAACCTGCAAGACGAGCAGCTCGTCGAACGCGAGCCGCCTCCGCCCCGCCTCGCCCTCCTCGAGCGAGCGCGGCCGGTGGAGCGCGTGCAGCGCGTCCGAGCGGAGCGGCAGCCCCTCGCCTGCGCGCACGCCCGCCGGGAGCGCGTCGGGCAGATCGCGCGCCGAGACGAGCGCGCGCTCGACGAGGCCGCGCAGGCGCTGCGGCGTCACGTCCTCGGTCGCCGGATACACCGGCGCGAAGTCCGCGGTCGCCGCGGCGCCGTTCAGGTCGTACGAGCGCACCTGGAAGCCGCCGCGCTTCAGCTGGCCGCGCAACCGCACGTGCGTGCCGGGCTTGAGCTTCTCCTCGAGCCACGCCTGGTTGAACCAGACCGCGACGACGTCGCCGCTCTCGTCGGCCACGCGCGCGTTGACGATCGCGAGGTTGCGACGCGGCCGGCGCACCGTCACCGAGCGCACCTCGCCGGCGATCGCGGCCTCCTCCTCGGCCAGCAGTTCGGCGATCCGCCGCTCCGGCACCGCCGCCTCGTAGCGGTGCGGCCGGTGCTCGAGCAGGTCGCGCACCGTACGCAGGTCGAGCTTGGCGAGCTTCTTGTCGAGCGCGGGCCCGACCCCGGCCAGCGACGAGACCGGCGCCTCGGCGCGCTCCGGCTGCGGCGTCCCCGGCAGGCGCGGCCACGCCGCAGGCGGCTCGGCTCCGGCGAACCCTCGAGGCACGCGGCCAGTCTAGGAACCGCCGCAGACATCGGCGCGCGACCGAACCCGAACCGCGACCTGTCGAACCTTTACCCGCGCTTGCCCCGGGCTTGAACAGCCGGCTCGTACGGTGACGTCATTAGCCCAGGAGGAGCCCGATGAACAGAAAACATGCATTCGTCCTCGCGATCGCGCTCGGCGCCGCCGCCGTCCTCGGCGCGCTCGCCGCGGTCAACACGGCCCGCCTCGGACAGCCGCAGGCGAGCGCCTCGACCGTCGCTTCGCAGGCCGCCGCGCTGCGCACGCGCACCCGGCTGCTCGACCGGCAGGAAGCGGCCCTGCGCCGCGTGCTCGCCAGGCGCCCGCCGAAGCTGCCCAAGGTGCCGAAGTTCGCGCCGGTCTCGGCGTCCGCGCCGTCCACCGCTCAGGTCGCCTCGGCGCCCGCGCCGGTCGCGGCCGCACCGAGAGTTCAGTACGTCCGCCCCGCGCCGATCGTGATCGTCAAGCACCACGCGCACGGCGACGACGGCCACGAGCAGGAGCACGAAGGAGGCGGCGATGACTAACCACGTCGTCCGGCTCTACGCCTTCGCCGGGTCGCTGCTCGTCCTCTTCCTGACGTGGGCTGCGATCGCCGCGAAGCCGTGGGCCAGCCACAGCACGCCGAAGGCCGACCCCCGCTGGGCCGCGCTCGCGGCGCGCGAGCACCGGCTGCAGCGCGACGCGGTCGCCGTCCAGCACGTCGTGGCGAGGCGCTGGCGCGTCTACCGCGTGCAGCTGGCGGCCCGCAGGCACGCGATCTCGGCGGCCGTGCAGCGCCACCAGCAACAGCTCGCGGCCGCCCGCGCCGCCGAAGCCGCCGCAGCGACGACGAGCCTGTCACCGAGCTATTCCGCGCCGTCGTCCGGCTTTGCGGCGCCCGCTGCGCCGTCGGTGCGCGTCGTGACCCTGCCGCCCGTGACGATCACGAGGACGTCGTGATCCAGCGCCGCAGCTTCCGGGCGATGGGCACGGACGTCGAGCTCTTCCTGGCGGCTGCGCCCGGGGTGGCCGCCGACCAGGCGCTGAACGCCGCCGAGGCCGAGTTCGAGCGGGTCGAGGCGCTGCTCTCGCGGTTCCGCGGCGACTCGGAGCTGTCCGAGCTGAACCGCGAGGGCCGGATCGACGCCGGCGACGACCTGCTCGCCGTGCTCGAGCTCGCGCTCGACGCGCGCGAGCGCACGGGCGGGCGGTTCGATCCGACCGTGCACGACGCGCTCGTCGCGGCCGGCTACGACCGCACGTTCGAGCAGGTCGCGCCCGACGACGCGGCCACCGCCGTCGCCGCCCGCTGCGGCGGCCGCGTGCGCGTCACGGGCCGGACGGTCGAGCTCGAGCCGGGGACGCACCTCGACTTCGGCGGGATCGGCAAGGGCTACACAGTCGACCGCGCGGCAGCGATTCTCTCGACCGCGGGGCCGGCGTTGGTCGACGCCGGCGGCGACATCGCCGCGATCGGACGGCCGGACGCGCTCGGCTGGCGCGTCGGCGTCGAGCACCTGACGCTCTCTCTCGAGAACGCGGCCGTCGCCACCTCCGGCCGTGACCGCCGACGCTGGCGCCGTGACGGTGAGGATCGCCACCACCTGATCGACCCCGCCACCGGCCGCCCGGCCGCGAGCGGCCTGCTCCGCGTGAGCGTCGTCGCCGACACGGCCGTCGAGGCAGAGGTGCTCGCCAAGTCGCTCTTCCTCGCCGGCGAGCGGGAGGCGCTCGCGGCCGGCGTGCCCGCCGTCCTCGTCACCGAGGACGGCCGAGTCGCGATCGCAGGAGGCCTCGCGTGAAGGACCCGACCTTCTGGATCCTCGCCCGCGCGTCCGGCCTGACCGCCTACGTGCTGCTGACCCTCTCGGTGCTCGCCGGCCTGACCGTCAAGTCGAAGCCGTTCGGCAAGGCGATCCGGCTTCCGGCCGTGACCGACCTGCACCGCTTCCTCGCCCTGCTCGGGCTCGGCGCGCTCGCGATCCACGGCAGCGCGCTCGTGCTCGACACGACCGTCAAGGTCACGCCGCAGGCGCTGCTCGTCCCCGGGCTCGTGTCCTACCGGCCGCTGTGGACGGCGCTCGGCGTCCTCGCGGGCGAGCTGATGCTCGTCGTCTACGTCTCGTTCGGGCTGCGCAAGCGGATCGGGATGCGCAACTGGCGCCGCCTGCACTACGCGACGTACGCGATCTTCGCCGCCGGGACGGTGCACGGGCTCAAGGCCGGCACCGACACCTCGCACCGCTGGGCGATCTGGCTGTACACAGGCGCTGTCGGCGCCGTCGTGACCGCCACGACGTGGCGAGTGCTCACCGTCTCCGCCCCCAAACCCCGAACCCAGGAGGTCAAGCATGACCACGTACCGCATCCGGATCGACAGGTCGCTCTGTAGCGGCTTCGGCTCCTGCGCCGAGCTCGCGCCCGACGCTTACGAGGTCGGGCCCGACGGCATAGCCACCGTGCTCGTCGGCGAGACCGACGACCCCGTTGCGATCGAGGCCGCCGGCACGTGCCCGATGGGCGCGATCACCCTCGAGGCCGTCGAGGAGGCGGCGTGAACCGCGTCCTCATCGTGGGCGCGGGGCTCGCCGGCGCGCGCTGCGCCGAGACGCTTCGCGCCCACGGCTTCGAGGGCGAGGTTCGCATCGTCGGCGCCGAGCCCGTGCCGCCGTACGAGCGGCCGGCGCTCTCGAAGGAGCACCTCGCGGGCGCGCGCGACGCCGCCTCGCTCGAGCTGCGGCCGCGCGCGTTCTGGGACGAGCACGGGATCGAGCTGCTCCTCTCGCGGCGGGTCGTCTCGTGGGACGCGCGCGAACGCATCGCGACCACGGGCCGCGGCGAGGAGCTCGCGTGGGACGCGCTTGTCCTCGCGACCGGCGCCACGCCCCGGATGCTCGCCGGCTGGGAGCACGCGCACGTCCTGCGCACGCTGGCCGATGCCGAACGGCTCGGCAGTCGGCTGCAACCTGGCGCGCGCGTGGCCGTCGTCGGCGCCGGCTTCGTCGGCACCGAGGTCGCCTCGACCGCGCTCGCGCTCGGCTGCTCGGTGCAGCTGCTCGACGTCGCGCCCGTCCCGCTCGAGCGGGTGCTCGGGCCCGAGGTCGGCTCGCTGCTCGCGCGGCACTACGAGGAGGCCGGAGTCGAGCTGCGGCTCGGCGCGCCCGTCGAGGCCTCGGCGGTCGAGGCGGAGGTCGTCCTGCTCGCGGTCGGCGTGACCGTCGAGCCGATTCGCACCGACGCGTGCGGCCGCACCGAGACGGCGGGCGTGTACGCGGCCGGAGACGTCGCCGAGGCATGGCACCCGTTGCTCGCCCGTCGGCTGCGAGTCGAGCACTGGACGAGCGCCGCCGGCCAGGGCGCCGCCGTTGCGCACGCGATCCTCGGCGAGGAGCGACCGCACGCCGCGCTGCCGTACTTCTGGTCGGACCAGTTCGGGCTGCGGCTGCAGTACGTCGGCCACGCCGAGCGCTGGGACGAGGTCGAGCTCGACGGAGAGCCGGGCTCGTTCGTCGCCCGCTACGTCGAGGACGGAAGGACGGTCGCTGCGCTGGGCGTCAACCGCCCGGCCGAGGTCGGGAAGCTGCGGACGGAGCTCGCGCACCTGCCGCTGGCGGCCTAGCCGTCGTCGAACCAGAAGAAGCCGACCGTGCCGGGCCCGGCGTGGGCGCCGACGACCGGGCCGAGCGTGGTGACCAGCTCGACCTCGGCCGCCGGCCGCGTCGCGCGCACCATCTTGCGCAGCGCCTCCGCCTTCTCGGGCGCCGCGGCGTGCGCGATGCCGACGCGCACGCCCGGCCGGTCGACGGTGGCGGACTCGAACGCCGACTCGAACTCGTGGAAGGCCTTGCGGTTGCCTCGCACGCGCTTGACCGGCACGACCTCGCCCTCCTGGATCGTGAGGATCGGCCTGATGTGCAGCAGCTCGCCCGCCCAGCCGCGCGCCCGGCCGACGCGCCCGCCGCGGACGAGGTACTCGAACGTGTCGACCGTGAACAGCAGCCCGGCCTCGCGCTGGTAGCGCGCGACCAGCGCGTCCACCTCGTCGTCGGTCGTCCCCTGCTCGAGGCGCCGCTGGATCGCCAGGCCCAGCATCGCGATCGCGGCCGACGCGCTCTCGGAGTCGATCGGCCGCACCTTCTCGCCGACCTGGCGCGCGGCGGTGCGCGCGCTCTCGAGCGTGCCCGAGAGCTTGCCCGCGATGTGCAGCGACAGGATCCGCTCGTAGGCCACGAGCTCCTCGTAGACAGCGAGGAAGTCTCCGGGCGTCGGCTGCGAGGTCGACGGCGTTTCCGGCGCGGCGCGCAACCGCTCGTAGAAGTCCGCCGGCCCGAGCTCGACGTAGTCGCGGAAGCTCTCGTCGCCGAAGCGGACGTAGAGCGGGACGACCCGCCAGTTCGGGAACCGCTCCGGCGCCTCCGGGAAATCGGCCGTCGAGTCGACGACGATCGCCGTGTTCTGCGCGGTGAGCTGCACTAGGCGGCCTCGCGGCGGGCCGCGTCCCGGACGGCCTGGACGATCGCGTCGAGCCCGTCGTCTTTGCTCAGGCAGGCGACCGCGCCGGCCTCGTGGAGCGCGTCGCGCTGGCGCAGGCTCGCCGAGGCCGTCAGGCAGACGACGGCGGTCGAGGGGCACGCCTCCATCACGGCACGGGTCGCCTGAACGCCGTCGAGGCCCGGGAGTCGATAGTCCATCAGCACGACGTCGGGCCGCAGCTCGGCGACGACCGCGGCGGCGTCGCTGCCGTCCGGCACCGAGCCGACGACCTCGATCTCGCGCAGGCCGAGCAGCAGCTCCAGCGCCTCGCGGAACACCTCGTTGTCCTCGACGAGCACGACCCGGATCGGCTCCGTCATAAGACGACCCTACTCAGCCGACAGCAAGAGCGGGTAGTGCGGTTGGCCGCCCTCGTGCACGTCGAGCTCGAGCTCGGGATGCTCGGCCGCGAGCTCGTCGAGGAGGCCGTCCAGCGGCGGGGCGCCTTCGCCCGTCAGCAGCGTCAGCACGTCGCGTGGCTCGGCCAGCAGCCGAGCCACGAGCGTCCGCGCGACCTCGTCGAACGCCGCGCCGGAGGCAATCGCGTCGCCTTCGAGCAGCGCCAGGTACTGGCCCTCCTGGACTACGACGCCGTTGGTCGAGGCGTCGCGCGTCGCGATTGCGATCTCGCCGCTCGCAAGCCCCGCCAGCGCCTCGCGCATCGCCTCGGCATTCTCCTCGGCCGAGCGCTCCGCGTTGAACGCGACGAGCGCGGCGAGGCCGGCCGGGATCGACGTCGTCGCCACGACGTGCACGGGCTTTCCCCCGACCCGCGCCGCCTGCTCCGCCGCCATGACGACGTTCGAGTTGTTCGGCAGCAGGACGATCTCGCCGACGCCGGCGCTCTCGATCGCCTCGTGCAGGTCGGCGGTGGAAGGGTTCATCGTCTGGCCGCCCTCGACGACCCGCTCGGCGCCGAGCTGCTCGAAGAGGCGACGGTTACCGTCGCCCGCGACGACCGCGACGACCGCGGTGCGCGCGCCCGGCAGCGCCGCGAGCAACCGCTCCTCGCGCTGCTCGGTCTGGCGGTGCATGTCCGCAATCTCGACGCCCTCGAGCAGGCCGGCTCGCGTCGCCAGCGACAGCGCCGCGCCGGGGTCGTCGGTGTGGACGTGCACCTTCAGCGCGCTCGCGTCCCCGACGACGAGCAGCGAGTCGCCGAGGCGCTCGAGCTCGCCCTCGAGCGCGCGGGCGTCGAGCGCGTCGCCCTCGACGACGAAGGTCGTGCAGTAGCGATAGCGGGAGAGCTCCTGGTGCACGGCATCGACCGTCACCTCGGCCGCCTCGGCGGGAGCGGCGATCTCGTCGCCCGCGCCCACCGCGGCGAGACCGCGCACGAGCTCGACGAGCCCGGCGCCGCCGGCATCGACGACCCCTGCCTCGCGCAACACGTCGAGCTGTTCGGGCGTGTGCGCGACCGACTCCTCGCCGTGCTCGACCAGGTGCGCCAGCAGCTCCGTCAGCGTCTCGGCGTGCGCGGCCTCGGCCGCCTCCGCGAGCTCGCGGACCACGGTCAGCATCGTTCCTTCGACCGGGCTGCGCACGGCCGCGTACGCGGCGTCGCTGGCGCCACGCACGGCGCGCGTCGCCGTCCGCACGTCCACCTTCGCCGCCGAGCCGAGCACCTCCGCCGCGCCGCGGACGATCTGCGACAGGATCACGCCGGAGTTGCCGCGGGCCGACATCAGCGCCGCCCGCGTCGCCTCGCGCGCGAGCGTCGGCCGGTCGGACGCGGTCGACTGCTCGAGCGCCTCGACGAGGCCTCGCGCGGTCAGCGCGAGGTTCGAGCCGGTGTCGCCGTCGGGCACCGGGTAGACGTTGAGGTCGTCGATCCGTTGCCGGCTCAGCTCGAGCGAGTCGAGCGCGCCGCGCGCGAACGCCTGCAGGGTCTCCCGGTCGCTCATGCCGTCCGCTTCACATCCTGGATGTGCACGTCGACGGACGCCACCTCGAGGCCCGTCAACCGCTCGACCTCGTACGTCACCCGCGAGCGCACGCTCGCCGCGACCTCGGCGAGGTTCAAGCCGTAGGCGACGACGACGTGGAGGTCGAGCGCGACCGCGCCGTCGACGTTCCGGACGGCGATCCCGCGACCCGGGCGGCCCTTCGGCAGCAACTGCGTCACCCGCTCGCGCGCCGGCCCGCGCACGGCCATGCCGACGACGCCGTAACACTCGGGTGCGACACGCCCGACGATCTGCGCGACGGCCTCCGGCGCGATCGTGATCCGGCCGCGCTCCGAGGGAATCGTGAGAGGCGCTTCCGCCACGATTCGTTAGACGATGCTCCGAGGCGCGCGGGTTGCGAGAATGTCGCGATCAGGTCGAGGAGAGGGAGGAGTCGTGTCGGTGATCATGACGGCGTGGGCGAAGGGCGACCCCGAGAAGCTCGAGCAGTGGGCCGCGGACAACCAGGAGACGATGCAGCAGGTGCTCTCGAGCGCGAAGGAGCACGGCCTGATCGCGCACCGCTTCTACGGCGCAGACGGGCAGATCATCGTGATCGACGAGTGGCCGGACGCGGAGAGCTTCCAGCGCTTCTACGAGGCGAACAGCGCGCAGATCGGACCGATGTTCGAGGCCGCGGGCGCACAGGACGAGCCGGGCGTCACCTTCTGGCGCACGCTCGAGACGCACGACGCCCACGGCTGGGGCGCCTAGGGCGCCGAGAAGCTAGACGGCCTTCTGAACCTTGTTGCCCTTGAGGCAGCGCGTGCAGACGTACGCGCGGGTCGCCTTGCCGTCGAGCAAGACGCGGACGCGCTGGAGGTTCGGGTTGAAGCGCCGCTTAGTGGCCACCATCGAGTGGCTCCGGTTGTGGCCGAAGCCGGGCTTCTTCCCGCAGATTGCGCACACCTTGGACATCGGCGGCGGAGTGTAGCTCAAGCGGGCTGAGCGCCGGCCGCAGCCCGGAGCTGCCCGAACACGTCGGCCATCTCGAGCGCCGTCCGCACCGCCTCGGCGCCCTTGTCGAGCCGTTCGCGCGCCTGCTCCTCGTTCTCGACCGTCAGGACCCCGAAGGCGACCGGCACGCCGGTCTCGAGGCCCGCGAGCTGCAGGCCGCTCGCCGCCTCGCTCGCGACGTACTCGAAGTGCGGCGTCTCGCCGCGGATGACGGCGCCGAGCGCGACGATGCAGGAGTAGCGGCGGGTCTTCGCGAGCGCCATCGCCGCGAGCGGGAGCTCGAACGCACCGGGCACGGGAATCACCGTGACCGCCTCGCGGCCGACGCCGAGCCGCTCGAGCTCGTCGAGCGCCCTCCGCAGGAGCTCGTTCGTCAGCTCGCCGTTGAAGCGGGCGACGACGACGCCGACGGCCCGCCGGCCGCCGCTCGGCTCGCCCTCGATCACGCCGTAGCCGTCCGGGACGTCGAGCTCGCCGGCCGCGTGCTGCCGGCCCCGCAGCCGCGGGAGCTCGTCCTCCTCGGCCGGCACCTCCGGCTCGGGCTCGGGCGCTGCTTCGGGCTCGGGCTCATGCGGCTCTGCCGCAGCCTCGGGCTCGGCTTCCGCCTCCGGCTCCTGCGCGGCGTCGGGGTCGTCCCAGACGTCCTCGCGGCGTTCCTCTTCCGGCTCGCCGATCCCGAGCCTTGGCGTATCGAGCCCGTCGCTCATCTGTCCTCCGTCTCGAACTTCAGGTCCTGGTGGTGCAGCGTGTGCCCCAGTTTCGCGCGCTTGGCGGCTAGATAGCGCCGGTTCTCGGCGTTCGGCGGCAGCTCGATCGGCACCTGCTCGACCACCGTCAGGCCGTAGCCCTCGAGTCCGCTGATCTTCTTCGGGTTGTTGGTCAGGATCCGGATCGTCGTCAGGCCGAGGTCGGCGAGGATCTGGTTGCCGATCCCCCACTCGCGCGCGTCCGCGGCGAAGCCGAGCTCGAGGTTCGCCTCGACCGTGTCGAGCCCCTGCTCCTGCAGCTCGTAGGCACGGAGCTTGTTCAGCAGGCCGATCCCGCGCCCTTCCTGCGCCATGTAGAGGAGGACGCCGCGGTCTTCGCGCGCGAGCTGCCGCAGCGCGTGGTCGAGCTGCTCGCCGCAGTCGCAGCGGAGCGAGTGGAAGACGTCGCCGGTGAGGCATTCCGAGTGGACGCGGACGAGCACGTCGTGGGCGCCGTCGACCTCGCCCTTCACGAGCGCGAGGTGATCCTTGCCCGTCAGCTTCTCGCGGAAGGCGATCGCCTGGAACTCGCCGTAGGCCGTCGGCAGGCGCACCGACGTCGTGCGCTCGACGAGCTTCTCGTGCCGGCGGCGGTACTCGATCAGGTCGGCGACCGTGATCAGCTTGATCCCGTGGCGTTCGCAGTACGGGATCAGGTCGGGAACGCGCGCCATCGTGCCGTCGTCGTTCATCACCTCGCAGACGACGCCCGCGGGGTTGAGGCCCGCGAGGCGCGCGAGGTCGACCGCGGCCTCGGTCTGGCCCGTGCGCCTGAGCACGCCGCCCGCCCGCGCCCGCAGCGGGAAGACGTGGCCGGGCTGGACGAGGTCGCCGGCGCCCTTGCTCGGGTCGATCGCGACCTGGATCGTGCGCGAGCGGTCCTGCGCGGAGATGCCGGTCGAGATGCCCTCGCGCGCCTCGATCGAGACCGTGAACGCGGTCCCGAACGGCGTCTCGTTGCGCTCGCTCATCGGCCGCAGCCGCAGCTCGTCGCAGCGCTCCTCGGTCAGGCAGAGGCAGATCAGGCCCCGGCCGTGCGTGGCCATGAAGTTGATCGCCTCGGGCGTCGCGAACTGCGCCGCGATCGTCAGGTCGCCCTCGTTCTCGCGGTCGGCGGCGTCGACGACGACCACGAACTTGCCGTCGCGGATGTCCTCGATCGCCTCCTCGACGGTGGCGAAGCCCGCTGCGCGCTCGGTCGCGTCCATCCCGCGGATCGTAGTCTCAGCCGGAGCCGAGGCGCTCCGCGTACTTCGCGAGCAGGTCGACCTCGACGTTGAGCTCGTCGCCCGGCGTCGCGGCGGCCAGCGTGGTGTGCTCGAGCGTGAAGGGGACGAGCGCGATCTCGACCCCGTCATTCCGCAGCGCCGCGATCGTCAGCGAGACGCCGTCGAGGGCGATCGAGCCCTTCTCGACGCAGTAGCGGAGCAGCTCCGGCGGGAGGCGTAGGACGAGCCGGGCGCCGTCTCCTTCGGGCTCGAGCCCCTCAACGTGCGCGGTGCCGTCGACGTGGCCCTGGACGAAGTGGCCGCCCAGCGGCTCGCCGGCGCGCAGCGCTGGCTCCAGGTTGACGTGGGCGCCGGCTGCCAGGCGGCCGAGATTCGTCCGCCGGATCGTCTCGGGCACAGCGTCGAAGTCGAGGCGCCCGTCCGCGGTGGTCGTGACGGTCAGGCAGCAGCCTGCGACCGCGACCGAGTCTCCTGGGACCGCAGCTGCGGCCGTCGCCGGCGCCTCGATCCGGAGCCGGAGGCTGCCGCCGCCGGCCTCCGCGGCCACGACGCGGCCCTGCTCCCGAACGATCCCGGTGAACACGCTCGAAGCCTAGTGCCCGGCCTGGGCACGACCCGTCACTGAATCGGCACGAAGCGTCACAGACACGCGCGCCGCTCGCGCATATGCTCGCCTCGGGGAGGAGGCCGGGCGAACCGTAGTAAGGGAAGGCCGGACGGTCACGGCTCGCGCAGGTAGCCGCTGACGAGCACGTCGCTCCCGAGGCGCTCGAGCGTGACGTGTCGTAACTCCTGCGGCTCCGCCAGCTCGCCGAACGCACGCGGGCCTGCTCCGGAGAGCGTCGGGGCGACGAAGACGAGCAGCTTGTCCACGAGGCCCGCCGCCAGGAACGACGTCGCCAGAGTCGGGCCGCCTTCCAGCAGGAGCGCGCGCACGCCTTCCGAGCCGAGCGCCCGGAGCTCCTCCTCGAGCGGCGCGCTCCGGAGCTCGAGCTGCGACCCGTCCGGCAGCGGGCCGCGTCCGAATGCCAGCCGCCGCGGCTGCCGTTCCGCGTCCACGCCCCGCGCCGTGAGCGCCGGGTCGTCGACGCGTACGGTTCCCATCCCGACCGCGACCGCGTCAGAGGCGGCGCGCAGCTCGTGCACGCGGTGGCGACTCGCCTCGCCGGAGACCCACCGCGAGCCCGGCACCGTCACGCGCCCGTCGACCGTCATCGCGACCTTGTACGTCACGAGCGGCCGCCCCTCCGCGATCCAGACCCGCCAGGCCTCGTTCTGCGCGCGCGCGTCCCAGAGCTCCGCGACCTCGACCTCGACCCCCGCCGCTCGCAGCCGCTCGAAGCCGCGGCCGGCCACCTTCGGGTTCGGGTCGCCGACGGCCGCCACCACCCGCGCCACACCGGCCGCCACGACCGCGTCCGCGCACGGCGGCGTCGTCCCGTGATGCGAGCACGGCTCGAGCGAGACGTACAGCGTCGCCCCCCGGGCGCGCTCGCGGGCTGCCGCCAGCGCCGCCACCTCCGCGTGCGGCGTGCCGCGGCCCGCGTACCAACCTTCGCCGACGACCTCGCCGCCGCGCTCGAGCACCGCGCCGACGAGCGGGTGCGTCGCCTCCACGTGGTCGCGCCCGCGCTCGGCGAGCGCGAGCGCCCGCTCGAGGCTCACGCGAGGCCCTGGACGAGCCTCCGGTACGCGCGCGGCAAGTCCTCGCGGCCGAAGATCGCCGTCGCGGCGACGAACAGCGACGCACCCGCCTCGTGCAACTCGCGGATGTTCTGCGGGCCGACGCCGCCGTCGACCTGCACGTGCATCGACTCCGGCACGAGCGAGCGCAGCTCGCGGACGCGCTCGACCGACTCCGGGATGAACGCCTGGCCGGAGTAGCCCGGGTGGACGCTCATGCAGAGCACGACGTCGACCTCGGCCTCGACAGCGGCGCGCGCGGCGCCGTCCACAGGCGTCTCCGGGTTGAGCGCCATCCCGACCTGCAACCCGTGCTCGCGCGAGAGCGCGACCACGGCGGGGAGGTCGTCACAGACCTCGTAGTGGACGGTGACGCTGTCGGCGCCCGCCTCGGCGAACTGCGGGATGTGCCGCTCGGGCGCCTCGACCATCAGGTGGCAGTCGAGCGCGCCGCCGACGCGATGGACGATCGGCGCGATCCACTCCAGCACGATCGGCCCGGTCGTGATCGGCGCGATGAAGTGCCCGTCGCCGACGTCGTAGTGGAAGACGCGGCATTCGGCCCGCAGCAGGATCTCGACCTGCTCGCCGAGCCGCGAGAAGTCGGCCGCGTACAGCGACGGCTCGACCTCGACCGTCCGGATCCAGTCGTTCCAGCTCACGGGCCCGATTGTCTCAACCGGGCGACGAAGAACCCGGAGGTGCGGTGGCGGTGCGGCAGCGTGAGCAGGAACTCCGCGCGCGTCGGATGCGCGAAGTGCGGCCACTCCTCGCCGAGGGCGGCGTCGGGCTCGAGCCCGCTCGCGTCGACCACGGCCTCGTTCTCATCCGCGTTGATCGTGCAGACCGAGTAGGTGACGAGGCCGCCCGGCCGCGTGCGCTCGGCCGCCGCGCGCAGCAGGTCGAGCTGGAGCTCCGGCAGCGGCTCGGCGCGCCAGCGCAGGTCGGGGCGGTTGGCCAGCACCCCGAGGCCCGAGCAAGGTGCGTCGACGAGCACGCGGTCGAACTCGACGAGGTCGTCGGGAAGCTCGAGCGCGTCGGCGTGCACGACCCGGACGTTCTTCGCTCCGAGCCGCTCGCAGTTCCGCTCGAGCTCGCGGGCGCGTCCCTCGTGCCGCTCGACCGCGATCACCTCCGCCGCGACCTCGGCGAGCTGAGTCGTCTTGCCGCCGGGAGCGGCGCAGAGGTCGAGCACGCGCTCGCCCTCGTGCGTGCCGACGGCGAGGCCGGCGAGTTGCGAGCCGCGGCTCTGTGGCCAGACGGAGCCGACCGCCAGGTCGCACTCCTCGACGCGCTCGACGTGGATCGCGCCCGGGATCTCCGGATCGGGGTCGCCCGCAACCGGGGCGCAGCGGAGCTTGTTGAGGCGCACGACCGTCTCCGGCGCCTCGTTCTGAGAGCGCATCAGCGCCAGCGCGTCATCGCGCCCGAGGTCGCGGAACCACGCCTGCGCGACCCAGTCCGGGTACGAATGCTTCAGCGCCGCGTGCTCGGCGGTCTGCTCGGGAAGCGACGCCACCAGCTCGGACAGCCCGAGCGCGAGCCGCCGCATGACGGCGTTCGCGAACTTGACCGCGCGCTCCAGGCCCGCGGCGCGGACGAGCTCAACGGACTCGTTCACGGCGGCATGCGTGGCGACCTCCGAGAACGCCAGCTGGTACGCGCCGAGCCGCAGCGCCGCGCGCACCGGCGGATCGAGCTTCGCGACGGGCCGCTTGCCGAGCTGCTCGATCCCGTGGTCGATCGTGCGCACCCGCTGCACGGTGCCGTACGCGAGCCGCTGCGCCAGCGCCCGCTCGCGCGGCTCGAGCGCCTCGGCCGCGGAGCGGAACGCGCGGTCGGCGTAGGCCTCGTCCTCGAACACGCGCAGCACGGTGTCGAACGCCGCGCGCCGGGCCGGCGAGATCACGGCACCCGGGCGACGAAGATCGCCCACCCCAGCAAGCGCCGCCTCCAACGCAGGTGGTAGTCGCGGTACCGCCGGCCGCGCTCGCGGAACTCCTCGGCCTGCGGATCGTCGGGGTTTGCAGCGAGCCATTCGTCGAGCGTGAGCCACTGGAGCGACTCGTAGCGGTCCCAGTCGTCCTCGGACGACGCGATCAGCGATACGACTTTCACGCCCGCCGACTCGAACCGTTCGACCGTCTCGGCGAGCGGCAGAAACTCTGCCTCCTCCTCGGGCGAGAACTGCTGAGGCAACGGCCATTCGCGCCAGTACGGCTCACCGACCGCGATCAGCCCTCGCGAGGGCACCGCCTCGGCGAGCGCACGCACGGTCGGAACGAGCCCGTCGAACGCGAACGTCGCCCCGAGGCAGAGTGCCGCGTCATAGCGTCCCGGCTCGATCGCGAACTCCTTCGCGTCCGACTCGACGACCTCGACCAGCTCGCCGACGCCGGCCTCTCGCGCGCGCTCACGGGCAGCGGCTGCGAACTCGGCGCTGAGCTCGACCAGGGTGATGCGGCAGCCGAACTCCCTCGCGAGCAGTACGGCCGGACCACCGCGGCCGCCTCCGACGTCGAGGACGCGGGACGAGCGGTCGAGGCCGAGCAGCTCGCCGAGGAGGTGAATCTTCTCCGGGCTCGTCGGGTTCTGCAGCTCGAGACGCCACCCGACGACCGCGTACCACCACACCATCAGCGCAGCCCTCGCAGGAACTCGTCGTAGCTCATGCGCCTGCGGCCGTCGGGCTGCACCTCGACCGGCACGAGCTCGTCGCCTTCGACCCGCGCCCGCCAGATCGTCACCGGCCGGCCGTGCAGCTCGGCCCGGGCGCCGATGTGCGGCGAGAGGGCGCGGATCCGGTTCGCGAGCTCCTGTGCCGGACGGCTGAGGTCGAGCTCTCGGTCCTCGGCCCGGATCTTCTCGGCGTACGTGACGCCGTCGCTCGCCTGCGGCCGCAGCTCGGGCACCGGCAGCGCCTGCTCGAGCAGTTCGGCGGCGAGCTCGCCTGCATGCGCCGAGACGGTGCCGAAGTCGTCGTCCGGCGAGATCGGGAACGCTTGCTGCGCTGCGATCGGCCCGGCGTCGAGCTCCGGCACAAGCTCGATGATGGTCACGCCGGTCTCCTCGTCGCCGGCCATCAGGGCGCGCTCGAGCGGCGCCGCGCCGCGCCAGCGCGGGAGGAGCGACGGGTGGACGTTCAGCCAGAGCGCCCGGTCGAGCGCGTCCTCGGGGATCAGCACGCCGTAGGCGGCGACGACCACCGTGCCGACCTCGGGGTCGAAGCCGGCCAGCCGCTCCGGCTGGCGCACCTCGATCCCCAGCCGCTCGGCGACCTCCTTCGCCGGCGGCGGCGCGACCTTGCGGCCGCGGCCGCGCGGGCGGTCGGGCCGCGTTAGCAGGTACGCGAGCTCGTGCTTCGCCGCGAGCCGCTCGAGCACGTCCGCGCCCAGCGGTGCGGTCGCAGCGACCGCGAGCCGCACTAGCGGACGAGGACCGGTTGCGGGCGGAGGATCGCGAGCGCCTCGCGCCGCGCCTCCGCCGTCGTGCGGTCGAGGATCAGCACGCCGTCGAGGTGGTCGAGCTCGTGCTGGGCGATCCGCGCTGGCAGCCCCTCGAGCTCGAGCTTCACGTTGTTGCCCTGCGGGTCCTGGCCCTCGACGGTGACCGAGACGTGCCGCTCGACCGGGATCACGACGCCCTGCAGCGAAAGGCAGCCCTCGGTGTCGGCCTCGCGCTCCTCCGACGTGACCGTGAACCGGGGGTTGACGAGGACGACCGGATCCTCCTCGGGATCGGGCAGGAACGCGAACACGCGGCGCAGGACGCCGATCTGCGTCGCGGCCAGGCCGAGGCCGTTCGCCTCGCGGAGCAGGTGTCGCAGCCGCTCGACGAGCTGCCCCAGGTCGGCGTCGAATTCCTCGACCTCGTGCGCGCGCATCCGCAAGACGGGATCCGGGTACTGGCGCACCTGCGCCAGTGCGACGCGCCGCCGCGCCTCCGCTTCGGGGTCGAGCTTCTGGGTCCGGACCTCGCCGCCGTCGTCCGCCACGACTCCAATTCTATGAGCCGTCAGAGGCTCTGCGGGTCGACGTCGACCACGGCCGTAACGCCGGCCCTGCTCATCGCGGGCGCCGCAGCGGCGAGGAGCCTTGCGGCGCGCGCGGCGACACGCCTCGGCTCGTCGGTCTTCGCCACGAGCTGCGCGCGGTGCCGGCCGCGAAGGCGCAGGAGCGGCGCCGGGCCGAGCGGCTCGTCGGCGAGGCCGGCCTTCAGCTCCCCGAGCAGCGCCGCCGGGGCATGCTCGTCCGGGCCGGTTGCGACGACGCGGACGAGGTGCCGGAACGGCGGGTAGCCGAGCTCGCGCCGGCGCGCCAGCTCGTCGGCGAGGAAGCGCGGCACGTCGTGGTTCGCCGCGAGCGCGAGCGGCCGCGCGTCGGGCTGGAACGTCTGCACCAGCACGCGGCCGGGCGCGTCGCGGCCGCTGCGACCTGCGAGCTGCGTGACGAGCTGGAACGTCCGCTCCTCGGCGCGGAAGTCGGGCAGGCCGAGGCCGGTGTCCGCGTCGACGACCGCGGCGAGCGCGACCCCGGCGAAGTGGTGGCCCTTCGCGACCATCTGCGTACCGAGCAGCACGGCGCGATCGGTCTCGCGGAAGCGCCGCAGCGCGGTCGCCAACGCTTCGGGGTCGGAGGCCGTGTCGGCGTCCAGCCGGATCAGCTCGAGCTCCGGCACCTTCGCCGCGAGCTCGCGCTCGAGCCGCTGCGTGCCGGCGCCGATCCGCGCCAGCTCCAGCGAGCGGCAGGCGGGGCACTGCTCCGACTCTGGCTCGGCGTGACCGCAATGGTGGCAGTGGAGCCGCGCGTCGCGATGGAGGACGAGCGCGACATCGCAGAACGGGCAGCGGAAGGTAGTCCCGCACGCGCGGCAGTGGAGCGCGGGAGCGATGCCGCGCCGGTTGAGCAGCAGGATCGCCTTGCCACCGCGCTCCGCGATCCCGCCGAGCTCGGCGAGCAGCGGCGCCGAGAGCGGGTACCCGGCCTCGCGGCGCAGGTCGACGATCCGCACCGGCGGCAGCTTGGCGCCGAGGCGCGCGCCGAGCTCGAGCCGCTCGAGCCGCTCCCAGCTCTCCGGACGTGGCGTCGCCGAGCCGTAGAGCGCGACCGCGCCCTCGAGCGCCGCCCGCTTGGCCGCGACGGTGCGCGCGTCGTAGCGCGGGTCCGACTCCTGCTTGTACGACGGGTCGTGCTCCTCGTCGACGCAGATCAGGCCGACCGCGTGCATCGGCGCGAAGATCGCCGAGCGCGCGCCGACGACGACGCGAGCCGCGCCGCTCGCGATCCGCTCCCGCTCGTCGCGCCGCTCGGCGTCGCTGAGGCCCGAGTGCAGGATCGCGACCGAGTCGCCGAAGCGCGCGCGGAAGCGGCCGACGGTCTGCGGCGCGAGCGCGATCTCGGGAACAAGGACGATCGTCCCGAGCCCTCGCTCGAGCGCGGCCGCGGCGGCCTGGAGGTAGACCTCGGTCTTGCCACTGCCCGTCGCGCCGTAGAGCAGGAAGTGCCCGCCGCCTGCGTCGAGCGCCTCGGTAACGCGCGCCAGCGCGGCCCGCTGCGCGTCGCTCAGCCGCTGCGGCGGCGCTTCGCCCTCGAGTGACTGCCGCTCCGCGGGCGGCGCCTGTTCCTTGCGGCGGGCACGGCGCACCGGGGCGACGAGCTCGAGCGCCCGCGCCGGCGTCGAGCCGTAGTAGTCGGCGAGCCACAGGGCGAGGTCGACGAGCGCCGGCGGCAGCTCGTGCACGACCCGCTCGACGGGTCGCGCGTCGACCCCGCTCGGCGGCGCGTCCACGACGTCGACCACGACCCCGCGCGCCCGTGCGCGCCCGAACGGCACGGACACGACGGCGCCCTTGCCGGCCCCGTCCGGCAGCTCGTACGTGAACTCGCGCCCGCCGAGCGCGCGCGTGGTGACGAGCGGGACTACGGTGCCGAAGCGCACACGGCCAACGCTAGACGCCGGCCGCGACGAGGACGAAGTCGGTCGCGAAGCCGAGCGTCAGCCCGAGCAGCAGGCCCCACGCCGTGATCGTCTTGCTCGAGAAGAGCCGGCAGACGTTCAGCAGCTCCATCACGACGTAGAGGATCGAGCCGGCCGCGAGCGAGAGGAACAAGATCGAGACGCCGGTCGACGTCCACGCCTGGCCGACGAGCGTGCCGAAGAAGGTCGGGAAGCCCCCGATCACGCCGAGCAGCGCGAGGAAGCGCCAGCTCGGCCGCTCGGCGTCGCCGCTCAGCGGCGCGACGATGCCGAAGCCCTCGGTCGCGTTGTGGAGGCCGAAGCCGATCACGAGCACGTAGGCGAGGCTGAGATTGTCGAGCGCCGCCGCCTGCCCGATCGCGAGCCCTTCCGAGAAGTTGTGCAGGCCGATCCCCGTGGCGATGAAGAGCGCGAGCCAGCGCGCGGGCGTGAGGCCGACGAAGTGCGAGCGCTCCAGCTCCGTCGCCGAGGCGGCGCCCGGGCCGAGGAAGCTCTTGCGGCGGCGCGCCTTCATCCACGAGTCGTAGTAGACGAGGCTCAGCAGCCCGATCGCGAAGCCGCCGAACGCCAGCGCCGCGTAGCCCGCGAACTGGCTCCAGTCGCGCGCGTTGAGCGAGTCCTCGACCGGTCCGATCGCCTCCGAGAGCACGTCCCAGAGCAGGAACAGCAGGATTCCGGTCGCCGTCGCGCTGAGGAAGGCCTTGAAGCTCTGGCCGACGTCGTGCAGGCGACCCATCGGCAGGCCGATGAAAATCGTCAGCCCGGCGATCGCACCGAGCAGCAGGATGTGTCCGGTCGACATCTTTGTAAGGCTTACCTTACAGACCGGTTGCTTACACTCGGCGGGTGGCCCAGGGACACTCCGTCGACGAGTACCTCGAGACGATCTACTTCCTCGCCTTCCCGATCGGCGAGTACCGGCCGCACCGTAGCTCCGGCTCGCCGACGCTGGCCGCGCGCGTCGCCGAGATGCTCGGCGTCTCGCGGGCGTCTGCGGGCGAGATGCTGAAGCGGCTCGAGGCCGACGGGCTCGTCGAACGCGGCGAGCGCAAGGAGGCGATCCTCACCGCCGCCGGCCGCAAGCGGGCAGAGCAGGTCGTGCGCAAGCATCGGATCGTCGAGCGCCTGCTGACCGATTTCATGGGCTACACGGCCGCCGAGGCGCACGTGCACGCGGACGAGATCGGCGAGAGCTTCAGCGACGACATGATCGAGCGGGTCAGCGAGAAGCTCGGCCGTCCCAATCGCTGCCCCCACGGCTGGCCCGTCGACACCGACTTCGAGCAGGCCGAGAACCGCGAGCTCGCGCCGCTGGCCGATCTACCCGCCGGCGCGCGCGCCGAGATCGTGCGCCTGGCCGAGCACGACGGCGACCTGCTGCACTGGTTCTACGACCAGGGCTTCGTCCCGGGAGCCGAGGTCGAGGTCCGAGACGTCGCCCCCGCCGCCGAGCAGCTGACGGTGCGGCTCGA
>Ga0207702_10001438_pt1 | contig 23659 bp, 28 predicted proteins | sample KBSCornC62_FD_184302 | JGI IMG/M metagenome (GOLD analysis project Ga0207702, IMG submission 184302) | Corn rhizosphere microbial communities from Kellogg Biological Station, Michigan, USA - KBS Corn C6-2 (SPAdes) (version 2) | ecosystem: Host-associated > Plants > Roots > Rhizosphere > Soil ...
ATGCTGCTACTGATACTGATATTCAGACAGCAGAAGGAACTAACATTAACAGGCTTGGTCGTTATCGTCAGCTAATGAGTCATATCGAAGACCTGACAATGAGGTACCAGGATTATTGTGGTCAGCTTAACGTTGGTCTGTACAGAAATGAGACTGTAAAGCTTCGTCGTAAGTCTTACACAACGGGTCGTCTTGTTCCTCTGTTTGAAGATAGAGAATACGATGATCACAGATGGCCAGTACGTCAGCTACCTCCTATCGATCATGAATATGATGACGACTCAGGAATACCTTCACCGCTTTGGAATTCACAAGGGTACTAAATGTTCGGGCATATATTATGGCAGATGTTCAACTGGCCTGCTGGTAATGTTCTGGGTAATCTGATAGCGTCTTTGATATGGGCTTTAGCTACTGCTATACTGCTTCGGATACAGCATAATCAGATGAAGAATCACATAAACACGACTCTTCAGGAGCACCACGATAAGGTTATAGCTCATATAGATAGCAAAATGGACACACCAACTGTAGAAGTAAAGGTAGATCAGGGTGCCTCAGATCAGACCGGACGAGAAGCGCAAGTTATCGTCATGCAAGAAAAATAACTGTGATTGCGGTTGTTTCAAATGCAATCAGAGAACAGATCATTGTTTTAATCATTACAGGGAATGTCACGCAGGATGTCCTAATGGCTAACAGAAATCTTAACCCAGACCAATTCAAGTTTGTTGATGATGCTGATGATTCTACATATCATATCGATGCATTCCATCCTGATGCATATGGTGGGGCTGTTCCTTTCGCTGGTATGACATGGAATAGAAGCAGCGGAGAGATACACAATATCTATGTTGATGATGATTACAGGCGTCAGGGGGTTGCTACCAGAATGTACAAAGAAGCTCACGACTTTCCTACTAAGCCTCTTCATGCTCCTGATAGTCACAGAACAGCTCTAGGAAAGAAATGGTCTAAGTCTGTAGGAGGTGATTCAGTTGAGTAGACTTGATTGGAAGAACGGCAGATTCATGGCTGATGTAGAAACAGACATGATCTACACAGCTATGCAAGGATGGCGCGATGTCTCCGGTGACTGGATTGATTATTTCAGGTTCAACTCTACAGCTACAATTGTTGATCCGATATATGATGAAGCAACGGGAGATGGAAGACTGTACTATCCTGCTGTAAGAATCCCGGTTCTTCATGTTACTTTAATTCCTGGGGAGAACCAGAACTCAGATACAGGATTCTACTACAACGACACACTGTCTATAGACGTAGCTTTCGACCAGTTCACCAGAACTGGAATGGACTATGCTGATGTCCAGCAGGGGAATTATCTTAAGGACAGGATATACTATAACCAGAAAGTTTTCAGGACTGTATCTATGGTTCCCAGAGGAAAGATACAGCAGCGTCCTACTATGATAGGCATAGAAGCTACTCAGCTTAAGCCAGATGAGCTTGTTGATGATGTTCAGTTTATGCCTTGGTCACAGCAAGTTAAGCCAGGATTAACGCCATAATGAATCGAAATCTTCAACCTTTACAATTTTCAGTACACGCTGGCAAGTACGGTATTTCCTACGAACCAGGTTCGAATAATTCTGTTCAGGCGCAGAACCTTGATGAAACAGGAAATCCTTCTGGAAGATGGATAGGGTATCTTAACCATGATGCAGGCGGTACTGTAGGAAATGTTCATGTTCGTGAAGATTACAGGAGACAGGGAATAGCTAGTGCCATGCTGGATTATGCTAAGAAGAAAAACCCTGACTTGTCTTTCGAGCATTCATCCAACCTGACATCTGACGGGGTTTCCTGGGCAAATTCATACGACACAAGAAATAAAGGAAATTAAATGCCTTCACTTTCCCTAGATGTTCCTGAGTTTTGTGGCAACGGGCATGACTTATCTAATCATTTAAAATTTAGAAAAGATAATAGAGCACCGAAGGGGTTTAGGTGGGCTTGCACGGCTTGTGATAGGATTTATAGGATAGCACACAGATTTGGCATAAGTTTAGAACAGCTTGAAGAAATGCTTGTGGAGCAGGATAACAAATGTGCGATTTGTGAGAAACAATTTGGTGAGTCTACAAAAGACAAGCCTTATATAGACCATGACCACTCATGTTGTGCTGGTAACGTGTCCTGTGGTAAATGTATAAGAGGAATCATCTGCATGAAATGCAATACTATGTTAGGAATGGCTGAAGACAACGTGAGCACTTTAACAAACGCTATTACTTACCTAGGAGGAAGACATGCCTAGCCTCCCGATTGACGGACAAACCAACTGGGGAGATCCGTTAAACGCATACATAGCAGCCTTGCAGAATGAGGCTAATTCTACTCAGGCGAATCTGAATACTCACGCTTCTAACACTCCAGCAGATCCGCATGGAGACAGAGCATATGCTCAAGGATTAGTTAACCCCATAATCAACGGTGTTAATCTTCCTAATGGTTTCGTTCAGCTTAATTCTCAGGGGCTTATTCCATCAAGTCTTATTTCTGGTGGTGGCGGAAACAACGTAACCGGAGGAATGTACAGCGGGATATTTGATGCTGTTGCTACTTTCGGCGCAGTGCCAAACAACGGAGCGGACCAGTCAGCACACATACAGAATGCCCTGAATGCGGCTGGTTCAGCCGGTGGGGGTGTTGTGTGGGTTGGCCCTGGTGTTTTCTCTATGGCTAATTACGTAGTCATGCCGTCTAATACATGGCTTATGATGAGTGAGGGAACAACGCTGCAAAGAATACCTGGTTCTCCTAACGCCAAGTATCTTATTTCTAATGTGCAGTTCGGGACATCTAACACACCTTCATCTGATGTGAGAATAACAGGAGGAACATTAGATGCGGTTGGTTCTTCCATGACTTCTCAATGTACTCCGATATTCCTCATACAATCATCAAAGAACAGAATACAAGATGTCTTCATCAATAACGTCTACTCGAATCCGGCGATTGAAATCAATGGATGCACTAATACAATTATTGATAGTTGCTTCTTTGACGGCACAGGATCTAACAACATTTTCTCAGGAGGATCTACGGCTCCTGCGGTCAGAATTAACGTATCTGCTGCTTCTACGACTCCTTCTGGACTTGCTAACACATTCTATAACAACACGGTGTCAACAAACACCAGGGTAATGAACTGCAATACTCAGTCAACAGGATTCTCTTTCGGGTGCTATGGCGCGTTGGTAGGAGACGACTTCTCCAACTCAAATCACAGCAAGAACATTTTCGTTACTGGTTGCTCTACTATGTATGCAAGTTCTCTGGGTAGCGGCGTGGTTTCTAATGGTCAGTTCAGCGGATTAGTAAACGCAAACAACCTATTCGTATAGTTCTGATAAAATAATCTTGTAAGTATTCCACGCGAGAGCTTGCATTGACGCACATTTTGCCTGAAGATAGGATCTTTTTATCATGCCCTGGTTGCTAAACGAGGATGCAGCACTTAAATTTAAGCTGCAAGGTCTTCAGGTTATCGATGCAAATGCTCCAAATGGGAGGGGAGTTCCGGTAAGATACAGGTTGCCTCAAGTAGAGGTAGCCGATTTAACCATGCCCATTTTAGTTATAGATCATGACGGCTGGTATCCAGCACCGGAGAGGGAGCACAGAGGGTACATAAAAATCCCGTATGCGCCTGAAGGTTTTCCGTCATGGTGGAATGATACAGGACCGGCCACTACGATATTCAATCCTAATGACAGTCCTTATCATACATACTTCCCTTTGCCATTCAATTTAGACTATACGGTAACTTTGTATGCTCGTATTCAGCACGAACATACGATACCTTTAGTGGCACAGCTTCTAACGTATCACAAGCTTAATCCTAAGTTCGGTTATCTTGATGTACCTCAAGACGGAACTAAGAGAACACTTCAGCTTCTAGGTGGGCCAGCATATGTCGATGAATACGACAATAACGGCAAGAAAGTGTTCAAGACTATATTCAAGATAAGAGTATTTTCTGAACTAATACCTGAAGTTATACAGCATGTTCTGGCCAAGGAAATTAACCTTGACCTTAGCGTGTATCAGAATATAAAAGACCTTACAGGACTGGAGCTGCAAGAAGCACATGGTTTGCTTTCTGTAGGATCGCCTTCAGCCTGGAATGTCGCAACACCACTTCAATAACGGAGAAATTATGTCAACAATACCTCAGAGTCCTGGTGTATATATTACAGAGACATTAAATCCTCTGTCTAATAACAACATTCCTGGTGAGGCTATCGGGGTTATTGCTGCTGCATATAATCAAGGTCCGTCAGTTCCTACGAAGGTAACTTCATGGAATCAGTTCACTCAGAAGTATGGTACTTTCCAGCAGGCAGCTCCTAACACATCGCTGCACTATGCTGTGTACCAGTTCTTCAACAATGGCGGCTCTCAGTTAATTGTCCTGGCTGTACCTAATACAGACTCAGTGACAGCTACATTGACATTGAAAGATGTCAATGCACCAGCAGACAATATCATGACAATCACTTCTATATCTCCTGGTCTATGGGGTAACAATACTTATGTTGCTATCACATCAGCAGGAAATACCGGAAGATTCAACGTGCAAATATTCTTCAACGGCACAGCATCAAACAACCTTGTGGAGAATTTCGTTGACCTTTCTGTTAATCCAGCAGACCCGAGAAACATAGCATCGATTATCAATTCACCAACCTACGGGTCTAACTACATTAATGTTCAGGTAACTCTACCTAATTCAGTTTACGAGGCAGGAGTCAATGATCCTGCGCTTGTAGCAGCAACACCTCTAGCTGGCGGATCTAATGGTGTAACAGCACCTAATCTTTCAACAGCCATTCCTCTGGAACTAGATAAGCTTCAAGGCCAGATCCTTAATCTTAACGTGCCAGGAGTGTTTGACTCATCAACAATCAATGCTCTTGTATCTTGGGCTATCGGTCGCGGAGATGTTGAGCTTATAGTAGATGGTCCTCCACCAGCATTCCCAGAAACATCAGCACAGGTTGTGCAGAACTACCTTAACCTGATCACTGGCGGAACACCTATCAACAACTCAACATACGTATCAATCTATGCTCCGTGGATTCAGATCATAGATCCTGCTTCATCTATACCAGGTGCTTCAGTATGGGTACCTCCAGGTGGTGCAGTTCTAGGTGTGTGGGCAGCAACAGATAATAAGGTAGGAGTATGGCAGTCACCCGCTGGTGTTAAGTACGGTCAGCTAAAGCTAGTCAACATTGAAGCACTCTTTACTAATGCTGATCTAGACACACTGAACACGAACAACATCAATGCACTAAGATTTGTGCCTAATTACTATCCTGCTATCATGGGTGCTCGTACTCTGGCACAAGGATATCCAGACAGGTACATAGCAGTAAGGCGTATGCTGCAAAAGCTAGAGCACGACTTTACTTACCTACTGCAACCAGCTCTATTCGAGCCAAACGACGCGGCATTGTGGCTTCAGATAACAAATATCATATCTACTTATCTTACTCAGCTAATGCAGCAAGGTGCTCTTGGAGGAACTACACCTGACACAGCTTTCCAGGTTGTGTGTGATTCTTCTAACAACACACCAGCCACAGCACAAGCAGGTATCGTCAATGTATCTGTAGCTGTAGCACTTCTAAGCCCAGCGGAATTCATCTTGATTAACATCAGTCAGTTCCAGAACACAGGGCAGACAACAATCACAACATCACCAACACCGTAAGGATCTTCTAATGCCAGTACAGCAAAAGAGTTCTATTGCTCACCTAGCTACTGATCCGTTGCGTAACTTCAAGTTCCTTGTGACATTACAGCCGCCGACTGGCGCGGGAATTCCTATGGGATTCATGAGCGTATCAGGTCTTAACATGACTGTTGATGTTATTGCTTATCGTGAGGGTGGCTATAACACCACAACTCAGAAGATGCCAGGACAAGCAGACTTTTCTCCTATCACATTCTCAAGGGGAGTGGCAGTAGGAAACAAGGTTGACTATAACTGGATGCAGCAGCTATTCACTGTAATGCAGGGAACAGGAACAGCGGGAGATGGAAACAACTTCAGGTGGAGTGTTCTAGTACAGATCCTAGATCATCCTGTTACTACAGCATCAGTAGCGGTTAAAGCAGCTTTCCAGATTTATAATGCGTGGCCGACATCTATTGCGTTCTCAGATCTAGACGCGGGAGCTAACCAGCTATTCATCACTCAGCTAGTTCTAGCTCATGAAGGTTTCGACTATTCACTAGCATCAACAATCGGTAACTCAGACGCACCTAAGTTCCCGGCAACACCAAGTAGCTAATAATAATTAATAACGGAGTATGAATCGTGGCTAACACAAGAACAACTAAAAGACCCACATCAACTACAGGAGCAGCATGGGTTAATCCCATGGATAATCCAGAGCAGGCAAATGCTGAGATAGCTAAGGTTCTCAGTGAAGTAGCTCAGTCAGATATGCCTACTATAGATTTCCCTCCTGACGATACAGTGACTTTACCTGGTGGTCTTGTTATAAAAGATCAATTAATAAAGACTGTCCAGGTAAAGGAGCTGACGGGTGCAGATGAAGAATCCCTGGCTAAAGCATCTCAGTCTATGAATCCTTACATTTTCTTAGACAGGCTGCTGAAGTGCGGGGTAGTAAAGATAGGCAGTGAGCCATCTTCTAATCTAGAAAAACTACTGTCTCAGATGCTTGTGGGAGACAGGGAAGCACTTATCCTAGGTATCCGCAGGGCAACATACGGAGACCAGATAGAGATTAATGACTGGATCTGCCCTAGCTGCGGAACCAAGGAAGAACTTACCATGGAGATTGATGATATTCCTGTGGTTAAGATGAGTGATCCTTTAAATGAGATCAGCTTTAAGGTTAATCTTCGTAAGGGCGGATTCGCTAATGTGTCTTTGGCAACTGGTTCGGATCAGATAGCAACCTTCGAGAAGAGTGAGCTAACACAAGCACAAAGAGAAACTGTTCTTCTTTCTAAGTGCGTAACATCTATAACAGATACAGCAGGAAGAGAGCACTCAGTAGCAGGTTTCCCTTCACTAGTAAGAAACATGAGCGTACCGGACAGGCATGCGATTCTTAAAGAGCTTAACGATCGTCAGCCAGGCCCTAAGTACAACCAGATTAACTACAAATGCGGTTCATGTGATGAGGATGTCATGTTGACAGTGACGATAGGAAACTTGTTTCTCGACTTCGGATGGATTTAATCAAGGAATTAATTTCTACCAGATGTACGGAGAACTAGAAGCTCTAGTAGACTTCTACGGCTGGACTTTAGATTACGCTAAGAGCCTGTGCTTCAGGGAAAGAAAGCACTGGTATAAAAGAGCCCAGGTTAAGAAAGAAAGCAGGATAAATGACAACGCCAACACCGCCAGGAGGTAATTTACCTCCACCTTTGTCACCTAATTTAGGAAATCTATTAGGCGGTGCTTCTGGTTCACTAGGCGGCACTAACATACTGCAAGGAAGTCTAGACCGTCTTACTAATGCTGTGTCTAATCTGACTAACAGGATAGGCGGTGCAGGTGGTCTTGGGGGTAATGCTACAACTCAGCAAAATGGCGGTAATGGATTCGCAGCAGCCGCAGCAAGATTTCCCAGGATGGTTAACCCGTTCAGGCTTAATCAAGTTCAAGCTGGTGGAATAGGCGGTGCGGGTGGTCCTAATACAGGTAACGCCAACATAACTCCTACTCAGACTTTCGGGCAGATGGGTTACAACCAGTCAGGCCCGTCTATGATGCTGGGAGCTGTAGCTACATTCGGCCAGAATATGATGATGAATCAGCTAGCCCTGAATCAGTATGCTACTACTTCCATGGTAGGCATGAATCGTGGCGGCCGAGGTTTTAATCAATCTATGCAAATGCTTTACAGGCAGGTAGGAGCAACACCAGGTTACCTTAACGGTCTTGCTATGAGTCCTACAGATGCTTATGCGATGGCAGCACCGTTGCAGCAGCTAGGGGGTACTCAGCTATTTAATCAGTCTGCATTAGGTAGGGCTGGTCTAGGTGCAGCGGCAGGTTTTGGTATGAGTAATCCTACTTTAGGTGCTCAGACTTCAGCTCAGCTCGCAGCAGCACTATATTCGCCATCATTTTCTCTTAACATGCTAAGGCTTGGTTATAATCCTATAAGATCCATGAGTCCTGGCGGCGCTCCAATGAACGCGGGACAGGCAGCTAGATCTATTCTTACAGGAATGGGACTTAATAATATGAGTTCCGCCAGAGTGTTCGGTAACCTTTCATCTGGAGTAGGTCAGGCAAACCTTAGTGCTTTGTTCGGACCTTCAGGAATACCTAATCAGCAAGCACAGCAGTTCCTTCAGACATACGCTCAGCTATTCTCTAAGGGACTGAATCCTACTCAGGCATCTAGCCTGATAAGCAAAGCCACATTCGGGTCTACTTCATCTATGAAATCAGCTCAGTCGAGACTGAATTCATTAGGTGTAGCAACATCAGCTAATGATATCCAGGCTTTGAAGAATGCTCAGGCTGTGACTACAGGCAGGCAAGGAGAATACGCAGGCGGATTCAATGATGCTATTTCTCAGTCAACAGGATTACTAGAAGACTTCAACAATGCTCTAAACAAGCTTCTTAAGGGACCACTAGGAACAGCAGCAGGATATACAGGTGGTACTGCTGGTGTACTATCAGGTACAGCTCATGGTGCCGGATTAGGTTTCGGCATCGGCGGGGCTATGACACTAACTAGACTAATGGGAAGATTTGCAGGTTTAGGTGGTGCTGCTGGTGGAGCAGGCGCGGGTGCAGGTGGAGCAGGAGCAGCGGGGGCCGCTGGTGCTGGTGGAATTGGAGCAATGGCAGCCGCAGCCGTACCAATAGCAGCAGGTTTAGTTTTAGGTGCAGCTATGAGAGCTTTAGGAGACAAGCTATCTCCTAAAGGAACTGTCAGAGGTGCGGCTAGTGAATACGCTCAGAAAATGGGTGCCTCTGGTGTATCTTCTGGTCTTATTTCATGGGGAGTATCTAAGGTTGCTGGATTGCTTCACATAGGAGGCATGGGTGGCGGTGCTGCTGCACCGGGATCACAGCAGCAAAAAGGAAATAACAACAGGCAGATAGGCGGCGGAATATCCGGTGCAGCAAGATCTGCTGTAGGTGCTGCTAAGACACAGCTAGGTGTTCCTTATGTTTACGGTGACGAAATACCAGGAGTAGGTTTCGACTGTTCCGGTTTAGTGCAGTGGGCATACAAGCAAGCTGGAGTTAATCTTCCCAGGACATCGCAGTCTATGTGGTCAGCTCTTAAGAATAAAAGAGTAGGACTGAATGCAGTACAAGAAGGAGACTTGCTGTTTACGGCAGGATCGGATGGCTCTGCTTCATCTCCTGGACACGTAGCTATGATGGTGAGTAATAACCAGTTAATTCAGGCACCTCATACAGGAGCTAATGTAGAACTGACAGGATATAATCCTCATGACTGGGTAGCAGCAGCAAGACCTTCAGGCAGAGGAACATTTGTATCTGGTGGATCTGGTTCCGGTCCTGGTGTTTCAGGTACAGGTACAGGTTCTAGTTCTTTGTTTGCTGGTAACAGAGGCTTGGGTATGGGTGGTGCTGGTAATTACGGCTCTGCTAATGAGGTAGATATAATATCTGCTATGGGCGCAGGCGGCGGAATGGGTGGATCATTCATAGGCGGCAGTGGTGGCAATGGCGGAAGTACTACAAGTAATTCCAACGGTTCATCAGGTAAAGCAGGAAGCACGGCTAAGATAACTGGCGGTGGTTCTATTGCCGCCAATAAGAAACTGATGCAGCAAATGGCTCAGGCTATGTATGGCTGGGGTAAGGGTGCTCAGTGGAGAGCACTTGATACTTTAGAGATGCATGAAGCTGGGTATAATCAGTTCGCTCAGAATCCTAACTCTACTGCTTACGGCATAGGTCAGTTCCTTGATAGCACATGGAAGGGTTACGGAAACAAGACTTCTAATCCTAAGCTTCAGATTCAGTACATGCTTGAGTATATTCATGGCAGGTATGGTTCTCCTGTCAAGGCATGGAATCAGTACTACGATCATCCTGGAGGTATAGGATGGTATGGCGCTGGTGGTACATTGAAGCCAGGAATGTCTATTGTCGGAGAAAGAGGACCAGAGCTTGCTATTAATTCTGGTGGTCAGACTCAGATATTCTCTAATGCTCAGACTAACTATCTACTTAATGCCATTAAGGGTAACGTATCTCAGAGTCCGTGGAAGTCTGACATCACTCAAGGATCATCTCACTCTTCTAGAGGCGGCGGGATTAATATTCACTTCAACCAGGGATCTATAGTTCTCAATCATTCTAGTTCATCACATGAATCAATAGCATCTAAGGCTGGAAGAGAAGTGGCAAGGCAGATAGTACACCACATAAATCATGATGCGGTGCATCAGGCGATTCGTAACGGAGAGAAGTTGTAATGGCTACAGCAGCTATAGCACAGCCTCCTTTTGATCCGAGGATTACTACACTTGCTTTTCCTTTGCAAGGTGGTAAGTTCGGAACTATCCAAAGAGGCTACATGATATGGGACAAGCCTATCTCTGGCTATTCTACTAAGGCGATAGTTAACTTCCTGTACAATCCTTCATCTGTGTCAGCAAGCTACTCAATTTCTGACTCATCTGTGGGTTCAGCTCTTATGTTCCCGACAGGATTTAATGACACTAACTTGAGGGTTCCGCTTAACCAGACTGTATCGTGGTCACTTCTGTTTGACAGGACTTATGAGCTGTGGGGTACGTATAATACAGACGGTTCCGCTAACGGCAGCAAGGGAAACGTTAATAATAATACTAATGATCCTAAAGTTGTAGGAGTGCTAGCAGATGTCATGGCTATGCAGCAGTTCACCGGAATGTTCGTAGCTTATTCATCTGGTAACGCTCAGACTACAGCACCAGCATCAGGAACACTTACAGGATGGCAGGGAATCATGCAGATGATTCCAGGATGGGTTTATTTCGGCGGCGGCGGATCATCTACAACATCATTGTGGTATTACGGATATGTATCTGAGTGGGATGTGACCATAACTCACTGGACTCAGTACATGATCCCGCAAAGATGTGTTATCAACATTACTTTCACCATGCTTCCGCCTCCTTTAACTGGGGCTGGATCTCAAAAGCAGACCAACACTATTCCTACAGCAGGTCAGCCAGCACCAGCAGGAACGCCAGTAGGAAATCAGGTATTCGTTACTTCACCAACAGCAGGAGTATCAGGTAGATAATGATAAGCAGCAATAGCAGGTACGCTAATTCGAAGATAGTAACGCAGACTATAAAAGGTAAAGACGTTCAGTACATAACACCATCAGCACCAGTAGGCTACACATTCCAGTACAACTATTACATCACTAACGGGTCGGACAGGATTGATAACATAGCTAACGGGTTCTTAGGTGATCCTCAGCAGTGGTATGTAATAGGTGATGCCAACCCCCAGATAATGAAGTGGTTTGATATTGTTCCTGGGACTATACTGCGCATACCTAGGGCAGCGGCGGTAAGTTAATGTCACTAGTAAAACCTGTTGTCTATGCTATATATGTCAATGGTGTGCTGTCTAAGGAATTCCCCCTGGATATAGAGCTTAAGCAGACGTGGGGACAGCATGACCTGATGTTCATCAGGATTGAGTACCCGAGGATAATTAAGCTTAACAATAAAGCTCTGTGGCCTAACAATGCTCCTATAAGAATCGTGTGGGGAGCCTTACCAGGAAATACTCAGACCTGGTACGGTTACGTGAATCATCACACCATTAATGCCAATGCTGATTCTGGTTCTGGTGCCATGCAGATAACTTACTCTTGCATAGGAACATCCAAGCCCATGAATACGGACAAGACTAGGACATGGGGTCAGGTAACAGGAACCTACATAGCTAAGAAGATAGCATCTGAGTACGGATTCAGGGCTATCTTGTCTCAGACTGACTGGGTTCTGCCTTATGAAGTTCAGTCTAACGAATCTGATTTTCATTTCCTTAACAGGATTGCTGACAAGATAGGTTATAGATTCTGGGTGTCGGGTGGCACTTTGTATTTCATTGACCCTATAGTTATCTTGCAAGGATCAGGGAATCAGGCTGTTCCTTACTATTACATGGACAAATCTTTCTTGTACCTGGATACAGTAAGGAATTTCAACATGACACTGGGAGATAACATTCCTGGTGGTGCTCAGACTATAAGAACTATTTACGGTATCGATGAGGCAACTGGTCAGCCTTTCCATCTCAAGGCATCTAACGCTACAGCTACTACTAACGTCACTCAGATTACATCTGAGTGGCCGGTAATATCCAGGCATGAGGCACAGAACTTAGTGGATGCCTGGCAGGGAAGATCTCAGTTCTGGTTAGCGGCAACAGCAGAACTGTACGGGACTTCTTATGTCTATCCAGGTAAGCTGATATATCTTTCAGGTAACCAGTTGAACAATGAGGCTTTCGGGTACTGGATTGTCACATCAGCAGATCATGTTCTGATGACATCAGGAACATCTGATCCCACTAAGGATAAGTACATAACTCATGTTGAGCTGCTTAAGAATGAGACGAAGATCTTGCCTAAGCTGAAGAACATTCAGAAGATCAATCCAGAGTTCACTTCATGTAATCTTCTCGGAGGTATATGGAAGTCTTCTAACCAGTCTGTAGTTTATGACAACGGGCCGATTGGAATGTAATGCCTACAAGAGAGTCTTCATCATCAGTTTCAATTAACGCTAGCCGTGTCCTTCCTACAGCGGGAACACAGCCTAAAGCTCAGTGGCATGGAGTTTATATAGCGTCGTGTGCTCAGAACAATGATCCTCTAGGCGAGGGACGCATCAAGATGTATGTTCCTCAAGTGCTAGGTAATGCTGTATCCAACTGGGCTAGACCTTTAGGGTATAAGCCTTCAGATATACCAGCAGTCGGGCAGATGGTTCATGCTTATTTTGCCGGCGGGGATGTTAATCATCCTATCTGGGTGAGAACAGATTTCACTACAGCTTTCAGTAACATACAGAATCAGATCAACAACATAGGTCCAGGACCGTGGAGCAGCATAACGTTGGGTGGCGGCTGGTCTAACATAGGAGGATTCTTACCAGCACAGGTAAGAGTTCTGTCTACTGGGGTAGCGCAGATAGTAGGTAACATTCAAGGTGGTTCTATATCTGACGGTACTACTATAGGAGTAATACCTAATACTATTGCCATGCCATCATCTAACCAGATACTAACATGTACTATTCTAGGCGGCGGCAGTTTGCCTTTAGCGGGTAATTCTCTCGGGGCATTCACTGATTCAGCAGGACTGAATGACGGGACAGTAAACGGGTTGTCTGGGCAGGATGGTCTTACTGATGGTACTATTAACGGAACGTCAGGGACAGGCTCTAACACTAACGGTCACACACACGGACCAGGATCTTTTTCTGTAACTAACGGGCAGCACAAGCACGACTCAGGATCATTCGCTGTAGCTGATGGTACTCACGAGCACGGAACATCACTTATAAATGTAGAGACAAATTTTAACACAACTGATCCTGTAATACAGATAGACCCAGCGGGAAACATGATTTTATTTGGAGTACAGGTAGCCAATCAGATATCTTTTAACGGAACACTGGTGACAACATAATGACAAGCTTCGCAGTACCTTTTGCTTTGACTCCGCAAGGTACCATACAGATAACTAAAAATCCTAATGAAATTGCTAACAACAGGGTAGAGTCATTAGTAGGAACATATCCAGGGGAAAGAGTGATGCAGCCTGAGTATGGTGTTGATGCTCCGTCATTCGTATTCGCGCCGGATCTGTCAGCAAATCAAGCTCACCTGGCTACTGAAGTACAGCAGGCTATCAATAGATGGGAGCCGACTATCGTTCTCAGCAGCGTACAGGTAATACCTAATCAGTCAGACGTGGGAATAATAGGAGTGGACGTTCAGTTTACGCTATCTAACGATCCTTCCCTGACACCAGCGCAGATAGCCACGGTTGAAATAGGAGGAAGGGTGGTACAGAATTAAATGACTACAGTAAACTTGGTTCAGACGCCAATCGTTGCGCAGAACCCTAATTTTTATACAGCATTAACACCGCCAACCAACATAGATTACACATCTAAAGACTGGCTTGGCTTTGTTACGTCAATGCTTAACTATGCTCAGGTAGCTTTCCCTGAATGGGACACATCATCTGAAGGAGACTTCGGTGTGATGTTAGTAGAGCTGTTCGCGTACATGGGAGATATTCTTTCTTTCTACGGGGACAGGCTTACTCAGGAATCATATCTGCCGACAGCAACCCAAAGACTTTCAATACTTAACATAGCTCAGCTTCTAGGATACAAGCCAACTAACGGATCTCCTTCAACAGGTACCGTAACATTCCAGACAATCAATCCTGGTGTTTCCGTAACTATACCAGCGGGAACACAGCTAACTACAGCATTTGATACTTCCACTGATCAGCCTATAATATTCCAGACTGATGATGCCGTAACTGTCCCTGCTAATGGCGGCACAGCTACAATGACTGTTACTCAAGGTCAGACATTTACTTTAGTGGCATTAGGATTATCAAACGGAACGGCGGGTCAGTCATTCCAGATACCTCAAGCTAATGTAGAAGACGGAACTGTATCAGTATTCGTATCTTCAGCATCAGGTAATGTTATGTGGAATGCAGTAGACTTCCTGGTAGATGCCAAGCCTACTGACCTGGTTTACTCACTCCATGTAGACCAGAATCAGATGACTAACATTCAGTTCGGGGATAACATCAATGGTGCTATACCAGGCATAGGTCTTATCATCTCAGCAACTTACACTATAGGTGTAGGCTCAGCAGGAAATCAGCCTGTAGGTTCGGTGGGTATTTTCACTGATCCTATAACAGGAGTGTTCGTTCCTTTTCAGTCTGTAGGATCAACTTTGTTCCAGTCAACAGCGATGACTGGAGGATCTGATCCTGAGACTAACGATCAGATAAGAGCCAACGCACCAGCATCATATGTAGTGCAGCAAAGAGCTGTATCAGTAAATGATTATGCGGCTCTGGCACTTAATGTTCCCGGTGTTCTGATGACTAATTCAATTGCCAACCACTCAACATCAGTAACCTTGTTTGCTCTTGGTCCTAACTACCAGCCGCTAGACATAGGTCTGCAAGCAGATGTCCAGGCTTATTTCAAGGGCAAGTTACTAGCAGGAACTACTCTTACTATAGGAACACCGTCACTGATACCTGTAGATGTGGGAGCTAACGGTAACGGGATCACCTTGCAGGTAGCTCAGAACTACAATCAAGGTGTTGTGGTAGCTGGGGTGACAACAGCACTTCAGGCTATACTATCGCCTCCTAATTCATCATTCGGTCAGCTACTTCAGGTGTCTCAGTTGTACTCTGCTGTTATGAGCGTGCCTGGTGTGGTCTATACTGTTATTAATATAATGACAAGGGAAGATGCTACCCAGGCCAACACTAATCCTATTCAGTTCAGGCAGTCAGAGATACCAGTGTCGGGTAATATCTATATCAATGCTTCAGGAGGGATATTAACATAATGGAAGACGCAGCAACAAACTGCAAGAAGTCAGTAGACAGCATCTTAAAGGACGTAAAATCTTATTCGAGAGAATTCAGCAACATGAATGCTAATCAAGAGAGCGTTCTGGTCAATGCTCTGGAGGCTGCATGGCTGGCAGGAAGATTCTACATGAACATGAAACACATAGAGGAACACAATGGTTCAAAGTAACGTACAGGCTGTCTACCCTAACGGGATTTTTCCATGGCAAGATAGAGTAGACCAGCAGAATATAGTATTCGCGCAAGACCCTAACTCACTTGCCGCAGAAGTAGAAGCAATAGAAACTACTATAGGAACCACTCCTAACATAGAGCCGCATCCTCCGCAAGGAGGAACGCCGTTAGTTTATCCTTCTATCTCCGCACGTATATCAGACGCCATGGACAATGCACAGCTACCTGTTGTGTCGTTAGGTAACTCATCATTCACCTGTACCAATAACAATCCAGGAATATTGTTCCCCTGGTTCGTTCACTTCGACCCGTTCAACTGCTACAACGGCACTGATATAACAGCACCAGCATCGGGTTGGTGGATTGTGACAGCAACAACTAACTGGTCATGGTGGGGAGACGGATTCTCTCATCATATGCTATGTCTTAACGGATTCGGCAACATACTTCACGAAGAATTCCTTGACTGGGAATTCTCGGGAAATACTGTGCCTATCAATCCAGCTTATGCAGTGGTAGACGGAGAAGTAGTTCCAGTTCCAGCAGGAACACCTTTTTCATTCGTACAGCCTAGATGGTGGCAGTTCGGTAAGAGACCACGTAGGACAACTGTGACATGGCAAGGTCTTCTTAATAAGGGAGACAGGCTGTCAGTGCTGGGAGAAAACGGAACATCTAATCCAGGACACGTACTTAATAACATGAACTTCAAGGCGATCATGATTAAGACTGTCTCTGGAACATTCACGTCAGGATAATACATTGGCTGTCTATGGGGTTACCCTTTACGGGACTCAGACTTACGGCTACTTTATTCCACCTGTTTATAGAGTAGACCCTTTCATAGCTGACCCTACTAGCTATTCTCAGATAACTATCTCATGGAGTCCTCCGTCAGGAACTATCCAGGGCTTCCGTCTGATAAAGAACATGTTCGGGGCACCAGTAGATCAAGATGACGGACAGATATTAATAGATGAAACATCAGGATTCCCAGGACAGAATTATGTTGACAATAACATAACACCTGGAGCCTATCATTACTATGGTTTCTATGTATTAGTTAATTCGGTAGCAGATCTGTGGGTAAGAGCTGGAGTGACGGGCTGTCTTATGATAGCTGACTACGGCTCGTCTTCAGCCATGCAGGAATTGATTCCTAATCTTTTCGTTCAAGACATCAATGCTAAAAACGAACTGGTTCTAGATCCTACCGGCAACACGTTCTTGTCTAAGTTCATGGACATATGCGGCTGGGGTATGGACTATCTTCGCACTCAGTATGATACATATGCGAACACTAATGACCCGTGGAAGGTTCCTCTCAACGACCTTTACAACATGGCTTCTCAGTTCGGGATCAAGATCAATCCTGAGATCCATCCTTACACTTTGCGTAAGGCTATCTTCTTCAACGCTGACGTAAATAAGAAGAGAGGAACAACTGAGGGAATAGCAATGGAGCTGTCGGCACTAACAGGATGGACAGCAGACATAACTACTGGCCCTAATATGATGCTGAACAATGATCAGTCATTCTTTCCTGATCCTGATTTTCCTGTATGGTCTTCTCATCTTAAATACAACCTGAATGAATACGTGCAGTTCGGTAACTTCTGGTATAAATGCATTAACGCTAACAATCTAGGCAATGCTCCTTCAGGAGCAAACTCATCTAATACATGGTGGCAGCCAGTAGTTAACGTACTAGACAATACCTTCCTTCACAACTCAGACACAGGATGGCCTAGCACATGGGAGATAATATATCCTGCCGTGGTCAACGGTCAGCCAGCAGCTAGCTCACTGAATGAGGCACTAGGTACAGCAGATCCGTTAGCTACATCAGACTTCACGTTCAATTCACTTACAGGATCTAATCTTCACGGCTCTACTATAGATGTGTGGCTGAAGTCTTTGTCTCGCACTACAGCGGACATGGCTACTACATCAGTTAACTTTGCCCCTGATAAGTATCAGGCTGTAGCTGACGGAATTCCTATTCCTTTCATAGGATTCAATCAGGTATGGTCAGCTACAGTACAGTACGAGCCGCAAGACATAGTTACCTACAACAATCAGCCGTTCATAGCTCTTAGATCATCTTTGAATCAGGTTCCTCCTTACGCTAGTCCAGGACTAGCGTCTCAGGATTGGGCACCTTTATCTTTTGATCAGAGATTCAGGATATGTATATCAGCTTACGAGACTGCCTCATCTGCTGTGTCAGTAACACCATTCGTAGAGTGGTATGACGCGGGAGGAAACTTCATAACAAGATTGTTCGCACGAAACCCTGTAGCGAATTCTGTGTCTATACCAAATCAGTTAGCTTATGATTCATTCACTGTAGGTGAGGGCGGAACACTATCAACAAGGACAACTAATGACGGAGGAAATTCTTGGACGGCACAAACTGGATCATTCAGTGTATCTCCCTTCGGTACGGGATGCGCGTACCCAACTACAACAGGGCAACGCTCAATAGCAACTGTGAATACTGGCAACCCCAATGCACAAGTCGGCCTGACATTCGTAACTTCACCTTCAGCAGGCCAGTCAACAGGTTTAGTAATCAGGTACACAGACAACAACAATTACTTGCGAGCAGACATGACGACATTGAAAGTACGCAACGGAGGAAGCCTGTCTGTTTTGGGAACTTATTCAACACCTTGCGTGGTAGGAGACAGGCTTAACGTGCAATGTAACGGGTCTACTATTACAGTGCTGAGGAATAATGTCCAGGTTCTACAGGTGACATCAACGTTCAACCAGTCAAGTTCAACATTCGGCATAGTAAATGAAAATAGTTAGTCATGGTAGACAAGAGTAGTTGGCACACGCTAACAGAAATAAATAAAGATGACATGGCTGCTGTTTGTGCTCAATGCGGTCCTGTTCCTGTTGTCTTGCATTCAAATGGGCGAACTTTAGCTTGTTCAGTGATAGAACACGACAGAGCATTCAAAAAGAACAGAAAAAGATTACTGGCGGGTTATGGTATTACTGAAGACCAGTACAATATTCTCCTTGAAGTACAAAATGGTGTCTGTGCGATATGTAAACAATCGTGCCCGTCAGGGAGACTTCTAGCAGTAGATCATGACCACAAGACAGGAAGAGTAAGAGGTTTGCTTTGCATGGTATGTAATAACAGGTTAGGGATAATAGAAAATACAGACTGGGTTGAGCTTGCTAAGAAGTATCTGGAGAACACATAATGGCAGTCTTTACCAATAACTTTGTAAGAAACCCGGCATTCCAGTTAGGTCTTCAGGACTACAGCTCTACTCAAGGCGCGACAATCCAGCTTGACAAATCTAATGTCAAGTACGGAACTCAGTCATGTTATGTCAAGTGCCCAGGTAATAAAGCTGGTGAGGGAGTTATAACTGCTGGAGGTATCATACCTTCGAATTCTGTTTGCTCTGCCTCGCTTTACATAATGGGCACAGGAGACGTGACTATCTATGCTGCTGTCAATCCTGGCGGAACTATTGTTGCGTCTGTTCCTGTCACATGTACAGGACAATGGCAGAGATTCGCCTTAGAAGAAATACAGTGTTCTCCTGGTCAGACATTGTTCTTGATGTGCCAGACAAACAAGGCTCAGGAATGTGCGTTCTGGATTACAGGAATACAGTGTGAGGATTCATCACCTCATCATCCTTACTGTGATGGTGATCAAGATGGATGTGAGTGGCTAGAGGGTTTCTGGGGAGGAAGATCTAGATGTCACTTCCCTAATCCTGTGGTTGCTAACTCCAATGCTTTAGGTACGCCGGATCTGGTTAACGTCTTGGCGACAGGACAGAGATTCTTCATTGATTCTAGTTCTGTGGCTAGTGCTTTTGATGACCTGGTTAATGTTTCCGGCCCTGGTCCTATAGCAGCTATCAAAGATTTCGGTGTAGCACAGTTAACAGACCCCGACCCAGCTCAGACTTACGTATCGTGGAATACAGCAGGAACAACATCTACTACGGGGGGAGCTTACACTAGGAACTGGGGAGTGTTCTATCCTCCTGTTGACTATCCTGTTTCCAATGGGTCTAACTTGTGGAACAGGGCAGCATTTATGAGTGCGGGATGGTTGTTCTCTTCAGTGCCTAACAACGGGACAGTAAACCTGTCCAGGGTACAAGTAGAAGCACTGCCTGTAACTACAGCATATTCCCAGCCATCACCAACTACTTTTGATCCTCCTAGAGCAATTCATTCAGTCATCAGGCCAGACAGGCTTAACTATATAACTAACCCGTCCATAGAAGTAAACACTACAGGGTGGAGTGCGGTAGGTACGGCAACACTATCGCAAGACGGTACAGTATCAGTAGGCCAGATCATAGAATTCGATGACAACTTGCTGACTGCTGGGACAAAGAGCCTTAAAGTCACCTTGAACGCTAACGGAGACGGCGCTCAGATAAATATTCCCAACTTGATAACAGGAACCACATACATAGCATCTGCTTATGTGCAAGCTGGTGCGGGCCTGGAGAACATAGTAATGTTCGTGGCTAACGGAACTTCATCAGTTCTGTCAACAGGTGGTACAGGTTACGGTGGTCCTCCTGAGTATGGTTCTGGTTCTTACGGTGGAGTAAATCCTACATCAGACCTGCCTTTGTCAACATGGTTCAGGATAAACTGCATATTCACGGCTACAGCAGACTCACACATCTTGCAGATAACTAATGCTGCTGGTCTTGATGTCGCATACCCGACTAGCATGTGGATAGATGCCGTACTTGTAGAAGCAGGAGAAGTACTGTCATATTATTTCGATGGATCATTCGGTAATAATTTCTCGTGGGAGGGAACAGCAGGACTATCTAGATCATATTATTACGATCAGCAGAACCTAAAGAAAAATGCAGTCTTGAATGTTCTTGAAGGACACGTTCCTCTTGGAATTGAATTTGATACTCCGCAATATAACACGCCTCCTATAGCCTAAAAAGAAATTGGACATATGTCTTGACATCGGGACATATGGTGTGGTAGTATATCTCCTGGCTCGTTGTGGGCCTAGTGAATAGGAGGATTACTATGCTTATATGCATTACGTCTTCAGGCAAATCATCTGAGCTGTTAATAGAGTCTTTAATAAAAGATTTCCTGGCCCCTTATGCTGACAGGGAAATGACAATAGATTCTGAGGAACTAGATCTTATACGCCAGATACAGGAAGCAGACATCCCTGTCTACGACCTAGCGCGTGGCCTGTTCCCTTACATGCCCGTAGACGGGGCTGTGGTGGCCGCTGAGACACTTTCACCCCCCGACCCTAGTCAAGGTATGGGTGAGGGCACAGAAGCTCTCAGGATCGATCTGACAGACTTGGGCCTGACACCAGACCAGCAAGCAGAAATAGAGAGAAGAATAATGAGCATCATAAGAGTGAAAGAAAATCTTCACCCATCCAATAACGAATATGTCAACGGGCTGCCTAAAGAAGTTTACCTTCTGCAATCTGTTGATGTAGGCGGCGAGGTAGTAGAGCCTGAAGTACTAGATGAGATTCCTTGGTCTACTGGAGTTAACGTAGATGACGGAAAGAAGAAATACTGGAAGTCAAAGAGAGGCAAGCTTCGTCTGGCCGGCAAATCAAAGGCAAGACCTGGTGAGACAGAAACATGGCTTACTGATGACGAATTCAGTGAAGTGCAATAAGACGTGGTGCAATTGCGGTTGCTGGCAATGTGAATCAGAGTTCGATGAAATGAGTAATCATTGCTGGCACCACAATAAGAACTGTCATTACGGATGTGGTACGCCAGAATGACACTGCACATAGAACCACTGACCTTAGCTCAGGCTAACGAGCTAGTGTCAAAATGGCACAGGCATCACAAGAAATCAACAGGTCACAGGTTTTCCATAGGAGTATTCGATGAGGAAGGTAATCCTCATGGAGCTGCGATAGTAGGAAGACCTGTAGGAGGTTCTAGTGATGGGGTAGATCAGTTATTAATAGCCGAAGTATCCAGACTAGTAACTGACGGTACCTATAATGCATGCTCTATTTTGTATGCAGCGTGTGCCAGGGCAGCTAAAGCTATGGGTTACAAATGGATTCAGACTTTCATATTGTCTTCGGAACCAGGAACATCACTTAAAGCTAGCGGCTGGGAATTCGTAAGATTGTCTCATCCTGTGGGATGGTCTAACGGAAGCAGGCCAAGGAATGAAGTGGTTGATGAAGGAAGAAGAAAGCAATTATGGAGGCTGAAATTTAAATAGGCATCACGGAAGGATAACTCAACTTAACCGTGATGCCAGAGAAGACCAGGAGGGGGGATCTTCTCACTTAAATGATATCAGATGATAAGGAGGAATGTCAAGTGAATTGCCATGACTATGCATACTGCCTTAGAGATGAGCTAGGCGGCGAGGAATGCCAAGAAGGACATTGCAGTTTCAGGGAATGGAAGGAGTCGAAGGAAGATGAGGAACGGAGATCTGTCTAACGAGCCAGCCCCGAGAATCTACGTGGTGTTCGATGACTGCATGGGAAAGATCCCTGACGAGAGCAAAGAGCTGGTTAATGTACTGATCGGTGAGGGTAATTTCGATAAGGCTCTCAGTCATATGGATTTCAACTATAACATCATCGCAAGGCTAGGATGGCTTTCAGTAAGAAAGAACGTGAACATCTACCTGGTGACATGGATGGGTGAGGGAATGGCGCAAGCTATTGAAACATACATGTCGGATATGAATGTTCCTGTCAGAGGATGCCTGGCCCTGACTTCAGGTCAGCTTGCAAGAATGACTGCGCAAGATGATTCAGTGATGGGAATATACGATCCTGATCCTAAGCATGCCCTTTCGTATGGAGCAAAGGGAAGAATCATAAGAGACGAAAGAGACCTTACTTAAATGTTGCAGCTAGTTCCCTACTGGGATTACCTTGACAATAACACGCCGTACTTAGACGGGTTCTGGTTACGTTGTCCTTTACACGGGGACATAAAATACTATGAATTAATTGACCCGATCGAAACTAATGATCTGGAGGAAGAAATAGATGAGCACCTCCATTCGCTTCACTTCTCTTAAGGAACTGATGGCTGATAACATAAACCTGAGCAGGTATACAATAAGCAGTCATAAGGACGAAGACATAATGAACATCTGGTGCGATTCTTGTGGTTGCATTAATGTAGGCGGCGGGCATATAAGACTGTCTACATTCATAAGAGAAGCACAAAGTCATGAGAGGATGGTTCATGGGTAAAGAATCAAAGCTCCGTAATGCAAAGACTGAATCAAAGTATGCATACAAGAACGGAGACAGGAAATTATACGATCGTGATGCTGTTCCTGACGGGTTAGATTCGGACATCTGGAGCCTTGCCATCTACTTTGAGGACAAAGCTGAAAAATACGGATGCTTGACACCAGGTAGGCCGATCGTGTACACTGAGCTGTACAACCGCATCAGCAAGGACTCGGAGCTGTCAAAGCTACTGCGCTCAGGTGGTGTACAATACGCGGGCGCGCATACCGATGGTAGTACTGGTGGTATGGAAGATACTACTATCATATCTATCATAGAAAGTATGATAGATTTTTTCTTTGATAGTGGTATCTATGATTATGACAGACATACTCTTAATAATTTTGTAGCTAGGATTAACTTTGATTACATAAGAGATTATGTTATTGATGGACTTAAGCTAGAGATAATAAAGAAGACATCAGTATTCACAGCACAAGAGGAAAGAGAAGTAAAACCTTCACGTAGGACTGAAGAAGAAAAAGAAGCTTACCGTATCAAGAATGCACCTAGGACTGAA
>Ga0207702_10001443_pt1 | contig 23631 bp, 25 predicted proteins | sample KBSCornC62_FD_184302 | JGI IMG/M metagenome (GOLD analysis project Ga0207702, IMG submission 184302) | Corn rhizosphere microbial communities from Kellogg Biological Station, Michigan, USA - KBS Corn C6-2 (SPAdes) (version 2) | ecosystem: Host-associated > Plants > Roots > Rhizosphere > Soil ...
GACATGGGCGCGCCGCACACGCAGGCGGTCCTGAAAATGTTTCCGAACGTCCCGCGCTTCCAGGATTTTCGGCAGATGTTCGACAAGATGGGCAAGGACATCGAAGCCGTCAGCGTCAGCACGCCGGACTTCTCGCATTTCCCGATCGCGATGCTGGCGATGTCGCTCGGCAAACACGTCTATTGCGAAAAGCCGATGGGCCACAGCTTCCGCCAGATCGAGCTGATGATGGCAGCCGAGAAGAAATACAAAGTGGCCGCGCAGATGGGCAACCAGGGCCATTCCGAGGCGAATTATTTTCAATTCAAGGCATGGACCGAGGCGGGCATCATCAAGAACGTCACCAAGATCACCGCCTACATGAACAGCGTCCGGCGCTGGCACGGCATGAAAGTTTCGGGCCTGCTGCCGGCAGAGCCGATTCCCGCCACGCTGGATTGGGATGTCTGGCTGGCGACAGCGCAAGAACACGCCTACAACAAAGGCTACATCAACGGCGACTGGCGCTCGTGGTTTGATTTCGGCAACGGTGCGTTGGGCGACTGGGGCGCGCACATCTTCGACACGGCGCATGAATTTCTGCACCTCGGTCTGCCGACGGAAGTGGAGGCGGTGAAGCTCGAAGGCTGGAGCCCGTTCATTTTCCCGCAGGCCTCGACGCTGGCGTTCCGGTTCCCGACACGTGACACGATGCCGCCATTGGAACTCACCTGGTATGACGGCGTCAACAATCTGCCGCCCCTGCCGGCTGACCTCGGCGCGCCCGTGGTGGATGGCAACATTCCGCCGCCGTCATCCGGCACCATTGACACGAAAAAGCGCCCGCCGGGGAAAGTGATTTACGGCGAAGGATTGACGTTCAAGGGCGGCTCGCATGGCACGACGCTGAAAATCATCCCCGAGTCGAAGGCGAAGGAAATGGCGTCCAAGCTACCCGTGGTGCCGAAGAGCCCGTCGAATCATTTCGCAAACTTCCTGAAAGCCTGCAAAGGCGAGGAAAAAACCCGCTCTCCCTTCGCGGTGGCCGGCCCGCTTTGTCAGACGATGGCGCTGGGCGTCATCGCGCAACGCGTGAACGCCAAACTGGCGTTTGACCCGGCGACGAAGCAAATCACAAACCACAAGGTCGCCAACGGATTGCTTGCCGGCGTGCCGCCGCGCAAAGACTGGGAACAGTTTTACCAACTGGCCTGAACCCGGCAAAATTCCGCCGCCGCAAACCGCCGTTGATCCCGCTGGTCAACGGCGGTTTCGTTTCAACAATTTCACTTGGACGCGCGGGCGGCATTCACTAGAGTGCCGTCATGCCTGAAATCGCGAATTTCGTTAATGGCGGCGCCGCCACCATCACGCCGGCGCTGGCGGAACAAGTCCTGCGTCATCTGCCCCAGTGGAAGCTGGAGTTCACGCAGATCAACGCGCCGAAATTTCCGCACCTCGTCAACCAGCTGGAATTTCTCGCCGACGCCGTCGAGGACGCCATCGAGGGTGCCTACAAGGATCTGCCCTTCGTCGCCGTCGCGCAGGCCGTCTTTGCGGTCATTTACGCGCACAAGAAAATGGGCATCATCCCGGAAAGCATCGGCGATTTGGGCCGCGCCGATGATTCGAGCGTGGTGCGCGCCGTGCTGATCCAGAACGAAAAAGCCTTCGCCCTTTACGCCGCCGCTCAAAAGGTGGACTGGCGGAAAATCACCAGCGAACCCTGATTTATTTCGCCATGACCATTCCCTTGGTGATGACCATCATCAGCCCGGACCGCACGGGCGTCGTCGAGTCCATCGCGCGCGTCGTGGCCGAACACGGCGGCAACTGGCTGGAAAGCCGCATGTGCCGGCTCGGCGGCGAATTCGCCGGCATTCTGCGCATCGAAATCGCCTCGGAGAAGAAAACTGCTTTGCTCGACGCGCTCCAGAAACTTCAGGCAAACGGCCTGCAAATCGTCGTCCGCGCGGATCAATCCGCGACGACGCCGGCCACCGGCCGGCAGACGACCCTTGAAATCGTCGGCAGCGACCGCCCCGGCATCGTCCGCGACATCACCGCCGCGCTCGCCCGCGCTGGCGTGAACGTCGAGGAATTCGCCAGCGAAGTCAGCAGCGCGCCGATGAGCGGCGAAACGCTCTTCAAAGCCAGTGCCCGCCTGCACCTGCCCGCACAATGCGATCTGGCGGCGTTGAAAAAAGATTTGGAAAAAATCGCCGCGGATTTGCTCGTGGATGTTTCCTTCGCTGAACTGGGCGGTTAGCCGACGGCGGGCGGGCTTAAGGCCGGAACCATGCGCCATCTCCTCCAGCCCCAGGTTCTAAAATTGTCAACCATCGCCGCCTTGGTCTCCACCGCGGCAGCTTATCCCCGGCTGGCGCTCTGGTCGGACCGTTCGGCGCCGGTCTGGTATCTGGCGGCGATGATTTTCTTTTGCACCGTTATTCTTTGGGGCTTTGTATTCGCCTGGCACACCCGCTACACCGGCCGGCCGGTCTTTGCCTTCAAAGTCGGGATAAAGCCATTTCTCGTCGCGACGTTGTCGGGAATCCTTTTGGCCATGGTGTATCACGAGTGGCTGGATCCCTCACTGCGGACCGTGTTGCCGAAGGAGTATCCGGCGGACGCGAAAACCTGGTTCGTTTTCGTGATGTTTACCCTGGCGGTGAACCAACTGTTCCTGATCTTCGCCGCCTTCGCCTGGCTGATACGAATGACCAAGAATCTAAAGCTGACCGTCATCCTGACCGCTTTGCTGGGTGCTTTCGTGCTGGTCCTGAAAATCCAATCCCTTCCCGCATCGCTTTCGTTTTCCATGCTGGCAGCCTTGCTGTCATTCCGCGTTGTCGTGGGCTTCCTGGCCGTCGGCATTTATTTGCGCGGCGGCGTGATATTAGTCTGGTGGTGGGCGCTGCTGTTTCAAGCCCGGCTTTTGCTGGATTTCATCAATGCTCCCTGAACCGGTAGCGACCCAAAATTTCACCTTCAATCGCGCCGGTTTTGATTTATCCTCCGCCCGATGTTTGAACTCCTGAAAACGGACACGCACACGAAAGCGCGTCTCGGAAAATTGACCACCGCGCACGGCGTTGTCGAAACCCCCGTTTATATGCCCGTCGGCACGCAGGCCAGCGTCAAGGCCATGGACCCGCGCGAACTCATCGAGTGTGGCACGCAGATCATTCTCGGCAACACCTACCACCTGAACATCCGGCCCGGACTCGACATCATCCGCGCCGCCGGCGGCCTGCATAATTTCATGAACTGGCAGCTGCCGATCCTCACCGACAGCGGCGGCTTTCAGGTTTTCAGTCTCGCGAAAATTCGCAAAATCAAACCGCACGGCGTGGAATTCCGTTCGCATCTCGATGGCTCGATGCTTTTCATCGGCCCGAAGGAATCCATGGAAATCCAGCGCACGCTCGGCTCGGACATCGCAATGTGTTTCGACGAATGCCCGCCGCACGACGCACCCGCCAAGGAACAGCGTCACGCCGTCGAGCGCACCATCCGCTGGGCGCGCGAATGTCGCGAACAGCCACGCGCTGAGGGCCAGAAAGTTTTCGGCATCGTGCAGGGCGGCAACAACCCCGCGCTGCGCGAGGAATGTGCCAAAGCAATCGTGCCGATGGATTTTGACGGCTACGCCATCGGCGGCGTGAGCGTCGGTGAACCGGAACCGGAGATGATGCAGGCGATTGAAATGACCGTCCCGCATCTGCCGACGCACAAGGCGCGCTACGCCATGGGCCTCGGCACGCCGGCGCAGATGCTCGAACTCGTCGCGCGCGGCGTGGACATGTTCGACTGCGTGTTGCCCACGCGCGTCGCCCGCAATGGCACCGCCTACACCAAGCGCGGCGCGGTCGGCATCAAGGGCGGACAGTTCAAGGCAGACTTCAGCCCCATCGAGGAAGGCTGCACCTGCTACGCCTGCCAGCATTTCACGCGCGCCTATCTCCGGCATCTGCTGAACGTGAATGAAATTCTCGGCCTGCGCATGTTGAGCGTTCACAACACGCACATGTATCTGCAAACCATGGCCGACGCCCGCAAGCATCTCACCGCCGGAACATTTGCCGATTACTACCGCGAGTTCATCCTCAACTACAAACCATCGGAGAAAGTTCTCGCGCAGCGGAAGAAACACAGCGAGCCTCCGAAAAAATGAGACTGAGCCAGCTGGATTTGCTTCCCACAACCAACTGGCTCACCGCCGTTCGGCCATTGGTCCGCGCACTGTCGAAAATCCAACCCGCCGTCCAAGGCAAAATCTCAAAAGTCTATTTGCTCGCCAACCACCAAGGTGTAAAATGCAACAAGACTGAGGCCGGCGTTTCCATTTCCTTGCCTGAGAAGGCTCCGGATGCCATCGCTTCCGTCATCTGTCTGGAAACCGCCAAATAAAAAATGAAATTCTCCACCAGAATCCGTCTGAAACATTTCCTGGTTGCCGCGAGTCTGTCGGCCGTTTTCGGCTGGCACGCGCTGGCGGCCAAGGCTGCGCCGACAGTTGCCGCGCCTTCGTGGCCCCCCGAAGATCCGGCGGCTGTCGCGCATTGGCAATCGCTCCGCTTCGGCATGTTTATTCACTGGGGGCCGGTCAGCCTCACCGGCAAGGAGATTGGCTGGTCGCGTGGGAAGCAAACGCCGATCGAGGTTTATGACCATCTCTATCAGCAATTCAACCCCACGAATTTCAACGCGGACGACTGGGTGAGCATCGCCAAGGCCGCCGGCATGAAATACATCGTGCTGACGACGAAACATCACGACGGGTTTTGCCTGTGGGACACCAAGCAGACGGATTACAACATCATGCATACGCCGTTTCATCGCGACGTGGTCAAGGAATTGGCGGCCGCGTGCAAAAAACAAGGCATCGCGTTCGGCGCATATTATTCCACCTGCGATTGGTATAACACCAACTGGCCGTCCACCAGTCCCGGCGGCACCGTCATGCGGGAAAAATCCGACATGGATGCTTACGAGAAATATCTGCAAGCCCAGATCACCGAATTGATTCAGAATTACGGCCCGCTCATCACCATCTGGAACGACGTGCCCAACCGTAAGGGAGTTGATTTTGGCAAGCGCGGCGCCGACACCATTAGACTCGTCCGCTCGTTGCAGCCGGACATTCTCATCAACAACCGCACCGGGGACGGTGGCGATTACGACACGCCAGAGCAGCGCATCGGCAACTTTCAGGACCAGCGCCCGTGGGAATCCTGCATGACAATTTCGGCGCACAATGCCTGGGCGTGGCGTGGCACCAACGACGGCGTGAAATCCACCGCCGCCTGTCTGGACATGCTGATTCGGGCCGCTGGTGGTGACGGAAATATTCTGCTGAATGTCGGTCCGCGTCCGGATGGTGTCATTGATCCGGAACAAGCCAATCGCTTGAAAGACATCGGCGCGTGGCTGGCGAAGAACGGCGAAAGCATCTACGGCACCCGCGGCGGTCCACTCAAGCCGGGCGAATACGGCGTCTCAACGCACAAAGGCAACCTGATTTACATCCACGTCTTGCAGTGGCCAGCCGGGAAATTGGAGTTGCCCGTGATCCAAAATAAAATCACCCGGGCGTATCTGCTGGCCGACCGCAAGAAACTGTCCTTCAGCCAAACCGCCGCCGGCGTGTCGGTTTCTTTACCGGAAAAAGCGCCCGATCCCATCGCCTCTGTCATCTGCCTGGAAACCACCAAATAAAAATTCTGCGGTCCTCGACGGGTATGGCTTTTGTGCGAACGGAATGCGTTTCGAAATGAGGCGGCGTCCCGGATGTAAAATGAGTTTAAGGATTTGGAGGTTTGATCGGGGATATGAATATCAGCTGTTCCCTAGCGGTCGGGGAGCTGGCGCAAGTCGAGACGTTGCCGCCGGGCGGAGCAAATCTTGAAATGCCATTCCCTTTCCGTTCCGCTCACTTCACGAATTCAAGGCTGCACGGATACTTGTATGTTTCCCCGTTGTTGGCCTTGATGCCGGCGATGATGGCGAAAATCATTCCCGCCAGCCCGATCAGCGCGACCAACGGGATCAGCAGGTAGCCGACGCAGAAAAACGACAGCACCACAGCCACGGCGGCTCCGACAAAAATGGCGAGGGTGACGGTGATCTGAAAATTCAGCGCCGCCTTGCCGTGGGCGTCCACTGACGGGAACTCGTTTTTCTTGATCTGCCAAATGATCAACGGGCCGATAATGTTGCCGAACGGAACCCCGAGGCAGGCCATCAGCGCGCTCAAATGGCAGAACATGGCCCACATCCGCGCCTGGCTTTCGGGATTTGGCGGCGGGTTGGGTGCCGCAGTGGTTGGCGTCACGGGCGGCGGCGGTTCGATGGGCGGCGGGGCTTGCGTTTGATTGTCGGCCATAGGATTCCTTTCGCAGAGTTGCCGGTGAAATACGCCGATTTGATTTCCGACGCAACGCAAAACATTTCTAGCGGCGCGGATGCGAATAAATTCTCTTTGCGCCGCTTCCGTCTTTGCGTGAAATTCTGCGCGTGCCTGTTTCCGAAGCCATCCGAAAAAAGTTAAGCGCCGTGCCGCACAAGCCCGGCGTGTATCTGCACAAGGATCGCTTTGGCACCGTCATCTACGTCGGCAAGGCGCTCGATTTGCGCAAGCGCGTCAGCCAGTATTTTCAATCCTCTCGGCGCAATGGCTGGGATTTGAAATTCAACGCGCTCGTCGAGGCCATCCACGATTTCGATGTCCACGTCGTCCGCAGCGAACCGGAGGCGCTCCTGCTCGAAAGCAAGCTCATCAAGGATTTTAAACCGCGTTTCAACATCAGCCTGCGCGACGACAAGCGTTTCCTGATGCTCAAGGTGAACCTGAACGATCCGATTCCGAACTTCACCTTCACGCGACTCAAGAAGGACGATGGCGCGCGCTATTTCGGGCCGTTTGTGAATTCCATGGCGCTGCGCAACACCGTCGCGCTCGCCCGAAAAATGTTCAACCTGCGCGGCTGTCGCGTGTTCACGCCGGGCGAGGCGGATTACAAGCATTGTCTCTACGCGCATCTGAAAAATTGCACCGCGCCGTGCATCGGCAACGTGACGCGCGAGCAGTATCTGGAACAGGTCACGGCCGCGTGCAATTTTCTCGAAGGCCAATGCCGCGAGATGCAGGGCCAGCTCGAAGTCGAGATGAAGAAGGCCGCCGCGGCGCATGATTTTGAGAAAGCCGCCGAACTGCGCGATCTCATCCGCGACTTGCAAGACACGTGGAAGAAGACCGAAAAATTCGCGCGCGTGCCTTACAATCTGCCGCTCGCGATCCATCCAGAGAAGGATTTGTATGAACTCGGCAAAGTGCTTGGACTGCCCGCGCCACCGCAGCGTATCGAGGGTTTTGATATCTCGAACATCAGCGGCACCTTCGTCGTGGCCTCCTGCGTGAGCTTCAAGAATGGCCGGCCCGACCGCGCGAATTATCGCCGTTTCAAGATCAAGGGCGTGGTCGGCCAGGACGATTTTGCCAGCATGGCCGAGGTGATTCGCCGGCGTTACACGCGGCTGAAGCGTGAATTGCGTGGCAGCGGTAGCGAGGATGAAGGATCGAAGATTGAGGGTGGCGAAACCGGCGCGCGGCCAGCTTCCACCCCCACTCATCCATCTTCATTTCCCGATTTGATTCTAATCGACGGCGGCAAGGGCCAGCTCGGTATGGCGTGCGCCGAGTTGAAAAAGCTCGGCCTAGAAAAGATCCCCGTCATCGGCCTGGCGAAGGAGTTTGAAGAAATTTATCTGCCGGATAAAGCCCTGCCGCTGCGCCTCGGCCTGGATCATCCGGCGGTGAAATTGCTCCAACGTTTGCGCGACGAATGCCACCGCGTGGCCAACAGCTACAACGCCCAGCTCCGCATCAAAAAGATTTCCGAGAGCGTGCTCGATGAATTCCCCGGCATCGGCGACCGGCGCAAGGCGGCGTTACTCAAGAAATTCGGTTCCGTGCAGCGGTTGAAGATGGCCACGCTCGAACAGCTTGCTGAAGTTCCCGGCTTCGGCGGCAAGGCGGCGGAGGAATTGAAGGCGTTTCTCGCGGCGCGGGCAGCCACCGCAAATTCACGCGAATGAACACGAATTCTTCTCGGGAGCCGATTCATTCGTGTTGATTCGTGTCCATTCGTGGTAAAGAATTCCCCCCGCATGAATATTCAAGTGGCGGTCCTTTGCGACGCGGCGACGGACGACAACGGCAAGCTCAATCTGCTCGGCGCGTTCGACACGATCTACGCGCCGCAGATGCCCGCCGTGCATCCGCAATGCGCCGTCGCGCTGCGGCTCACGTTCATGCCCGGCGACGAGGGCACGCGCAAGCTCACGCTGAATTTCATCAACGCCGACGGCCGTTCCATCATGCAGGCCATCGAGCTGCCGGTGCCCGTCACGTTGCCGGACGACGCCCATTTCCTCACGCGCAACTTCATCGTGAACATCCAGCAGCTCAAGTTCAACGAACCCGGCCTGTATTCCGTGGATGTCCGGCTGGACGATCAAAGCCAGGCCAGCATCCCGCTGCTGGTGAAACTGGTCGAGCGCCCGGTGGCTTGATTTTTCAGACAGGATTAACCGGATTCACAGGATTCGGCTTTATTTCCAGAGCTGCCCGTGGTGAATTTTTAATCCTGAAAATCCTGTAAATCCTGTCTGCTTTTTTTATACTCCGCCCGCTATGAACCAACCAATTTTGCAGCTCGATTTACCCGGCATCAAAAAAGTGCGCTCCGGCAAGGTCCGCGAAGTCTTTGATCTCGGCGACAGCTTCCTGCTCGTCGCCAGCGACCGGATCTCCGCCTTCGACGTCATCATGCCCAACGGCATCCCGCGCAAGGGCGAAGTCCTCACGCAGATCTCGCATTTCTGGTTCGAGAAGTTTTCCTCGCTCGTGCCGAACCACCTGCTCGCCAAGGCCAACGACCCGTTGCCCGCGAACCTCCAGCCCTACGCCGACCAACTCGCCAAGCGCTCCATGATCGTGAAAAAGGCCAAGCCGCTCGCCATTGAATGCATCGTGCGCGGCTACCTGTCCGGCAGCGGCCTGAAGGAATACAAGAAATCCCAGACCGTCTGCGGCATTAAATTGCCCGCCGGCCTCGTGGATTCCTCCGAACTGCCCGAACCCATCTTCACGCCCTCCACCAAGGCAGAGGAAGGCCATGACGAAAACATCTCCTTCGAGGAAGCCTGCAAGATCGTGGGCACCGAGCTGGCCACGCAGGCGCGCGACTTGAGCCTGATGATCTACAAGGCCGGACGCGATTACGCCAAGCAGCGCGGCATCATCATCGCCGACACGAAGTTTGAGTTCGGTTTGTTCGAGGGCAAACTCATCCTGATTGACGAAGTGCTCACGCCGGATTCCTCGCGCTTCTGGCCCGCCGACCAATACGCGCCCGGCAAAGGCCAGCCGAGCTTCGACAAACAATTCGTCCGCGACTACCTCGAAACCCTCACGTGGGACAAAACCCCGCCCGGCCCGACGCTGCCAGAAGACGTCGTCGCCAAGACTTCCGCGAAATATCTGGAAGCGTATGAGAAGCTGACGGGCAAAAAGCTCTGAAGCGTTCCGTCGCCCGACGGATTTAAGTCAGCCCCGCATCGTGCGAACGGTGCGGGGCTTTATGTTTCCGCCATGCGGCGGACGCGTGGCCCGGTGTCTGGTCGTAATCGCGGGGTATTTTTTTTGGCCGGCTGAAATTTTCTCTCGACACTCCACGCGTCGTTTTGATTTTATTTCCGCGCGAGGGGCGGGCTATATCGGACGCACTCACACTGGCTAACAATTCAAATGGATGGAATGGTCATGCCAGCGGTGTGCCTTGGTGGGAACGGGAACGCAACTTTCCGGGCTTCTCAACGGGTTTTTCTTCACCGGTCATCGACGCATCTCATCACACCCTTTGCAGCGGAGCTGGCCGGCCTGTCCGATGATGCCTCAAACTTTAGCCAGTGTGAGCATTACCGGCGGGCGCAACCTCTCCGCTGCTCTTTGTTTTTCCGCAATCATGGCGTCAAGCTGCCCGGCCCTCCGACGAACTCCCCAGGCCATGGCGCCAAATTCCGCGACCATCGGGCGAGGTTCCCCGGCAACTGCGGCAACCTCCCCGGTCATCCGGCGATGCGGCGCAGCCATTCCGCCCTGTGCCGCCGTCAGGGCGGGAACTCCCCCGATCGTCCAGCAGCTTCCCGCAACCATCCAGCGGCCTGGCGCAGTCATCGCGCCGCGTGGCGCAATCGTTGCGACAGGCCAAAAACCCTCAAAAACCAACCATTTTGCGGGATTTCCCCGCAAATACGCAGCAAACCGCAAAAAACAACAGACCAACTGAACTATGGCCAAATCCTACTACATGCCCAAAGACGACGCCGGACGCTCGCTCTGGCTCAACAACCTCGCCGCCAAACTCCCCAGCTATCAGGCCACCCTCGGCCTGAGCGCGGCGGACGTCACCAGCGCCACCAACGATGCCGCGTTCTTCGCCTACTGCCTGAACGCCCAGCAACAGATTGCCACCTACTCCCAGCAATGGACCAGTTACAAGAACACCGCCCGCGATGGTAGCCCCACGCCCCTCGGCATCGCGCCCGTGGCTCCCACGCTGGGTGCCGCCCCCGCCGCCGTGGACGGCGGCATCATCGCCCGCGCCACCGCCCTCGTCGCCCGCATCAAGGTCGCGCCCGGCTACACCGACTCCATCGGCCAGGCCCTGCAGATCGTGGGCACCGAACAGACCGTGGACGTGAGCACCCTGAAACCCGTCATCACCGCCACGCTCGACGCCGGACAGGTCGTCATCGGCTGGAGCAAGCAAGGCATGGACAGCGTGGAGATCCACGTGGACCGCGGCACGGGCTTCGTGTTCCTGGCCATTGATACCGTGCCCGATTACACCGATACCCAGCCCATGCCCGCCGCCGGCCAGAGCGCCCTGTGGAAATACAAGGCCATCTACATCCAGACCGACCAACGCGTCGGCCAATGGAGCGACATCGTCAGCCTGCCCGTCGCCGGGTGACGGCGTGACGCCGACCGATTGAAAAGCAAAACCCCGCACGGTGAGGCTGTGCGGGGTTCTTGTTTGCTCGGGCACTAAACTAATTAACTTTGTCGCACTCTTTGCAGTGCAGCTTCCCTCCCGTTCCCTGTTCCTTGTGTTCGGGTTTGATACGTTTCCCATCCGGGCAAGTATCCTTGTCGTGATAAACCTCACGAGGATATTCCGGTGAGTTCGTATGATACGGATATACCTTAGCCATACTTTTCCTGGTTTTTGATTTGTGATGATCCCAGCACCATGCTGGAAGAATCACTACCTTTGTATCACGGCTTGGGAATCTAACTATGATAATTTGGGACGATTTTTGGAATCGCCTGCGGCTTGCAGTTAGGCAAGCCGCCAAATGCCACGCTCTGGATTTAGAAGAAAACCACGGTTGCGCAAGACTTGGAGTTGCTGGCGGATTTTATCGCGCACATGGCGATTGTCTGGATGAAGTTTTTCCAACTCCTTCTCGAATGCATAAACCTCCGCAACTGAGAATTCCGGTTTGCCGAGCCGTTGCACGATGCTCAAAACATCCAGCGTCCACCCACGTTCCTTAATGGAAATCTGCTGGAGCGGTTTTAACTTTTGGAATTTCTCGCGGACTTCGACGGCAGAACTGATTTGTTTTTCTGTGATGACGGCTATCCGCGCCTCTTGGGGAATGCGGTTCAGCGCAAAGTTGCAGCCCACCCAACCGGCACGCCGCGCCGTGGCCGAAAGCGGCTTGCGCTTGATGATGGCCGACGGCGGAAAGGCAAAATGCGGGATGAGCAGGAGATTGCGGACAGTCCAAGTCACGTGGTCGTAATGCAGAAAATAGAAGTTGGGCGAGCGGTCTTCCTTGATGGCTTCCATCATGGCTGAATACGCGCCATCCGTGATGGTCTGGCCAATCGGGGATTTTTTGCTTTTGAGCTGATACCAGAAGCCGCAGGCGGGACAGCGATAATCATTGGCCTTGGTGCCGGGCTTGAGCCAATCCAATTTGGGAGATGAACAGTTCGGACAATAAAAATTTTCCGCACCCCAAGCCTCTGAAACATTCCCGGCTTTCTGCGAACCGCTCTTGTAAGCGGCGGCAATCGTGCCGGGCAGGGAAAGATTCATTCGCGCTAAATTAGATCAATGCTTGTCCGATGGGGCAAATGGAAAGATTGCTCTTTTGGTGGCAATGGCTATTTTTGAAAAAATTAATCAAAGGAAAATTATGGCCTTGCCCAAAGCATATCTGATGACGGTGAAGAACCTAGAAGCAGCTCTCAACGCGATTAAAACTGCTCAAGCTCCAGAAAAATTCACGCAGAAATTTTTAGAAACGCTCGAATTCAAATCTACCAGTGACCGGTTGCTTATCGGTGTTTTGAAATCTTTGAAATTCATCGGCGATGAAGGAAAACCAACGCAGCGTTATTTTGAGTTTTTAGACCAGACTCAATCCGGGAAAGTGTTGGCAGAAGGCATTAAAGAGGCATACGCAGATTTATTTGCTGTAAACGTCAATGCTAACCAGATGAGTCGAGATGACATCGTCAACAAACTCAAAACTCTTAGCCAAGGTCAGCTCTCGGAGGCGGTGATTGACAAGATGGCGATGACATTCACAGGTCTCGTTAAACTCGCAGATTTTTCAGCGACCCGCCAACAGCGCACATCTCCAACTGGTGATGCTGGAACTGAAAAGCTAAAGGAAGATACGCAAAAGCCGAAAGACGAGCATCCGAAATCTAAAATCGCCGGCCTTGCATACAACATTCACTTGATTTTGCCGGAATCGCGTGACCCAGCTGTGTATGACGCACTGTTTAAGAGCTTGAAGGATCATTTACTATGAAAAGCTCGCCCGATGAAATTTACAATTTTGTGTTTAGAGGGCTTCTTGCTGAAGAAGCTCTTGACCGGGTTGGGCGGCAATCAAAGATACTCTCCGAATCGAGTGATGTAGAAATTGCCAAGAGTCTTTCGCTGGATCTTCTGGATGAGGATTTAGTTATGCAGGCTCGTCAAATGTCAGTCGTCTACACAGCCATCGCGGCTTTTGAAAATGCCGTTCGCGGTCTCATTGCCAAAGTCATGCTTGAAAATGTTGGAGCAGGCTGGTGGGAGACCAAAGTGTCGGAGAAAATTCGCGAAAGAGCAAAAACTCGGTTCGAGGAGGAAAAAAATATCCGATGGCATGCACAAAGAGGCAATGACCCCATCAACTATACCATGCTTGGTGATTTGATTAATATCATTCGAAACAACTGGGACAAATTTGAGCCCTATATCGAATCAATTGAATGGGCTTCAAATATCTTTGAAACGTTGGAAAGATCACGAAACGTAATCATGCACAGTGGAACTTTAGAAAAGGCAGACGTTGAGCGGATCGGGATTAACATTCGCGACTGGATAAAGCAAGTGGGGGCATAAATAATTCTACTTCGTTGTCACCTTGGAAGGTTTCTGACGACAAAACGGTTTGGCTGATTTGGGCTTGTGCGGCACGCCCAGAGCCATTGATCAGCAATGGGGATCGGATCAAGGCTGGATTTCAGTTTTTAAGCGCGAACGGTTGGAACAAAAAACTGAATTCATTTTCACGCCGCTGTTTCTCCTGTGCTAAAATCACTCCGTGCAAGCGGAGAAATTAGCCCATCGCGGGGCGCTGGAAAATCCACCGAACCGGTTCGAGAAACTGCATCTCGAACCCGATGAAGACTGGAATCCCGACGATGAAGACGGGGGCCATCCGCACGGACCGCGCACGCAGTTTTTCAAGGACCACAGCCAGACGGTCATCAGCCGCAATGACAGCCCGGACATCGGTTTTCAGGCGAGCCTCAATCCGTATCGCGGCTGCGAGCATGGCTGCATCTATTGCTACGCGCGGCCGTTCCATGAATATCTTGGTTTCTCCGCCGGCCTCGATTTCGAGAGCAAAATCATGGTCAAGGAGGACTCGCCGGAGCTGTTGCGCAAGGAGCTATCATCGCCGAAATGGTCGCCGCAAGTCATCTTTTTGAGCGGAGTGACGGATTGCTATCAGCCCGTGGAACGGAAGCTGAAGCTGACGCGCCGTTGTCTGGAAGCGCTGGCGGAATTTCGCAACCCGGTTTTCATCGTCACCAAAAACCAGCTCGTGACGCGGGACATTGATCTGCTCGCGGAACTGGCGCGGCATCACGCCGTCGGTGTTCTGCTCTCGATCACCACGCTGGACACGGAGTTGCGCAAGGTTATGGAACCGCGCACGTCGCCACCGGTTGCGCGGCTGGCGGCGATCCGCGAGCTGGCCGAGGCGGGAATTCCTGTGGGCGTGAACGTGGCACCGATCATCCCAGGCCTAACGGATCACGAGATGCCCGCGATTCTCAAGGCCGCCGCCGAAGCGGGCGCGACCTCCGCCGGCTACACGTTGGTGCGCCTGCCACACGCCGTCGCGCCGCTGTTTGAGCAGTGGCTGGAGACGCATTTCCCGGACCGGAAGGAGAAAGTCTTGAACCGAATCCGTGCGATGCGCGACGGCAAGTTATACAAGTCCGAATGGGGCAAGCGCTTCACGGGCGAAGGCATTTTCGCAGACCAGATCGCACAGATGTTCGACGTGGCGCGGCGCAAGGCGGGCATTGGCAACGACGGCCCGGAACTTTCCACGGCTGCGTTTCGTCGGCCGGGCGGGCAACAGCTTTCCCTGTTTTCCTGACGCCCCTGGAAATACATCGAGCTTTTGGGGGGGCTGGATGGGTCAGCTCCCTGGCAGGCTAACCTCTGAGCACTAAGCGGTGACCGACCAAGCCAGCCGGTTCAGGCGTGATGATGGCGATGGGTGGGCTTGTTTTTTGGCTCGGCGGTCGTGGTGCTGCGGGTGGGAGCGGCGGGAGCGGGAGCGGGCGTGGGCGCGGGTGTAGTGAGTTTGACGACATTGTTGGTTTTTTCTTCCAAGGCCAGTTGGCGGACCGCCGCATCGTATTGCTGTTTTTGCGCGGCCAGCGTGGCCTGCCGCTGCGCAGCCTCGGCAATCATTGAATCGGGAATTTTCAGGCTGGCGAGAAAGCTGGCGGGCAGATCGGGATAATGAACCATGCCCATGGCGCTGCTGTTGGTGTCGCAATAGATCAGGCCATCGGCAGTGGCCCGCTTGAGTTGGACGTTTTCATAAACCCGCCCCTGCCGGTTGGTGAAGGTGGCCGTCTGGTCCTTCAGATCAATCGCGTTGTCCGCTAAGGTGGAAAAGCCTGTGGCCATCAGAGCAGCTGCAAGCCACCATCTAAAAGCTGCTCGCTGCCAAAACTTTCCGAATCGGACGTAAAAGACTTGGCGGGTTTCTGCCAGAGGATTTGTCGGTTCGCTTTTCATATGCTCGGTGTGGGCTGGTGTTATCTGTCAGGGTGCTTGCGTAGCACAATCCCCATTTCAGACGTTTCAAGGAATCGTCGGGTAACAGCGATTGTAGCCCGTGAATCCAGTGATCGGCTTGCGATCCGGTTCGCGGTTCGGATTCTTCGCCGCGAGCCTTGGACCTGCGGGCAATGAATGCCACCCAATAGGGCAAGCGGTTCACGGGCGAAGGCATTTTCGCAGATCGCGCAGATGTTCGACGTGGTGCGGCGCAACGCGGACATTCGCAATGCCGGCCCTGAACATTCCACGGCCGGGTTCCGTCAGGCTGGTGGCACGCAATTGGGCCTGTTTGATGGATGGTATTATTTCGTCCAATCCGTCACCGCGACGAGCCATTGGGCAAGGTTTTCCAAACCCGCCTGATCCACTGAGTCGAAACGGTTGAGCTTGGGGCTGTCCAAATCCAGCACGCCGAGCAGCCCGCCATCTTTCACCAACGGCACGACGATTTCCGAGCGCGACGCGGCGTCACAGGCGATGTGGCCAGGGAATTCAAGGACATCCCGCACGAGCACGGTTTCGCGGCGTGCGGCGGCGGTGCCGCAAACACCTTTGCCGATTTGAATCCGCACGCAGGCCGGTTTGCCTTGGAACGGTCCCAGCACGAGCTGGCCATCCACGAGGCGGTAAAAGCCCGCCCAGTTCAGGTCTGGCAGGGTTTGCCAAAGCAGCGCGGCGGTGTTGGCGCAGTTGGCGATGAAATCGCGTTCACCATGCAACAGAGCGCGGAGCTGCGGTTCCAGCTCGCGATAGCCGGCGGCTTTGTCGGAAAAATCAATGGTCGCGGAGCCAAACATCAGCGATAGCGTAGGGATTGCGGACGGCGAGTCGAACAAATCCGCTTGCAGCAAGTGGTTTTTCCGGCGACAACTCCGTCGCCGGTTTCATCATGCAAAACCTCGTTGAAGATTTTCTGCAATACCTGCGCCACGAGCGCGGGCAGTCGGACAACACGGCGAAAACTTACGCCGCTTTGCTCGGCAAATTTACCGTGTGGGCGGAGCATCAAGGCCTCGGCGACTGGCACGACGTGGAACTGAAACACCTCATGTCGTTTCTCTCGCATGAACGGGCGCGAAACTTGATGCCGACGGGGCGAGCGTCCTCGCGAGCCGCTTCAACCGATGAGCATGACAACGACGACTCGCCGGGAGCCTCACCCCACCCTTCTTCATCCAAACGCTTGAGCGGCGAAAGCGTCTATCTGGAGATCGCCGCACTGCGGGCGTTTTACAAATTTGCGGAGAACGAAAAAATCCTGCCCGCCAACATCGCGGAACATCTTTCGCTGCCACGCCGCTGGAAGCGCTTGCCCAAGGCGTTGTCGAATGACGAAATCAAGAAGTTGCTCGCCCCGGAAGCTCCCGAAACGCCGGAGAGCTTGTGTGATCAGGCGATTTTGGAGCTGGCCTACGCATCCGGCCTGCGGTTGTCCGAACTGAAAAATCTGCGACTGGAGCAGCTTCATCTCGACGCCGGCTTCATCAATGTCATTGGCAAGGGTAACAAGGAGCGCGTGGTGCCAGTGGGACGCACGGCGGTGGCGGCGTTGAATCGTTACATCGAAGCCGGAAGACCCAAACTGGTCACGCCAAAATCACCGGCGAATGTCTTCCTCACGCAGCGCGGCACACCCTTCGCGGCGGTGACGTTGTGGCTGCACATCAAGAATCGTGTTCGCCGCGCGGGAGTGGAACGCAATATCACCCCGCACATGCTACGGCACAGCTTCGCCACCCATCTGCTCGAGCATGGCGCGGATTTGCGGGTGATCCAGGAATTGCTCGGCCACGCGAACATCAGCACCACGGAGATTTACACGCATGTCACGGGAAACCGCCTGCGGGAGATCCACCGCAAGTTTCATCCGCGGGCCTACTCTGGCGGTTAGCTGCCAGTCCATTTGTATTCGTAGCCGGCGGGCGGCTCGTAGCGGAAGGGGAAATTTTCCAGACCGCCGCTGCCGTTCCAGAAGATTTTGAGATAACTCACATGGCCGTCCACCAGGCCCGCCACGGCCCGGGCGTCGAAATGCTGTGTGCCTTGGGGTGCCGGATGGTGCCAGCTCACCGCGATACCGCCGGCGATCTCCCCGACGAGCGCAGTGCGTGACGGCTCGCGCACGGTCGCGAGTTTCCGGTCCGCCAGGCCCAGTTCGCCGCCGCCACGATCAAGGCCGTTGAAGCCGTAGCTGGAAAAATGCGCGAACTCGGACTGGAAAAACCCCATTTCCGTCGGGCAGTCAAACAGCGCGATGTTCGACTCCACATTGGGCGGAACGCCGAGATAGGAGAGCAGACAGTCCTTGTAGGCATAGTAGATGTCGTTGGTGAAATAATTCATCGCGTCGCCGTGGTCGTCCGCGTAGAGGTGCAGCGCAAAGCCAATTTGGCGGACGTTGCTCACGCAAACGGCGCGCTTGGCGGTCGCCTTGGCCCGCACCAAGGCCGGTAGCAATAGCGCGGCCAGAATAGCGATGATCGCGATGACTACCAGCAATTCAATCAATGTGAACGCGCGTCTCATCCCTCCTAATTCTCCGACGGATTGACGCCGGCAGCAAGGTGTGTTTGCCGTGCTGTCCCTGGTGGAATTGGGCCCGCGATCTGCGCTAAGAACTCACTCAAAATCGTAGATGACGACCCTCTTGCCGACGCGCTTGAAGACTTTCTCGACGAATTCGATGTGCTGCGGGTGGACTTGATACGCCTGTTCGGCGGCCTTGCTGGAAAAAACCATGTTCAACGCCACTTGATACGTCTGATCCACCACCGGACGCGGGCTGGGCGACATCTTGCCGACATGGAACTGCAGAACGCCGGGAATACCCGGGAGATATTTGTTCGCGCCCGCGATGAGTTCCTCGACGGCATTCGGCTGCGCCGGGTCGGTCCAAAATATAACAATGTGACTGAAGCGGGTGACAACTTGTGGTGTTGTTTCCATAAATGAATAACGCAATTTTTGCTTGAGATATTCAACACCGGAACAGGCTGACGGTCAATCGGAACAACGTCAGCCACGTGGTGCAGAACGATGGTGCAAGGAACACGGAGAAAAACTGGTCATAATTTACAAAGACTTGGGGATTTCAGGGGGCAAGAGTTCGGATGACAGAAAGGGGCTGTCAGTGTCCGATTTCGATTTTTGCATGCATTTTTTGTCCGATTCACGGTGAATTTCTTTGGCTGCTCCGCAGGTTTGGAAAAAGGTTCAATGCTTCATCTTTCTCGTCACGCTTTGTCTGAACACACCACCACGGCCATGACCCATCTGGCGAGCCTTGAGCATGGAAGCGATGGCGTTATTCACGCCAAGGAACTGATGGTTTTGGCCGATGATTTTGACCAACCCAGCCTTATGCTCGGAGAACAACGTGAAGTTCTCCACCAAGTCCAGCAACCGGTGCTTATCACAAGTGCCACGCAGAATGACATCCAAAGACACCCGCCGTGGTTCGTTCTCGTGTTCAATCCGCTTCCATTCAAAGATTCCCGCCGCGATCACTGCATCCCGCCAGTTGATTGCCCATCAGCGCGCCAAGATTCTCAAGCTGCAATCAGATTTTGCGATTGAGGTTTTGAAATCCACCCACGGCCAGCTTGGTTACTACGTTTTGAAAACCTCCTGACATGCAACTCAAGGATTACCAGAACGACACGCTGGAGAGCCTCAGCCGGTATCTTCAGGTTCTCACCGCCCGCCGCGAGCGTGCGGAAAAGGTGGCGCGTTTCCTTGCCGAGCAGGGCGAGAAATCGGAATTGGCAGATTACTGCCGTGAGACCTGGGATGAATTGCACGCGCAAAAATTCCTGCCGTTGGTCAAGGATCATGCCGGGAATATCAGCGCGCCACCCTATATCGCCCGCAAGGATGGCATGGATCGGCCCGTGCCCAACATCTGTCTGAAAATTCCTACCGGCGGCGGCAAAACGCTGCTTGGCACAGTGGCGGTGGAGCGGATTGGTGCGGAGTATTTTAAAAAGCAGACCGGCCTGATTCTCTGGATTGTTCCGTCTGACGCGATTTATTCGCAGACTTGGAAAGCGTTCGCCAACCGCGAGCATCCGTATCGCCAGATGTTGGAGCGCGCTTCCGGCGGTCGCGTCAAGCTGCTGGAAAAAAGCGACTGCTTCACCCAACAAGACATTGCCGAGCAGCTTTGCGTCATGTTGATAATGTTGCAGGCTGGCGCGGTGCGTAAGGAGTCCAAGGAAGCCCGCAAAATGTTTCAAGACAGCGGCAAGTATCCTAGCTTTTTTCCGGAGGTGGATGACGCCAACGCCAATAAGGATTTGCTCCGGCTCGTTCCCAACCTCGATGTAACCGACGTTACTGATGAAGGTTTTCGCATTGGTGGCCTCACGGTCAAACAGAGTCTCGGCAATGTGCTGCGGATCGTGCGACCGTTGGTGCTCATTGATGAAGGCCACAAGGCGTATTCAAATACCGCTTTTGAAACCATCGCGGGTTACAACCCGCGCTTCATTCTGGAACTGTCGGCCACGCCGAACAGCGGCAAGGAATACGTCAGCAACGTGTTGGTGAATCCCGCGACCCGCGCTTCAACTTCTTGTCGTGATTGTCGAACGTGCCAAGCCAATCTCGATACACCATGAGCTTGTTCTCGTGGCCGAAGTTCAACTCGCGTGCAATCTGGACGATCCAACAATGTCGCAATTATGCCACATCCTCGACAATTACAGCATCATCGAAGACGGAGGGTCGGATGATTACGGTAACAATCGCATTTGCCTGCTTGATTTTGATGGGTGGAATGTATGGGCGGATTTTCGAACTTTGGCAGCCACGGAAAACGCAACCCTCCAAGAATTGATTGTGGATTTAAATTTCAGCTTGCTCGATGAACCGATATTGCCCACCTCGTGAAGGAGGCTCACCGCTTCGCCTTGCCGGATTGACACTTTGTTTGCATCCTATTTCGGATGCAAACATTGGGCGACATGGCCAAGACGTTGAACCGGTTTCCGGTCCAGCTTTCCACGTTGCAAAAGCAGTTCGCTGAAATTGTTCGCCGCCATGTATCGCCCGCACATGCCACCAGATTATCACACGCCCCGGACAACGCCTGTCCAACCGAAAATTCTTCCCCTTCGGATTTTCGTATTGTCCAGGCACCGGCGGATTCACTTTTTGCCCGCCGGCAAGAGGCCAAACCAAGCCTTCGCCGCATCCGGTCGCACCAGTTCGCGGTAATGTTTGAAAATCATCTGCGGCGAGTTGCCCGCCTCCAATGAGACTTTGGCGACGTCCTGAGTCTCAGCCACGCGGTAGCTGATATACGAATGGCGCATCGCGTTGCGCTTCCATGTGAACGCCGCCGTTGGATCCTTCTCCTTCAATTTTGCGTCCACCACCACCGCGAGCTTGTCAATTTGATTGGACGTGTTGACGTAATCGCAAATGTGCCCACTGGCCTTGCGGTAGGGTTTTATCCACCGTTTCAAATTGTCTTGGATTGGAACCAGCCGCCGGCTGGCAGTCTTGGCCTTGTTCGCCTTCACCTCGATGAAGCCGTCATCCATCCGGACTTCCGCCCAATCCAGCCGTTGCAATTCCGCGTGACGCAACCCCGCGAAAGCGCCAATCGCCAGAAACGGAATCAGGCGTTCGTCAGCGATTTTCAACACTGCCGCCATTTCCTCGGGCCGGAAAATTTCAATCTCGCCGTTCTCTTCCCGCGCCTGTGCGACATCCTCGATTTCCACCGTCCCCTTGACCAGGTAGCCGCGTGATACCGCGAAATTGATCAGCGTGCCGATGGCCCGCCGGAAATTGTTCCGCGACCGGCCCGTCACCGGCAGCGCTTTTCCAGCCTCGTCCGGTTCGCCTTTCAAATCACGCAGGAAGTCCTGGATGTCCGCGCTGGTCACAAAGGTAATGGAACCGGGGAACTTTTTGGCAAATCGCCCCAACCGCCATTTCAAATCAGAAGTGTAATACTTGCTGACCCCGTCCGCCGTCTTGGCGGCAATCATTTCCTCGACCACTTTCGGCACCAGCATCTTGGGCATCTGGGGCGGATTGCGTTTAACATAATAACGGGCTGCCTCCACCAGTGAACCGCCCTGCAAGAGCGCGTGAGCGTCGGCAAACTGCATTGCGGCCATCTCCAGCGGCACGCCCGTCGGCTTCAACGCTTCGATGGCGCGGACGTAGGAAAGCCGGTCGCCGCTCGTCAGCGTCAGGACGTTGACTTCGCCGGTGGAAAGCTTGTTGGCGACCGTTTCCGCCTCCGTGGTCGCCAGCCCCAAATCGGCGAAAGTCTTCCGCACCCGCTGTTCGCCGAGGTAGTAGGAAACCGTGTAGGCATCGCATCCCCGTGAAGGTGTGCGGTAGATTTTAACGATGGTATGCCCCCGTTTAACCGTGATGGGAAACTTGGTTTTTGACATAAGCTGATTATGTCAGGAAACTGTCAGGAGTTCAATCAAAGTCTCATAAAAGCTCAATAAACATTGGAGCGGGTGAAGGGAATCGAACCCTCGTCTCAGCCTTGGGAAGGCCACATTCTACCATTGAACCACACCCGCCTACGCTGCGCTTCGCGCGGCTGACCCGCGCTACCAATGGTTTCTAGCAGACGGCAACGCGGCTGGCAACTTGTTTGCGCGACTTAAACGAACGCTTCCAGCTTGCCGATCTCTTCGCGCAGCTTGAGGGCAATGCGTTCCAGTCGTTCCGGCGAAACAATTTTGCCGGTATCCACGTCGCTCACATAAAAACTGTCAATCGCCGCGCCGCGCTCGGTGACGATGCGCGCGGCAGAAATGTCCAGATGCAATTCCGCGAAGGCCGTCGAAATCGTGTAGAGCAAGCCCAGCCGGTCTTCCGTTTCGATTTCGATCAAGGTTCGCTCGTCGGAGGCCTCGTTGTCAAAATGGATCTGTGTTTCCATGCGCTCACCGAGATAGGCCGAGTAATTCGACGAACGCGCCGCCTGTTTGGCAATCAGGGCGCGCAAGTCCACTTCCTCGCCGGTCATCACGGAATCGAGCAGATCGGAAAACTTCTCGCGTTGCTCCCGATCGGCGAGATTGCCGGTGCGGGCGTCGTTCACAAAAAAAGTGTCGAGAGCGATGCCGTCGGCGCGAGTGAAAATTTGCGCGCCCAAGATGTTCAGTCCAGCGGCGCTCAAGGAGCCGGCGATTTTTCCGAACAAGCCCGCGCGGTCCCACGTGCAAACCTTCACGAGGCTGTAACCGCGGTCGCGTTCATCAATCCACGCCGTGACCGGAGCCAGGGCGCGCTGGTTTTCCAGGAGCAGCCGGTGCATGAAACGGTGGGCCAACTCGACGTCGTCGAGAATCTGCGCCGCCGAGTAAATTTCGAAATAGCGTTCCGGCAACTGGCTAAAGTGCGCGTCAAGTTCCTCGTCCGTGATGCGTTTCGGTGCGAGCTCACGCACCAGTTCGCGAACTTCGGCGCGGGCCATTTCCGAGGCCCGGCGGAATTCCGTGCCGCCGGTGAGCAGCGTCATCGCCCGGGAATGCAGCTGCCAGAGGAGTGTATCTTTGAAGCCGCTCCAGAGCTTGTCGCTGGTGCCTTGGGAATCGGCGAAGGTAAGCAGGGTTAGCAGGTTCAACCGCTCGGGCGTGCCGATCTGCCGGGCAAAATTGCGGATGACCGAGGGATCATCGAGATCGCGACGCTGTGAGATGCTGGCCATCAGCAGATGGTTTTCGACGAGAAATCTCACCGTGTCTGCCGCGCTGGTTTCGAGCTGCAAACGGCGGGCGGCGCGCATGGTCAGGTGCGCACCGGTCTCGGCATGTTTGCCTTGTTCATGGGGCGCCGCCTTGCCGACGTCATGCAACAGCAGGGCCAGATACAGCACGCCGGGCCGTTCCAGGCTTTGAAAAATCGGCTCGTAATTTTTATAGGGCGGCTCGGTGGCTTCCCAGATCTTGTCGAGCTGTTCGAGACAGACCAGCGTGTGCTCGTCGGCGGCGTATTGATGATAAAATTCGTGCTGCACCAGGCAGGTCAGCTTGCCGAATTCGGGGATATATTTGCCGAGGAAATTCACCTCATGCATCGTCCGCAGCATGTGCGCCACTTCGCCGCGACGTTCGAGAATGGTCAGAAACGTTTCGCGCACGTGAGCGTCATTCAGGAACTCGCGGTCCATCAGTGAAAGTTGATTACGGATGAGCTGCGCGAGGTCGGGATGCAG
>Ga0207702_10001449_pt1 | contig 23587 bp, 26 predicted proteins | sample KBSCornC62_FD_184302 | JGI IMG/M metagenome (GOLD analysis project Ga0207702, IMG submission 184302) | Corn rhizosphere microbial communities from Kellogg Biological Station, Michigan, USA - KBS Corn C6-2 (SPAdes) (version 2) | ecosystem: Host-associated > Plants > Roots > Rhizosphere > Soil ...
TATTCATGATCTGGGCGTCCCCCTGCTATTTGCGCCGCGGTTGCGCAACGCGGCCCGTTACCGGTTGTCTGCCAAACGACAATGGCGCTACGTCACGATGTACGCGCGTACCTGTATGCGGCATGCGCCAGCGGGCGAGGCTTTGCAGTCGCTGCGGCGTATGCTGGCGCGTAATTGGTCGTAGATTGGGTGCATTTTGCCGTTGTTAGGGCGGGCAGCTCCGTTTACCGCTCTATTTGCTGGCGAGTAAGTTATAGTTGCGGTCGCTCAACCCTACCCGTACGGTAGTCTGCGCTGCGAGTTCAATGGGCGGCTCACCATCCACATGCATTTGTGTAGGTGTTTGCACCACAAAGCCGTAGTCGGTGGCCCGCCGGTAACCGGTTACGGTGTTGGTTAGCAGCTGCGCCGCGGTCAGCAATACAGTGGGCGTATGGTCTGGCGTGGTTTTGACCAAAAATGCTTCATCCTGGTGCCTGATTGGCCAACGCGACGCTTTGCCCATGCGCCCGCCTTTCACTATGTCGAGTTCGGCCAGCCACCCAGAAGTGCCTTGATTATCTTCGATCTTGAAGTTGGTTTTACTGGCGAGTATGCCCATGGCGATTTTGAAATCGCGCCAAACCGGCAAGTCATTTTTGTACTCAGACCCGGCAACGACAGGGGTTTGTTCGGCGCTACGTCCCAAACCGGCGTATGAAAACGCCTGGTGTTGTGCCGGTTCGCCATCGGCATGTTGCAAGGTGACGTTGAGCGCCCAGGCCTTGTGGACACGGCTGTGAGCTAGCCGCCAACTGGGCGAGCGCGGCCAGGCACGGTGCGTAGCACGGCGGATGTCGTGACCGCCGCCGCCATCGATGGAGGTGATGCCGACTTCGCTGCCAACGTCGCCGATTTCTTTGCTAATTAATGCACCGGCAACGTCGCCGAATGTGCCCTCCCCGCCAATGACCGCCAGCACGTCGCCCGGTTGCAGATGGTCAGCCAACTGTCCTACATTCGCCTCCCAGCCACCCGCAACTGTCTGGAGCGATAGCAGGTCTTTGCCAAATGGTGACCCCTGCAAATCTTCGACGCAAGCGTCCAATAAATGCGCGTACGCCGGACTATATATAACGACGGCGCGCGCCATCTCGAACCTGCCGCCAGCCGCCGCGCCCGCCATTTAAAAATCGATCCCTTTGTTGGCTAAGAATTTGTCGTCGAAATGATGCTTGATTTTGGTCATATCGGTCGCAATGTCGACCAGCGGCAGCAGCTTGCGCGGAAAATTGCGCCCAGTCAGGCATAAGCTGGTCCGCGGCGCACGAGTGGTAATAAGTTTACGCAATTGCGCCTCTGTTAACAAACCGTCGTGCACCGCATTGTTAATCTCGTCACAAATAACCAGGTCAAAGTCGCCGCTGGTCGCCACGCGCAGTGCTTCGGCATACGTTTCGGCGGCGGCCTGGCGGTGCTGGGCTTCGGTCACAAATTCGGCACTGATGTCGCCTGCGTTATAAAACCCCTTCCCGCCCTTGTAAAAATGTAACTGGTCCTCAAACAGCGGCATGATGTCGCGAATAAACACGTGCTCGCCCACGCCCCAATATTTGATGAACTGCACAAACGCCACTTTCCAGCGATTGCCCAGCGCGCGCACCATCAGCCCAATGCCAGCGCTGGTTTTGCCCTTGCTGTCACCGGTGTACACCACGACGACTGATTCCTTGGTCTGGTAATCCTCAAACGCCATTCATCTATTATGCAACACATTCGCAAACTGTACCATCCGAGCCAGCTACGTTTTTTCCAAAAACGACTGTCCTGGCGCACGGTCTAGGTCGAGTGTTACTTCGTTAGCTTTTTGCTTTTCAGGACTTCGTCGATTTTGGGGCGATCGAAGCCGATGATAATCGTGCCATCGATGTCGATAACCGGAATACCGGTCTGGCCAGATTTGGTCAGAGCTTCGTCCATGTATTCGCGCTTTTCTTCGACGTTTTTGTCGGTGTATTTGACGCCGATTTTGTCAAAATAATCCTTGGCCGCGTGGCAAAACGCGCACCAATCCGCACTGTAAACAGTTATTTTTGCATCCATATACATATTATAGCGCATAAATCGCGCTACAGCGGAAATCTGACCGGTTAATACAAAATTTCGCCGAAGACCCGGGTGCGCAGCAGGTACAGACGCAGCAAAATGACGTATATCTGTAGGGTAACCGCCCAGAATAATATGCTGCTGACGAGCACGCGAATGCTGGCGCCCACGGGCAGTTCGCCGTTGAACACCTGCGTGATCCGCGCTATGACATGGCTCATGGTATGGTGCGCCAGCACGGCCACGCCGACCATTACTACGCCTAGCAGCAGCCGCCACAGTATCTGACCGATGACCGTTTTTTCCAGCGGATGCGCTTGGTACTGGTACTCACTGACCATCTGCGTTTCGTGCTGTGAATCGCGCACGCTTTTGAAAGTATGAATAATCCCGGCACCCACAAAGTACACCACCAGCCCGAACACCGCCCACGCCAGCGCCACAAACCCAAAGCTGACTGCCTGATTGTTGACCGCCACCAGCACTGGCTGCAAAATCGTATTGGTGTAAAACACGGCCCACTCGCCTTCAAACAACTGCGGCAAAAACGCGCCGCTGTTAATGCTGAGCATAAACAACGCCAGCCCCGTTACTGCCAGTCCGCCCATAAAGCACAAGATCGCACTCGTAATGGATGGCGTAACTGTGCGCAGCAGCAGCCACCAGGTCGAGTACTCTTCGTTCGCTAACATTACCCTGCATTATACGCTGCACGATGGCATAATGGTATTGCTTTTCATTCGCGCACGACCTCGTGCGGGGCACAAAATGATCGTTGCATGAATGACCTCTGTTTGCTATAGTATATAAGAAATGAAGAAAGCCGCCGCTCACCCGACGCCTAGTACAAGCCATGTCACGCCACATTTGTCGGCGGGTTCGATGGGCATGCAGTTCTTGGACACATTGTGGCGAGTAGGCGCGCCGGTGCTGCTGTTTACTGCGGTAGGACTGGTCGCCGACCGGCATTTTGGCACCAAGCCGTGGCTGACGCTGTTGGGTACCGCTGTTGGATTCGTCGGTGCTGGCTTGCTTATCAAGCAGCTTATTACCGAAGTTAACGCAGTAAATAACACGCCCGAGGAGCGCAAATGATTTCACTGTTCGCAAGTACGAGTCCCGAAGTTAGCATTGGCCCGGAAAAGTTATTCAGCCTGGGGCCAGTTGTTGTAACCAACACCTTGTTTTTGGGCGGCATCGGTATTCTATTGCTGCTTGTAACGGCGTTTTTGGTGCTGCGCGGCGTCAAGCGCGGTTCGCGCAGCCGGTTTGTGCACGGCGCCATGTGGATGTTCGAGAGTTTGTACGACACCACTCTGGAGGTCGTCGGTAATCGTGCCGTGGCGCTCAAAGTATTCCCGCTAGCTATTACCCTGTTTTTCTTCTTTCTGTTTAACAACTGGTTGGAGCTGGTGCCGTTTCTGGATGCCATCAAATATAACGGGCATTCGCTGATCCGCGGCGCGGCCGCCGACATGAACACTACGTTTGCGCTGGCGATTATCTCCATGGGTACGGCGCAGGCCTGGGCCATCAAAAAGCGCGGCTTTATCGGCAACCTCAAACGCTATTTTGTCAACCCGTTCAAAGATCCGCTACACAGTTTTGAAGGCTTTCTGGAAATCATTGCTGAATTTTCCCGCACGCTGGCGCTCAGCCTCCGAATTTTCGGTAACATCTTTGGTGGTGAGGTGCTACTCGGTGTTATTGCCTACCTGTCCAGCTACGCGGCTCCGGTCGCCCTGCCCCTGTTTTACCTGCTTGAGTTGTTTGTCGGCGCCGTTCAGGCGTATGTATTTTATATGTTGACGATTGCTTTCATTGGGCTTGGTCTGCCAGCGGCGGACGATGCCCATCAGGATGCGTCGGCCAAGCAATTGGCGCGCAAGCAGAAGCAACCGTCGGCATCGGCAGATGTGGTATAAAGTAACTAATAATTATAGGAGTTAAATATAATGAATTCACTCGGTTTTGCACTCGCCTACGCATTGGCTGCTGCAGGTTGTGGTATTGGCTTGGGCCTGGTTGGCGCTGGCGCTGTGCAGGCGGCTGGTCGCAACCCAGAAGCGCTTGGCAAAATCCGCACCCTTATGATCCTGGCTATGTCCTTCGTGGACGCCCTGGCGATCATTGGTTTGGTTGTTGCCCTCATTATTAAGTTCTTGAAGTAAGTTAAAGGGGATTTCCCTCATGCTACATGTGATTGTTGCTAACTTTGCCAGTTCGAATCCCGGTCTGTTGCAGGCGCTCGGGATTGACGGCAAATTGCTTGTCGAGCAAGCGCTGGCTTTCTTGATCTTGCTGGCAGTGCTCGCAAAGTTTGTCTACCCCGCTTTGATTAAGTCCATCGACACACGTCGTAGTCAGATCGAAGCTGGCGTAGAAGAAGCCAAAGAGGCCGCTGCCGCGCTGGAACGCGCTGAGGCCAAGGTGGCGGACATGTTGGCTGTTGCGCGCCGGGAAGCTGACGACATCATTGAACGGTCGCACAAAGAATCGACCGCCATGGTTGCCGATGCCGAAGAAAAAGCCAAAACGCGCGCTGACCAGATCGTCAAAGACGCTCGTGCACAGCTGGATATCGACATTGCAAAAGCTCGCGCGGCGCTCAAAAAAGACACCATCGAACTGGTCGCCCTGGCCACCGAAAAAGTGGTCAACGAAAAACTGGACGCCCACAAAGACGCCAGCCTTATCAGTAAAGCATTGCAGGAGAAGGCGTAGGTTATGGCGGGCGCAGCGTTTTCACGGCGGGTCATTGCACGCACCATTGCGGGCAAACTGTTGGCTGAGCCAAAGCGCCAGGACCACTGGGTCCAGGTGCTTGCGGCGTATCTGATCGACCAGCATCGTATTGACGAAGCTGATCTGTTGGTTAACGATATCGCCAATGAATTATACGTGCAAGATGGCCAGCTGCTGACCCATGTTACCAGCGCCCGTCCATTAACTGAAACCGTCCGCGCGTCGCTCAAAAAACTATTGGCCGACCAAACCGAGGCCCGGAAAGTTATCTTGACCGAAGCGACCGACCCCGCCCTGCTTGGCGGCCTTGTGGCGCGCACCAGCGACGCCGAGCTCGACGCCAGCGTGCGCACCAAATTACAACGATTAGCGACAATCAACTAAGCATCCAGGAACGAGGAGATTAATATAAGAACATGAGTGATCTGAAAATCCAAGAACTATCAGCAGAGCTGCGGGACGCCATTCAGTCCCTGCGCGACCAAGGTGGGCTGGAAGAAGCGGGCATCGTAACCCGCGTCGGTGACGGCGTGGCCTGGGTGTATGGCCTGCGCAATGCTGGCTACAACGAGGTGCTGGACATCGAAACACAAGATGGCGGCACGGTTACGGCCTTTGCCTTGAACCTGTTGGAAGACGAAATCGGTGCCGTGATTCTGGGTGACGACGCGCAGGTGGTTGCCGGTGCCAAAGTCACCTTGACCGGCCGCGTGTTGGACGTGCCAGTCGGTCCCGAAATGGTCGGCCGCGTGGTTGATCCGCTTGGTCGCCCGCTGGACGGCAAGGGTCCGATCAAAACTGCAACCCGTGGTGCCATCGAGCGCAAAGCGCCTGGTGTTATGGACCGGCAAACCGTGAATCAGCCGCTTATGACCGGTATTATGGCTATTGATACGATGGTGCCGATCGGCCGGGGCCAGCGTGAACTTATCATCGGCGACCGCCAAACCGGTAAAACCGCCATTGCCGTGGACACCATGATCAACCAGACAAAGCAAAAAACTGGCGTTATTAACATTTACGTTGCCGTTGGTCAGAAGCGCTCCAAGGTTGCCGCGCTTGTTGAGCGTCTTAAGCGCGAAGGTGTGATGGACCAGACCATTGTGGTCGCCACCAGTCCGGCTGACCCAGCGCCGCTGCTCTACCTCGCGCCATACGCTGGTGCGGCCATGGGCGAATATTTCCGCGACAACAAGGGTCACGCGCTCATTATTTACGACGATCTTACCAAGCATGCCGTAGCTTACCGCCAGATGTCGCTGCTGCTCCGCCGCCCACCGGGCCGCGAAGCCTACCCTGGTGACGTGTTTTACTTGCATTCCCGTTTGCTTGAGCGGGCTGCTCGTTTGAACGACGAACTTGGCGGCGGTTCATTGACCGCATTGCCGATTATCGAAACGCAGGCTGGTGACATTTCTGCCTACATTCCGACGAATGTTATTTCGATTACCGACGGTCAGATCTTCCTGGAAACCAACCTGTTTTACCAGGGTATCCGCCCGGCGATTTCGGTTGGTTTGTCGGTGTCGCGTGTGGGTGGTACCGCGCAGACCAAGGCAGTCAAAGCTGTCTCCGGCGGTCTCAAATTGTCCTTGGCGCAGTTCCGCGAGCTGGCTTCGTTCGCCCAGTTCTCCAGCGATCTGGACGCTGACACTAAGCAGACCATCGAACGCGGTCAGCGTTTGACCGAACTTCTTAAGCAGAACCAATACAGCCCGCTCAGTATTGCCGAGCAGGTTGCGAGTGTAATGGCCGCGACCAAGGGTGCTTTCGACGCTGTCCCGACCGAAAAGGTCAAAGACGCGCAGGCTGAATTGTTGTCTGCCCTGCACAGCGAGCACAAAGAACTCATGAAGACTCTCGAAAAGGGCGACAAGCCGACTGACGACACCCAGAAAACCATTCTGCACGTGGCCGAAACAGTTGCCAAGTCCTACGCGTCAACTAAAAAAGCCACCAAGGAAGCGTAGGCCAGAGGTCATATGGCGAGCAGACAACAAATTAAGCAGCGGATTGGCACGGTCAAAAACACCAAGCAGATCACCAAGGCCATGCAACTGGTCGCGGCCAGCAAATTGCGCCGCGCCCAGGAAGCGGCCGCTGGTCCACGGGCGTACGCCGAGCTGGCGCGTGGCATTCTGGCGCGGTTGCGACGTGTATCTGGCGGCGAGGGCGAGTTCCATTTGTTTGCTGAGCGCCCGGTCAAAAGCCGTTTGCTTATTGTAGTGACCGGCGACCGTGGTCTGGCTGGCGCGTACAACGCTAACGTCATTCGCCGCATGATTCAGGAGTTACAAGCCGACCGTAGTAAGGGTATTCGTACCTCTGTTATTGTGATCGGCCGCCAGGCTGCGCACGCTGCGGGCCGCATTACTGGACTGAATGTCGAAGCCGTATACCAAGGCCTGCCGGACAAACCGGACGCCGACACACTGCGCCCCATTCTGACGACTACAGTCGGGCTGTTTGCGGACGCGCGCGTGGATGCCGTAGACATCATTAACACCAAATTTATTTCGACAGTTGCGCAAGAGGTGCAAGTGCAGCGCCTGCTACCCGCCGGCCTGGACCAGCTGGACACTGCTGATGCAACTGACAGCCCTATGCCGACGGCCGAACCCTCGGTTGACGTACTATTGCAGTCCACGACGTTGCGTTTGCTGGACGCGCAGATTTACCAGGCACTCCTGGAAGCTGCGGCGAGCGAACAATCCATGCGCATGCTGGCCATGAAGAACGCTACCGACAACGCCACCGACATCATCGACGACCTGACGCTGGAATACAACAACGCCCGCCAGGCCGCGATTACACAGGAGCTGGCCGAAATCACCGGCGGCGCGGAGGCCATGAAATGAGCGCTGAACAACCCAAGTTCCCTGTAACGCCTCACGCAAGCATTCTGCGCACGACCCGCGTAGGACTGCCTTCTGGTCAGCGCAATACGAGATCGTCAGCGCGTCTATTGCCACAGTCATCCAACGCTTGGTTGCGAAGCACTTTATTCGAACATCGGGTGATGGAACCGGCGTTGGCGGCTATGCGTTATGGCACGGGCCTTCAAAAGCGTGACCCTCGGATGTTGGAGACAGCTCTGGCTGCACCGGAAGCACAAGAACCGGATGGGGTCAGCGAGCTGCGCCGGCACGTACGGAGCTTGGGTCACCTAACGGGTCAAGAGCTCGAGATCGTAATGACGAGCGACGAAGGTGATCCCGTGATTGCCGAACTGCTCCGGGCCGGAGTCCGGCCCCCTGACCAGCAAGCCCAACCGCCCCAAGCACCACCAACCATAGAAGGAGAATTATAATGGCAACAACGAAAGATACAACCAAACCCAGCACCGGACGCGTGGTGCAGGTTGTGGGCGTGGTCGTTGACGTTGAGTTCGCTCAAGGTCACCTGCCTGCCATCAACAACGCGCTCAGCAGCATGCTGAACGGGCAAAAACTTATTCTGGAAGTCGCACAACACCTGAGCGAAACGGTGGTCCGCGCTATCGCCCTGTCCAGTACCGAAGGTTTGCGCCGCGGCGCCAAGATCGAAAACACCGGCGCGCCGATTTCCGTCCCTGTTGGCAAAGCCACTCAAGGCCGTATGTTCAACGTCATTGGCGAACCGATCGACGGCAAGGGTGGCGAGTTTAAAGAGACGTCGCCCATCCACCGCGACGCGCCGAGCCTGGAAGACCAGTCTGGTTCCATCGAAATCCTGGAAACCGGCATTAAGGTCATCGACCTGATTGCCCCGATGGTTAAGGGTGGTAAGGTCGGTCTGTTCGGCGGCGCTGGCGTGGGCAAGACTGTGACCATCGAAGAGCTGATCAACAACATCGCCAGCTTCCACAGCGGTAGCTCGGTGTTCGCCGGCGTTGGTGAGCGCACCCGCGAAGGCAACGACCTCTACTACGAAATGGAAGAGGCCGGCGTGCTGGACAAAACCTCGCTCGTCTTTGGCCAGATGAACGAACCGCCGGGCGCCCGTTTGCGCGTTGCCCTGTCCGGTCTGACCATGGCGGAGAAATTCCGCGACGACGGCCAGGACGTGCTATTGTTCATCGACAACATTTTCCGCTTTACGCAAGCTGGGTCGGAAGTGTCCGCCCTGCTTGGCCGCCTGCCATCAGCCGTGGGTTACCAGCCCAACTTGCAGCAGGAAATGGGTGCCTTGCAGGAGCGCATTACGTCGACCAAAACAGGTTCGATTACCTCTGTGCAGGCCGTCTACGTGCCAGCTGACGACTTGACCGACCCGGCTCCGGCAACTACCTTCGCCCACCTGGACTCGACTATTGTGCTGAGCCGCGCACTGACCGAAATCGGTATCTATCCTGCGGTTGATCCGCTGGCTTCCAGCTCGACAGTACTCGACCCCGAAATCGTTGGCGAAGAGCACTACAGCGTCGCCCGCGAAGTGCAACGCATTTTGCAGCGCTACAAAGATTTGCAGGACATCATTGCCATCCTTGGCATGGAAGAACTATCCGAAGAAGACAAAAAGATCGTTGCCCGTGCCCGCCGCATCCAAAACTTCCTCAGCCAGCCGTTCTTTGTGGCCGAAAAGTTCACCGGCAACAAAGGTCAATACGTCAGCCTCAAAGACACGGTCAAATCGTTCCGCGAAATTCTGGACGGCAAGCACGACGACAAACCAGAAAGCGCCTTCTACATGAAGGGCGACATCAGCGAGGTTAAATAATGGTAGCACCGGTGTTTGAATCCGGTTTTCAGGAAGTGCCAGATTTCGGCGCGCCATTAGTAATGTCTGGCGAGCCTCACCAGGACATTGTCCGTAAGGCCACGGACGCCGAACAGCTTAGCTATGACCGACGTGACCGTGGCTTGCCCGGTATATACACAGGATTTGGCCTTGGTTTCAACTATGGGTTAGAGGGTCAGGAGCTGGTCTGGGAAGAGATGACCACTTTAACCGAGCAGTCAAGCGGCGCAGAAGGAACGGAAGGAACTGTATGAAATTTGAACTTGTTTCGCTCGATGGTGTAAAGTTTAGTGCTGACGTATACTCGGTTATTCTGCCGACTGCTGCTGGGCAGATTACGGTGTTGCCGAACCATGAACCACTGCTCGGGGTGGTAGTGCCCGGCGTTGTCACTATCCGTCGCAAAAAGGACGATGCAGACACGCACCTGGAGCACTATGCCACTTATGGTGGTGTGCTGGAGGTTGGTTCAGACCAAGTCAAAGTATTGGTTGACGAAGCCACGCACGGCGACGAAATCAATGAAGCCGAAGCCGAAAAAGCGCACCAAGCCGCGTTGGAATTACGTAAAGCCGCCAAAGACCAAGTCGAGCTAGACAAAGCCCAAGCAATGGTCGACCGCACCGCTGTCCGCCTGCACGTTGCCGGCCTGCGCCGCCGTCACCGCAACTAACGAAAGCATAACTATAATGTCTCAATGGATCGTCCCAGAACTTTTGCCCTACGGAGTAGGCGTTAAAGTTTTTCCCGACCACGAAAACGGTCATGGCTATGTTGTCGATCAGCTAAGATTGGATGAGCGTTACCGATACATGGGTGCTGTCATCGATATTGACCCGGACTTTGTACCGGAAAGCGGCGAGCCACTCAATCGCCGTGACGTGGCGACCTTTACACTGCGCGCCATTGGGGTAGGTATATTTGATGTTGCCGATATTCAAGGTGTTGGCTACCGCCAAGTTGAGGACAGGTCTCGCAGTGTCTGTCTGGCGTTGGGAGCGACGCGCGTTGCAGATGCGGGCTTGGCCCAGGGTACTGCAGCCGCGATTCATAGCGGGTTATTCAAGCCACAACGGGACACTCTCGCAACAGGCAGCCTGGGGACGTTAAGGGAACAATTTGACCGTTTTCGCACGGAAAGGCCCAAGGTGGACCTGGCATCGTATATGCTCGACTTGCAACAGCCGTCCAGCGTAGCACTGTCCCCGCAAATTGAAAGGTTGTGGCGTAATCGTGGACATTGGTTTGGCCACTATGTTGGTGTGCATTCGCGCGCAGAGCTGATGATGCAGTGGCAGCTTGAGGAGCTGCGCCTGTTCGAAGCCTCTGCCGCCTAGTTCGCACAGCGATCGTGGCGCAAATAGCAAACGAGACCTCGATGCCGCTTCGTTTACTACGAGCAGTATCTCGGTTTTATGCGGCTTGTTCGATCGCGGCGATGCGGGTAAGCGCCTGGTCCATGGTGCCGCCGCGTACACCAATGGCTAGGCGCTTGGGGTCGGGCGTCTTGTCGCTTTCGTCACCCTTGGCAAGCACCGTGCGCACTGGTACGGCGTCCAGAATCATCGACTTCATTAACAGGTCAGCGGGCAGCTCGTATTCACGCAGTGCGCGGCGAATTGCCAACGCAGCAGCCGCAATGTCCATGCGGTAGAACGCGCCCATCTTGCCAATCTCTTCGGGGTTAAGATTGAAAAGTACGCCGGTTTTGGCAACAGGTGCGTGCGGCTGACCGACCAGGACCATGGTCGGCAAGCCGGATTCGACGTATTTGTCGCGCGTGTATTTGTAGTCGTCGCCAAGCTGCTCGGCAACGATGCGGTGTGCGTCAAACAGTTCGTCAACGCCATGGTCGTTGCCAGCGATGACCTGTACGTTATCGCGGCCCACAGCTTGCGTGTCCGGGTCGTTGCCCACTAGCTGTGAGGCTAGGCCGAGGTTGCCGCAGTACGCGCAACCAGTCGGACAGTCGCCTTGAGCGCAGAAGGCGGCGGTGGTTTTGGGCTTTTCCCCACCTGTCTCTTTGAAAGCATAGCGTTCTTTGTCGGCGGAGGTATGCAGTGCGGGCAGTACGGCATTCGGTCGTTCGTCGGCGGCGTCGGCGGCCATAGAACGAGCCAGCCGGTCGGTGAGCTTGTCAAAACCGCCGACCTTGCGCAAGAATCCTTCGCCCTGGAGGGCTGTGCCGACTGCGGCAACGTGTTTCGCCATGGCTGGTATCTGGCCAAAAATACTCAAGCCGCCTTTGGCCGGGCTCAGCGCTTCGCGGTGACGCGCGGCAAAGTCCTTGTTTGACGCTGCGTCCATCTCTCGGTCGTCGCCGCACACCACCCATACTGGGCGACCATCACGCGGGACCCACGTGCCCGCGGCTTCGGCCAGGTCAATGACTTCCTGCGGCAAGTAGCCCGGTCGTGTTTCGGTTGCTTGATTTGGTCTGGCGTCAGCCATAACTACCCCTCCTATTGCGGTGCACGTCTCTGTTACAGCCGGTTGCGGCTGCTGTACTATTTCAAAATGTCCAGGCGTTCCACTCATCATTAAAAACGCGCGCTCGGCGCAAATTACTATTTTAACAATCAAAATCTAGCATACTCTGTTTGTTTTATCCTGTCAAACGTTGTATAATATACAAAAACAACTGGCCTAATCATGATGACAATACCGCCGCAACCAGCCGAATCCGCGCCGACGCCTCCTACATTTGAGAATATTTTTCCAATTCTGCCTCGTGATCTGGAGCTGATTCATGATCGCCTATTGCAGATCAACGGGCTTGACCTCAAAACATTTGTCGACGTGCGGCATGACGGCGCACCCAACAACGTGTTGACAGTGGTGTATAACGCTGGTCTGACCGAATGGCACCACCACGCTGGCCGTTCTGGTGGCGAGTCGGCGGATGTGCTGTACGAAGGCGGTCTGCTGTATGGTGCGACTCTGGCCGACACGCTGCACCAACGCCAAATGGGACGGCGGCTTGTTCCAGATGACCCGGATGCCTACCAAGTGGCGCTTGGCGCGGTCAAACAAAGTCACGATTACCAGACATTTTTACCCTATGAGTCATTATTTTCGGCCGCCGACTACCGCAGCCCGTGGGACGAAGAATACCGCCGCGAGCGAGCCTACACCGGCGGCGGCTTGCTGTCGGTGCTCAATGCTACGCTGGACGAACATTTGGGTGAACAAGTGCGTGATCTGGATATGGTGTATGGTCTGGATAAAGCCGGCTTCAGTCATGACGAATGGCGACTGTCGTTTTATCGTGGACTAGTTGATGCGGCAATTTTTTGCAACTCCTATGCTCGCTGGCGCGAAAATGGTGCCCCGCCAGCGTTTTTCCTCAAGCAATCAAACATGTACGATGATCCGTACACTCTGGTAACCGACACGTATGTGCGTACCCGCGCGTTTCAGGATCACTACGGAACTGAACTGGACGGAACAATCATGCCGCCGGACTCGCGCGCCGGTGTCATCGCGCTTGCTGCGCGGCTAGGCGAACGGCAGCTGCTGGGCCACGTCACATGGACGGACGAGACTAGCGGCGACACGCTCCCAGTGACCTTTGCCCGGGTCTTAAACCTGGTCGGGCCCAATACGTTCGGTTTTGAGTACGAAGTGAACGGTAGCATTCCCGGTGAAGACGATGTGCTTGTTAACGTTGACCCCAAGCATTTGGCAGCGGCCGTACATTTATGCGAATTCATTTTGCGCATGCAAGGCACCAACGGTGTGCGGTCGGTTTTACCCCGCGATGCCAGCATTTTTCGCCATTACCCACCAGGTGCGCACAACGGCTAAGTGCTTGCATTATTTAACATATATAGTATAATAAGTTCATGAGTACCGATGCCTGGGGTGTGAATCAACATGAACTACCCTCTAACGCGCTGTTGATTCCTGCCCGCGTCGCGCAAGAAATGGACCTTTACCGCCCTGTTCCGCCCTCGTTTGATGAAGAAGCCGCCCTGCAAGATGTAGCCGCAGAGCGCCGTCAACAGGTGGCTGCCGAAATGAATCACGCTGTTGTCGGCCAGCTGGTTATGGAGCTGCCACAAGCCGCCGATCGTGGCATCGTGCTGGCCCGGGACTTGGCTGAAGCCAAACTACTCCAGCGCGCTGTCTTGTTCCAATATAACCCTTACTATTTGGTTGGACGCCGTGCCGCCGACAACCCTAAACACACCGAAATTTTACTGGCCGCCGCTTACCATGATGAAGGTCATCAGCCAGAAGTGCGCAAAAAGGTCGTCTACACCGCAGACCTGGAGTTGCGTGATGAAGCGGTAATCGCTTTACACAAAGCCGAATATTCGCCAGAAGAAGTACGGGCGCTCCGGGACCCGGCTGGCTCCGGCGTGAGTGTAGGGGCGAACCACCCGAGGAGTATGCGGCTTGCCGCACCACCTATCTTTGTGCCCCGCGGTCTGCGCAGGCCTGATTTGCAGCGCGGCATCCGCGAAACGTATGCCAGCGAAAACGACTACATCGGTCAGCGCGGCCTATTCCCAGATGGTATTAGTAATGGCGACATGGAGTCGTACGGGGTGTACGATCATTTAAGCGAACTCGCTGTTATGTTTGGCAAAATCGACGTTCTAAAAAAACTTGTGGAATGGCGGTATCCTTCCGAGCGCCAGGACGCTGGCGCCGTGGCGAATATGCGCAGTCTTGCCGCGGACTTGCGCGGACGCATAGCTGCTGCGTACCGGGCATTCAGATCACGCCCCGCATAGTCACGTCCGTGGTTCTATTTACAAAACGCTTTGACTGAGGTACGCTTGAGGTAGTAATAACTACTTTACGGAGGGAATATGCTAACACGTAAAAAAATCGCCATGATTATGGCGGAGTTTTTGGGTACCGCGGTTTTGACGCTGGCGGTTCTGGCGGTCAGTAAATCGACCATTGGAATCCCATACTTCGTCTCGATTGCCGCAGGTTTGGTCGTCGCCATGGTAACCTTGGCATTGGGCTCGGTGTCTGGCGCACACCTCAACCCGCTAGTCACGATCGGCCTGTGGTCGGTTCGCCGCATCAAAACTGTGCCTGCGGTCGTGTACCTTGCTGCACAGCTGCTCGGCGGTATCGGCGCTTATTACCTGTTTACGTACCTCATTGGCCAGACCTGGCACAATACCGGCACATTTGAAAGCCGCGTGCTGGTTGCCGAAGCGATCGGTGCATTCATCTTCAGCCTGGGTTGGGCTGCAACAGTGTACCAAAAGCTTGAAGGCGGCCGCGCAGCCGCAGTTGTCGGCATGTCGCTGATGCTCGGTGTATTGATTTCATCTGCCGGTGCTGGCGGAATCGTCAACCCAGCCGTCGCACTTGGTGTTCGCAGCTGGGTTTGGGGCACGTACGTGCTCGGGCCAGTCCTGGGCGGTATCATCGGCTTTAATCTCTACAGCCTGTTGTTTGCGCCAACTTCGTCGCTGCTGGCTAAGGCTTCGGCTAGCAAGTCGGACGATAAACCGGCCAAAACCACGACTTCCAAAAAGAAGTAATTCGCGAGGCATTGCGCTGAAAAGCTCCTTCATCTGAAGGGGCTTTTTCTAGCAGGTCCGAGCTCAGCGCTAACTGATGAGGTCGGCTTCAAATTGTTTGATGCCGGTCAGGCTGGCGTCGTAGTTACTGATGTCTGGGAAGTCCAGATTGTGAACATGTTTCCACATGGCTTCCAGCAGCCGCCGGGTGCGCGCCAGTTCGGTGTCGTTAAAGGTCAGCTCCAGATGGTGGATGCGGTTGTCAGCGTCGGGTTCGACGAATTCCAGGCGGCCGGCGGTGACTTTGTAGCCATGGTAGGTGTGCGAGCCTTCGATGAGTAGTTTGTAACAGTACAGCTGCAGTTGGTATTTGTGCAGGCGTGCTTCACTGGTCCAGCGCGCGTGGCTCTTGCCGGTTTTATAGTCGACGACGGTGATGGTTTTGGCTTTGGTGTCAATTTCCATGCGGTCGACTTTGCCACTCAGGTGCGCCTCGCCCACGAACACGCCTTCACGTTTAAAGTTCGCTTCGGCTTTGTCGCCCGCTTTAAAAATATAACTGCGTGCGGTCAGGTACGCGGTGATTGCCTTTTGCCCGCGTTCCAGTTCTAACTCCAGCCGTGCTGGTGCAAGCTTGCAGGCGCGCAATCGTTCTGCGAAATACGCGGTCGCTTGCGCGATGGCCGGCACACTGCCTTGGTCAGTCACGCGGTGCTGTACCCATTCCAACGTGGCGTGCACAGCGTTGCCAAACTGGCTGTCAGCCGTCGGCGCTTCCGGGAATCGCAATAACGTTTTGAAGAAAAACTGGTCCGGCCCGCCATATTCCAGGTCGATAAAATTGGTCAAATGCGTTGGGCTCAGCTGGTAGCGCGCAAGCCGCGTGGAAAGCAAGCCGCGCAGCTCCACCTGCCCGCGCGCTGTGATGTGCCGCTGCCGCCAGTTCAGCTCCAGTGATGCGAGCGTTGGCGCGTTGTGGTCGCTGGCGACGACCGCTTGCGCATGCTCCGGCAGCACCATGGTTTTGAATGTGCCGTCGGACTGTTCCTGCTCGTCCAAATATTTGAGGTGCTTGGTGGCTTTGCCGGCATAGGTGTGCGAAAAACTGGTCAAATGCAGGCCAAATTTAGCCCGCGTAATGGCCACGAACAGAATACGCAACCGCTCGTCGTCCGTCGCGCCTGCGTGACGAATGGGTGCGAGGTTCGCTGGCAACGTCAGTTTGTTGCTATTGCCGCGCGAGCTGCCACCCCACACCTCATCCTGGCAACTGGGCAAAAAGACGTGCTCGAACTCTAGCCCCTTGGCTTTGAATACGGTCATCAGCTGCACGGCGTCCGCCTGCTGATTGTACGGGCTGGTGCTTTGCATGCGCTGCTCGGCGTCTTCGTACATCTGCACAAACCGGATCAGATCTTGCAGCAAAAACGCGGTGTCGTGCGCGGCTTCGTAATCGCGCAGCCTGGCCCGCAGCACGGTTAGATGCGAAATAGTATCGTAGAACAGCTCCGGCTGCGTGTGCTGTACCGCGTCGCCAGTGTAAAAATCGCGCAGCGGCGATCGCACGGCGTGCGGCGTGCCAGTGCTGGTTTCGTGTGTAATAACTTCGGTCGTGCCAATCAGATAATCCAGGATTTGCTCGCACGTTTCGGTTTGCAGACGTCCGGCAATGGCCAGTATCAGCAGCGCCGGGATCTGGAAATGCGGGTTGGCCGATGCCAGCAGCGCCTGACTCCAGTGCGAGTCGTCTTCACGCGGCGCATCGCTGACCTGCCACGACAGCTGCCATAATTCCGACACCGGTATTTGCCAAAAATCAAAGCTCAGTACCTCCGGCCACAGCGCATCCGCGGCGCCAAAGTCGCGCGCTTCCAGCGCCAAGGTCAGCCTGCTCATTGTCAAAAGCTGGCGCACAACCGGCGCTTCCAAGATGTTCTCCCGTTTTTCGTAACGCATTGGCACATCCAGCTCGGCTAAATACGGCACAAGCGGCTCCAGCTGCCGGTGTTTGGGAGCCAGCACGGCGATTTGGCTGGGCGACGTGCCCTGCTCTACTAGCTGTTTGATCTGACCCGCGATCCAATCGTACTGCGCCACGTCGCTTTGGAATTCGTTGCGATCTAGCAGCGCCTGTGCGGGCAGACGCGTGTTAGCGGCGCGCAGTTTTTTGCTGAACCCGTCAAACTGACTTTCCAATCGCGCGTCGATTTGCACAGCAACATTGCGCGCCGTGGTCAAAATCTCGTTGCTACTACGATAGTTTTCCGTCAGGTTAATAACCGCTACGTCGCGGTACATCCGATAAAAATCGAGCATGTTGGAATACTGTGCGCCCTGAAACGCGTAGATCGCCTGGTCGTCGTCGCCCACCGCCAGCACGTTGGGCCGGCCTTCGTTGACAGGATTGTCGCTGAGTAGTTGCACCAGCCGTAGCTGCGCGGCGTTGGTGTCTTGGAACTCGTCCAGCAGCACGTACAAATATTGTTCCTGCAACGTGTAACGGAGGTCAGGATTTTGCTGGAGTGCGTCAATGGCGCGCAAAATCATGTCGTCAAAATCGTACCAGCCGTGTTCGGCCAGCGCCGTTTGGTAAGCGTCGAACACGTCAGCCAGCGCTTCTACGCGTTGGTTTTCCAGCACGCCGCGAAAGATAAAGCGATTGTCACCGTCCTTGGCCAGCCAGGTATTTTTCCAGGCGGTGAGCGGCGTGCTTTTGCCCGTAGCTTCGGCGGCTTCGAGCGCAGCTTGCAGCTCGGCTACGGCCAGCGCGGCCAGCGAACCGAATTCGGTGTGCGTTGGCAATTCGGGCACGAGCGGTTGCAACCGCGCGCGCAATGCTTCAAACATCGGGAGGGCCTTGGCCGCGGTGGTCGGCAACCGCGACGAGCCGTCCAGCGTTTCCATGGCCGCGTTGCTGGCGGCTGCCACAAACCGCGTGTTTTCGTTCGCGATGGCGCGCAGGTCAGCGCTGGTTAGCAGCGCACGCTTCACTTCGCTAATCGTGCTAATTAAATCGCCCAAATGATGCCGCAATTGTTTGAGCGGATTGCCGTAGCCCAAAGTTTCTACAATTCCCTGCACGATTTGGCGTTTGGTCAGTTCGTCGGCCGGATTTTGCAGGCGCGTTTCGGCAAACGCCTCGGGGAATCGCCGAATCAGGTCGCCACCAAACGCGTGATACGTACTGATGTTAACGTTGTACGCTTCCTGACCGATGAACCGCGTCAGGCGTTCGCGCATATTTTCGGCGCCGTTTTCGGTAAACGTCAAACACAAAATGTTTTGCGGCAAGGTGTCAGTCTGCTGCAAAATATGCGCCACGCGCACGCCAAGCAGCTGCGTTTTGCCCGTTCCGGGCCCGGCAATAACCAGCACTGGCCCGTCAATGGTGGTGACGGCCTGTTTTTGCGCGGCATTTAACCCCTCAAACGCTTCCCGGTAATTATGCACACCTTTATTGTACCGCATTAACAGGGGCAAAAGCTAAAATGACTACTAAAAATGACGCGATTTACTAACAGCGCACGTCGGGCAATCTTCGTCGCTTTCGAATTCAGTCATCCACTGCTTGCCTGCGCGCCACCAAGGTTCGTAATCTTTGAATGCTACCAGGTCGGCAGCCAGGCGCATGGCCCACCCGGCCACCCCATACAGCTGCACACTGCCCCACAGTACTGCCGCCCAGTTGTGCCCAACCGGAATGACATACACTGGTTTTTTGGGCACGTAGCGATGCACTAGCTTGCTTTCTGTTTGCCGCTGCAAATTGCCAGCCACAAACAATGCATCGTACAGCGCGGTCTGCGCCATGCCGCTGAACGCCGTAGCGGCATTATCGCCAATAATATAAATATCCGGTTCTGCGAGCAAATAGTCGTCCACAATCACCTTGCCGCGGTCATTTAACGCAAAATTGTTAGCTTTGACAAACGGGTTAATGGTCGTGCCTGCCGTCCAAACGATGGTGTGACTCTGAATTGGCTTACCGTTGATGGTCAGCGCGTCGGCGGTCAGGCCTTCGACTTTTTGACTGAGGTACAGCCTAACGCCGAGCTTGCGCAACCGCCGGGCAATGGCGTTGCCCATGCGCTTAGGCATACGCGGCACTAGTGCGGGCGCAGCTTCGACCAGGTCAATGTGCACGGCGCGGTGTTTGATGCCGTGCGCGGCCATGATTTCTTTGAGGTAATGCGGCAATGCTCCAGCAAGTTCGATGCCGGTCGGGCCACCACCCACCACCACATAGTTGAGGTCGGGCTTGTGGTCGTCAACCAGCTGCCGGTGCAAGTGGTCCTTGAACCGTTTGGCTTCTTCAGGACTAGAAATACTGTACGAAAATTCCTGAATACCCTGAATGCCAAAGTAATTCGGCACCGAACCAAGTGCCAAAATGAGTGTGTCGTATGCATAATGCTTGCCATCTGCAGTGCGCACGGTCTTTTTGTGCCGATTGATGTGTTCAGCGGTGGCGTGCACTACGGTGACAGCCTGGCCTTTGAACAGTTCGCTCAGCGGAATGCTCGACTGCGCTGCCGTGCCCCCAGTCGCCGTGTGATATAACGTCGGATAGTAGTGAAAGTTAGTGTCAGCCGAGATGAGTGTGACCTCGAACTGTTTGTTTTTGCAGAGCTCCAGCGCGGCTTTGACGCCGCCAAAGCCGCCGCCCACAACTAACACACGCGTTTTTGCTTCATTCATGCTTATGATTATACAACAGCTGGACATTTGCGCTACCGGCTATTGAATGGCTTCTAGTGCTGTTGCGTGGAAACCACGCGGTTGTTGGCGTGCAGCCAACCGTCGGTCGTGCCACAGTCCAAGTATTCGCCTTGGGCACGTAGTACAGCGACTTGGTTGCCGGTACGAACGTAGTCATTTATCGCATCTATGAGATAATGTTCGCCGTCCTGCGGCCTGTGGTAAACGTTGGCAACACACGTAAAAATATTGTGGTTCAATACAAAACAACTGGCATTTGCCAGATTGGACGGCGCGTCGGCAAGTGATGGTTTTTCGACAATACGCTCATATAGTTCCACGGCACCGGACGGCCGGGAAGCCACAATGCCATACTTTGTGATATCATCACGCGCAACTTCCATGGCTAACATGGCGCCAGGCGTTCCTGCGCTGCGGGCGAGCCGCAAAAATGCAGCGATTTCCGATGAACCGTCACGCCGGTAAAAGAACTGATCGCCAAACACAACCAGCACTTGCTCGTCCTCGTCCACCAAATCGCGGCACAAATACACTGGCGTGTTGGTGCCGTACGGCTGGTCCGCACCCTGTACCACGTAACGAAAGCGCGCTTTGTGCGCCAGGGACTGAACCTCGGCCAGCTCCTTGGTTTTGCCTTTGTCCGCGAGGTAACGCTCCAGCCGCTGGTTGTGACCGTAGTAGCGCTTAAGCTGCGCGAAATCTTCGCTCACTACAAAAATAATATCGGTGATACCGGCACGCACGCAGTCCTCGACCACGTAATCGATAATCGGACGATCGCCGACGGGCAGCATGCACTTTTCGATCGCTTTGGTGACGGGAAGACGCCGCGTGCCGAACCCACCGACCGGAATGATCGCTTTGGTGCACGGTTTTTGCATACAACGTCGCGCCCAAGCGTTAGGCGGCTGGAACGGTTACGGTGATAACTTTGGAAATGCTAACGCCGCGGGTCGCATCTTTGCCTACGACGCTGAATTGGTATTGCCCGGCGGGCACATTGGTGTTCGCCCGGAAGCGGACGGCAAAGCTGTGGGCGTTGTTGGCGGTTTGATCAAAAATCGCACTAATACCGGTGTTGGTGCTGTCCGGCGTGACCGACCACGTCAAATTGGAATTATCACTGGTAGTTGCCGTTACAAGCGGGCTTGTGTTGTCCGCCGCGAGCGTTAGGTTATCTGTGCTTAGCGTAACGTCGATGTTTGCTGGCGTTGTGGCGCTTGAGCTGCCTGCGGTGTTGGCATTCGTCGCCGCGTTGCTGTTTGGTGCGGAGGTGCCAGAGTTGGTGTTCGATGAATTCTGATCAGAAGGAACGGCCGAGGGCGTTTTAAGGCTTTGCTTATTGCCACTGTTCAATTGCGGCGATGTGGGCGTTTGCCCCTGGGTAGTGTTCGTGGTTGAAGTATCGCTTGCCAGTTTGCGCGGCGGGGTCTGGTAGAACAGCATAGCAATGGCCGACAGCGACAGTACAACCGCCAAACACGGCACCAGCACTGCCTTGTAGCGTGCGTTGCTCAATATCGAAGCAAAAAAGCTTAAAATCTTTACAAGCATGAGGTAGAACCTTCGCTCTAATGCTTGCTAGTATAACAGAGTGGAGGTAGTTTGGCTACCCGAACAGAGGTAAATAGCTGCCGGCGCGCTATACGGCCCTACTATACGGCGCTGCAGATCATTGCCGTGGCTTGCCCGGGAGGAATGCATTGGTGCGCTTGGCGTACGCCGCAAATTCCGGATTCTGGCGCATTTTGCCCTCCAGCAACGGAATGCCCGACACATGTAAGATGAGCATGGTAATGGTTAGCGGACCAATGATGCCCAGCAACCCCCAACCCGTACCGACGGACAGCAAATAAATGCCCCACCACTGCGTGACTTCGCCAAAATAATTGGGATGGCGTGTGTATTTCCACAGGCCGGTCGTTAGCACATGCCCGCGATTTTCCGGCTTTTTAATGAATGACGACAACTGTGCATCGCCCACCGTTTCGAAGAAAAATCCGACGAGCCACACGACTACACCCAGCAGTTGCCATAGGTTAATGATGTTGGGCGTTTGGACTTCGTTAGCAAACAGCACCGGCGTCGACACCAGGAGCAGCAATACACCTTGCATCAAAAATACAAAAATATAGGTTCGGAGCGCGATCGCGCCGCGCCAATGCTTGCGCATTTCGACGTAGCGTTTGTCTTCGGGCTTGCCCCGGTTACGCGCAAAAATGTGCCAGGCTAACCGCAGCCCCCAAATGGTCACCAGTAGGTTGACCACAAACGCCGGGAACACGCTCTGCGGCCGCACGATGTATGCTGCCCACGCCAGCACCGGGAATCCGAGCGCCCAGGCTAAATCCACTACATCGCTACGCCGAGCCAGCCGGGAAATGCCATACCAAACCGTCATGTACACAAGCGTGGTCGCGATAATTGCAAGTACGTACACCATGTTGCCTCCTATGTTAGACCGAGGGTCGAGCGGTTAATAATGGAAAGTTCGAAGTTACGCTTACTAGTATACGCCTACATCCTAACGGCAGGCGCGTAGCGCTCAACTGTGTTACCAATCGTCCATCTCAACAATATGCAGAATATTCCAGGAGGCCAAAAATACTTCTAAATTGTGGTATACCAGCCGCATGTCCTCCAGCGGCTTGAACCGGTACCCGTGCGTCGGTCGCACCGTGATCCGTCCAAACCAGTGCTGGCGCACTTCCAAAAAGTACACCTGCCCCGCATGGTAGCCGTTGTTTGCTGTGTCGCCGATATACTTGGCCTTTAAATACGTGATCACACGCTTCTCCTGGTCATATACATGGTGTTGAATGCGCTTGGCTAGCTGCCGTAAACTGTCCATGCTAGTGTTGTGCGTACGCCGTTGCCTCCGTCAACGTTTTGAGTAATTGTCGCATTTGACTGTCGCTGAAGGTTTGATCGGTGGTCTTGTATGGCGAAGTTTGACGAACATAGGTAATGGAAAACAGGTAGACGCTTGCATCTTGGGCGATATAGTACATGGTTGTGTCGTTGCGGGCGTCTGGCGAAAAAGTATCATCCTGAGATGGCGTGTTTTGTGTGAATTTGAGTCCTTGATCGCCTAGCTTAACATCGGTAACAATGCCGTGATTGGGGCTGGTCTGAATCTGTTTCTCGGCAGCAGCCTTGAACTGACTGACTAGCTTCCCAGCGTCAGTTTTGCTAGCTGTTTCGGCAATTTGCATAAGGATGTAATGCGGAAATTTAGCCTGCAATATGGTGGAGGGATCGTTGCCGCTAACCTTGTGTTTGTTCTGGGCGACCGCGTCGGCTTGCGTGCGAAAGCCAAACGTGCAGTCCGACAGCAATTGTTTGGGCGCTACGCCACTGTTGTCTTCTGGCGTGTAGTCCTGCGTCGCGATGAAGCTGGCCGGGTTAAAGGCGGGTTGCCCGCCAACGGCCTGCGCAACGTGCACAAAATTGACGCTTTGGCAGGCGTCGGCGAAGGCATTGTTGTCAATTTTGACAGCCCGGTTGGCATTGTGGGGCCGTGCCCCGTCGCCGTTATTGATGCGTGCTATAACATCTTTGGTGAGTGTGTCCAACTGTGTGGCTGTTTTGCTGCCAGATGTATCGCCGTTCGGGACGGGGGCGCGGTATGCTATGAGCAGATTTTTGTAATGAACGACCGGTTGGAGGGTAGCCGGGCTGCCTGTAGCGGTCGGCGATGAGTAATAGCTGTCTTTGTATGACGGCAGCGCTTTGGCCTCGCCGCCAGCTTGGTTCTGATTTGTGGCAAACTGATTGGCCGCCGCTTGCTCGGTCGGGTACTGCTCAATTGATGCGTCAACGTTAAT
>Ga0207702_10001451_pt1 | contig 23586 bp, 24 predicted proteins | sample KBSCornC62_FD_184302 | JGI IMG/M metagenome (GOLD analysis project Ga0207702, IMG submission 184302) | Corn rhizosphere microbial communities from Kellogg Biological Station, Michigan, USA - KBS Corn C6-2 (SPAdes) (version 2) | ecosystem: Host-associated > Plants > Roots > Rhizosphere > Soil ...
TCACACCATCTCGAAAATCCCCGCCGCGCCCATGCCGGTGCCGATGCACATGGTGACCATGCCGTATTTCTGTTTCTTGCGGCGCATGCCGTGCACGAGGGTGGCGATGCGGATGGAGCCGGTGGCGCCGAGCGGATGGCCTAGCGCGATCGCGCCGCCTTCGGGGTTGACCTTCTCCGGATCGAGGTCGAGGTCCTTGATCACCGCGAGCGATTGCGCGGCGAAGGCTTCGTTCAATTCGATCCATTCGAGCTGATCCTGCCTGATACCGGTGGCCTTCAGCGCCTTCGGAATCGCTTCTTTCGGGCCGATGCCCATGATTTCCGGTGGCACGCCGGCGACTGAGAACCCGACGAAACGCGCGAGCGGCGTCAGGCCGTAATCCTTGATCGCCTGTTCGCTGGCCAGCAACACTGCGCCGGCACCATCCGACATTTGCGATGAATTGCCGGCGGTGACGGTTCCGTCGCGACGGAACACCGTGCGCAACTTGGCGAGCACTTCCGCGCTGGTGTCGCGGCGCGGGCCTTCGTCGTTCTCGATCACGCGGCGGTCTTCCTTCACGCCGCGCGAACGCAGATCCGGATAGCGATCGTCGAGCGGGTAGGGCGCGATCTCTTCCTTGAAGTTGCCGGCGTCCTGCGCGGCGAGCGCGCGCTGGTGGCTGCGCAGCGCGAACGCGTCCTGTTCTTCGCGGCTGATCTTCCACTGCGTGGCGACATTCTCGGCAGTGATGCCCATTCCGTAGGCGATGCCGATGTTGTCGTCCTTGAAGATTTCCGGGTTCATCACCGGATGGAAACCCATCATCGGCACCATGCTCATGGATTCGGTGCCGCCCGCGAGCACGAGGTCGGATTCGCCGAGGCGGATCGTGTTGGCCGCGATCGCGACCGATTGCAGGCCGGACGAGCAGAACCGGTTGATGGTCATGCCGGGAATGGAATCCGGCAGGCCGGCGAGCAGCGCACCGATACGCGCCACGTTCATGCCTTGCTCGGCCTCCGGCATCGCGCAGCCGATCACCACGTCACTGATGCGCTTGACGTCGATACCGGCGCATTCGTCCAGCGTCTCGCGCAGCACGTGCGCCAGCATGTCGTCGGGACGAGTGTGGCGAAATACGCCGCGCGGGGCCTTCCCGACCGGCGTGCGCTTGACGGCGACGATGTAGGCGTCCTGGGTTTGTTTGGTCATGATTGTTGCTCCTCTGCGCCACGCGGGTGCGTGTCGACGCGTCTTGATTGATTGCTCGTCATCCCGGAATCGCGAAGCGATTGATCTGGGACCCAGCGCCTTCGCTTTTCATTGTGATCCGCGAAAGTCACTGGGTTACGCGCGGCTCCTGCCGCGCGCCCTTTGGGCCATCGGCTGCGCCGATGTTCGCTTCGGCATCCTGCCTCCGCAGTCCGGCTTGCGCCGGAATGACGATGATGTTGATCGGAGTGTCCTCAATTTCTGAGCGGTTTGCCGGTGGTCATGGTGTGCGCGATGCGCTCCTGGGTTTTTTCCATCTGCGCCAGTTCCATGAAGTGGTGGCGTTCGAGATCCAGTAACCACTGCGCATCGACGGTGCTGCCGCGTTCGATGTTGCCGCCGCACAGGGTGTCGGCGATGCGTGTGGCGATTTCCATGTCGTGTTCGGAAATGAAATGGCCGGCCAGCATGTTCACCAGCTGCGCCTTGATCGTCGCGGTGCCGACGTCGCCCGCGACGTGCGTGGCTTGCGACAGCGGCGGGCGCCAGCCGGATTCGGCCAGCGACGCGGCCACGTTCTTCGCGACGTACAACAGCTCATTGGCGTTGAATACCACGACGTCGGTCTCGCGCAGGTATCCGAGATGCTTGGCTTCCAGCGCACTGGTCGAGGCCTTGGCCATCGCCACGGTTTCGAAATACTTTTTCACCTGATCGAACGGATCGTCGGTGAACGACGCGCGCGCGCAGCGCTGGGCGATTTCCTTCAGGCCACCGCCGGCGGGCAAGAGGCCCACGCCGGCTTCGACGAGGCCGATGTAGCTTTCCAGCGCTGCAACGGTGCGCGCGGTGTGCATCTGCAGTTCGCAGCCACCGCCGAGGCACAGCCCGCGCACCGCGGCGACGGTGGGAACCAGGCCATGCTGCACACGCATCGTCGCGCGCTGGAAGTTGGCGATCATCGCTTCGAGCTGCGAAACCTTGCCTTCCTTAAGGAGCGCCAAGACACCCTTGAGGTTGGCCCCGGCCGAGAACACCGGGCCGGTCTGCCACACCACCAGCGCCTTCAATTTCTGTTCGGCGAGGCCGACCGCGTGCTGGATGCCGTCCAGCACCTGGTCGTCGAAGGTGCACATCTTGGTCTTGAAGCTGACGATGCCGACGTCGTCATGGCCCAGCGTCCACAGCCTGATGCCGTCGTTTTCCCATACCGTGGTGCCCTGGTCGAACTTCTCGCCGATCAGTGCATCGGGGAACAATTGCCGCTTGTAAACCGGTGCGGACGAGCGCGGAATATCCTTTTTCTCACGCGGCGAGTACGAGCCGTCGGCATGGTGCACGCCACGGCGGCCATCGCTGACCCATGCAGGCAGCGGCGCCTTGCTCATCGCCTTGCCGGCGGCGATGTCCTCGGCGACCGCTTTCGCGACGGCCTGCCAATCCGCGGCCTGCCAGGTTTCGAACGGGCCGAGCTTCCAGCCATAGCCCCAACGGATCGCGAAATCGACATCGCGCGCGGTGTCGGCAATGGATTCCAGGTGATACGCGGTGTAGTGGAACAGGTCGCGGAAACAGGCCCACAGGAATTGCGCCTGCGGGTCTTTCGATTCGCGCAGCTTGGCGAACTTCTCCGCGGGGTTCTTGATCGCGATGATGGCGGCGACTTCATCGGAAGCCTTTTGCTCGGACGCGCGGTAGTCCTGTTTCGCGAGATCCAGCACCTGGATCGCCTTGCCGGCCTTGCGATAAAAGCCGGCGCCGACCTTGGCGCCCAGCGCGCCCTTCTCGATCAGCGCGGTCAGCCATGCGGGCGACTTGAAGTGCGCGTGCCACGGATCGCCGGGCAGGGTATCGGCCATGGTCTTGATCACGTGCGCCATGGTGTCCAAGCCCACCACGTCGGCGGTGCGATAGGTCGCCGATTTCGGGCGGCCGATCGCGGGCCCGGTCAGCGCATCCACCACATCGAAGCCGAGCTTGAACTGCGTGGTGTGGTACATCGTCGAAAGGATCGAGAACACGCCGATGCGGTTGCCGATGAAGTTGGGCGTGTCCTTGGCAAACACCACGCCCTTGCCGAGAGTGGAGGTTAGGAAGGCTTCCAATCCTTCGAGAAGGCCGCGATCGGTCGCCTTGCCCGGAATCACCTCGACCAGGTGCATGTAACGCGGCGGATTGAAGAAGTGCACGCCGCAGAAGCGATGCCGCAGGTTTTCCGGAAGTGCCTCGGCCAGCTTGTTGATTGACAGGCCCGAGGTGTTGCTGGCCAGGATCGTGTGTTCCGGAATATGCGCGGCCACTTTCCTGTAGAGGTCGAGCTTCCAGTCCATCCGTTCGGCGATCGCCTCGATCACGAAATCGCAATCCTTCAGCGCCGCGAGGTTCTCGTCGTAGTCGGCCGGTACGATTGCGCTCGCGAGTTCCTTCAAGGCCAGCGGCGCCGGCGACAGCTTGCCGAGGTGCTGGATGGCCTTGATGGCAATGCCGTTCTTCAGACCTTCCTTGGCGGCGAGGTCGAACAGCACGGTTTCGATGCCGGCGTTGGCAAGGTGCGCGGCAATTTGCGCGCCCATCACGCCGGCGCCCAGCACGGCGGCTTTGCGGATACGAAGAATGTCAGACATGAAAACTCCGGGGGACAAGTGAAGCGGTGGCGGGTGGGTAGGCCGCTAGGCCCGTAAGCCCGCCGCTGTGAAATGAATCAGGTGTTTGGCCATCTGCTCGCGGTGCTCACGTTCGCTCTCGCCGCTGCGGCGCTGGATCATGCCGAAGTCGGCCATGGCGTAGGTCAGCGCGCCGACCGCGATGTCGAGGCGCCAGTAAAGCTCCTGCTTGTCCAGCTGCGGCAGCAGGCGCGCGAAAGCCGCGGCGAAATCCTTCAGCACGTAGCCGTAGTTGTCGGAAAGGAACGTGCGCAGGTTGCTGTTGTGCTCCGCGAACGCGCGCGCCAGCACCCGCATGAACACCGAGCCGCCCTTGCGGTCGAGCGACAGTTCCAGCGCCGGGGTAATGAAGGCGTCCAGCACAGTTTCGAGGCTGGCGCTGCCCGTGGCCTCCAGTTTGGCCAGCCGTTCGAGGCGGCGCCGGCTGAGTTCGTCAAGGCGGCGGCGGAAGACTTCCTCGATCAGGTTGTCTTTGGAGCCAAAATGATAATTGACGGCAGCCAGGTTCACCTTGGCTGCGGCCGTGACCTGGCGCAGCGAAGCGCCGGCAAACCCGCGCTCGGCAAACAACGCCTCGGCGGCACCGAGGATCTTCTGACGCGTGGAGAATTGCGCGCTCTGCTGCATGGTCGCCGGCGTTTCAAACAATCGTTTGAAGTCTAGGCCAGGGAACCGCGGCGGTCAACGCTATTTCCGGCGTGGCCAAGTTCGGACGATTGAGCTAGAATCTTTCACTTATTTGTGAGCTAACTCCGCATTTTGTGCGGGGTTTTAAGGATATGCTCACGAACCCGCGGGGGTTTCGTGCGCATTTTTTTATCTTTCGTCAGCAAGTCGAGGAAACCATGGCGCTGGAGCGCACCCTTTCCATCATCAAACCGGATGCCGTTGCCAAGAACGTGATCGGGCAAATTTACGCGCGCTTCGAGAAGGCGGGTCTGCAGATCGTCGCGGCAAAAATGCAACAGCTTTCGCGTGCCGAGGCCGAAGGTTTCTACGCAGTGCATCGCGAACGTCCGTTCTTCAAGCCGCTGGTCGAATTCATGGTGTCGGGTCCGGTGATGATCCAGGTGCTGGAAGGCGTGGGCGCCATCGCGAAGAATCGCGAGTTGATGGGCGCAACCAATCCGAAGGAAGCGGCCGTGGGAACCATCCGCGCGGATTTCGCACAAAGTATTGATGCCAATGCGGTGCACGGCTCGGACGGCCCCGACACCGCGCGTTTTGAAATCGGTTACTTCTTCGCCGCGACGGAACTTTGCCCTCGCGGGTAATTTGTTTTGGGGGATGCACATGGCCGACGTGGCCCGTGCCAATCTGCTGGACTTCGATCGCGACGGAATGCGTGACTTCTTCGCCGGGCTTGGTGAGAAGCCGTATCGTGCCGATCAGGTGATGAAGTGGATCTACCACCGCCTCGAAAGCGATTTCGGGGCGATGACCGATCTCGGCAAATCGCTGCGCGAAAAATTGCCGGAAGTCGCCGTGGTCGCGCCACCGAAAGCCTTGCTGGACAAGGCTTCCAGCGATGGCACCCGCAAGTGGTTGCTGGGCATGGACGCCGGCAATGCGGTCGAAACCGTGTACATCCCGGAGCCTACGCGCGGCACCTTGTGCGTGTCCTCGCAGATCGGCTGTGGTCTCAATTGCACGTTCTGCTCCACCGGCACGCAGGGCTTCAACCGCAATCTCGCCGCCTCCGAAATCATCGGGCAGGTGTGGCACGCGGCGAAGCAACTCGGCAACGTCACCCATCAGCAACGCCGCATCACCAATGTCGTGATGATGGGCATGGGCGAACCGCTGCTGAACTTCGACAACGTCGTCAAGGCCATGAGCCTGATGCGCGATGACCTCGGCTTCGGACTCGCGTCCAAGCGCGTGACGCTCTCGACCGCCGGCGTGGTGCCAATGATCGACAAGCTGGGCGAAGTCGCGGACGTTTCGCTGGCGGTGTCGCTGCACGCGCCGAATGACGAACTGCGCACGCAACTGGTGCCGCTCAACAAGCGCTGGGGCATCAATGAACTGCTGGATGCCTGCGCGCGTTACGCGGCGCGCAAGCCGCGCGCGACCATCACCTTCGAATACACGTTGATGAAAGGCATCAACGACACGCAGGTGCTGGCGAAACAACTCGTCAAGCTGATGCGCCGCCTGCCCGGGAAGGTGAACCTGATTCCGTTCAACCCATTTCCCGGCACGCAATACGAACGTTCGGACGAAACGGTCATCCGCGATTTCCAGACCATCCTCCTGAACGCCGGCGTGCAGGCGATGGTGCGGCGCACCCGCGGCGAGGACATCGACGCCGCGTGCGGGCAGTTGAAGGGCAGGGTGGCGGATCGCACACGCCGCCACGCGGAATTCCAACGCCGTGTCGAAGCGGCACAGTCAGAAGGGGTGCAGGCGCATGCAGCGTAGGTCCGGCTATGTGCTGGCGACGATGCTTCTCGCGTTGGGCTTGGCGGCATGCAAGCACGACCCGGGCATCATCAAATATCCGTCGCCAATGAGTAACCTCAAGCAGACGCCCCACGACACCACCCAGGAAGACAAGCAATCGGCCGCGCAGACACACACCCAGCTTGCGGCCGTGTACATGGGCCAGGATCACCTGAAGGAAGCCGAGACCGCGCTGAACAAGGCGGTGGGCTTCGATGACAAGTACGTGCCGGCGCACACCCTGCTGGCCATCCTGTATTGGCGCATCAACCGGATGCCGGAGGCCGATCAGGAGTTCCGCAAGGCGATCTCGCTGGATCCGTCGAACGGCGACACCAACAACAATTACGGCAAGTTCCTGTGCGAACGTGGCAACCGCCAGGATGCGATGAAATATTTCCAGCGCGCACTCGCGGATCCCTTCTACAAGACACCGGAAGTGGCCAACACCAATGCCGGAGCGTGCCTGTTGAAGTTCAAGGACTACACTGCCGCCGAACCCTACCTGCGCAAGGCGCTGGAGATCCAGTCCGGCTATGGGCCCGCATTGCTGGACATGGCGCAGCTCGATCTCGACCAGAACAAGGCTTTCGAGGCGCGCGGCTACATGCAGCGTTTCGAAACCGCGGGGCAGGCCACGCCGCAATCACTGCTGCTGGGCTACCAGATCGCAACCCGTCTTGGTGACAAGGACATGGCCGCCAATTATTCCAACCGCTTGCAGGATCAGTTTCCGAATTCCTCGCAGGCGCAATCCTTGAACGGCCCGGACCATGATTGAACATCAGGACACCGAGGAGTTGTTTTCCGGAGCGGAGTCGAAGCGGCCCGCACCGGCTGCAGAGCCCGTCGTGGAGCATCGTCTCGAAACTTCCGGCGATTCGATCGGTCCGCGCCTGCGCGCGGCCCGCGAAGTGCGCGGACTATCCGTCGCCGATTGCGGCCGCCAGTTGCACCTGCCGATCAAGGTGCTGGAGCGGCTGGAGGCCGAGGATTTCGGGCCCGCCGAAGATTTCGTGTTCCTGCGCGGCGCATTGAAGGGTTACGCCAAATTCCTCGGGCTTCCGCCCTGCAGTTGCGATGACGTGCTGCGCGCGGTTGCGCCGCCGGAGCAGCCGGCGCTGGTGTCCGTCGCCCGCACTTCGCAAACGCGCTGGTTGCTGCAGCGTTACGGCACCGCCGCCACCTACATCGTCCTCACCGCGACCATCGCGGTGCCGCTGGTGTTGCTGGGCTTGCGCGGCGGCCTGCACCGCCCGACCGCGAGGATCGTTTCGCTGGACCAGCCCGCAGCTTCGTCTGCTGCGCCGAAGGCAAGCGTACCCGTGCCCCATGTCGCCACGGTCACGCCCAAGGCCGACGACGCTCCGTTCCGCGCGTCGATGACGCCATTCGCGGCGATTGGCCTGAATGACGACAGCGCGGCGTCGATGCCCACGGCCGGCACGACGCCTGTCGCCACCTCCGCCCCCGCGGGCCAGCACACGCTGACGCTGAATGCCAGCGCGGACTGCTGGTTCGAGATCACCGACGCGGACGGCAACAAGGTCGATTCGGGCATGTTGCACGCGGGCGACAGCCGCAGCTGGAACTCGACCGGCGTCCTGCACGTGACGCTCGGCAACGCAAGTGGCGTCAACGTCGTGCGCGACGGGCAGGCGTTCGCGCTGGATTCGGTCGGGCACGCCAATGTCGCCCACTTCGACGTGTTCGGATCGCCGGGCGCGAGCGAAAACAACTGAATCTCTTGTATGCTTTCACGTTTCCGCGCGGCTTCCCGGGCGCGGGCGTCCGTACGTGGGTGAACAATGGCCTTTGAAGATTACGACGAGTACGAGCAGGGCGAACAGGTCCGCAAGTGGATCAAGGAAAACGGCATCGCCGTGGCAGTCGGCGTGTTGCTCGCATTCGTGCTGCTCTTCGGCTGGCGCCAATGGCAGGCGCACAAGGCGAATACCGAAATCCAGGCCGCCTCGCAGTTCGCGGTGGTGCAGAACGCCGCGCAATCGGGCAACAAGCAGGCGATGGGTGCGGCACTCGGTGACCTGCAAAGGAATTACGCGAAGTCATCGTACGCCGCGTTCGCCAGCGCGGCGGTGGCCGAATACGACGTCGGCAAGGACGATTTGAAACAGGCGGCACAGAACCTGCAGTGGGCCGTGTCCCACAGCAAGCAGCCGGCACTGCAGGCGTTGTTCTCGCTGCGCCTCGCGCGGGTGTTGCTGGCCGACGGCAAGGCGCAGGAAGCATTGGCCGCGCTCGGCAAGGTGCCCTCCGGCGACTATGCGGCCATGGCCGCGGAACTTCGCGGCGATGCGCAGCTCAAACTCGGGAAGGCCGATGCCGCACGCACCGATTACCAGGACGCGCTGGCCAAGCTCGACAAGGATGCACCCGGCCGCAGCGCCGTACAGATGAAGCTGGACAATCTCACGCAGCCCAAGGCTGCCTCGACCGGGAAGCAGGGCCAATGAAGCGCCGTCATCTTCTGTTGTTGCCGCTGCTGGCCGCGGTGCTCGCGTTGTCGGGTTGCGGTCTGTGGAACAAGGTCTTCAATCGCGGCAGCAACCTGCAGCCGCCCAAGCCGCTGGTGGAATTCACGCCGACGGTACAGGTGCAGAAAGTCTGGTCGACGCGGATCGGTGATGGCGCCGGACGTTCGGGCGTGCGCCTGCAGCCCGCGTTTGCGGATGGCAAGCTGTACCTGATAAGCACCGACGGCAAGCTCGAAGCGTTGGATGCCGCCACCGGCAAGACACTGTGGAAACAATCCACGCGCGTCGGCGACGGCATCTGGCCCTTCAGGCACAAGAAGCCCGGCCCGGACGCGCGCTATGCAGGCGGTCCGACCGTGCTCGGCAACCTGCTGGTGGTCGGCACGCTGGACGGACATGTCTATGCAATGGACGCCGCGACCGGGAAGCAGTTGTGGAGCGCCGAGGTGGACGACGAAGTGATCTCGCCGCCCGCGATCGACGCCGGCGTGGTGTACGTGCGTACCAATTCAGGCAACGTGTACGCATTCGACTCCAATAGCGGCGAGCGCAAGTGGGCGTACGACCAGGGCAACGTGCCGCTGCTGAGCCTGCGTGGCAACGGGCCGCTGCTGGCGGCGCACGGCGTGGTGATGTTCGGCAGCGACGATGGCAACGTGATTTCGTTGCGCAGCGACACCGGCGCGATCCAATGGAAGCTGCCGATCACCAAGGGCCTCGGCCGCACCGACATCCAGAAGTTGAACGATGCCGATGACACCCTGCAACTGGATGGCAACATCCTGTATGCCACGGCCTACCACGGTGAATTGACGGCCGTCGACGCGACACAGGGCCAGTTGGCGTGGACGCGCGCCTTCTCCAGCTACGTCGGTGTGGGCGTGGCCGACAAGGAAGTGGTCGGCGTGGACGATGATTCCCTCGTGTGGGCGTTCTCCAAGGATGGCGGCGGCGACCTGTGGAAACAGGACGCGCTGCAATACCATTGGCTCACCGCGCCGGCGATCCAGGACAAGTACGCGGTGGTTGGCGGCGTCGACGGCTATGTGCACTGGCTCGACCTGTCCGATGGCAAGCTCGCCGCGCGGGTGCGCTTGTCGAAGGACGCGATTCGCGCCCGCCCGGTCGTCAACGGCGATACGGTGTACGTGGAAGACGTGAAAGGGCACGTCGCGGCGTATCGCATCGGTAGCGCCGGGTAACCTTTGCTCCGGGCAGCATGACCCGAAGACCGGCAGGGGCGCGCCGGGCGCATGCGCCTGCTGCTTCTTTCGCGCGCGATCCATGCACGAATCGATTCATGTCGCGGCCATGGGTCACTCCTGCGATACACTCGGGGCCTGCGCTCCGGCGACCCGCGACTACCTCCACCCGCGGAGGTTCTCCGGCGGCCCCGTTTACGCACCACCCGAGCCTGTCGGATCTCAGATCTATGCTCCCCGTCGTCGCGCTCGTCGGCCGTCCCAACGTCGGCAAATCCACGCTCTTCAATGCGTTGACCCGTAGCCGCAACGCGCTGGTCGCGGACTTGCCCGGCGTCACCCGTGATCGTCACTACGGCGTGTGCCGGCTTGGTGACCGTCCGTTCGTGCTGGTCGATACCGGTGGTCTTTCCGGTGAGCGGATCGATATCGACGAGCTCACCGAGAAGCAGGTGCATTTCGCGATCGACGAAGCCTGTGCGTGTGTATTGCTGGTCGACGCGCGCGAGGGCCTGTTGCCACAGGACCGAGCAATCCTCGACCGCCTGCGCCGCGCGGGCAAACCGGTGCTGCTGGCCGTCAACAAGACCGACGGCATGGACGCGCAGGCCGCGCTCGCCGAATTCGCCGCACTTGGCGTCGCCACGACGTTCGCGATCGCCGCCGCGCACGCGCGTGGACTCGATGCCTTGCTGGCCGCCACCCAGCCGTTGCTGCCGCCGGACGTCGATGCGGAAACGGCGGGTGATGACGAAGCTACGGGCACGCGTGTCGCCATCGTCGGGCGGCCCAATGTCGGCAAGTCCACGCTGGTCAATCGCCTGCTGGGCGAGGAACGCGTGGTGGTGTCCGACGTCGCCGGCACCACGCGCGATTCGATCCACGTTCCGCTGGAGCGCGACGGCAAGCGGTACGTGCTGATCGACACCGCCGGAGTCCGCCGCCGCGGCCGTGTCGAAGAGGCGCTGGAAAAATTCAGCGTCATCAAGACGCTGCAGTCGATCGCCGCGGCCGACGTCGCGGCGGTGATGCTGGATGCGGGCGAGGGCGTCACCGACCAGGATCTGGCCTTGATCGGGCAGGTACTCGAAGCAGGCCGCGCGCTGGTGATCGTCGCCAACAAATGGGATGGCCTGGAACAGTACGATCGCGAACGCTGCAAGGCCGGCCTCGAACGCAAGCTCGACTTCGTGGCGTGGGCACGCATCGTGTTCCTGTCGGCGAAACACGGATCCGGCCTGCGCGAATTGATGCGCGCGATCGATCGCGCCGGTGCTGCCGCCGCACATGAACTCGGCACGTCCGATCTCACGCGCTCGCTGGAAAAGGCCGTCGCGGCGCACCAGCCGCCATTGGTGCGAGGGCATTCGCCCAAGCTGCGCTTCGCGCACCCGGGTGGCGATCACCCGCCGACCATCGTGATCCACGGCAGCCGCACCAAGCACATCGCGGACAGCTACCGGCGTTACCTCGAAAACTTCTTCCGCAAACGCTACAAGCTGGAAGGCACTCCGGTTCGCATCGAATTCCGCGAAGGCGAAAATCCGTACGCCGGCAAGCGCAACGTGCTCACGGAAAGCCAGCAGCGCAAACGCAGGCGGATGATCCGCCATGTGCGCGGACACTAAAGACACCCTCGGTTTGATCCTTGCCGGTGGCGCCGGCCGCCGCGTGGGCGGCGCGGACAAGGGGCTGCTGCCATTGTGTGGCCGGCCTCTGGTCGAACACGTGCTGGAGCGACTGCGCCATCAATGCGCGCGCGTGCTGATCGTCGCCAACCGCAACATCGATGAGTACGCACGCCTCGCGCCGGTAGTCCGCGACGAAGTTTCCGGGCATGCCGGTCCACTCGCCGGACTGGCAGCGGCATTCGGATTCCTGCAAGCCAATCGGCACGCGTTGCCGGACTGGCTCCTGACCGCACCGGCGGATTGTCCCGATCCGCCACGCGATCTCGCAACACGGCTACGCGCGACACTGAGGGCGGATGACGACGCGGCGTGCGCGCTTGCCACCGTCGCCGGCAAGCGCGAGCCGCTGTTCGCGATGTACCGTGTCGGTTTGGCGCCTGATGCGTGGCGAGCATCCGCGCAGGACGCCTTGCGCGAACACGGCTCGCCCACACGCTGGCTTGCCGCGCGCGGCGCCCTTCCGGTCGATTTCGACGATCCGGGCGACGTGTTCCACAATCTCAATACACCCGAAGACTTCCATGAATACGAACGCACGCACGGCTAACCCTTCGTACCCGACCCGCATCGGTCTCGAACAAGCACTGCAGATCGTCGCAAGCCGCGCGACGCAACATCGCCTGCCCATTGAGACGGTGCCGCTTGCCGATGCGCAGGGTTACGTCATGGCCGAGGACGTTCGTGCACCGCATCCACTGCCGCCTTTCGCGAACTCCGCGATGGACGGTTTCGCGCTGCGCGGCGCTGATCTGCCTGCGCACGGCGAACGTGCGTTTACGCTGATCGGCGACGTATTCGCCGGTGCGTCGTCGGCACCGAATGTAGGGGAAGGGCAGTGCGTGCGCATCACGACGGGCGCTCCGATACCGCATGGTGCGGATACGGTCGTGATCAAGGAGAACGTATCGGCTGAAGGCGAACACGTGATGGTGAAAGCCGGCGAAAAGGCCCGCGCCAACGCGCGTGCCGCGGGCGAGGATTACGCCAAGGGCGATCTCGCGTTCGCCTCGGGAACGCCGCTCGGTGCCGCGCAGTTGGCGGTGCTCGCCGCGCTCGGCATCGACCGCGTAGCCGCGCGGCGATCACCGCGCATCGCGGTGATCGCCACCGGCAACGAACTGGTTCCACCCGGGCAGCCGCTCGGATTCGGACAGATCCACGAATCCAACGCGCTGATGCTGGCCGCGTTGGCGCGCGAATCGGGCGCGCTGATCGTCACGCAAGATCGCGTGCGCGACGACCCGGATGCGTTGCGGGTCGCAATGCTGGACGCCGCAGCGGACGCGGACGTCATCGTCACCAGCGGTGGCGTGTCGGCGGGCGAGGCCGATCACTTGCCGGCCGTCCTGCGCGGCATCGGTGAAATCCATTTCCACAAGGTGCGGCTGAAACCCGGCATGCCGACCTTGTTCGGACAGATCGGGGCGAGCCTGTACTTCGGATTGCCTGGAAACCCGGTGGCAGCGGCCGTGACCTACCGCGTTTTCGTCGCTTTCGCATTGCGCGCGATGGCAGGCGTCACCAGCGTGCCGAAGCCGCGTCGCGCCCGCCTCGATGCGCCGTTGCACAAGCGCCACGCGCGTGCGGAGTTTGCGCGATGCTCGTTGCACGTCGACAACGAAGGCGTGCAGTGGGTGTCCGTGCACGCCAAGCAGGGTTCCGGCATGTTGCGCGGTCTGGCGGAAACCGATGCGCTTGCGTTTCTGCCCGAGGACGAAAAGGAATACCGTCGCGGCGACGTCGTGACCTTGTGGCCTTGAGATCCCTTCCTTCCCCCGCCTGCTGGGGAAGGTGCCCTTCAGGGCGGATGGGGGACAAACCAGCGATAATGTTTCCATGAGCATCCGTGAGCTTTCCCCACGTGAAGCGTTGCAACGCCAGCAAGCCGGCGCACTGTTGCTGGACGTCCGCGAAACGTTCGAACACGCCACCGGCATGGCCGTGGGTGCGGTCCCGCTTCCGCGTGGCGAGATTGCACAGCACATGGACGAAATTGCACCCGATCGCAGCGCCGAAATCATGGCCATTTGCGCGCATGGCCCGCGTTCGTTGATGGCCGCCCGGATGTTGCAACAGATGGGTTACACCAACGTGGCTTCGGTCGTGGGCGGCACCGCGCGCTGGGTCGAAGAAGGCCTGCCCGTCGCCAAACCCGGCGGTGACGAGGATTTCTACGATCGCTACTCGCGACACCTGCGCCTGCCTGAAGTCGGCGAGGCCGGCCAGCGCAAACTGGAATCGGCGCGCGTGGTAGTGCTCGGCGCGGGTGGACTGGGTTCGCCTGCCGCGTTCTACCTCGCTGCCGCCGGCATCGGCACGCTGGTGATCGCCGACGACGACGTGGTCGAGCGCAGCAACCTGCAACGCCAGATCCTGCACGCGGACGATCGCATCGGCATGTCGAAACTCGATTCGGCCGCGCATGCGCTGCACGGGCTGAATCCGCGCGTGAAGCTGGAAGGCTTGCGCGAGCGCGTTACCTCCGCCAACGTGGATGCATTGCTGGACGGCGCCGACGTGGTGCTGGACGGCGCCGACAATTTCCCGGTGCGTTACCTGCTCAACGATGCCTGCGTGAAGCTCGGCATTCCGCTGGTGTACGGCGCGGTGCAGCGCTTCCAGGGGCAGGTGGGCGTGTTCGACGCGGGTCGTCAGCGGGGCAGGGCGCCGTGCTATCGCTGCCTGTTTCCGCAGCCACCCGCACCCGAAGACGCACCGAACTGTTCCGAAGCCGGCGTGCTGGGCGTGTTGCCGGGTGTTGTCGGCATGCTGCAGGCCACCGAAGCGATCAAGTTGATCCTCGGCATCGGCGAACCGCTGGTAGGCCGCGTGCTGATGTTCGATGCATTGGCGATGCGCTTCCACGAAACCTGGCTCGCACCCGATCCCGACTGCCCGGTTTGCGCGCAGGGCAGGGCGTTTCCCGGCTACATCGATTACACCGCGTTCTGCGCGGGCGGCTGACGGGGTGGTTCGTTACGCCAGATGCCCATTGTGTTGTTGCCCGGCATGGAATGCAGCCAACTGTTCCGGCGTCGCCTCTTTCTGGTATTGCACCTTCCATTCCTCGAAAGGCATGCCGTAGATCGCCTGGCGCGATTCTTCTTCGGTCAAGTCAAGGCCACGCTCGGCGGCAGCTTCGCGGTACCAGCCCGCAAGGCAGTTGCGGCAGAACCCGGCGAGGTTCATCAAATCGATGTTCTGGACGTCCGGACGTTCTTCATTGAGGTGTTTCAGCAGGCGGCGCAGGACGGCGGCCTGCAATTCAGTAGCTTCGATCATCGCTTGGCTCTCAGGGTGACGTACTCAGTCCTGTTCCTGACGCGATACGCTAGCCGGGCGGGCGGCGCTCCTGCCGTGATCTGCGTAACGAATGCGAATGGCAGGTTCCGCCGGGTTGCCATTGTGTGGCCTGTGCCACGCCCCGATAATGCGCGTTTTGGGGTACGCCGATTGGGCCCGTCAGCACCATGCCACGTGGCCGCGCCGGCCGTCCGTTGCCCGCATGGCAAGGAAGAGTGAAGAAGATGACTGCGCGCATTCTCGACGGACGCAAGATCGCGGGCGAAGTGCTGAACCGGGTCGCGGCCGGGGTCAAGGCCAGGATGGGTACCGGTCGCGCGGCGCCGGGCCTTGCGGTGGTGCTGGTCGGCGCCGATCCGGCTTCGTCTGTTTACGTGCGCAACAAGCGCAAGGCCTGCCAGCAGGTCGGCTTCAAGTCGTTCGATTTCGACTTGCCGGCGCAGACCAGCGAGGCGGATTTGTTCACGTTGGTGGATCGCCTGAACGTCGACCCGGCGGTGCACGGCATCCTGGTGCAGTTGCCGCTGCCGCCGCACGTCAATGCCGCGGCGCTGATCGACCGCATCGATCCGCGCAAGGACGTGGATGGCTTCAGCGCAATCAATCTGGGTCGCCTTGCACTGCGGCGTTTCGGCCTGCGGCCATGCACGCCCAGGGGCGTCATGACTTTGCTCGGACATACCGACCGCCCGGTGCGCGGCCAACACGCCGTGGTGGTGGGCGTATCCAATCATGTCGGGCGTCCCCTGGCGCTGGAATTGTTGATCGCGGGATGCACCACGACCTGTTGCCACAAGTTCACGCAGCGGTTGGAGCATTACGTGGGCGAGGGCGACATCGTGGTCGCCGCGGTGGGTCGGCCCGGCATCGTCAAGGGTGAATGGATCAAGCCTGGCGCGGTGGTGATCGACGTCGGAATCAATCGGCTGGAAGACGGTCATCTGGTGGGTGACGTGGAATTCGCGCCCGCTGCCGAACGTGCGTCGTGGATCACGCCGGTACCCGGCGGCGTCGGGCCGATGACCGTGGCTACACTGATGGAAAACACGCTGGAAGCAGCCCAGGCGATGATGGACGCGCGTTGAAGCTCAAGCTTCGACGCGAACGCGCTTGGTGCGCGATCCGCCGCCCGCCTTGATCGTCACGGCGGAACGCGGGCAGCCGAAACGACGTGCCACCAACGCCACCAGTTCCGCATTCGCCTTGCCGTCCACCGGTGGCGATTTCAACGTCGCGCGCCAGCTCCCGCCGGGCTCCTGTTCCAGCATGGATTCTCGGCCGTTGGGTTTGACCTTGACGGTGAGCAGCACCGGCATGACGATAGGCGAATGGGTGGGGTTGGCGTATAATCGCGCATTGCATTGCCGGACTCCAACCAATGCGCATCCTCGCCGAGGCCTTGACCTACGACGACGTTTACCTCGTCCCCGCCCATTCCTCCGTCCTGCCGCGCGATGTCGATACCTCGACCCGCCTGACCCGCGCGATCCGGCTCAACATTCCAGTGATGTCTTCGGCCATGGACACCGTGACCGAAGCGCGCCTTGCCATCACCATGGCGCAGTGCGGCGGCATCGGCATCATCCACAAGAACATGACCGTCGAACGCCAGGCCGCAGAAGTGCGGCTGGTGAAGAAGTTCGAGGCCGGCGTGATCCGCGATCCGCTGACGGTCGGCCCGCACACCTCGATCGGCGAGGTCATGCACATCACGCGCTCGCACAACATCTCCGGCGTGCCGGTGGTGGAAGAGGGCAACAAGCTCGTCGGCATCGTCACCAGCCGCGACCTGCGCTTCGAAAAGAAGCCGGACGATCCGGTGAAGAACATCATGACCCGCAAGGACAAGCTGGTCACGGTGAAGGAAGGCGCGGGCGAAGACGAGATCATCGGCCTGCTGCACAAGCACCGCATCGAAAAGGTGCTGGTGGTCAACGACGCGTTTGAACTGCGCGGCCTGATCACCGTCAAGGACATCCAGAAGGCGCACGACAACCCCCATTCCGCCAAGGATTCGCACGAGCGCCTGCGCGTGGGCGCGGCGGTGGGCGTTGGCGGCGACACCGAACAACGCGTCGCGGCATTGGCGGAAGCTGGCGTCGACGTGATCGTGGTGGACACCGCGCATGGTCATTCGCAGGGCGTGATCGATCGCGTCGCGTGGGTCCGCAAGAACTATCCCGACCTGCAGATGATCGCCGGCAACATCGTCACGGCCGACGCCGCGCTGGCGTTGCGCGACGCCGGCGTGGATGCGGTGAAGGTGGGTATCGGCCCCGGTTCGATCTGCACGACGCGCATCGTCGCGGGTGTCGGCGTGCCGCAGATCACAGCGATCTCGATGGTGTCCGACGCGCTCAAGGGTTCCATTCCGTTGATCGCCGACGGTGGCGTGCGTTATTCCGGTGATGTCGCGAAAGCGATCGTCGCGGGCGCGTCATGCGTGATGCTGGGCTCGATGTTCGCGGGCACCGAGGAAGCGCCAGGGGAAATCGAGTTGTATCAGGGGCGCTCGTACAAGAGCTATCGCGGCATGGGTTCGCTGGGTGCGATGCAGAGCGGCTCGTCCGATCGCTATTTCCAGGAGCAGGCCGCGGCCGACAAGCTGGTGCCGGAAGGCATCGAGGGCCGGGTGCCGTATCGCGGCCCGCTGCGCGCGATCGTGCACCAACTGGTCGGTGGATTGCGCGCGTCAATGGGTTACTGCGGTTGCGCGAACATCGAAGAGATGCGCAGCAAACCGCAATTCGTGCGTGTCACCGGCGCCGGCGTGCGCGAGGCGCACGTACACGATGTGCAGATTACCAAGGAAGCGCCCAATTACCGTTCGGACTGACGAACGGGCGCAAACCCGCTGCGCTTGGCACTTCGCGCGCCGGCGACGCACGGCCTGCCGTCGTTCGCGACGGTTTGCCCTTCGCCCGTTCCATGCACCTGCAGAGCCCGACGCATGCACAGCATCCATACCGACAAAATCCTGATCCTCGACTTCGGGTCGCAGTACACGCAACTCATTGCGCGGCGCATCCGGGAGATCGGGGTGTATTGCGAAATCTGGGCGTGGGACCACGACCCGGCAGAGATCGCGAAGTTTGCACCGAAAGGCGTCATCCTTTCCGGGGGCCCCGAATCGGTCATCGAAGCGGATTCACCGCGATCGCCCGGGCAGACGTTTGCGCTGGGCGTTCCGATCCTCGGCATCTGCTACGGCATGCATACCATGGCCGCGCAGCTTGGCGGCAAAGTCGAGGGCGGCCATGCACGCGAGTTCGGCCATGCGGTCATCGCCACGGAAACCTGCGCGTTGTTCGAGGGCACTCCGGGCAAGCAGGACGTCTGGATGTCGCACGGCGATCGCGTCACGGCGCTCCCGCCGGGTTTCACGCCCGCCGCGTCCACCGAATCGGTGCCGATCGCGGCAATGGTCGACGAAACACGCCGCTGGTACGGCATCCAGTTCCACCCCGAAGTCACCCACACCGAACACGGCATGGCGATCCTGCGCCGCTTCGTGGTCGACCTGTGCGGCTGCGCGACGTTGTGGACGCCCGCGCGCATCATCGACGATGCCATGGCGCAGGTGCGCGAGGCCGTCGGCAACGACAAAGTGTTGCTCGGGCTTTCCGGCGGCGTCGATTCGTCCGTGGTCGCCGCATTGCTGGAAAAAGCCATCGGCGATCAGTTGACCTGCGTATTCGTCGACACCGGCCTGCTGCGCGCGGGCGAAGGCGACCAGGTGATGGACACGATGGCGCGCCACATGGGCGTGCGCGTGATCCGTGTCGACGCCTCGGAGCGCTTCTTCGCGGCCCTTGCCGGCGTTGCCGATCCCGAAGCCAAGCGCAAGATCATCGGCAGGCTGTTCGTCGAAGTGTTCGACGAGGAAGCGCAGAAACTCGAAGGCGTGAAGTGGCTGGCGCAGGGCACGATCTATCCCGACGTGATCGAATCGGCAGGCGGCAACACCGGCAAGGCGCACGTGATCAAAAGCCACCACAACGTCGGCGGCCTGCCCGAGAAGATGAACCTCAAGCTGCTCGAACCGCTGCGCGAACTGTTCAAGGACGAAGTCCGCCGCATCGGCGTGGAACTCGGTCTGCCGCGCGAAATGGTTTATCGGCATCCTTTCCCCGGGCCCGGCCTCGGCGTGCGCATCCTCGGCGAAGTGAAACGGGAATACGCGGAAATCCTCAAAGCAGCCGACCGCATTTTCATCGAGGAACTGCGCACCGCGGACCTGTACGACAAGGTGAGCCAGGCCTTCGCGGTGTTCCTGCCGGTGAGGTCGGTCGGCGTGGTCGGCGACGGACGCGCCTACGAATGGGTGGTCGCGTTGCGTGCGGTCGAGACCATCGACTTCATGACCGCACACTGGGCGCATCTGCCGTACGAATTCCTCGGCAGGGTTTCCAACCGGATCATCAACGAGCTACACGGAATTTCGCGCGTGGTTTACGACATCAGCGGTAAACCACCTGCCACGATCGAATGGGAGTGAAGATCAGCTGTGGCGGTCGGGGCGCCGAACGACCCTGATCCTGCCGCTGTTGCCACCGCCGCACAGCAGTTGCCCCTTGCCGTCGGATTCGAGTCCCGAGACCGCCATGTCGGCCGGCATGTCCAGTTGTTCCAGGACCTCGCCGGTTTCCGGGTCGATCCTGCGCAAGTCGCTCTCGTCGCCTTCCCACGTACCGTGCCAGAGTTCGTCGTCGATCCAGGCAACGCCGGTGACGAAACGCGTGGTTTCAATGGTGCGAAGGACCTTGCCGGTTCCGGGATCGATCTGATGGATCTTGCGCGCGCGGTATTCGCCCACCCACAAACTGCCCTCGGCCCATGCGAGGCCGGAATTGCCGCCTTCGCCGGGCGCTGGAATCGTGGCCAGCACACGGCCGGTTTGCGGATCGATCTTCTGGATGCGATCCTCGGCGATCTGGAACAGGTGCTGGCCGTCGAACGCGGTGCCGGCGTGCGAGGCGACGTTTATGGAGCGCTGCTCCTTGCCGCTCGCGGGGTCCAGGGCGTTCAATTTGTCGCCGGATGCAAACCATATGCGCTCGCCGTCGAAGGTCACGCCGTTCACGCGATCGGCATCATGAAACGGACCATATTCATGAACGATTTCAGCCGTTGACCGTTTCATGGCTGTACTCTCGTGGCTCGGGGACGGCGCCATCCTAATCCCCCGGCAGCGGAGCAGGGAGCAACAATGCCGTCGTGAATCCCGGCACCGGCGACACCAGCCAGCGGCGCGACCGGCCGCGGCCGAACGACTGCACTTTGTTCGATGCATCCAACGCATCGAGCGCGCGCTGCACGTTGCGCTGGCTCATCGCCAACGCCAACGACAGGGCCGAACTGGACCATGCTTCGCCATCGGACAACGCCGCCAGCACCGCCGCGTGTTTTTCTTCCACCGGTCGCGCCAGCACCACCACCTCGTGCGATGACCGCGGTGCCAGTTCGAAACCTGCCGGTGTCGCGCGAATGTCGGCGATGTTGCGCACGGCCGCCCGAAGCCGGCCCATTTCCACCCGCAAGCGCGCGCGGTGTGTTTCATCCGCGTAGCGCGTGCGGAAGACATTCGCGATCAAGGCATTTCTCGGCACATCGCCTGGCCACGCTTCGGCCAAGGCACGCACAAGTGCGAACAACACCGGCCGCGAAGCCAGGGAAATGGCCGAACCCGCATCCCGTATTTCGAAGCGGCAAGCGTCGACGAGGAAACACGGCGATGCCAGCAAGACCTCGACCTGCTCCAGCGTGAGCGGTTGTTGTCGGCCGCGCGAGATGCGGCGCGCCGCCAGAGCATCGAGCGCACGAACCAGGCTTCCAACCTCCGCCGCGAGGGCGGGGACGCCGGCCTGACCCGCAGCCGATCGGGCACGATCCAGTGCCGCTCGCGCTGCGGACGCCTGGATGCGCCGCATCGCGATGCCGGCGACGCTCAGTTCGTGGATGGCGCGCAATGCCGGCGGCAGTGTTGCGACATCGAGTTCGGCGAGCGCACGTTCGGCTTCATCGAGACGACCGATCAGCAGCAGGCGCCGGATCGCGAGATAACGCGCATGCGCCGCGTTGATCCGGTCGCCGTGTGCCTCCAGCGTTGCGCGCGCAGCATCGAGCCTCTTTTCCTGCCAACCGAGTTCGCGCGACGCCAGCGCGATTTCCGCCTCGGCGATTGCGCAGCGCGCACGCGCCACGATTTCCCTGCGCCCGAATGTACGCGCGGCGCGTCGCACCAGCGCTTTTGCACGATCGAAATCGCCGAGTTGCGCCATCGCGATGCCGCGCAACGCCAGCGCGGGCGGGTCGTCGCGCAAGGCGACCCGTTTCAGCGCGCCCAGCGGGTCGCCCACCGCCAGCGCACGCGCCGCAGCGGTGATCAGCGAGTCCATCCCGGCATTCTCATCTGAATCGCGCCACGTTTGTCACTCCCATCCGTGAGGCGTTGCTGCCTAATCTGGTCACGTCGATCAACCAACCGCCGCATCGTAACGGCGGACACCCGGAGGAGATGACCATGGCAACGCACACGACCGGTACGCACAATGAGTGGCTGAAGGCACGGCTTGAATTGCTGGAAGCGGAGAAGACTTTAACGCACCAGAGCGACGCATTGGCGCAGCAACGGCAGGCGCTGCCGTGGGTGCGGATCGACAAGGACTACCGATTCGACACGGAGCAGGGCACCGCTTCGCTGGCGGACCTTTTCCGCGGGCGCTCGCAACTGCTCGTCTATCACTTCATGTTCGGGCCGGACTACAAAGCCGGTTGTCCGTCCTGCTCGATGATTGCGGATGGCTTCAATGGATTCACGGAGCACCTGGCCAACCACGACGTGATGCTGTGGGCCATCTCGCGTGCGCCGCTGGCGAAATTGCAGGCATACAGGCAACGCATGGGCTGGACGTTTCCCTGGGCGTCTTCACAGGGCAGCGACTTCAACGCCGACTACGGCGTTGGCCTGAGCGAGCAGCAGCAAAAGGAAGGGTACGAATACAACTTTCGCAAGAACCCGCCCATGTCACGCTCGACCCCGGATGCACCGAATCAATTTGCGGCCTCGAGTGGGGTCGACGGACGAACCTACCTGCGCGAGCTGCCCGGCATGAGCGCGTTCGTGCTGGAAGACGGCGCCGTGTATCACACCTACTCGACCTATGCGCGCGGACTCGATGGGTTGTGGGGCGCGTACCAGTGGCTCGATCGTGCGCCACGCGGCCGCAACGAAGCGGGCGGCATCTGGTGGCGCCGGCACGATGAATACGCGCAGGAATAAAGCCCGCGATGGGACGGAAGCCGGTGGCTGGCTGCACCTCACAGCTTCGCCGACCTTCGCGGCCATGGCGCTGGTCACGGCCATCACGGGTGATGACCCGGCAAGCATGCTCTGCCAGGCGATGGGCCGCGGGTCTCTGTCGCTCGACGGCATGACCTTCATGTACCTGCTGATGGCGATCTTCCACGCAGCACCGTGGTGGCAATGGATCGTGCTGCGAGCCCGCGGCCACGCGCGGACGAAAAAGATTTGCACGCCTGAATCGGCGGCGCTGGAATCGCGGTGACGATAGAATTTGCCGTCCGCTTCTTTTCGCAGCCAGCCGCGCATGGCCATGCCGTTACCGCCATCCAGCCCGTTCTCGCCCGAGGACGCTGCTTTCATGCAACGCGCCCTCGAGCTGGCGGAGCACGCCCGGGACGCCGACGGCGAGGTGCCGATTGGCGCGGTGCTGGCGATGGCGAGCGAAACCGTTGGCGAAGGCTGGAACCGCAACATCACCCTGAGCGACCCCAGCGCGCATGCCGAAATTGGGGCACTGCGTGATGCCGGGCAGCGGCTCGGGAACCATCGCTTCCCCGGATCGACGCTGTACGTGACCCTCGAACCTTGCGCGATGTGCGCGATGGCATTGGTGCACGCGCGCGTGGCGCGTGTCGTTTACGCGGCCAGCGATCCCAAGACCGGTGCAGCCGGAAGCGTATTCGATACGTTGACGTCCGATCGCCACAATCACCGTGTAGAGGTGCAGGGTGGATTGCTGGCCGAAGAATCCGCCACGCTGCTGCGGGATTTCTTCCGCGAACGACGCCAATCGAAAGGGTGCTGACTGCGGCCCGCGCTTTCCGTCACAAGCCGCAATCGCGTTGGCGCGGTCCGGTCAGACAGGTCTGACAATTCGTACAGCGGTCGCAGCGCCCCGAACGCTTCGTCGCTGTGGATCAGATGACGGCGCGCTTCGAAACCGTAGCATTGGAACAGCCAGAGCGCACATTCCAACGTTCGGGCGCTGCACCGGTAGCCTGACGTGGTGTAGATGGTTCCGCGCTCGTCGTATGTCCAGCCACCGAGCGGCCAGCCGAATTCCTCGTAGCGCATTGGATTCTCCTGATGAGGACGGAAGGGCTTTGGAAGGAGCTGCCATATTTAATCGCTTGGCCCATCGGATCCATAATTTTACACAATAGGCATTTGCATCAATCAAAGGGGGACCAGGTCCCGCCGTGGCGGCCTTCTTTGAGGTCGCCACGGTCAGGGTCTGCCCCTCGCCGTCGCGTGTGGCATATCAGCCCTGAGGGGTTCCAGGAG
>Ga0207702_10001457_pt1 | contig 23515 bp, 21 predicted proteins | sample KBSCornC62_FD_184302 | JGI IMG/M metagenome (GOLD analysis project Ga0207702, IMG submission 184302) | Corn rhizosphere microbial communities from Kellogg Biological Station, Michigan, USA - KBS Corn C6-2 (SPAdes) (version 2) | ecosystem: Host-associated > Plants > Roots > Rhizosphere > Soil ...
CGGCGAATGGTTAGGCTTCATGTTTTCTCAACCAACTCAAAATATCCTCGCGCTGCTCTGGTGACATCTTCGCCAAAACCTTCTTGCGCTCATTCGGTGGCAACGATGCGATATGCCGACGCGGTAGCCAATATAACAGCCAACCAAATGGCAAACCTGATAGAACAAGGCCAAGCTGTGCCCAAGCAACGCCAGACCAATGCTTCTCAAAGCCAAGCCAAACCGATACAGCAAGGCAAGCCAGCCAAACAATCCATGACAATGTTCTTTTGTTCATAGCGTGCGATGAAGCCTAACAGATATTCGGCCAAAGCTGGGTTGGGCCTAATCCGGGTTTGATGGTTTGTTGAATTTTCCCCAAAGAGTTGAGGCTGGAAAGTTTGTAAAAAATCGGACCCCTGCCGCTTTGGCCTAATCTCAGGGTGCGAAAACCAGACTTGGCACTTTGCCCGGTGCTTGACCCAGCCCCCGGCGTGCCTGACGTTTCTAACCACTTGTCCCAGCGTCTTTTCACTTGCCCTGAGCCTAGTCCCTTGGTTTATTCGCTGGCAAGTCATTTTTTCATGGGTGCCCAGGTGCCATTTTCTCAGCGGGTGCGGGAGCGTTACCTTCCCAATCCCAAACTCCCGTTTTACGAGCAGTGCCGCGAGGTGATGCGGTTCAAGCAGTTGGCCTTGCGCTCGGAGGATGCCTATTTGCAATGGATCAAGCGCTTCGTTACGTTTCATCGTCAGCCGGGTTCGCAGCCGGGCAAATGGCGCTGGCGGCATCCGCGCGACATGGGCGCAGCGGAGATGCGGGCCTTTCTCACCGATCTGGCAGTGCGGCGGAAAGTGAGCGCGGCCACGCAGAACCAAGCCTTGAATGCCTTGCTGTTCCTGTATCGGGAGGTGGTCGGCCAGGACATTGGCTGGCTGGATGACTTTGAGCAGGCCCAGCGTTCACGCCGGGTGCCAGTGGTCCTGACGCAGGCGGAAATCCGCCAGCTGTTGCCGCACCTGACCGGCATCCACTCATTGATTGGCCAGCTATTATATGGCTCGGGCATGCGGCTGATGGAAGGCCTGCGGTTGCGAGTCAAAGATATTGATTTTGCGCGGGGCAACATCGTGGTGCGCGGTGGCAAGGGCGACAAGGACCGAGTGACGCTTTTGCCCGATTGCCTGCGCGAGCCGCTGGCCGCACAGTTGCGAGTCACGCGGGAGACGTGGCAGAAGGATCTCCGGTCGGGTCATGGCCGCGTCTGGTTGCCGGGGGCGTTGCGGGTGAAATATCCCAAGGCGGAACAGGAATGGGGCTGGCAGTGGGTTTTCCCCTCGGCAGAGTTAAGCATGGACCCGGAGACTAAAGTTCGCCGCCGGCATCACATCTCGGATACCAGTGTGCAGGGCGCGGTGAAAACGGCGGCCCGCCTGGCGGGGATCGTCAAGCCGGTGACGCCCCACACGTTGCGCCATTCGTTTGCCACCCATGAACTGGAAAATGGTTATGACATCCGCACGGTGCAGGAACTCTTGGGCCACAAGAATGTGGCCACCACGCAGATTTATACCCACGTCATGCAGAAGCCGGGGCTGGGCGTCAAAAGTCCGCTGGATGTTTAAGAGTTTGTTGGTGTTCAATCCGGGCTTTTCCCCTTCGCGCCAGACTGCCGGGCTTTCAATTCCCCTTGCCAGACGACGCCTTGAAACCCGTCAGCCTGGCGCTCTCCCGATTCTGGACGGAGACGACGTAAACTTCCCCCAGCCGGGAAAAATCATTCCGTCCCGTCCGGGGCAACTTTCCGCCGACTCCGGGCAGGGTTAATTCCACGGCCCTGCCGGGGGCAGGATATTGGTTGGTTTGTCTTCGCCTTTTTTTGCGCCCGCCGTCACTGCTCCCTTGGCTGCTCACTGGTCCGACACCGGGCCGGCTTTGGGAGCGAGATCAAAAACCGCGCCAACGTCGCCCCATTGCCCTTTTCGCCGCTGTCACGGTTTTAGCTTTCGCTGGGTATTGAATGCTCTCCGCGCACGGCCCGCTGTCTCCCCCAACAGTGAAGCGAGCAGCCAACGGCAGGGTGACGGACAGCGGTTTCAAAAAAAAGCTATGAAAACCAATAATATAATGATGGAAGCGTCAGCTCCAGCGAGTGTCCGGCCTACGTCGGTTTCAAAAACCAAGCATGGAGAGTTCGCCAAGCATTGCGCGAATCGCGGACTATCCACCGAGGCGGTCTTGAACTGCCTGCGGACGCTGATGCCGCGCCAATACGAACTGGCCGAGGTCGTCGGCCAATGGGTTTGGCTCGATGTCTCACCCGCGCGGAAACCCGGTCTGGCAAGATTGCTTTGGTCGCTGGGCTTTCACTGGAACCAGCGGCGCGGGGTCTGGCAGCATCCCTGCGGAATGTTCGACCCGGTCGGCTCCCATCCTACTGACCCCCGCGCCAAGTATCGCTCCTATTTTCCGGCAGATGTTTTGCCCGCTTAAACACGCTGGCACTGTCAGTAAAAATGTCAGTAAAAGCAACCAGCGATTACCCGAAATTCTAACGGCTTCACCTGAATAGTCTTTAGTTTTACCGGCAATTCATTAAATTCTTTTTATCTGATTCTATGCTACAGATTGTGTCCATCCGTGGTTGAAAAATCACTTCTTCAACAGCGCGAACTCCATCGAGTCCACCAGCGCTTCGAGGCTGGCTTCGATGATGTTTTCGCTCACGCCGACGGTGCCCCATTCGCGCTTGCCGTCGGTGGATTCGATGAGCACGCGCGTCTTCGCCGCCGTGCCGGCCACGCCGTCGAGGATGCGCACCTTGTAATCGGTGAGCGTGATCTTTTTGAGCTGCGGGAAAAACTTCGCGAGCGCGAGACGCAGCGCGGCGTCGAGCGCGTTCACTGGGCCGTCGCCTTCCGCCACGGTCTGCGCGAGCTTTTTGCCGACGCGGACTTTGACGGTCGCCTCGCAAACGGAGCCTTTTTCGTCGCGGCGCATGGAGACGTGGTAGGTATCCACCGTGAACGGCAGTTCGCGATGCTTCAGCGCCTTGCTGATGAGCAACGCCATGGAACCTTCGGCGGCCTCGTATTCGTAGCCCTGGTTTTCCAGTTCCTTGACGCGATTGAGTATCGGCTTCAACTCCGGCGTGTCGTTCGTGAGCTTGAAGCCCAGTTTTTGCGCCTTGATGACGATGTTGCTGCGGCCGGCGAGATCGCTGATGAGGATGTTGCGTTCGTTGCCGACGAGTTCGGGGTTGATGTGCTCGTAGCTTGACGCGAGTTTTTGCACGGCGTTCACATGCGCGCCGCCCTTGTGGGCGAACGCGGACGAACCCACCCATGGCAGGCGCGGGTTGTGACGCAGATTCGCGACCTCGTCCACGAACATGGAAAGTTCCTTGAGCTTCGCGAGCGACTTCGCGGGCACGCAGGTTTTCTTCAGCTTCAACGCGACGCAGGGGATGATGCTGGTCAGGTTGCAATTGCCTGTGCGTTCGCCGTAGCCGTTGATGGTGCCCTGCACATGCACCGCGCCCGCGTCGAGCGACGCCAAGGCATTCGCCACGCCCATGCCGATGTCGTCATGCGTGTGGATGCCGAGCTTGCAATTCAATTTGGATTTGGCCGCTTTGGTGATGGCGGCGATTTCCTGCGGCAGACAACCGCCGTTGGTATCGCACAGCACGACGAAATCCGCGCCGGCCTTTTCCGCCGCGCGCCAGGTGTCGAGCGCGTATTCGGGATTGAGCTTGTAACCGTCGAAGCCGTGCTCGGCGTCGTAGATGACGAACTTGCCGTGGTCTTTGAGAAATTTCACGGTGTCGCCGATCATCGCGAGGTTTTCCTCGGGCGTGCAGCGCAGGACCTCCTTCACATGCAGCATGGAGGTCTTGCCGTAGATCGTGACAACGGGCGTTTCCGCCTCGATGAGCAGGCGCACCTGGTTGTCCTGTTCCACGGGCACGCCTTTTTTGCGCGTCGAGCCGAAGGCCGCGAGCTTGGCGTTCTTGAATTTCTTTTTCTTGGCCTGGGCAAAGAACTCGATGTCCTTGGGATTGGAGCCGGGCCAGCCGCCTTCAATATAGTGAACCCCGAAAGAATCGAGCTTCTCGGCGATGCGGAGCTTGTCCGCGACCGAGAAATTGATGCCTTCGCCCTGACTGCCGTCGCGCAGGGTCGTGTCGTAGATTTCGACTTGGGGTTTCATAATTGTCCGCAAAAAGCGGATGCACACTATCTCTTAAACGGGCGGAAGTGGCAAATCGGAATTCAGAGGTCAACGCACAGGCGCAAGGTCGCAGAGTCGTCGGGAATGCTCGCGACTTTGCGCCGGGGAGGCTGCGCCAATTTTTCCGGTTCAAAATGGGTTGTGCAGTTGCGCTTTGGCCGGATGCGAGTAGATTGCCCGCGTGGATGAATTCGCAACCATTCAGTGCCCGTTCTGCGGCCAGTCGTTCGATGTGCCGGTGGATACCTACATCGCGCAGCAGTGCTTCACGACCGATTGCGAGGTCTGCTGCCGCCCGTTCGAGGTCCGCGCGGAATGCAAGGCCGGCGAAATCGTGAGCGTGGAGGTTTCGTCCGATTAAGGCCGGCTAGAACAAGTCCTTCTCCGAGCTGATCTGCTCCTGCATTTGTTTCACGATCATGCGCGCCCGCGTCAGCGCGTTGTCCTGCGTCTCGCCGAAAAAGGATTTCAAACGGATGCGCACGGCGGCAATGTAATCGCCATTGCGGTCATGCAATGGCATGGTCACCAGCACGACCCCTTTTTCCCGGCCGAATGAGACGGCCCCGTTCTGGATCGCCTTGAGTTCCGCGTCCGTTCCTTCCTTGCCGATTTCCGCCGGGTCCTTGCTGGCGATGACGCGCGTGGTGTCGTTCGTTTGCAAGGTGTAAACCCGCAGGCCGAGGAGCCGGGTCTGCTGCTCAACGATCCGGTTCACCACCGCCTGCGTCGCGGGAATGATCGGCGTGTAAACCACCTCGGCATCGGTGAAATAGGCGACGGCATCGGACTTCGTGCGGAAACCGAGCAGACCTTGGTTGAGGGAATTGTCACCCAGCGGCGGCATGACGAGCTTGTCATCATACCAGAAACTGATCTGCGTGCCGTCGCATTGCACGGCGAGCGTGTGCCATTCGCCGGCGGTTACCTTCAGGGCCGGACCGATGGGGTCGGAGCGCAGGCCGTTCACCACCTTGTAAAACCGCACGTTGTTGCCGAGTCCGCTGGCGCGGACGCAGTAGTAATTCGAGGAATTCTGGTAACGAAACACGACGCCCGCCATCTGCTCGGCGATGCCGCTGACGAGCTTGAAGCGCGTGGTGAACTTGAAATTGCGGAACTGCTCGCCCGTGAACAGCAGCATCGGAAACCGTTCATCCGTCATGTCCTCGCTGGTCTGGGCGAGCACGCGGTGGCGGGTGACTTCAGGGGCTTGTCCGGAGAATGGCGTGAAAGCCGAGGGCACCTCGTCCAAGAGGGTTTTCCAAACGCCCGGCTGGCCGCTGCCCGCGAGGATCGGGACGAAGTTGGTGGGCACCGCCCCGGACGGGTCGTCGCTGAAATTGAAATGGATTTCCGCGCCGCGCAACGGCGACACCAGCGCGAGACAAAAAATCCAAAGGTAAATTCGCATCGCTGCAGCGTAGCAAAGCCCGTTGCGCAGGCAAAATAGTTTTGCCAAGCGGCGAGGGTTGCTCAAAATGAGCGGATGAAATTCACCCGTCGTTCCATTGCCCTCGCCGCTGCGTTGCTGGCCGCCAATTTCTCCGCCCGCGCCGAACTGAAACTGCCTGCCATCTTCGGCGACAACATGGTTTTGCAGCAGCAGATGGCCGTGCCCGTCTGGGGTTGGGCCGCGCCGGGCACGGAAGTCACCGTGAAATTCGCTGGGCAGACGAAGACCGCTCACACCGATGCGGACGGCAAATGGCTCGTGAAGTTGGGCAAACTCAAGGCCTCCTTCGCGCCGCAAACGCTCGTCGTCGCGGCGGGTGACACCAAAACTTTCACCAACATCCTCGTCGGCGAAGTCTGGCTTGCCTCCGGCCAGTCGAACATGGAAAAACCCATCGGCAAGCAGCCGGGGCAAAAGCCGACGTTCAACGCCGAGGCGGAACTGGGAGCGGCGAATTATCCGAACATCCGCATCTTCAAAATCGAGAAGACACTGTCCGCCATGCCGCTGACCGATCTGGAGAAATTCAACGGCTGGCAGGAATGCAGTTCCAATTCGCTCGATTCCATCAGCTTTTCCGCCGCCGCCTATTTCTTCGGCCGCGAAATTCACACGAATCTGAATGTTCCCGTCGGCCTCGTCGAATCCTCCTGGGGCGGCACGCGCATCGAGCCATGGACGCCGCCGGTGGGCTTTGAAAAAGTCGCGTCACAGAAAAAATTTGCCGGGACGATGCTCCATTCCAACAAGCTTGCCAACACCCAACCCATGGCGATTTACAACGCCATGATCGCGCCCATCGCCGGCTTCGCCATGCGCGGCGCGCTGTGGTATCAGGGCGAATCCAATTTGATGGGCACGGATGCGGACAACGATTATCTGCAATACGCCGACAAGATGGCCGCGCTCGTCGGCGGCTGGCGGCAGATTTGGGGCGAAGGCGCTTTCCCGTTTTACTTCGTGCAGATCGCGCCGTTCAAATATTACGGTGGGAAAATTGTGCGCGTGCCGTCGGCGGAATCCTTGCCGGAATTTTGGACGCTGCAATCCAAGGCCGCCCGGCAGATCAAGCATACCGGCATGGTCGTGACCACCGACCTCGTGGACAATCTCAACGACATCCATCCTCGCGACAAAGCCAGCGTCGGTCATCGCCTCGCGCTGCTGGCGCTGGATGAAACCTACGACAAGGAAGTGGAAAGCTCCGGCCCGGTCTTCCGCAAGGCGAATTTCAAAGCAGGCAAGGCCATCTTGAAATTTGTCGAAGTGGATGGCGGCCTCATCAGCAAGGATGGCCAGCCGCTGACGTGGTTCACCATTGCCGGCGCGGATGGCAAGTTCGTTCTTGCCGAGGCAAAAATTGTGGGCGACACCGTGGAAGTTTCCGCTCCCGAAGTGAAGGAACCCAAGGCCGTTCGCTTCGCATGGGATGAAACCGCGCAGCCAAATCTCTGCAACAAGGCCGGCCTGCCCGCCGAACCGTTCCGCACGGACGAACCGAAGAAGTGAAACGAGTGGAGCGCTGGCATCTTGCCGGCGAGAACTTGCTTTCCTGAACCACGCCGGCTAGAAGCCAGCGCTCCAGTTAAGAAAAGCAAAACGGCGAACCAAATCGGTTCGCCGTTTTTTTGTTTCTGAAATCGTTTACTTCATCTGCGCCAAAATCTGATCCGTGATGGCTTTCACCGCCGCTTCGGCGTCGGGGTCAAGGCCGACGGTAGGTTCGTTGGACTGCGGGGCTTGACAGGTCGCGCCCGGACGCCAGTCGCCGCTGTCGCAGAGTTCGCATTCCTTCATGCCGATGCGCGGGTCCACGAAGCCGAGGCTCTGCTTGATGTTGAGAATCTCCTTCATCTGCGGGCCGGTGAAAGTCTGGATCGGCTTGCCGAGCTGGCCAGCGACGACAATTGTGCGGCAGTAAGCCTCGATGATTTCCATGCGCCAGTAGGCTTCCTCGATGTTGTTGTGGCTCCACGTCACGACGCCGTGATTGGCCATGAGGATGGTGTTGTAATCGTCGGTCAGGTCGGCCACGAGCTTGCCCATGTCCGGCGAACCGGGCGTGCGATACGGCGCGACGCCGACGGAGCAAAACACTTCATATTCCGGCAACATGCACGTGGGCGGCGCCTGACCGACAACCGCGAACGCCGTCGCATACGGCGGATGGCAATGGCAGGTGGCGACCGCCTTGGGCTGCTTCTTCATCATCTGCAAGTGCATCAGGATTTCGCTCGTGCGCTTCTTGGTGCCGCAAAGCTGGTTGCCTTCAAAGTCCACCAGGCACATGTCGGACGGTTTGAGCGAGCCTTTGCTGACGAGTGTGGGCGTGCAGATCGCGATGTCTTCGCCGACGCGGATGGCCATATTGCCACCGTTGCCGTCCACGTAAGCGCGTTTCCAGAGGCGATGGCCCATTTCGCAGATCTGTTCCTTCAAGCTGTGCGCGTAAGGCGAATTGAAAAACGCTTCCAGTTCCGCCTTCGAAGACTTGGAATTAAGCTTCTTGGTCGGCGGCGAAAGTTTGTCGGCGCTGACGGACGCGGCGGCGGCACCGGTTGCCACGGCGCGTGCGCCATTGGTCTCGATGTCCTGCAAGAGTTCGCGCGCGGACGGCGTGACGATCGCATCGGCGGGGATGTTGACGCCTTGACCGCTGCGGATCATTTCCTGAATGTCACGGACACTGATAACTTGGCTCATAAATTTTAGTATTTTGAAGTCAGGAGCCAGGAGTTAGAAGGGTTATTCGCTTCTTTAATTCTTCTAGCTACTAACTACTCGCTTCTAGTTTCTACTTCAGCTCTTCCACGGGCTGTAAAACATTTCGTCTACCAGCGCGCAATTGATCGCGTCAATCGGTGGCGAGATCTCAAACGGCTGCGCGGCTTCCGCGCCTTCTTCGTAACCAATCACATCGCCCACGCCGCCGCCGATGTCGTCATAAACGACGAGGCTCGGGTCGGTGCCCATGCCCGGCTTGACGTTAATGCCCTTAAGGTATTGCTCGCGGCTCAACGGGCTCACGACCAGGAAACGTCCGCCCTTCAGCAAGTCCACTGACTTGCTCAACGTGACGCGACCGATGACGGTTCCGAGTTTCAAATTCTCACTCCCGGTTCATGTTCATCCACGATGCCAGTGACGAGCCAGCGCACGGGGCTCTTGTCCACGCCCACGGCCTTGCGCGCCGCTTTGCCGTCCGACGAAATCACAACCTGCTGGTGCATCCCTGCGCCGTGCGAATCAATCGCGATAATCGGCGCGCCTTCGGGCTGGCCATTGCCGCCGATCGGCTGGCATATCACCAGCCGCCAGGCATCGAAACTCGGATGTTTCCGGGTCGCAACGATGTTGCCTTCGACGCGAGCTAAAAGCATAAAATTTCAACCACGGATTAACACGGATGCACACGGATTAATTCCAAATGCAATCGGAGCGCGGTGTTCACGCCGCTTCAGCGTGCAACCGTCAAACCCGCATGGGCATTGAAGCGGGCTAAAGCCCGCACTCCGTTCCCATCCGTGTTTATCTGTGTTCATCCGTGGTTAATAAATCCTCAAGTTGTCCACCATCACGCAGCGGCGGACGCGCGTGAATGTGCGGGGATTCGTGATGCCTTCGCCTGTGGGCGTGGCGATCGAGAAACTCAAATAACCTTCGCCGCCAAGGCCGAGGCCGGCGGGTGACGGGCCGTTCTTGACGAACAACGTCGTGTCCAGCGCGCGCGCCATGGCGGTGATGTTTTCCACGTCGTGCGAGTGGATGATGGCGGTGTGTTTGTAATTGTGTTCGGATTGCAGCGAGCGTTCAATGCCTTCCTCGACGCTTTTCACGCGCACGATCGGGATCATCGGCATCATCTGTTCTTCCTGCACGAACGGATGCATCGCGTCGGTTTCGCCGAAGAGCAACTGCGTGCCGGACGGCAGATTGATGCCGGCGGCCTGCGCCAGAAAGGCCGGATCTTTGCCGATGTAATCCTTGTTGGTGTGAGCCTGCGCGCAACCGCCGCCTTGGCCGGGCGTGATGGTAAAGGCCGCCTTAGTCAGTTTTTCCAACTGCGATGAATTCAATTTCACCGCGCCGTTCTCGCTCATCCGTTGCATCAGCTTGTCTGCGACCTGGTCGAGAACGAAAATCTGTTTCTCGCCGATGCACAAAAGATTGTTGTCGAATGCCGCGCCGGAAATGATCGCCTTGGCCGCACGCGTCGGGCAGCAGGTGTCATCCACGAACACGGGTGGATTGCCGGGGCCGGCGCAGATGGCGCGTTTGCCGGTCTGCATGGCGGCCTTCACGACCATCGGTCCACCGGTGACGAGCAGCAGGCGGGTGAATTCGTTTTTGCAGAGCGCGTTGAAAGAATCGAGCGTCGGCTTTTCGATGATGCAGACGGCGTTTTCAATTCCCGTCTCGCGATAGATCGCCTCGTTGTAAGCGCGGACAGCCGTGGCTGCGCAACGCGCGGCGCTCGGATGGGCGTTAAAAACCATCGTATTGCCGGCCGCAGCGATGTTGACGATATTGCCGCTCAGCGTGGGAATGGAATGCGTGCTGGGCGTGATCGCGCCGACGACGCCGAACGGCGTGTATTCTTCGAGAGTAATGCCGTTATCGCCACTGCGCGCGTCAGGGCGAAGCCAGTCCACGCCGGGGACGAGCTTGATCAAGCCGAGCTTGGCGATTTTGTGGTCGAGGCGGCCGATCTTCGTTTCTTCAAATTCAATTTTGCCCCATTGCTCGGCGTTTTTTTCCGCCATCGCCTTGACGATCTCTTCAATCTTGCGACGGGCGGCAATGCCTCCCTGCTTGAGTTGCAAGAACGCTTCCTGTGCGGCTTCACACGCTTCGTCGGCCGTGGCGAACACGCCAAACTTGCCGCGCAACGCGGGCGCGGAGGTGGCTTTCTTGGTGCCGCAGCCGCAGGATTCCGACTTCGGCGCAGGCGCGGACGGAGCAGGGGACGGCTTGGTGGTGGCGGTGGCGGTGCCGCCCAATTTACCCAGCACCTCGGCCACCACGTCACGGATCAAAGTTTCATTCACGGCACTCATAGTTCAATTAACGCACTTTCGCGCTGAAGATTTCTTTGCCAAACACATCCACGCTGTCCACCAAGCCGATGACGACGGCGTCAATCGGGCATTCCTTCATACCGGGCGCTAGCCGGGCGCTGCTGCCCTGACAGAACAGCACCATTTCGCCTTCGCCGGCGCCGAGGGCGTCCACGGCCACAATCGTGTTCGCACCCGGACGAAATTTCGTCGGGTCTTTTTCGTCCACGAGTTGCGGGCGGAGCAGCAAGAGTTTGCGACCCGACATGTTCGGATCTTTCTTGGTGGCGACCACCTGGCCTTCGACTTTGGCTAGGAACATAGTTTTATTGGTAGGGCAAAGCTGCGGCTTTGCCCAAATTGGAAGGCGGCGCGGCAGCGCCGCCCTACCGGAATTACTTCTTCTTCGGCAACACCGCTTCCACATCCGCGTGCGGACGGGCGATGACGTGGACGCTGACCAATTCGCCTTTGATGGCTTTGATGGCCTGCGCGCCGGCATCGGTCGCGGCTTTGACGGCGGCGACATCGCCGACGACACACGCGGTGACGAGGGCGTTGCCGACCTGAGTCATAGGGCCGACGAGTTCGACGTTGGCGGCTTTGAGCATCGCGTCCGTGCCTTCAACGAGGGCGACGAGTCCGCGGGTTTCGATCATTCCAATGGCTTGTGGCATAATTTTATTTGTTTGATGGTTGAGAGTTGTTCGTAAATTTAATTTTTATTCGCTTCCAAAAAGCGTTTCGCTTCGCGCGCCACGACGAGTTCTTCGTTCGTGGGGATCACAAAAATCTTCACGGCGGAATCCGCGGCGCTGATGACGGCTTCCGTGGCGCGGGTGGAATTGTTTTTCTCCACGTCCAGCTTGATGCCGAGATTTTCCAGGTTTGCGCAAATGGCAGCGCGCAGTTCCGCCCGGTTCTCGCCCGTGCCGGCGGTGAAGACTATGGCGTCCGCACCGTTCATCTGCAAAAAGTAGCTGCCGATCCAGTGCCGCGCGCTCGCGACAAACACATCCAACGCCAGCTGCGCCTTCGCGTCGCCTTTTTTCGCGGCTTCGCCGATATCGCGCACGTCGTTGGAAACGGCGCTGATACCTTGCAAGCCACCTTGCTTGGTCAATTGCTTCTGCGCTTCTTCGATGCTGATGCCGAGCGTTTTCACCGCGTAGGGCAGGGCTTCGGCATCAAGATCGCCGACGCGATTATTCTGCGGCAAACCAGACTGCGGGCTCATGCCCATGCTGGTGCCAATGGACGCGCCGTTCAAAATGCCCGTCACGCTGGAGCTTCCGCCGAGGTGGCAGGAAATCACTCGCAGCGGCGCGCCGGAGATTTTTGCCGCACCGTTGTTCACGTAAAGCTGGCGGGCGCGTTCGGCGACATCGGGGCGGCAGAGCAATTCCGCCGAGCGTTCGGCAATGAACTTGTGGCTCGCGCCGTGAAAACCCCAGCGGCGCACGCCGATGTTTAACCACGATTCCGGCACCGCATAGCGTTGCGAAGCTTCCGGCGCGAATTGATGAAACGCCGTCTCGAACAATCCGATGAGCGGCACGCCGGGCATGCGCTGCGCGAACAGTTTGATGCCGGTGATGTAAGGCGGATTGTGCGCGGGCGCGAGGCCGTTGTAATCGGTCATGGCCTGCAACACGCGCTCGTCGAGCCGCACGCAGCCGGTGACGTTCTTGGCGATGACGGTCTTGAAACCGACGGCGCTCAATTCGCTTTCGCTCGCGATGGCATTCGCCTTCTTCAGCTCGGCGAGGCAATCCTCAATCGCCTTGGAATAATCGGTCACGCGCTCAAAGCCGCCTTTGTGCAAAAGGCGTTCGGCGTTGTTCGAGCAGTCGAACAACCGCCACTTGAGCGAGGTCGAACCGATATTGGCGACGAGGATTTTCACTTCGTAAACAAAGGCGTTATTCGAGCCACTTGCCGAGACCGCTCAATCCGTCGTGCGGACGCGGGATCACCTGGACGCTGACGACGGCGCCCACTTGCGCGGCGGCGGCGGCACCGGAATCGGTGGCGGCTTTCACGGCGGCGACATCACCACGGAAGAACACGGTGACGTAACCACTGCCGACCTTTTCCCAGCCGGTGATGGTGACGTTCGCGGATTTGAGCGCGGCGTCGGCGGCTTCCACGGCGGCGCAGAAACCTTTGCATTCAATCATTCCAACAGCTTGTTTTGACATATTCGTTAAAAGTTAAAGTGGTGGTTGATTATTTCTTGGCGACGCCGTTGCCGAGGAAGGCTTCGAGCAGTTCTTCGTGCGGGCGGGCGATGATGTGCGAGCTGACGAGTTCGCCGACCTTGGCGGCGGCCTTGGAGCCGGCATCCACCGCGGCCTTGATGCTGCCGATGTCGCCCTTGGCGAGGACCGTGATGAGTCCGCCGCCGATGGCGATGGTTTTGACCAACGTGACGTTGGCCGCCTTGACCATGGCGTCGCTGGCTTCCACGCTGCCGACGTAGCCCTTGGTTTCAATCATTCCTATTGCTTCGTTCATAATGTGTTTTGGTTATTGGTTGAGAGTTGCGAGAAATTTATTTGATCAATTCAACGGGCGTGTGCGGTTCGAGGTTGCACGCATTACCTTCGTCCGTATCAATGTGGACTTCCAGTTTGAAACTCGGATCCACGCGCACCAGCATTTGATCCAGCGTGATGGCGCACGGCCCGCCGACTTTCAATTTCATGTGGTCGCCGGCTTTCACGCCGTAAAATTCCGCGTCCTTCGGGTGCATGTGCACGTGGCGCTTGGCGCGGATGACACCTTGCGGCATTTCGAAAAATCCCGCCGGGCCCATCAACATGCAGCCGGGCGTGTTCGCAATGTCGCCGGAACTGCGCAACGGAATTTCAAAGCCAAGCGCGATGGCGTCGGTGTAGGCGAGCTCAATTTGATTGAGATTCCGGCACGGGCCGAGAATGCGGAGATTGGAAATCACGCGGCTGCGCGGTCCGATCAGCGTGACCGTTTCCTTCGCGGCAAACTGGCCATCCATGTAAAGCCACTTGTGAACGGAGAGCTTCGCGCCTTTGCCAAAAAGAATCTCCACCGCTTCCGGCGTGAGATGGCAGTGACGCGCGCTGACGTTGACGACGAGCGGGCTTTGTCCGCTGGCAATACGCGGCAAAGGCTTGCCGAGCTTGGCGTAAACCGCTTGACGAACCATGTGTTCGACGACGGCGCGATGTGGTGCGGGTGCTGCAACAGCCATAAGATTTGACTGACTTTGACAAGTTTTAGATTTAAGTCAACAAACTTCTTGCAAATAATTCCAAAATCTACCAAAGTCGTGCAAACATGACCGCAGAAGAGCGTAAACACCGCATTGAAGCCTACCTTCAGCGGGTGGAATTCGCGTCGTTGGAAGAACTCTCCCAACACGTGGAAGCCTCGGTTTCGACCGTTCGGCGGGATTTATCGCTGCTCGAAGCGGCTGGCGGATTGCGCCGGACGCACGGCGGTGCACGTGTCGTGACGCCGAAATCGGATGAATTTGCGTTCTCTGCGCGTGATGCGCACCAGATTTCAGAAAAGGAATTAATCGGGAAGGCGTGCGCGGAACTCATCGGTTCGCATCAGAGCGTGATTTTGGACGCGGGCACGACGGTCTATCACGTCGCGCGGCATCTGGAGGAAAAAGCGCCGCAGATCGTGACGAACTCGCTGCCGGTCGCCAACCTTTATGCCTCGGCGAACAAAGTGGAAGTGATTTTGGCCGGCGGCGTGATTTATCCACGTCTCGGCGTGCTGGTCGGGCCGATGACGGTCGAAGCCTTTTCCAAGATGCGCGCCGATGTGGCCATCATGAGCGCTGGCGGCATCACGCTGGAAGGCGTGACGAATTCCCACGCGCTGCTGATTGATATCCAGCGCGCGATGCTGAGGGCGGCGCAGAAAATCATTTTCTGCCTCGACCATACCAAGTTTGGCCGGCAATCCGTTTCACCGCTGTGCGGCTTGGACATGGTGGACACGATTGTCACCGACAGTCAGGCACCAGCGGAATTGGTTGCCAGCCTGCGCGAGCGCGGCGTGGAAGTGATCCTGGCCCCGGCAGCGCCCGTGAATGGAACTCAAATTTGAGCCACAGATGGACACAGATGAAACACAAATAAAGACAGCGGAAAAAGACTTCTCGCTCCAACCGGTGACGGAGCAGATCATCGGTGCCGCCTTTGAAGTCCATAATGTTCTCGGCTTTGGGCTTCTTGAAAAAGTCTATCAACGCGCCATGCAGGCCGAACTTCAGTTGCGCGGCGTGAAGGTGGAGCTTGAACCAAAAATCCAAGTTCAATTCAAAGGCGTCATTGTTGGAGATTACGCTGCGGATTTGTTGGTGGCTGATAAAATCATTGTGGAGCTAAAGACTGACGCGGCCTATCAGCCTGTGCATGAAGCCCAGTTGCTTAATGAATTGCGTGGCACCGGAATCAGGCTGGGCTATTTAATCAACTTCGGCCGCGAGCGGGTGGAATATAAACGCATGGTTTTCTGATTCGAATCTGTGTTTCATCTGTGTGCATCTGTGGCAAAGAAATTTTTTGAATTAACATGAACCTAGCAGAAAAAGTTCGGCAGGCCGGCGTGGTCGGCGCGGGTGGCGGCGGTTTTCCGACGCACGTCAAGCTCAACGCCAAGGCCGACACCATCATCGCCAACGGCGCGGAGTGTGAGCCGCTCCTGCACAAGGACGCGGTCATCATGGAGGAAAGCGCCGCTGAACTCGTGCGCGGCATCCAGCTCGCGATGGAAGCGACTGGCGCGAAGGAAGGCGTCATCGGCGTCAAAGGCAAAAAGAAACACGCCGTCGAAGCCGTTCAAGCCGCGAGCAAAGGCACGAACGTCCGCGTCCAGTTGCTCGGCGATTATTATCCGGCCGGCGATGAATACGATCTGGTTTACAACGTCACCGGCAAATTGATTCCGCCCGGCGGCATTCCCATCGCGGTCGGCGTGGTCGTCAACAACGTCGAGACATTCATCAACATCGCCGCTGCGAACGACGGCAAGCCGCTTACGCATAAAATGCTGACGATTGCCGGCGCGGTGAAATCGCCAGTGACCTTGCGCGTGCCGATCGGCACGACATATCGCGAGTGCATCGAATACGCCGGCGGCCTGACGACGGATGATCCGGTGCTCGTGCTCGGCGGCCTGATGATGGGCACGAACTCCGACAATCTCGACACGCCCGTCACGAAAACTTCCACGGGCGTCGTGATTTTGCCGCGCTCGCATCACGTGATCGAGCGCAAGCTCAAGCCGGCCAAGCATCAGGCCGCCATTGGCAAATCCGCTTGCGATCAGTGTCGTTACTGCACCGAGTATTGCCCGCGCTTTTTGTTGGGTTACGCCGTCGAGCCGCATCAAGTCATGCGCACGCTGGCGTTCACTGAAACCGGCGCGGATTATTACAATCAGTGGGCGGCGATGTGCTGCTCGTGCGGACTCTGCACGCTGTATTCCTGCCCGGAAGAATTATTTCCCAAGGAAGCCTGCGACGACGCCAAGTCCGTCATGCGCGCCAAGCAGATCAAATGGACTGGCCCGATGAATCCCAAGCCGCACGCGATGCTCGATGGCCGCCGCCTGCCGATCAAGACGCTCGCGAAGAAATTGCACGTTCTCAATTACGATTTGCCCGCGCCGCTCGTGCAGGAAACCATTTCGCCCAACCGGCTCATCCTGCCGCTCAAGCAAAGCGCGGGGACGGCCTGCATCGCCAAGGTGAAAACCGGCGACCGCGTGAGCTTTGGCCAGGTCATCGGCGAACCCGCGCCAAATGCGCTCGGGGCGATTTTGCACGCGCCGATGGCCGGCACTGTGCGCGAGATGAACGACAAAGTGATCGTTTTGGAGAAATAATTTATGGCTGAAAAATCCGTAGGACTCATTGAACTTTCCAGCATTGCCGCCGGCTTCCAGGTGGCGGACACGATGCTCAAGGCGGGCAACGTGCGGCTGCTGTTGTCGCGCTCTATCTGTTCCGGCAAATACATGGTGCTCATCGGCGGCGACGCGGCCGCCGTGGAGGCGGCCGTCGAAGCCGGCTGTGATATTGCGGGCGGCTGCCTGATTGACAGCTTCGTCATCGCCAGTCTGCATCCGGATGTTTTCGTCGCGCTCGGCCGCACGCAGGTCGCGGAGCCGAACGGCGCGCTTGGCATCATCGAATCCTTCAACGTCGCCACGCTGATCCAGGCGGCGGATGCCGTGGCCAAAACTTCCGCCGTGCAATTGCTCGAAGTGCGTCTGGCAATGGCGATGGGCGGCAAAGCGTTTTGCTCGATGACTGGCGATGTGTCTTCTGTGCAAGCTGGCGTTGCCGCCGGCCGCGCCGTGCTCGCGGAAGCGGGCGTGCTCGTGAACAGTATCGTGATTTCGCGGCCGCACCCGGACGTGTATCGCGAAGTGGTTTGATCGGCGTCGTATTTTCGCACGCTTGCAGTCCGCCACTGTTCGCGCCAGAATCGCGTTGATGCAGCGGTGGAAACTTAAAACATTTTTCAAGTTGTTTCCTTGGCAACGGGTCGGGTGTGGCGTCGTGATGTCGTTGGCTTTTCTTTTTTTACCACTTCCCAAAACGCAGGCAGCGGGGCCGGCGACCAACACTCCGGCGGACTGGATGCTGGAGGCAACCAATCATCTCGGCCGCTGGATCTGGGATACCAATTCGTTCGACAAACAAACGGTGCGGTTCTGGCGGGCGTTTGAGATTCCCGCCGGCGCCAAAATTTCCCGCGCCAACCTGCGCCTCACGGTGGATAACGGCTACACGCTGTTTCTCGACGGCGCGCAAATCGGGCGTGGCAGCGACTGGCGGACGGTTTCGGAATATGACCTCACGCAACTGCTCGACCCGGGGCACCATGTTCTAGAGGTGGAAGCATTCAATGACCGGCTTGAAGGCGGACTGATTGTCGGTATGGAAATCGAGATGCCGGGGCGGCCAGTGATCCAGATTGTTTCGGATACGGATTGGAAAATTGTTCCTGACAAAGGAAAGGGCCGCTGGGTGTGGCCGAAAAAAGAAGCGCCGGACTGGCGTCACGCGGTGGTTGTTGGCGTGCTGCAAACGCCACCGTGGATTGACTGGCCGCGCGGACTGGCCATCGTCCCGCCGCTGCAACCGGTGATTGTCCATTTCTGGCAGCGCGGCTGGTTTCAATTGTCGCTGCTCACCGTTTGCCTGCTGGCGCTGTTGTTCTCGCTCTGGCTGGCGACGCAACTGGCGTCGCAGGCGAAGGCGCAAAAAGTGTTGCAGGTGGAGCGCATCCGCATCGCGCGGGACATCCATGACGATCTGGGCGCGCAGCTCACGCAATTGCTGCTGCTTGGCGAGGTCGCGCAGCGCGAGCAGCCGGAAGATTCACCGGCACGCGGGCAGTTCACGCAGATTTGCGACCGCGCCCGTGAATTGGCGCAAGCGATGGACGAAGTTGTCTGGGCCGTGAACGCCCGGCGCGACACCATCCGGGATTTCACGAGCTACGTCTGCAAATATGCGCAGCTTTATTTGAGCGCCACGAGCATCCGCTGCCGACTGGATGTGGAGCCGGAAATTCCGGCGACGGCGTTTGATCTGTCAGTGCGGCGGAATTTATTTCTGGCGGTGAAAGAGGCGTTGAACAACGCGGCCAAACATTCGCAGGCGGATGAACTGTTCCTGCGGATTTTCCGGCGGGACCATAAACTTTGTGTCGCCGTGGAGGACAATGGACGCGGTTTTGATTCCGCGCAAACCGGCGGCGATCGCAACGGCCTGACCAACATGGCGCAGCGCATGGCCGAGATTGACGGCACGTGCGACGTTTCCAGCCAGCCGGGCGGCGGCTGTCTGGTGGTGTTCACCGTGCCGTTGCCGCATGAGCGCCGGCGCTGGTTCCGGCGCAAGACCGAGGCGACAACCGATGCGCCGCCCGTGGATTTTTCGCAGACCGGTTTATAAATTTTATGAAATCGAATGTCGCTGCCTTGTCTGCCGTCACCCGTCCGTCCGTAAAAGTCGTGCTCGTGGAAGACAAGCCCGGCGTGCGCGAGAGCTGGGTGAAACTGATCAATTCGCTGCCAGGATTTACCTGTGTGCAGACGTGCGTTTCAGGTGAGGATGCCTTGCGCGTGATTCCATCGCTGAACCCGGACGTGGTGCTGATGGATATTTTTCTGCCGCGCATGTCGGGCATCGAATGCACGGCACGGCTGAAATTGCAGATGCCGAAAATCCAGATCCTCATGTTGACGGCTGTAGAGGACGATGAACTCGTGTTCATGGCGCTTCAGGCGGGCGCGGACGGTTATTTGCTCAAGCGCACGAAGCCGGACGATTTGAAGGCCGCCATGCTGGACGTGCTGGGCGGCGGCGCGCCGATGACGAGCGAGATCGCGCGGCGCGTGGTGGAATCGTTCCGGCGGGCGACCAAACAGGCGCTGCCGGACGTGCGGTTGAGCGCGCGGGAGGAGGAGGTTTTGATTTTGTTGTCCAAGGGATATTCCAACAAGGAGATCGCCAGTCAGCTGGAAATCGGGACGGAAACGGTGGGGAGCCACCTCAAGCACATCTACGAAAAAATGCACGTCCGCTCCCGGGCGGAGGCGGTGGCGCGCTACATGACGGGCAAGGCGTGACGCGTTTTCATCGGCATTGACGGTCTTACCAAGATTTTTTGCTTCATCATTTCACGTAGCCTCCCGTGTTTGGGGGATAGGAGTGGGCGTTTGGAAAATGGTAGCCTCAATCAGTTCTAAAAAATCGGACAAACCAATCTGTCAGCCATCGCGTGAATAAACCCAGCGCAGACGACGGCCCAGTCGGAGGTTTTGGCCGGTGATTAACGAAAGCAAAACCTAAACACCTAACATGAAAAAAATTAGTGCCGTGATCGCTGCCGCTTCCGTGGGCTTGATAGCCCAGGCCCAACTTGTTGACGACTTTAACTCGGCTGGATTGAGTGAATATACCCAGTCTGTTGTTCTTGCGCAAAGTGCGGGTTCGGCCATTGCGTTTTCAGACTCGACAGGGACTCTTTCAGTTTCCCGAGCCAGTGGAACGGATGCCCAACAAGTTCTTTTGTTGCGGGGTGACTATACCTTGGGAGTGGGGCAGAGTCTCCGCGTTGACGCCTTGTCTCCAGTTGTGGGCTCATACACCGACTTTGGCATCGTTGTGTCGGCGCTGGTTGATCCGCCGGATGCGGTATGGACTTCGGGAACCGCAGATGTTCGCCAAAACTATATCAATGTTTATTTGAAACACTCCACGGGTGCCATTGGCTATGTCGGCTTCAACGGCACCGCCAACGTGGGTGCCAGTTCGGGGGTTTTCCCCCCATCATTCGGTGCCGTGACGGGGTTGTTCATTAATCGGTTGGCGCTTGACAGTTTTGATGTGGGTTACACCACAGCCAGCGGCGACACCGTGCTGAAATCTTTTACCGGCATGAACACGGCTATTGGCACCGCGATCGGTTTTTATGCCGATGTGCGTGCCGTGACCAGCTACAGCGATTTGGATAACTTGAGTATAGCTGCCGTTCCCGAGCCTTCCACGCTGGCCCTCTGTGGCATGAGCTTCCTTGGTCTGGTAGCCGTTATGCGCCGCAAAAAGTAAGTCGCAGAAGGAGTCACCCTTTTAAAAATTGGTGAAGCCGCCGTCGAGCTTGCTCGGCGGCGGCTTCATTTTAAACGGAGTAGTTTGCCGTAAGGTCATCGGTAACAGTAAGCCGATGGCCCCTCTCGGCACCAAGCCGGCGAGGCAAGCTCTCAAGTTTATCCTGAGGAATATTTCGCCGCCGGCAAGCCGGGGTGGGGCGTGCCACAGGAGGTGATTGAAAAATCTCAAACGCCTTTGTGAGGAAGGTCTCTGAAGTAGGCTGGAATTCGGTGCTGATTTTTCTGATAGCCTCCCGTGTTTAGGGGATAGAGGCAGATTTGCCCGCATGTTAGTGTGCGTCGTTACCTGTAGCCAACCCAACCTAACCGCCGCCCGCCCTATGAAAACCCTGAAGTTATTGTCTTATCTATTACTCGCCGCATTAACGCCGCGCTTTGTCTTAGCCGATCTCGTTGGCCCTTACACGGCGGATGCCAATACGCTTTTTCTTTTACACTTCGATGAGGCCGCCGGTGGCACGGTGACGACGAATCTCGGTTCCAAGGCCGCTAATTTTTACAGCGTCACCGAAGCCACCGCTTCAGCGACCCCAGCCACGGTGACCACCATGCTGGGAGCGGCTGGTTATGTAAATGGCCCGACTAATTTTAACAATTGCATGACGAACCCCGCGACCGGGTATCTGTTCGGCTTCGATGCCAACAAAAGCCTGGCGTATCAGGGCGAGGGCAGCGCGCCCTGCCCGGATGCGATCGCCATGACCAATTTGAATATCGGCAACGGCGGGCAGACACCATTCACCATCGAGGCGTTGATACGGCCGACCACAATCACCGCGGCCATCAACCAGGAAATTATCTGCACCGACAGTTCGGCGAGCGGCCGGGCGTTCCAGTTCCGCATCACCACGGCTGGCGCGTTGAACTTTCAATTCATCAATGGCACCGGCCTCGCCATCTCGGGCAATATTCCCACATCCGGGGCGGATGCCTTTGTGGCTGGCAATTGGTATCACGTGGCAATGACCTATAATGGCTCCACGGCGACGTTGTATTGGACGAAACTGGATCCGGCCAACGGCGCGGCGCATGTTTTGAGCACCGCCTCGATGGCGCTGGGCACCACGCAAGGCGCCACCACCGGCCCGCTTTGTATTGGGAACGAGAATCGCGCCGCCGCTGGCGAGCAGTTTCTCGGCAGCATTGACGAGGTTCGTATCAGCAGTGTGGCGCGGGCGGCCAACCAGATGCAGTTTTACTCCCCGCTGGTCACCATCACCCAGAATCCCGTCAGCCAGAATGTGGACTATAATCAGCCGGTCAACTTAAGCGTCGGCGCGTCCAGTCTGACCAGCTTGGGTTATCAATGGCGTTTCAATTCCAATTCGCTCGCGGGCTATACCAACAGCGCTTTCACCATCACCAACGTTGCCGCGAGCAACGCGGGCTATTACGACTGCGTGGTGACCAACACTGCGGGTTACACGGCGACCAGTTCGCCGGCGCTGCTCGTCGTGGGCGCGGCGAATTTTCTCGCCGACCGTTACAGTTTTACCGCTGATACCTCGGATAGCATCGGCGGCAATACCGGCACGAATTTCGGCAATGCCACCGTGTCCGGCGGCAAGCTGGTCCTGGATGGCACCAGCGGGACCTATATGCAATTGCCGCCGGGATTGTTCAATGCCACCAACGCGACCGCGTTGACCGTCGAATTCTGGGCCACTTACGGCACGAACCCGAACAATGTCTATGCCTTTGCGTTCGGCGTGACCAACTTCGTCTTTAGCCAGGGCATTGTGGGTTTCAACTATGCGATGTATTCGCCGCACAATGCCTCGGGACAGACGCCTTCCTCCAGCCCCGGCGATCCCCTTTTCGCCCAATCCGTCAGCGCGTCCGGCAACCTTGATGGACGCACCGTTCATGTCGCAGTCGTATTTGACCCGCCGAATAAAATGCTTTCCATCTACACCAATGGCGTGCTGGAGGCGGCCAACACCAATTTCACCGTGAATATCTCCAGCTTGAACGACCAGATGTCCTTCATCGGCCGTTCCCTCTGGGCGGCGGATCCATACCTGAATGCAAGCATTGACGAAATCCGCATCTTCAAGGGGGCGCTTTCCCCCATCACGATCAAGCAAAGCGACGACCAGGGACCGGACACGTTACTTGCCGACGGCCCGGCCAATTTTGTGCTCCAGCCGGCGGATGCTTCCATTCCGGCCGGGCAATCGGTGACGTTTACGGCGGCGGCAGTTGGTTATTTGCCCATCACCTATCAGTGGTTCAAAAACGGTTCGCCCATTTCCGGGGCGACAAATGCCAGCTATTCATTTGTCACGGCGCTTGGCGACAATGCGGCCACTTTCAACGTGCAGGCCACGAACACCATTGGCGTCACCACCTACGTCACGAGCAGCACGACGGCGACTTTGACGGTTTTTGTTCCGCCCACGCTGGCCTGGCTGGACGCCGTGAATGGCGGTGCGGATAACAGTTGGAATACCACCTCGTTCAACTGGACTAATAACGTCAATAGCATCGTGGCTTTCGCCCAGACCAACGGCGTGGTTTTTGACAACCGGGGCAGCGGCTCGCCCACCGTGGACATTCCCCAATCGGTGATTCCTTACAACATCACGGTCAATGCTTCCTCGGATTATTTGCTGACTTCCTCATCCACCGTGGGTTCGCTGGAGGGCCAGGGATCACTCACCAAATTGGGCAGCGCCACGCTGACGCTTGACGTGAGCAATAATCTGTCCGGCCCGCTGCTGATTGCCGCCGGCAAAGTGCAGATTGGCAACTTCGATGGCTATGGCTCGCTCGGAAACGGCGCAGTGACAAACAACGCCGCCCTGTCCTTTGCGCGTGGCGACACGACGCTGGTGGTGCCCAACGCCATTCATGGCTCCGGGACGGTGAGCGTGGACGGCGGCGGCACCGTCACTTTCACGGGCAACAGCGATTACGCTGGCGGCACCTTCCTCAATTCCGGCATCGCGATCCAGCAAAGCAGTTCCGCGTTCGGCGCGACCAGCAGCGGCACGACCATCGCCAGCGGCGGGCAACTTTACATCACGGCCAACGTGAATTCAGCGGAAGCCTTGGTGCTCAACGGCGCGGGCGATGGTCGTGCCGCTGCTGGTCGCGC
>Ga0207702_10001458_pt1 | contig 23512 bp, 22 predicted proteins | sample KBSCornC62_FD_184302 | JGI IMG/M metagenome (GOLD analysis project Ga0207702, IMG submission 184302) | Corn rhizosphere microbial communities from Kellogg Biological Station, Michigan, USA - KBS Corn C6-2 (SPAdes) (version 2) | ecosystem: Host-associated > Plants > Roots > Rhizosphere > Soil ...
CCTGGTCAACCCCTCGCTCGGCTCCGAGCGCAAGGACGTCAAGTACGCGCTGCCGCTGCTGCACCGGGTCGTGCCGTCCCTGGCCGGGATCGGCAGCGACATCCGCAAGCAGGGCGTGACCGAGCTAGCGTACGGGCGGACGCCGCTGCGGGCGATGCACTCGCTGTCGCAGCTGTGGTCGCTGGCGGTCGCCGACCTCGACCGGGTCACCGCGCCGGTGCTGCTCTACCGCAGCCGGGTCGACCACGTCGTCGAGCCGCTGTCCGGCCGGCTGCTGCGCGAGGGCGCCTCCTCGACCGAGGTCACCGAGGTGATCCTCGAGGACTCCTACCACGTGGCCACGCTCGACAACGACGCCCCGGCGATCTTCGCCGGCAGCCTCGAGTTCGTCCGTACCCACACCTCCGCTCCGGCCGCGGGCTGACATGACGGGCGAGGGCCGGCGGGGGCGGCGCGACAACGGTCTGGACGCGGCCGCGTTCGTACCGCTGCTCGACGTCGACCCGCGGGTGGGCGAACACCTGCTGGACGTGCTCGCCTCGGCCGGCGTGCCCGCCTACCTCGAGCCCTCCGCGGACGTCGAGCCGTACACCCGGGCGCTGTCGCTGCCCTCGCCGCCGACCGACCGGCTCTGGGTCGACCGCGACCAGCGCAGCCAGGCTCGGGTGATCGTCGACGCCGAGACGCCGCTTGGACCCCGGCCGGTGCCGCCGCCGCGGGACGACGAGCCTTCGCACGGGCTGCCCGACCTCGACGAGGAGCGGGCCTGGGAGGCGATCATCGCCGGCTTCGACGCGCCCGGGCTCGACCCGCGCCCGCCGGTCCGGCCGGAGCCCGCGGACGAGCCCGACCTCGGCGACGGCGGCCGGATCCCCGGTCCGCAGCGCCGGCCGGGCGACCCGGAGCCGGCCGACGACCCGCACTGGTTCGGCGAGCCGCCGGCCGCCCGGCCGCCCGAGCGGGACGACCTCATCGTCGACCCGTGGAGCGACATGGAGACCGGCCGCCGGGGCCGGCGGTGGACCCGCGGCGGCGCGGCCGACGCCGATGCGCTGCCGTCCGGCAAGGACCTGGACAAGGCGGCCGACGCCAGGGCCAGGCACGAGGCGGAGGCGGCCCGGGAGGACTCCGAGGACCTCTGGATCGACGGGCCGCCCACCCTGGACACCGGCGAGGAGGAGCATTTCGAGCCGCCGCCGCCTCCGCCGTTCCCGCGCCCGTCCCGCAACACGGTGCTCGCCGTGCTGCTGGTGGTGATCGGCGTGCTGCTCATCGCCATACCGCGGGTGATCGGCCTGGACGACCGCACCGGGATGACGCTCGGTGTGCTGGCCGTGCTGTCCGGCGGCGTGCTGCTGGTCCTGCGGCTGCGCGAGGGCCGCGACGAGGACGGCCCGGACGACGGCGCGGTGGTCTGAGACCGCGGCGCTACCCTCCCGCCGTGAAGCTGACCGAGACCGTCGAGATCACCGGGCACCTGATGGACACCGGCGTCCTCGCCCGCGTGCTGGACGACGTCCTGGAGTACGGCGGGGACTACAAGGTCGACCGGCTCGACCTCGGCCGCGAGCACGACGACGAGTCGTACGCGCGCATCGCGGTCGGCGCCGACGACACCGACACGCTCCAGCGCATCCTCAACCGGGTGCAGATCCACGGGGTCAACCCGGTGAACGCCGTGGACGCGGACCTGCAGCCGGCGCCGGCCGACGGGGTGTTCCCGGACGAGTTCTACTCGACCACCAACCTGGCGACCGAGGTGCGGCTGCACGGCCGCTGGCACCCGGTGGACCGGGCCGAGATGGACTGCGGGCTAGTCGTGCGCGCCGGCCTGGTGCACAACGTCCCCGTCGCCGACGTCCACGCCGATGACCTGGTCGTGTGCGGCGCGATCGGGGTGCGGGTCACGCTGCCGGTGCCGGACGAGCTGGCCGACGAGCAGACCTTCGGGTTCATGGCCTCGACCGTGTCGAGCGAGAAGCCGCAGGCGCTGCTGGTACGCCGCATCGCCCAGCGGCTGCGCGAGGTCAAGGCCGCGGGCGAGAAGGTGCTCTGGGTCGGCGGGCCGGCGATCGTGCACACCGGAGCGGCCCCGGCGATGGTCGCGCTGGTGCGGAGCGGGTTCGTGGACGTGCTGTTCGCCGGCAACGCGCTAGCCACGCACGACATCGAGGCGGCGCTGTTCGGCACGTCGCTCGGCGTCGACCTCAACCGGGGATCCGGCGTGCCGCACGGCCACGAGCACCACATCCGCGCCATCAACCGGATCCGCGCGGCCGGGTCGATCGGCGCTGCGGTCGAGCAGGGCGTACTGACCGGCGGCGTCATGCACGCGATGGTCAAGGCGGGGAAGGAGATCGTGCTAGTCGGGTCGGTACGCGACGACGGTCCCCTGCCGGACGTCTACACCGACGTCATCGAGGGCCAGCGGGCGATGCGGGCCCGGCTGGACGGGGTCGGCTTCTGCGTCATGGTCGCGACCATGCTGCACTCGATCGCGACCGGGAACATCCTGCCGGCGTCGGTGCCGCTGGTCTGCGTGGACATCAACCCGGCGACCGTCACCAAGCTCGCGGACCGCGGCAGCGCGCAGGCGGTCGGCATCGTCACCGACATCGGCCTGTTCCTGGAACAGCTCGCCCGCGAGCTCGTCCCCGACTACCCGGGAGCCTGACCCGGCGGCGGGGCCGGGCAGAACCGGAGGAGAATCCGGTTCATGACCCAGGCTCTGTTGATCATGGACGTGCAGAACGGGATCGTCGGCCGGTTCGGCGCCACCGAGGCGTACCTCGACCGCGTCGTCGCGGCCCAGGAGCGGGCCGAGCACTCCGGCCTGCTCGTCGTGCTCGTCCGGGTCGCGTTCACCCCCGGGTATCCGGAGGTGTCGCGGCGCAACAAGAGCTTCTCCATGCTGGCCGCGAACCCCGGGATGACCCTGGGCGAGCCGGCGGTCGAGCCGCACGAGCGGCTGCTGCGCGGCAAGGGCGAGCTCGTGGTGACCAAGAAGCGGGTCAGCGCGTTCGCCGGCAGCGACCTGGAGCTGGTGCTGCGGGCCGCGGACGTGACCCACCTCGTGCTCGGCGGTATCTCGACCAGCGGCGTGGTGCTGTCCACGGTCCGGGCCGCGGCCGACAAGGACTACCGGCTCACCGTGCTGGAGGACCTGTGCCTTGACGCCGACGAGGAGGTGCACCGGGTGCTGACCGGGAAGGTCTTCCCGCGCCAGGCCGAGGTGATCGCCGGCGCCGACTGGCGGCCTTAGGGCGTGTCTGGTGAACCCACTGGCGGCGCGGGCGACGCCCCGAGCGGCTCAGCCGGCGACGATCGTGGTGCCGGCGGTGCCGAGGACGACGTCGGGGGCCTGGCGCAGGGCGCCGATGACGGCCCTCGACCCGCCGGCGGCCACGAAGTCGCAACAGGCCTCCACCTTCGGTCCCATCGACCCGGCCGGGAACTCGCCGGCCGCGAGCAGCCCGCGCGCCTCGGACACCGACAGCTTCGGGACCGGGCGCGCGGACGGGGTGCCGAAGCCGAGCTGGACCTGCGGCACCTCGGTGAGGATCGCCAGCACCTCGGCCCCGGTCAGCAGACCGAGCGCGGCCGCGGCCCGGTCCTTGTCCACGACCGCCTCGACCCCGTGGAAACCGCCGTCCGGGTCCGGCACCACCGGCACGCCGCCACCGCCGGCGGCGACGAGCACATGCCCCGAGCCGGCGAGCAGCCGGATCGGCTCGGCCTCGACGAACCCGACCGGCCGCGGCGAGGGCACCAGCCGGCGCCACCGCCCCGGCCGCACCTCGCCGAACACGTGGCCCGAGGAGGCCGCCATCGCCCGGACCTCGGCGGCGTCGTACGCCGGCCCGACCGGCTTGGTCGGCGCGTCGAAGGCGGGGTCGGCCGGGTCCACGATCACCTGGGTCACCAGCGGCAGCACCTGCCGGCGCAACCCGCGCCGGCGCAGCGCCGTGCCGAGCGCCTCGGCCAGCAGGTAGCCGAGCTGGCCCTGGGTGGCAGCGCCGCACACGTCCATCGGCATCGGCGACACCTGCGGCGCGGCCGCCTCCTGCTGGATGAGCAGCCGGCCGATCTGCGGCCCGTTGCCGTGGGTGAGCACCAGCGCGGCCCCGGCCGCGACCAGCTCGGCCAGCGGCACCGCGGCGGCGGCGAGCGCGGTCCGCAGCTCGGTCGCCGAGCCGGTCCCGCCGGTCGGGCTCAACGCGTTACCGCCAAGGGCGACCACCACCCGCACCGCGCACCTCCTTGTGCCCAGGTGCGCGAGGATATACCGACCGATCGGTCAGTCGGAGGTGTTCAGCCCGACCGGCAGCCCGCTCCGCCAGGACCGGTCGGCGGCCACCGCCAGGTCGTACGCGGCCAGCGCGTCCGCCCCGCCGACCGCGACCGGCCGCCCGGTGAGCACCGCCTGGGCGAAGCTCTCCAGCTCGGCGGCGTACGCCTCCGGATAGCGCTCCTGGAAGTCGCGCGGGATCCCGACGCTGTCCGCACCGGGAGTGAGCCAGCGGTAGTGCCGCGGCGGCCGGTTCTCGATCCGCACGGTCGCGGCCGAACCGACCACCTCGGTCGAGCACTCGTAGCCGTAGCCGGCGCTGCGGCTGTTGTCGATCACGCCGAGCGCACCGGACGCGAACCGCAGCGTGACCAGCGCGGTGTCGATGTCGCCCACTTCGGCGAACCGGCGGTCGGACAGCGCCGCGCCGGTCGCGTACACCTCGACCACCTCGCCGACCATCCACCGGGCGGTGTCGAGGTCGTGGATGGTCACGTCCAGGAAGAACCCGCCGGACGAGGCCAGGAACGCCGGGTCCGGGGCGCGCATGTCCCGCAGCGAGGTGCGGAACAGGTAGACCTCGCCGAGCTCCCCGGCCCTGATCCGATCGGTCGCCGCCGCCCAGTCGGGGTCGAACCGGCGGTGGAAGCCGACCTGGAACGGCACGCCCGCCTCGGCCACCGCGGCCAGCGTGTCCACAGTGGCCGGTCGGTCGAGCGAGACCGGCTTCTCGCAGAACACCGCCCGGCCGGCCCGGGCGGCCCGGGTGACCAGCTCGGCGTGCGTGCCGGTCGGGGTCGCGACGACGACGGCGTCCACATCGGACAGCAGCGCGTCGAAGTCCGGCACCGCCGGCACGCCGAGCTCGGCGCCGGCGGCGGCGGCGGCCGCCGGGGCGGCGTCGGTGACCGCGACCAGCTCCACCGACGGGCAGTGCCGGGCCAGGCTGGTCGCGTGGATCCGACCCATCCGGCCGAGCCCGGCCAGCCCGACCCGCAGCCGGTCCATGCTCAGACGCCCGCCTCGGCCTTGGCCGCGAGCAGCGTCTCCGCGGCCAGCCGAAGCCCCTCCACCTGGCCGTACGAGGCGTCTTCGTGCTCGATGTTCACGGCCATGTCCGGGTCGACCGCAGCCAGCGCGGCCAGGAACCGGGCCCAGAAGCCGGAGTCGTGGCCGCGGCCGACATACACGAACTCCCAGGCCGGATCGGACGGCCAGCGGTTGAGGTAGCTGCGGCCGCCGAGGTTCAGCGGGTTGTCGGCGACCCGGGTGTGCCGCTCGTCGAGCACTCCGTAGATCCGGCAGTTGCCCTCGTGGATGAGCGTGTCCTTGGCCGCGGCGTGGAAGACCAGCTCGCCGAGCCACTCGACCGCCGCGACCGGGTCGATCCCCTGCCAGAACAGGTGGCTCGGGTCCATCTCGGCCCCGACGTTGGTGGCGCCGGTCCGCTCCACCAGCCGCCGCAGGGTGGGCGGGTTGAACACGATGTTGTGCGGGTGCATCTCGATGCACACCTTGACCCCCGCGTCCCGGGCCCGCGCGTCGACGTCGCGCCAGAACGGGACCGCCAGATCCCACTGGTAGTCCTGGACGTCGGTGTACTGGCTGTCCCAGGTGTTGACCACCCAGGACGGGTACGCCGCGCCCGGGTCCGAGCCCGGCACGCCGGACATCGTGACCACCCGGTCCACGCCGAGCAGACCGGCGACCTCGATCGAGCGGTGCAGGTCGGCCGCGTGCGCCGGCCCGATGTCCGGCAGCGGGTTGAGCGGGTTGCCGTTGCAGTTGAGGCCGGTCAGCGCGATCCCGGCGTCGCGGAACTGCCCGAGGTAGTCCTCCCGCGCACCGGCGCTCGCCAGCAGGTCGTCCACCGGGATGTGCACCGGCGGCAGGAACCCGCCGGAGTTGATCTCCGCGCCGGCGAGGCCGAGCTCGCCGAGGATCTTGAGGGTCTCGGCCAGCGACCGGTCGTGCAGGCAGGCGGTGTAGGCACCGAGCTTCATCGAGCTTCTCTCCTCAGTGGACGGTCACGGCGGCGCCGCCGGCGGCCGCGGAGTCCGCGACCGCGGCCAGCACCCGCAGGTTGTGCAGCCCCTCGGCCAGCGACGGGCACGGCGGCAGCCCGGACAGGCCGGCGACCTGCTCCAGGAAGGCGCGGGCCTGGTAGACGAAGAAGTCGTTCTGCCCGTGACCGACGCCGGGGAAGTCCATCGGCAGCCCGCCGGTCAGGTACGGGTGCGACGGTCCACAGAGGACGGTGGTGCCGCCCAGCATGAACTCGGCGGCCCGGTCGAGGGTGAACGACCCGCCGCCGCGCTCGCAGGCGACCTCGAAGGTCAGCGTGTTGGCGTGCCCGTGGGCGATCCGGGACACCGCGAAGGTCCCGACCGCGCCGCCGGCGAACGTCGCGGTGAAGGTGGCGACATCCTCGTTCTGCACCGGCTCGCGGTCCTCTCCCACCGCGACCCCACCCGCGTGCCCGACGGCCACTCCGAGCGGCACCGGCCGGTCCTTCACCGCGGTGACGAACGTCGTGCCGGCCACCGACGCCACCGGCCCGCAGAAGAACTCGCCCAGGTCGACCAGGTGGCTGCCGATGTCCGCGAGCGCACCCGAGCCCGGGCTGCCGCGGTAGCGCCAGCTGATCGGCGCGTCCGGGTCGGCGCCGTAGTCGCACCAGTAGCGGCCGGTGAAGTGCTGCACCGGGCCGAGCACCCCGTCGCGGACCTCCTTCCGGACCGCGTTGATCGCCGGCGACCGGCGGAACGTGAGACCGATCGCGGCGACCCGGTCCGCGGCCCCGGCCGCCGCCACCATCGCCTCGCCGTCGGCGACGCTCGGCGCCAGCGGCTTCTCGCAGAGCACGTGCTTGCCCGCGGCGAGCAGGCCCTCGACCACCTCGCGGTGCAGCGCGTTGGCGACCGCGACGCTGACCACGTCGACGTCGGGGGCCGCGGCGACCGCCTGCCAATTCGTCTCGGCCCGCTGGTAGCCGAACCGGCGCGCGGTCTCGGCCGCGAACGGCTCGTACGCGTCGGCGATCGCGACCAGCCGGATGTCCGGGAGCCCCGGCCCGTACACGGTGCCGGCCTGCCGGTAGGCGTTGGCGTGCGCTCGGCCGACCATGCCGGCCCCGATCACGGCCACGCCGAGAGAAGGGTTCGCCATCGGGCGACCTCCGGATCCTGTTGCGGTGGGGTGTGCGGGCGCTCAGGCCCAGGACTTGGTCGCCTGCTCGATCCGCTCCCGGTTGACGCGGGCGGACTCGCGCGCCCGTTCCTCCCAGGCGAACACGCAGACCGTCATGATCGTCTCGTCACGGCGGCCGAAGCCGAGCTCGCCGAGCGTGCCGAAGAACTCGTCCCAGTCGACCTCGCCCTGGCCGACGTCGAGGTGCTGGTGGATCCGGGCCGGGGAGCCCGGCGGGTTGACGATGTACCGCAGCCCGCTCGAGGCGCGGAAGTCGAACGAGTCGGCCACGTGCACCTGGGTGAGCAGGTCGCCCGCGTACCGCATGATGCCGGCGGCGTCGCCGCCGAGGCGCTCGCTCTGGTGGAACGTGTGCGGTGCGCAGTAGAGGAACGAGACCAGATCGGAGTCGAGCCCGCGGACCATGTCGACCGCGACCCGCCCGTCCTCGACGAAGTCGTCCGGGTGCGGCTCGAGCCGCAGCTGCACGCCCTCCCGCTCGAAGACCGGCAGCAGCTCCTCCATCGAGCGCCAGAACTGCGCCTCGGACCGGGACGCCTGCTCCGGGCGGCCGTTGAACTCCGAGTTCATCACCCGGCAGTCGAGGTCGACGGTCAGCTGGATGGCCCGCTTCCAGTAGCGCACGGCCGCCTGCCGCTCGTCCTCGTCCGGCCCGGACCACCGGTAGAGCGGAAGGTGCGAGGCGATCCGCACGCCGGCCGCGTGGAGCGCGGCCTTGAACCGCCGGACGGTGTCCCGGTTCGCCCGCGGATGCAGGAAGAACGGCGTGAAGTCCTCCCGCGGCGACAGCTCGATCCACTCGTAGCCGAGGTCGGCGACCACGCCGGGCAGATCGGTCAGCGGCGTCGTCCGCAGCATGTACGGGTCGAGCGCCAGCTTCATGCCGGCCTCCTCACTTCTCGTACAGGGCCGGGCGGTCGGCGAGCGCGACCGGCACGCGCGCGCCGGTCCGCAGCGCCTCGAGCCCGGCGTCGGAGACGGCCGTCGCCGCGTAGCCGTCCCAGGAGCTCGGCCCGAGTTGCCCGTCCCCGCCGACCGCGTCGACCCACTCCTGCAGCTCGACGTCGTACGCGCGGACGAACCGCTCCCGCCAGTCGGCCGGCACCCGGTCGACGACCGTCGCGGCCCGGCGCACCTGCACCGCGGACGGCTCGGCCAGCGTCGCCGTCCCGCTCTCGCAGACGACCTCGCCGCGGATGTCGTAGCCGTAGCGGATGTTCACCGACACCTCGACGTCCACGAGGATCCCGGAGCCCATCTCCAGCAGCAGGATCAGCGGGTCCGGCAGGTCCCCGCTGTGCCGCGAGCGTCGCGGCCGCAGCACCGACACCGCCGCGATCTCGTCGTCGAACAGCCACCGGACCATGTCGATCTCGTGCACCGCGGTGTCGTTGATCATCGACTCGGCCCGGTAGTGCCCCGGAACGCTTGGGTTGCGATGGGCGCAGTGCATGAGCAGCGGCAGGCCGAGCGAGCAGTCCTGGACGACCCCGCGCAGCGCCCGGTAGGCGGCGTCGTACCGGCGCATGTAGCCGACCTGCACCAGCCGCCGGCCGGCCGCCGTCTCGGCCGCGAGGATCCGCCGGCAGGCCTCCTGCGTGGTGGCCATCGGCTTCTCGCAGAACACCGGCTTACCGGCGGCGATCGCGGCCAGCACGTACTGCTCGTGCGTCTCGCCCCACGAGCAGACCACCACCGCGTCCACCCGGTCGTCCGCCACCAGCTGCTCTCCGGTGGCGTGCACCGTGGCGTCCCGAAGTCCGGCGCCGACCGCTCGCGCGCGCCCGGCGTCCACATCGGACACCGCGACGACGTCCACTCCGGACAGCACCGTGGTCAACCGGCGGATGTGGTCCTGCCCGATCATCCCGACCCCGACCACACCGACGTTGAGCACGCGAAACCCCTTACCGGCCGAGCTCGTGGGACAGCTCGGCGAGCTCGTCCCCGCCGGCCATCTGGGCGGTGAGCTCGTCCAGGCTGACTTCGGACCGCTTCTTGTCGAGGACGGACGCGCCGAGCTTGAGGATGATGAAGTGGTCGCCGACCAGGTAGGCGTGGTGCGGGTTGTGGGTGATGAACACGACTCCGAGCCCGGCGTCGCGGGCCGCGGCGATGTACTTCAGCACCACGCCGGACTGTTTCACGCCGAGCGCCGCGGTCGGCTCGTCCAGGATCAGCACCCGGGCGCCGAAGTAGACGGCCCGGGCGATCGCCACGCACTGGCGCTGGCCGCCGGAGAGGGTGCCGATGGGCTGGTTGATGTCCTTGACGACGACTCCCATCTTGCGGAGCTCGTCGTCGGCGATCCGGCGCATGTCCTTGATCTTCAGTCCGGCCAGCGGGAACCGGCCGCCGGCCATCTCCGAGCCGAGGAAGAAGTTGCGCCAGACCTCCATCAGGGGGACCACGGCGAGGTCCTGGTAGACCGTGGCGATGCCGTGCTCGAGCGCCTCGCGGGGGGAGGAGAAGACGACCTCGTTGCCGTCCACGGTGAGCCGGCCCTCGTTGTGCGGGTGCAGCCCGGACATGATCTTGATGAGCGTCGACTTGCCGGCGCCGTTATCGCCGAGGACGCAGGTCACGTCGCCGGCGTTGACGGTGAGGTTGATTCCGCGCAGCGCCCGGATCGCCCCGTAGGACTTGCCCACGCCGTCCATCTCGATGAGCGACTCGCCCTTGGCCAGGTGCTGGTCGGCGTGTTCCACGATGGTGTCGGTCATGCCAACCCCACCTTCCGTCGGGTGGAGAGGTTCTTGACGTAGAGGTTGACCATGACCGCGAGCAGCAGCATCACGCCGAGGAAGGCCTTGAACCAGTTCGGGTCCCAGCCGGCGTAGACGATGCAGAGGCTGGTCATGCCGAAGATGAACGCGCCGATGGCCACGCCGATCGCGTTGCCGTAGCCGCCGGTCAGCAGCGTGCCGCCGACGACCGCGGCGATGATGTAGAGGAACTCGTTGCCGACGCCGTTGCCGGACTGCAGCGTGTTGAACCGGTAGAGGGTGTGCATGCCCATGAACCAGCCCAGGAACGAGACGGTCATGAACAGGCCGATCTTCGTGCGCAGCACCGGTACGCCGACCGCCCGGGCGGACGGGGAACTGCCGCCGACGGCGAAGATCCAGTTGCCGATCCGGGTCCGCTGCAGGATCCAGGCCGACAGGGCCACGAACGCGATCCACCACAGCACGGTGCCCCAGACCGTGACCGAGCCGACCTTGAAGCTGGAGGAGAACACCTTGCCCAGTGAGGAGTAGCCGTCCATCTGGGAGATGTCCGGAGAGGACACCGACCCGGTCACCAGCTTGGTCACGCCGAGGTTCGCGCCCTGCAGGATGAAGAACGTGCCCAGCGTGATGAGGAACGACGGGATCCCCGTCCGCATCACCAGGTAGCCGTTGATGAACCCGACCAGCAGGCAGAAGACCAGCGAGAGCAGCGCCCCGACCCACAGGTCGACCCCGAACCACCAGCAGAACATGGAGTTCACCAAGCCGGCGGAGATCACGATGACCCCGGCGGAGAGGTCGAACTCCCCGCCGATCATCAGCATCCCCACCCCCACCGCGACGATCCCGATCGTCGAAGACTGGTACAGCACCGTGAAGAACGACTCCGGCGAGCGGAACGCCGGCGCGACGATGAAGAAGAAGATGAAGATGACGACCGCCGCGACCAGCGCACCCACCTCGGGCCGCGCCAGCACTCGATTGGACAGTCCGAGCGACACCCGGTTCGACGGCTCCGCCGACACCATCGACTCCGGCGGCCGCTGCGACCCCTGCGGGGTCTGCACGTTGTGACTCATGTCAGCTCCCGGGCCCTAGCGGGTGTTGTTCTTCGTGTACGGCACGATCTGGTCGATGTTCGCCTTGTCCACGATGGACGGACCGGTCAGCACCGCCTTTCCACCGCCGATGTCGTTGCCGTTCTTGAGGTTCAGGTAGAGCGACGTCACCGCCATGAACCCCTGCACGTACGGCTGCTGGTCGATCGAGAACTCGATCTTCCCGGACTGGATGTCCGTCGCCGCCTCGGCGTTCAGGTCGAAGGTGATGAGCTTCGCCGAGCTGCCGGCCGCGTCCTTCGCCTTCACCGCGTCGATCGCGATCGGCGCCCCCAGCGTCACGACCGAGTCGATCGACTTGTCCTGCGACAGCTTCGCCTGCAGCGTCGAGACCACGGCTGCGTCATCCGCGCCGTTGACCTGGATGTTCTCCGTGTTGGGCTGGCCGGACTTCACGCCTGCGCAGCGGGCCTCCAGCGCGACCGACCCGGCCGCCTGGATCACGCACAGAGTCTTCTTCGCGCCCTCGCTGGCCAGCCGCTGCCCGGCCGTCGTGCCGGCGAGCGTCTCGTCCGAGCCGAAGTACATCAGCGCGCCGAGCTTCTTGTACTCGTCGATCCCCGAGTTGAACCCCACCACCGGGATCTTCGCGTCCGTCGCCGACTTCACCGCACCGGCCAGCGCGTCCGGCGTGACCAGCGTCGTCGCGATCCCGTCGACCTTCGAGTCCACCGCGTTCTGGATCAGCACCGCCTGCTTGGACGCGTCCGGGTCGTTCGAGTACTTCAGATTGATGCCCTCGTTCTTCGCCGCCTGCTGCGCGCCCGCCTTGATCTTGTCCCAGAACGTGTCGCCCGGCGTCTCGTGCGTGATCATCGCGATCGTGTAACCGGAGTTGTCACCCGCCCCGGTGTTGTTGGAGCTGTCGGTCGGCTTCACCCTCCCGCCGCCGCTGCAGGCCGCGAGGGCAAGGACCGCGACTGCCGTGAGGGTCAGCGCCGGGAACAGGCGGCGCGGTGGAGTCCACTTCATCGGGGGTGTCCTCTCTTGGGTGGCCGGTCGGTCCGGCCGGTGCGGGGAGAAGGGATGAGAGGTGCGGGGTCGTGCGGGAGTCAGGTTCCGAGGCCCTCGGAGTTCAGGTACTTGCGGGTGCGGGCGGCGATGGGGAGGGGCACGTCGAAGTCGACCGGGTACATGTCCTGCTCGACCACGACGAACAGGTCGGCGTCCAGTCCCGACACCGCGGCGAGGACCGAGGGGATGTCCGGTTCGCCGGCGGGCGGCTCGCAGCTCGCGCCCAGCGCGACCGCCTGGCCGAAGGCAAGCCCTTCCCGCTCGGCGCGGGCCACGATCTCCGGGTCCATCTGCTTGATGTGGACGTAGCCGATGCGGTCCGGGTACGCGCGCACGATGGCGGGGACGTCGGCCCGCCGGTAGGCAAAGTGGCCGGTGTCCAGGCACAGCGAGACGAACTGGGGGTCGGTGTCGTCCAGGAACCGCTCGGTCTGCTGCTGGGTCTCGACGTGGTAGTCCGCGTGCGGATGGAAGTCGAGCCGGAGCCCGTACTCCTCCGCGACCATCCGGCCGATGCGCGAGATCGCCGCCGTCATCGTCGACCACTCCTGCGGATCCAGCTCCGGGTCGCGCAGGAAGGCACCGGTGCGGTCGTCCCGGTAGCCGGGAACCGGCACGAACACGAGGTGACCGGCTCCCAGCGCGGCCGTGAGCGCCGCGACCTTCCGGGTCCCGGCCAGGATCGAGTCGAACGCGGCCGGGTCGTACAGGGCGCTGTGCCCGGCGACGGTGCCGGCGGCGACCGACAGCCCGCGGGCCGCGACCTCGTCGGCCAGCTGCTGCGGGTCGGTGGGCAGGTAGCCGTACGGACCGAGCTCCAGCCACTCGTACCCGGCCGCGGCCAGCTCGTCCAGGAAGCGGTTCCACGGTGTCTGCAGCGGGTCGTCGGCGAACCAGACCCCCCAGGAGTCCGGGCAGCTGCCGAGCTTGAGACGGCGCACACTCACGTCGTTCTCCTCAGGTAGCGGTCGGGAAGTGGTAGCTGGCACCAGAGGCGTGCTCGACGTGCGGCCAGCGGGAGGTGACGACCTTCGCGCGGGTGTAGAACGACACGCCCTCGGGTCCGTGCACGTGCTTGTCGCCGAACAGGGAGTCCTTCCAGCCGCCGAAGGAGTAGTAGGCCATCGGCACCGGGATCGGAACGTTCACGCCGACCATTCCGACCTTGACGCCGCGCACGAACCGCCGCGCCGCCTCGCCGGAGTCGGTGAACACCGCGGTGCCGTTGCCGTACGGGTTGGCGTTGACCAGCGCGATGGCCTCGTCTACCGAGTCCGCCCGCAGCACCGACAGCACCGGGCCGAAGATCTCCTCGCGGTAGACCTCCATCTCCGGGGTCACCGCGTCGATCACGGTCGGCCCGACGAAGAAGCCCTGCTCGTACCCGGGCACGACGAGGCCGCGGCCGTCCACGGCGAGCCTGGCGCCCTGCCGCTGGCCGGCGCCGATCAGGCCTTCGATCCGCTCCTTGGCCGCGGCGGTGACGACCGGACCCATCTCGCTGCCGGCGTCCCGGCCGGCACCGACGCTCACCTTGCGGGCCTTCTCGCTGACCACGTCGACAAGCGCGTCGGCGGCGGAACCCACCGCGACGGTGGCCGAGACGGCCATGCAGCGCTCGCCCGCCGAGCCGAAGGCCGACGCGACGAGGTGGTCGGAGGCGTAGTCGAGGTCGGCGTCGGGCAGCACGATCGCGTGGTTCTTGGCGCCGCCGAGGGCCTGCACCCGCTTGCCCGCGGCGCTCGCCTTCTGGTGGATGTACCGGGCGATCGGGGTGGAACCGACGAACGACACCGCGGCGATACCGGGGTGGTCGAGGATCGCGTCGACGGCGACCTTGTCGCCGTGCACGACGTTGAAGACTCCGTCCGGCAGGCCGGCCTCCTGCCAGAGCCGGGCGACCAGCGCGGACACCGACGGGTCCCGCTCGCTCGGCTTGAGGATGAACGCGTTCCCACAGGCGATCGCGACCGGGTGCATCCACATCGGCACCATGATCGGGAAGTTGAAGGGCGTGATCCCGGCGCAGACCCCGAGCGGCTCGCGGATCGAGTAGAGGTCGACGCCGGTCGAGACCTGGTCGGAGTAGTCGCCCTTGAGCAGGGTCGGCAGCCCGCAGGCGAACTCGACGACCTCGAGGCCGCGCTGCACCTCGCCACGGGCGTCGGAGAGCACCTTGCCGTGCTCGTCCGAGACGATCGCGGCGAGCTCGTCGATGCGGGAGTTGACCAGCTCCCGGAACCCGAACAGCACCTTGGTCCGGCGGGACAGCGAGGTCTGCGACCAGTCCTCGTACGCCGCCGTGCCGGCGGCCACCGCGGCGTCCACATCGGACGGTTCGGCCAGCACGACCTCCGCCTGCTTGGCGCCGGTGGCCGGGTTCCACACCGGCCCGCGTCGGGTACCGGCGCCCGCCGTGGCGGCACCGCCGATCCAGTGCTCGATCGTCCGCATGCGACGCTTCATCCTCTCGGGTCCAGGTACGGGCGCTGGGCGGCCTTGGCGGCCTCGTACGACTTGCGGGCCTGGGTGGTCGACTCCAGCCGGGACACCTCGGCCACCGGCACGTCCCACCAGGACTCGCTCGACGGCGCCGGCACCAGCGGGTCGGCCTCGACGTGGACCAGCACCGGGCCGCCGGTGTGCGCGCGGGCCTGCGCGAGCTTGGCCCGGAAGTCCTCGACGCCGTTCGCCCGCAGCACCCGCACGCCGAGGCTCTCGGCGTTGGCGGCCAGGTCGACCGGCAGCACGTCGCCGTCGAGCCGGCCGGTGCCGGCGCCGCGGAAACGGTAGCGGGTGCCGAACCGCTGCGACCCGAGGCTCTCGGACAGCTCCCCGATCGAGGCGAAACCCTGGTTCTGCACCAGCACCACGAGCAGGTCGACGCCCTCTTGCACGGCGGTCACCAGCTCCTGCGCCATCATCAGGTACGACCCGTCGCCGACCATGACGACCGCGCGCCGGTCGGTCTCGCCCGCGTCTGCCGCCGAGAGGTCACGCAGCGCCAGCGCCACGCCGAGCCCGCCAGCGATCTCGTAGCCCATGCAGGAGTAGCCGTACTCGACGTGGTAGCCCTTGGGGTCGCGGGTCCGCCACAGCTTGTGCAGGTCGCCCGGCATCGAGCCGGCCGCGCAGATCACCACGTCCCGCGGCCCGGTGCCGGCGTTGACCGCGCCGATCACCTCGGACTGCGCCGGCAGCGGGCCGTGGCCGAGGTCGTACGCGCGCTGGACGGTCTCGTCCCAGTCGGCGGCCAGCCGGCGGGCCCGCTCGCGGTGCGCGGGCGGCACCTCCCAGCCGGCCAGCGCCCCGCTGAGCGCCTCGAGCCCCGCCCGCGCGTCGGCGGCAACCGCGGTGCCGGCGTGCTTTGCGGTGTCCACCGCGGCCACGTTGAGGTTGACGAACCGCACTCCCTCGGCGCCGAAGGCGGTTCGGGACGCGGTGGTGAAGTCGCTCCACCGGGTGCCGACGCCGATCACCACGTCGGCGTCGGCGGCCAGCCGGTTGGCGGCGGTGGTGCCGGTGCTGCCGATCGCGCCGACCGACAGCGGGTGGTCGTACGGCAGCGAGCCCTTGCCGGCCTGGGTCTCGGCCACCGGGACGCCGGTCGACTCGACGAACGCCCGCAGCGCGTCGGTCGCCTCGCTGTAGATCACCCCGCCGCCGGCGACGAGCAACGGCCGCCGGGCCGACCGGATCACCTCGACCGCGCGGGCCAGCGCCGCCGGCTCCGGCACCGGCCGGGCGACGTGCCACACCCGCTCGGCGAACAGCTCCTCCGGCCAGTCGTACGCCTGCGCCTGCACATCCTGCGGCAGCGCGATCGTCGCCGCGCCGGTCTCCGCCGGATCGGTGAGCACCCGCATCGCGCCGAGCAGCGCGGCCGGCAGCTGCTCGGGCCGCCAGACCCGGTCGAAGAACCGGGACAGCGGCCGGAACGCGTCGTTGACGGTGACGTCCTGGCCGCCCGGCGACTCCAGCTCCTGCAGCACCGGGCTGGACACCCGGGTCGCGAACACGTCGCTGGGCAGCAGCAGCACCGGCAGCCGGTTCACCGTCGCCAGCGCCGCGCCGGTGAGCATGTTCGACGAGCCCGGACCGATCGAGGCGGTGCAGGCCCAGGTGGACAGCCGGTTGCGCATCCGCGCGTACGCGGCGGCCGCGTGCACCATGCCCTGCTCGTTGCGCGCGGTCACGTACGGCAGCGCACCGGGGCTGAGCACCTCGGCCTCGAGCAGCGCCTGGCCGACGCCGGCGACGTTGCCGTGCCCGAAGATGCCGAAGCAGCCGGCAAACAGCGGATGCGTCACGCCGTCCCGCTCACTGCGCTGCGCGGCGAGGAACCGGACGACGGCCTGCCCGACGGTGAGCCTCACGCGTCCCTCCCGAACGGTAGCCGCGGATCGACCGGCTGGTCGGCCCAGGTGGACCGGACCCAGGCGTGCGCCGGATCGTCACTGATCAGCCAGGCCCGCTCGGCGGCAGGGCCGGCCATCACGTTGAGGTAGTAGAGGTCGTAGCCGGGCGCGGCCATCGACGGGCCGTGCCAGCCGTCCGGGATCAGCACGACGTCGCCGGTGCGCACCTCGGCGAGCACGGCCGAGCTCCCGTACACCTGCTGGTACGCCATCCCGCCGCCGGTCACCTCGAACCAGTAGATCTCCTCCAGCACCGACTCCCCCGGCCGGTCCTCGTCGTGCTTGTGCGGCGGGTACGAGGACCAGTTGCCGGCGGGGGTGAGCACCTCGCAGGCGATCAGCTTGTCCGCCTCGAACGCCTCCGGCGTGCAGAAGTTGTTCACCTGCCGGGAGCACGAGCCGGCTCCGCGCAGCTCGACCGGCACCTTCCCGGCCGGCTGCACCCGGAAGTCCAGCCGCCGCGCCGCCCGCGCCGCCGGCAGCGCGAACCGACCACCGTCCACAGTGGACACACTGACGGCCGAGCCGACCGGCAGGTAGGCGAAGTCGGTCGGGCCGCTGCGGACGGACGGGCGCCCGTCGAGGGCCGCGGCCGACCCGCCGCAGGTCACCGTCGCCGACCCGGACAGCGGCAGCAGCAGCATCTCGTCCGGGCCGGTGTCGAACGATCGCGACTCTCCCGCGGCCAGCTCCAGCACCCGCAGTCCCGAGTACGCCCAGCCGGCCGTCTCCGGGTCGACCACGCAGGCCCACCCGTCCCGGGCGAGCGTCCCGTTCGGACGGTGCAAACTCATAGCGAGCCCCGCTCGCACCGCGAGTCCTCGCTCATGCCGCCGCCGTACCGTGCACCAGCCCGGCTGCCACGTCGACGGCCGCGGCCACGTCGCCGTCCTGCGGGTAGAGCAGGGTCCGGCCGACCACGAGGCCGCGTACGCCGGGCAGGGCGAGCGCCTTTTCCCACTGGCCGTAGGTCTCCTCGGGATCGCCGTCCGGGTCGCCGCCGAGCAGCAGCGTCGGCAGCGTGGTCGCCGCCATCACCGCGTCCATGCCCGGCACCACCGGCAGCTTGAGCCAGCTGTACGCGCTGGTCGTGCCGAGTCCGGACGCGATCGCCACCGAGGTCACCACCGCCTCGACGGACAGGTCGTTGCGGACCTGTCCGTCGAGGCGGTGGGACATGAACGGCTCCACCATCGCCATGAGCCCGTGACCGGACAGCCCCGTGACCGCCCGGGCACAACTCTCCAAAGTGGACACCGTTGCCGGGTCGGCGAGGTCGATCCGGCAGAGCATCTTGCCGCCGTCGTAGCCGAACCGGGCGATCGCATCGGCGTCGTAGCCGGTGAACCGGTCGTCCAGCTCGAAGCTCGCGCCGGCCAGGCCGCCGCGGTTCATCGAGCCGATCACCACCTTGTCCTCCAGCGCTCCGAGCAGCAGCAGGTCCTCCAGCACGTCAGCGGTGCCGAGCACGCCGTCGACGCCGGGCCGGGACAGCGCCAGCACCAGCCGCTCCAGCAGCTCGATCCGGTCGGCCATCGCGGCCGGGGCGCCGCGGACGCCGAGCGCGCCGCGGGCCGGGTGGTCGGCGGCGATGAGCATCAGCCGGCCGCCGGCGCCGGGCAGCAGCCGACGGCGCCGGCGCGCGGCCGCGGCCCGGACCACCGCCCGCGGGTCGCCGGCCCGCATCTCCCGCACCCGCCCGACCGCCTCAGCCATGCGCGCGCACCCCCGCCGTCCCGACCGCGCCGCCCGCCGCCGACGCCGCACGCGCGGTCTCGCCGGCCGTGACCTCGCCACCCGCCGCCGACGCGGTCACGCCGCCGGCGACCGCGCCGTCCGCCACCGGCGCGCCCACGGTCCGGCCCGCCGCCGCGTCCGCCAGCGCCGTCTCCACCTCGGCGGTGGTCGGCATCGCGGTGGAGCACTCCAGCCGGGACGCGACGATCGCTCCGGCCGCGTTGGCGAACCGGATCGTCTCGGCCAGCGGGCGCCCGGCCAGCAGGCCGGCGCACAGCGCGCCGCCGAACGCGTCCCCGGCCCCGAGCCCGTTGACGACCTGCACCGGGACCGGCGGCACCTCGACCATCTCGTCCCGGGTCGCGGCGAGCACGCCGCGCGGGCCCTGCTTGACCACGGCCAGGTCGAGCCCGCGCTCCAGCAGCGCGGCCGCGGCCCGCTGCGGGTCCCGCTCGCCGACCGCGGTGAAGCACTCGTCGAGGTTGCCGACCGCCACCGTGACGTGCTCGAGCGCCCGCTCCAGCTGCGCGGTCGCGGCCGCCCGGTCGGACCAGAACATCGGCCGGTAGTCGAGATCGAGCACCGTCAACGGCGCCCGCCCCCGGGCCGCGTACGCCGAGTGCATCGCCGAGCGGCTCGGTTGCTCGGACAGCGCCGAGCCGATCGTCCAGAACACCCTGGCGCCGCTGACCAGCTCGGCCGGCAGCTCGGCCGGGGTCAGCTGCATGTCTGGAGCGGCCGGCCGGCGGTAGAAGTAGAGCGGGAAGTCGTCCGGGGGGAAGATCTCGCAGAACGTCACCGGCGTCGGCAGGTCCGCGACCGCGGTGACGTACCGGTCGTCGACGCCGAGATCGCGCAGCGCCGCATGGACGAACCGGCCGAACGGGTCGGCCCCGGTCCGGCTGACCAGGGCGGTCCGCAGCTCGTGCCGGGCCGCGGCGACCGCGACGTTGGCAGCGGTGCCGCCGAGGAACTTGCCGAACGCGGTGACGTCCTCGAGGCCGACACCCGCCTGCAGGGGGTAGATGTCGACTCCGGCCCGTCCCACGGTGACCACGTCGTAGCGGGGATCCACGAGCACCTCCCCCGAGGCTCTGTGTGGCTCGTCGCCGGGAGCGTCGCGCAGGTTACGAGTTGTTGTCAAGCGTTCGTCAGAATGTCAGGACATACTGCGGTCCTGAGGAGAGGTCTTATGCGGTACGCTCCGGTCCGTCAAGGGGGGTTCGATGACCGAGCTCACGGTGGACCTCGACCGGTCCAGTCCGGTCCCGCTCTACTTCCAGGTCTCCCGGCAGATCGAGGCGGCCATCGTGGCCGGCCAGCTCGCCCCCGGCGACCGGCTGGAAAACGAGATCAGCCTGGCCGACCGCTGGGGTCTGTCCCGCCCGACGATGCGCCGGGCCATCCAGGAGCTGGTGGACAAGGGACTGCTGGTCCGCCGGCGCGGGATCGGCACCCAGGTCGTGCACGGCCGGGTGAAGCGGCCGATGGACCTCACCAGCCTGTTCGACGACCTGGCCCGGTCCGACCAGAAGCCGGGCACCCGGGTGCTCGACCGTGACCTGGTCCCGGCCCCGGCCGGCGCGGCCGAGCAGCTCGGTGTGCCGGTCGGCACGGAGGTGCTGCACCTGGAGCGGCTGCGCAGCGCCCGCGACGAGCCGCTGGCGGTGATGCATAACTGGCTGCCGGCCGACCTCGAGTCGGTGCTCACCGTCGAGGCGCTGGAGTCCCGCGGGCTGTACGAGCTGATGCGCGGCACCGGCGTGCACCTGCGGATCGCCACCCAGCGGATCGGCGCGCGCGGGGCGACCACGCCGGAGGCCCGGCTGCTCGAGCTGCGCAAGGGCGCGCCGCTGCTGACCATGGAGCGGGTCACGTACGACGGCTCCGGCCGGGCGGTGGAGTTCGGCAGCCACGTCTACAACGCCGAGACGTACTCCATCGAGATGACCGTCGTCGAGCGCTAGGACGCCGGCAGCTCCCAGTCCCGCGCGGTCTCGGTGAGCCGGCGGAACCCGGACCGCTCGAGGAACCCCGGCGCACCGGGATCCGCGTACCCGAGCAGCCGGTCGACCCGCCCCAGCCGCAGCCACTCGGCCGCCTCGCCGAGCAGCCACGAGCCGACCCCGCGACCCCGGTCGGCCTCCTGCACCCAGAGGTTGCCGACGTCGGCCCAGCCCGGGTGACCGGCGATCGCCCCCGACCCGCCGATGCCGGTGTCGACCTCGACGAAGCCCACCTCGCAGCCGCCGCGGACCGCGGCCAGCCTCGTGCCGACCGTGCCGAGCGTCCGCACCACCCGCAGCCCGGGCGGCGGCGCCGGCCGGGCCAGCGACGCCACGTCGGCCAGCAGCACGATCTCGGTCCGCTCGCCGCGGCGGAACCCGACCCGGGACAGCAGGTCGGCGACGTGCGGCCACTGCTCGGGGATGCCGTAGACCCCCGGCGCCGGCAGCGCGCCGTCGGCGCCGATGCGGGCCGGTCGCCAGGCCCGCAGCCGCGCGACCGCGGCCTCGGCCACCGACAGCCCGGCGGCCGACGCGTCCGGCCAGAACGGTGCGTCGATCGCGCAGAGCAGCCAGCGGATCTCGGCTGCGCCGCGCAGGGCCGGGCCGACGTCGGGCCCGGTGCCGTACCGCAGCAGGTGCGTGGCGGCCACCACCCGACCGCGCTGCTCGGCCACGAGCGTGACCCGCTCGATTACCCACTGGTCGACGACGACCTCACCCGGCTCCCGCTCGAGCTGGCTCAGCACCGCGTTGACCGACACCGAGACGCCTGGGACCACGGCCTGCACGTGCGCGTTGACGAGGTCGGTCAGCTGCTGGCGGTCGGACCGGCGGAACGGCCGCACCTCGACTCCGGACATGGCGGGCCCTTCTCCGTACTGGGACGAGGGCCGCTGCCGGTGCGGTACGCGAGGCAGCCTATACCCGGCGGCGGGCGAGGTCGGCCGCGCCGACGAGGCCGGCGTCCGGGCCGAGCGCGGCCAGCCGGATCGGCGCCAGCGGCCGGAACCCGCGCCCGGTCAGCAAGCCGGCGAACTCCTCCTGCGCGGGCCGCAGCAGCAGCTCGCCGGCCTCGGACACGCCGCCGCCGATCACGACCACGCTCGGGTCGAGGGCCGCGGCCAGGCTGGCGATCCCGCGGCCGAGCCAGCGCCCCATCGCGATGAAGATCTCCACCGCCGCCACGTCGCCCTCGCGGGCCGCCGCGGTCACCAGCGTGCCGGTCAGCGCGGTCGGGTCGCCGCCGGCCAGCTCCAGCAGCCGGTGCGCGGCGACCGGCGAGACCTCGGCCAGCTCGCGCGCGTCCCGGGCCAGCGCGGTGCCGGACGCGTACATCTCCCAGCAGCCGCGGTTGCCGCAGGCGCACCGCCGGCCGTCCGGCACGACCTGCATGTGGCCCCACTCGGCCGCGACGCCGAACGCGCCGCGGTAGAGCGTGCCGGACACGACCAGGCCGCCGCCGATCCCGGTGCCGAGCGTGACGATGCAGACCACGCGCTCGCCCCGGGCGGCGCCGAACCGGTACTCCGCCCAGGCGGCCGCGTTGGCGTCGTTCTCCACGGTGACCGGCAGCCCGATCCGGCCGGCGAGCGCCTCCTTGAGCGGCTCGTCCCGCCAGGCCAGGTGCGGTGAGAACAGCACCGTGGCCCGGTCGTTGGCGATCCAGCCGGCCGCGCCGATGCCGACCGCGACCACGTCGTACCGCTCGGCCAGCTCGGCCACGCAGTCGGCGATCGCGTCCTCGGTGCCGGCGACGTCTCCCGGGGTGGGGCGGCGGACCAGCGCGAGCACGCCGCCGTCCTCGTCGACCACCCCCGCGGCGACCTTGGTGCCGCCGATGTCTACTCCGATCGCGAGGCTCACGGCCGCTCGTCAAGCGGGATCTCGTGCACGGCCGGCTGAGCCGGTGGCGGTGGTGGCGGCGGCTCCGGCGCCGGGCGGGTGAGGGAGTCGAGCAGCGAGGCGAGCGCGCCGGCCGCGGTGGTCACCACGCCGACGACGTGGTCGGCCACGTCCGGGTCGCGCAGGGCGGCGGCGGTCCGGCAGACCGGGCACCACTGGCACTCGGGCGCGTGCGACTCCGGGAACCTCCGCGCGGTCCAGTCGCGGGCGGCCTCGACCAGCGCCCGCGCCTCGTGGCCGATGTCGCCGGCCGGGCCGGTCACGGGTCCCTCCGGAGGGTGGACGAGGCCGCGACGCACGCCGCACCGGTCATCCGTCCGCCTCCCGGGGCCAGAGCGCCGGGTCCGGACGGAACCGCACCCGGACCGCGCCGTCCCCGACCGCCGCGCCGACCGCCACGCAGCGGCGCAGCACCGGCGGGAGCAGGAGCCGGCGCAGCTGGTCGCCGACGGTCACCACCAGCTCGTCCCCGGACCGGGTGAGCCTGACCTCGGACCTGCGCACGTACGGCAAGGGCACGCTCAGCTCGTATCCGGATCCGGACGGCGTCACCACCGGCTCGGCCTGCACCGGGCGGGGGGCCAGCGGGTCGTCCGGCCCGTACACGGTCTCGCCGAGCGCGAGCAGAGCCGGCGGCTCGACCGGCGCCGACGCCAGGTATGGCGCGCGCCGCACCGGGACGTCGACCTCGAGCGCGGCCAGCGCGTCCTCCTGGGACTCGCGCACCGACCGCGCCCACGCCGACCGGCCGGCCTCGGGCGGCAGCAGCCGGTTGGCGATCAGCGAGTCGACGGCGTACCCGTGCAGGGACAGCGCGGTGAGCCCGGTGCGGGCGGAGGCGACCGCGGCCGGCGAGGGATCGACCACGAGCCGCACGGAGGCAGCCGCGAGCAGGTCACCGGCCACGGCCAGCGCCGACTGCAGCGAGCTGACGACGTCGGTGAACGCCGAGCGGTGCACGACCCGTGTGTGCTCGGGCCACAGCCGCTCCACCGTGCCGGCCAGCGAACCGAACGACAGCAGGGCGTCCAGCGGCGGGCCGTCCAGCAGCACCGCGTCCCAGTTACCGGCCAGCGCCCACTCC